>Ga0334883_1000096_pt1 | contig 159958 bp, 137 predicted proteins | sample GraSluR1_MG_6_FD_207230 | JGI IMG/M metagenome (GOLD analysis project Ga0334883, IMG submission 207230) | Sludge microbial communities from methane-producing bioreactor in Wageningen University, Netherlands - Granular Sludge_09_05-R1 | ecosystem: Engineered > Bioreactor > Anaerobic >...
CTCGGCGGCCATTGAGGGTGTTCAGGGTCGTCTGGAGGGTCTTGTCCGGTTGGACCGCCTCCTTCAAGGTCCGCCCCATGGCCTGCAGATTCTGAATCGAGGTCCACTCGGCGTCGACCGAACGCCCATCCACCCGATCCGAGCCGAGGTCGGGCCGGGTCACCTGCTCGGAATCGCGCAGACAACCGACCTCCTCCGAGAAGGGCCGGGCCAGGGACTCCAGGCCGGTGAAGGGGTTGGGACCTCCGACGCGAGGAGACATGCAAGGACCTCCGGATGCAGGACTGGATCTCGATCTGCCGGACAGGCCCCGGCACCTTCCAGCATAGAGCAACCCAGCATGCGAACTGTTGCCTGGGTGTTGCCGGCTGGTCAGCCCGGGACCGGACGGCGCTCTTCAGTTCAGGCTGAAGCCGGGCAGGATATGGACCACCCGACGCAGCGTTCCCTTGCGGCGCAGTTCTTCGAGGTGAGCCACCAGGGCCCGCGCGCGGACCGCCGGATCCAGCTCGGCCAGCAGTCCCATCTTCCGGGCCGGTTCCATGGGCAACAGGAAGGCGAGTGAGTCGCAGAATCGTCCCAGGTCCAAGGAGGGATCGAGCTTGATCTCGGAGGGGTCGCTCTTCTCGGCTCCAACCAGGCGCTGCAGCCCCCAAAGCAGGCTCTGGCTCAGCTCTCGCGTCTCCTCCGGGTCGACCGGAAGCTCTTCCAGAGGCTGAAGGCGAGCGCGCCGCCACGACTTTCCGGTGACCTCGCCCAGGATCCGGGCGCGGCCCAATCCGACCAGCTCGACGTTGAGGCTGCCATCCTCCTGACGCTCCCAACGGCGGGCGCGGCCCACCGTGACGATGGGGAAGATCGGGGTCTCCCCGGTGGCATCCTCCTCCCAGCCCTCCTCCAGAAGCGCCACGGCCAGCAGCCCCTCGCCTTCCAACAGTTCCAGAGCCATCTCGCGATAACGCGGTTCAAACAGATGCAGAGGGAGGACCGTCCCCGGAAAGAAGACCAGCCCTGCGAGGGGAAAGATCGGGACCGCTTCGCTGTAATCCGACATCACGTCCGGATCCTTCGGCGTCGAGGGGTCCACCCCCTCGAAAGATGGCGATTCGAAGGATGGCCGGCGGCGGTCACGCTCCCAGGTGGGCCAGGGCTTCCAACAGGCGCTCGCGGACCCGGTCTGGAGGGTCCGTGGAGAGGAAACCCGCCTGCCGCATCCCTCCAGCCCCACCGAAGGACGCCGCCACCCGGTGCGCCGGAAGGCGACGCGACCTCAGGAGGACCTGGAAGGTCTCATCCCGCTGTTCACACGACAGTACAACCAGCTCGCTTCTTCGAACCTGGTCGATTCGGTGGGCCAGCCGCATCGGCAGATCGTCTTCAGGGGCCAGACAAGAAAGCTCAGTCCACAAGACCTCCCCGAACACCACGCGCCCCTCCAGGGCAACCGTCAGACCGGCCAGGACCTTCCCCAGAAGGCGCAGGAACCCCAATGAATCCTCGCGGAACAAGCGACGGGCCAGCAGGTCGGCAGGCAACCCTGACTCCATCAGACGGCCCACGCGCAAGTGGGTGCCCGGAGTCAACCGGTCGTTCTGGAAGGAGTCGGTGGCCCAGGCGATGGCCACGTACAGAGCCTGGGCGACGGGGCCATCCAGCCGGCCCCCCAGGTTCTCCAGCAGGTCGAAGACCAGCTCGCCCAGGGTGAAGGGACCGGTTCCCCGGGGATCCTGACGCGATCCGCAGGACAGGTGCAGATCCTCGCTCCCAGCGCACACTGCCAGCACTCCATCGGCTGCAAGCCTCAGGGCCAGGTCGAACTCGCCCGCATCGTCCACTTCCGCCGAGCCCAGGTCCAGGAGGTCCTCCAGCGGCTCGGGAGGACGCTCCGGCGTGGCCAGAACCACGCTCCGGCCCATCTCCCGGAGGGCATCCCGGAGCGCCACGGCACTGCCCAGCACTTCGGCGTCTGCTCCTGTGCACGGGCGGATCAGGACCCTCCGGGCGCCCTGTATTCGGGTCTGCAAGGCCTGCAGAAGGGCTGAGCTCACCTCTCCCCCTTCTCGTGGCGCAGATTCAAGGTCAAGGGCTTGCGGGTCCGGAATTCGAAAAGGCCGAAGAACGCCTTCAGGAGGCGGGGATTGAACTGCGTGCCCATGGCCTCCTCCATGCGGCTCAGCGCCTCCTCCGCCGAGAACCCCTTGCGATAGGGGCGGTCGGAGGTCATGGCGTCAAAGGTGTCCGCCAGACCGATGATCTGGGCTCCCAGCGGGATCTCCTCGCCCTTCAACCCGTGCGGATAGCCACCCCCATCATATCGCTCGTGGTGATGCAGCACCATTTCGAAGACGCGTGGTGGCAACGAGCGGATGTCCTTCAAAATATGAAGAGCGTTCTCGACGTGGGACTTCATGACCTCGAACTCCTCGTCGCTCAGGGCCCCTGGCTTCATGAGCACCTTGTCGGGGATTGAAATCTTGCCCACGTCGTGGAGGATCGCGGCCTTGGAGATCAGTTCCACTTCCTCGGGAGGCAGACCCAGGGCCTTGGCCAGGCGGGTCGCGTAGGTGCGCACTCGGGCCACGTGCCCGGAAGTGTAGGGGTCCTTGGCCTCGATGGCCTGCGCCAGAGCCTGGATGATCTCGAAGTAGGAGCGCTCCACCTCGGCATACAGGCTGAGGTTGCGGATGGCGATGGCGGCATCCGTCGCCAGGAGGGTCAGGAAATCCTCGTGCTCGGATTCGTAGCGTGAGCCGACCAGCAGGTTCCCGACCACCAGGACACCCATGGGGAGCTTCTCGTGAGGGCTCTGGATGGGAACCGCCAGAAGGGTCCGCAGGCGCTCGCGGATCTCCTCCAGGGCCTGACGCCAGGCCTCGCCGTCCGCGTCGCTGAACCGGAGGCTCTTCCCCGACACCACGATCCCACCCAACGGACCGGCCCCGACCCGGGGACGAAAGGCCTCGACGGAGAGCTGCGAGATTCCGTGCGAACAGACCACCCGCAATTCCTGCCCGTGGACCAGAAGGACCATGGAAAGGGCAGAATTCATCTCCTCCTTGGCGATCCGGGCGACCATGGCCAACAACTGGTCGGGCTGTCGGATCGACGAGAGTTGCTGGGAGAGATGGATCAGCCCGGCCAGTTTGCGCTGGTTCTCATAGAGTTCCTGTTCGCGGCGCTCACGCTCCTGGGCCTGTTGACGCGTCGCGGCGTAGGCCTGCTCCAGCTTCCGGGAGCTCTCACCCAGAACCTCGGCCAGGGCGCCTCCTTGAAGGGCCGCCACCAGAAGGCCGAGGCAGCCGAAGACGGGCATGGCCAGGACGGAGGCCGCGAAAAGCGGCAGATCCCGGACGGGAACAGGCCCAAGGAGCCCGACGAAGAGCCACAGGACGGCGGCCAGGCCGCCTGTGGCCAACCCCAGCCAGGGCTCGCGGTGCAGGCCTGAGATGGTCGACAGGTAGAGCAGCAGGAAGAAAGCCGGGCTCGTGGCCCCACCTGAGGACCAGGCCAACCCGGCACAAACCAGAAGCTGCAATCCGGTGAGGACCTTCCAGGAAGCCGAACCAGGGGGGCAGGCTCCGTTCTTGAGGGAGAGCAGCGCCAGGACCAGCAGGGCCAGGGCGCTTCCGGCGGCCCCCCAACCCAGCATCGAACCGGCCCGTGTGTCCCCTGCCATGAACGCGGAGACCGCCACCAGCCCTCCCCCCAGAACCAGGACCAACCTCATCCCTCCCTGCCAGGCCCGGCTCACCGACCCTCCCATCGCCAAAGCCTAAGCCCACCCGTCCTTCAACAGCATGAGGATGCCATCCAGGCGGATGAGAAGGACGCATGCCCCGCAGTGCGGACAGGTGGTCTGCTCATTGAGGGCCAGATTGGAGAAGTCCACCGGCTCGTCGCAAGCAGGGCACTCCGGGAAGGCCGCCCGCACCTCGAGATTCGCTGAGGGTTCCATTCTAACGCGCCTCCCGCGCAATCCGGCAGAGGGGGTCCGGTTCGGTCAGGGCACTGAGCGTGGCGTAGGTCCGGCTGCGGCACCCTCCCCGACAGGACCGGAAGTGCTCGCAGTTCTTGCAGGTGTTGTTCCCGGGGTTGCTGCGCAAGAGCTTCAGGCCGTGACCGGAATTCCAGATCTCCCGCAACGGGGTCTCGCGAACGTTGCCCGCCGGAAGGGTGCTGCTGACGAAGCCGCTGGCGGCCACCACCCCTTCCGAAGAAACGTGGCAATGCAACTGACCGCATTCGCAGCCGAACCCCTCAAAGACGCGCTTCTTGCGCACCAGCGGCGGGACCTGGCCCATCACCTCCACCTCCACGCGTGAGGAGGCTCCGATCCGACGCGCCAGGTCCAGAGCATGGAAGGCTTCTTCCTGGGAGAGCAGGATTCGGGAGTTCTCCCGCGCGCGGCCGACCGGGACGGCCACGTCGAAGACGATGCGCCCCACCTCCATCTTCTCGGCCTGCTTGATCAGCGCCGGGATCTCGGTCAGGTTGTCGCGCTGCAACACCGCATGGAAGTAGAGGTCGGCCTTTGGACAGAACTCCTTGAGGTTCCGGATTCCCCGGATGGCCTTGCGGTAGGCCCGATCGTTGCGGATGTAATCGTAGCTCTTCTCGCTCCCGGCCTCCATGCTGACCTTGAAGCTCTCGACATCCAGCTCCCCCAGGCGCTGGGCCACAGCCCGGGTGGCCATGGTGGCGTTGGTGGAGATTCCGACGCTGATGCCCTGCGAGTTGGCGTGCTCGAGGATCTCGAAGACATCCCCCCGTCCCAGGGGCTCGCCCCCGCCGAGCTGCAACTTGTAGGTGCCCATCTCGGCCATCTGCTCAAGCAGGGAGCGGACCTCCAGGATCGTCAGCTCGCGAGGACGGGCGGTCCCGGCATCGGCCCAACAATGCCGACAGGCCAGGTTGCAATAGCGCGTCAACTGCAAGAAGAGGCGCGTCGGTGCCGACAGATGCAGGGTCCGGTCGGCCACCTCGTTGCCCAGGAAGACGCCCTGGAAACGCCCCTCCTTCATCAGGTCGATGCTGGCGCACAGTTGGACGAACGTGTCGAAGGACTGGCGGGTCACCTTCTCGGCCAGCTCGCGATGCAGCTCGTCCAGGGAAACCTCGGTGCTGCGGCGGAAGATGTGCAGGGCGTCCTGATCGAAGGGGATGTAGTCGCGCCGGCGGCGGTCATACACCAGACAGCCGAAATACTCCCGTCGGGCCACGAAGGGAGCGGTGGCAAAGGTCAGCGGGTGTTCAATCACTGTCATCCAGGATGGCTCTGCAACGGTTCGAGACTTTCCCAGAGATTCTCCCTGCCCCTCCCGGGTCCCTGGCCGGTCCGGCCTCCCCCTGCCTGGACGCAGAAGCCCGGGGCCAACCCCGGGCTTCCCGACCTGAAGGAAAGTGCCGCAATCGGGTTAACCCAGCGACTCGCCTTCCTTGTCGTGATAGTCGCACTCCTCGATGCAGTCGCGGAAACTCTTCAAAGGGCGAGACTGGTAGGGATGCGTGCAGTTGATGAAGATCCGGGGCCGCTCGCCCTCCAGGCTGAATCCAAAGTCCACGTAACTGCAGAAGCGATCCGGAACATTCTCCAGGCAGAACTCGTAGAGTTCGTTATAGATTTCCGGGCTGGAATGCTGGAACATGTGCTTTTCGCACTGGAAGATCCCCAGCACCGAACTCCGGAACCTGCACGGCCGATACGCCATTAGCTTGGTTTCTCTCTCTTTCAGCTCGAGTGAGAGTGCGAACCCGGGAAGGCCGAAAACAAAGAAGTCCTGCCCAAGTCTGCACCCATTGTAGCACTCCAGTCAACCCCGCCTGAGAGCGACTAAAGTCCGATGAAATCGCAGCTCCCGACCCGTTCCCCCGGTTGCTCCGTTGATCCGGTCCCCAACAGCCGCGCCAGGTGGAACCACGCAGGATTCAAGCTTCGCCACCCGAGGCGCGCTTTCCCTGCCCCGGACGATCCGATTTTCCAGAAAATGGAAGTGGGGCCCGCTCTTGCGGACCCCACAAATCTCAACCTGAACCTTCTGGTGGAGCTAGTCGGACTTGAACCGACGACCTCTTGCATGCCATGCAAGCGCTCTCCCAACTGAGCTATAGCCCCGTCACAAGATGGAATTCTAGCGGGTCCGACCTCCCCTGTCAAGGGATTTCGCAAACAATTTCCCGGTCGGAATCTCCATGGGGGCGCCGGCCTCCGGAGACCTGCTCGGAGGCCTCTGGTGGCATCCGGGAGGCTCTCTGGACGGTTCAAGAACTCGCAGGGCGAACCAGGGATCGGGAGGAGGAATCCAGCTCATCCCATGTCTTCCTGGCAATCTCCCAGGGCCGGGGTCGGCAGATACGCCGAGACCGGCCTGCAGTGCCCTCGCGCCGCAGCGTCTGCAGCCCATCCCGCATCTGCAGCCCACAAAACGCAAAGAGCCGTGACCGATCGTGCAGGACCGGTCACGGCCTCAGGGCTCAGGCCCGAGTCAGGCTATCGCCCGCTGGCGGCTGCCGCCACGGCGGCACGCTGGGGGTCGACGCGGACGCTGGGGCCCATGGTGGTGGTCAGATAGATGCTCTTGAGGTAGGTGCCTTTGGCGGCGGCGGGACGGGCGCGGACCACGGCATCCAGCAGCGTCTGGAAGTTCTGCTCCAGCTTCTCGGGTTCGAAACCGACGCGGCCGATGGCGGTGTGGACGATCCCGAACTTGTCGGCGCGGAACTGCATCTTGCCGGACTTGAGCTCCTGAACGGCCTTGGCCGGGTCGGGGGTGACCGTGCCAGCCCGCGGGTTCGGCATGCGCGGGCCGAGGATGCGGCCCAGCTCCTTACCGACCAGACCCATCATGTCGGGCGAAGCCACAGCGATGTCGAAGTCCGAGAACCCCTCCTTGACGCGTGCCACCATGTCCTCGGCGCCGACCTGGTCCGCGCCAGCCTCTTCACATGCCTGGATGCGGTCGGCCTTGGTGAAGACGATCACGCGCGGGGTCTTGCCGGTGCCGTGCGGCAGCACCACCGTGCTGCGCACCGTCTGGTCGCTCTTCTTGGGGTCGATGCCCAGACGGAAGTGGGCCTCGACGGCCTCGTCGAAACGGGCGAACTTGATCCGCTTGAGGATCTCGAGCGCCTCCGGGACGGAGTAGGAGGCCGTGCGGTCATACTGCTGCAGGGCCTGACGGAAGTTCTTGCTCTTCTTGGACACGGGGTCAATCCTCCTGATGTGGTCGTGACGGACTCCCCAGGAGCCCTCCCACGGCGCCGGACGAACGTACGGCGCAACGTCCGACGGTACAGACCGCCGGACGAAGACTCAATTTCGACGAAGCTCAGCCCTCGACGACGATCCCCATGCTGCGGGCCGTGCCTTCGATGATGTGCATGGCGCCTTCAATCGAGGTCGCGTTGAGGTCCGGCATCTTGACTTCGGCGATCTTGCGCACCTGCGCCGAGGTCACCTTGCCGACCTTCTTCGTGTTCGGCTCTCCCGAGCCCCGCTCCAGGCCGGCTTCCTTCAGAAGGAGGGTCTTGGCCGGCGGGGTCTTGGTGATGAACGAGAAGGTCCGGTCCTCATAGATCGAGATCTCGACCGGAATGATCATGCCGACCTCTTTGGCCGTGCGCTCGTTGTACTGCTTGACGAACTCCATGATGTTCACGCCGTACTGACCGAGCGCCGGGCCCACGGGCGGGGCCGGATTGGCCTTGCCTGCAGGCACCTGCAGCTTCACGATGGCCTTCAACTTCTTCGCCATTTCACACCTCGCTCAAAACTGGGCGGGAGCCCGCCAGAGGCTCGCAGCAGAACCGACGAGCCGGGATGTCTTCGAATATCGACCGCCCTGGAGAAAGGCCGGTCAGGACAACTTCTCGACCTGGACGAAGTCCAGCTCGACCGGGGTCTCGCGACCAAAGATCGAGATCAGCACGCGCACCTTTTCACGCTCCGGGCTGACCTCCTCCACCAGGCCGTGGACGTCCTGGAAGGGACCATGCACGACGCGCACCGTCTGACCCACCTGAAGGTCGATCTTGACCTTGGAGGGAGCCTCCATGCCCATCAACTGCTTGATCCGCTTGACCTCTTCCGGAGGCAGGGGAACCGGCTTGGCCCCGGGGCTGACGAAACCAGTCACCCCAGGGGTGTTGCGGACCACGTACCAGGACTGGTCCGTCATCACCATCTCGATCAGGACGTAGCCCGGATAGACCTTCCGCTGGACCGTCTTCTTCCGACCGTCCTTGAACTCGATCTCCTCTTCAGTGGGGACCAGGACCGAGAAGATCTGGTCCTGCATCTTCATGGAGACGATGCGCTTCTTGAGGTTCTCACGGACCTTGTTCTCATACCCCGAATAGGTATGAATCACATACCAGTTGGCCCGGGGGTCGCGTTCCTCCGCACCGTACGGCGATGCCTCGGAGTCCCCCAGGTTCCCCTCGGCCATCTCGCGGTATTCCGTCGTCTTGTCGTCCATATCACCCTCGAACCCGGTTCCAGACCAGAACTCGCCGGAAGGACCTCAGAAGCCCTCAGTACCCGGTGGCGACCGGAGTCCCGAAGAACAAGGTCAACAACCAGTCGACGATCCCCATATAACCGGAAATCAGCAACAAGGTCACCATCACCACGATCGTGGCAGCACGAACCTCCTTGACGGAGGGCCAGGAGACCCTCTTCATCTCGGTCCGAACCGACTTCAGGAAGCGCAGGAACTGCTCCAGGCGCTCTTTGAAGCCGCCTGCCGGCGTGGCGACCGAAACCGGACGCGCCGACTTGCGGGACAGGCGCTTGTCACCTTCCGCAAGGGGCTTCCCGTCACGTCCGGACGAACCCGCCTCACCTCGAGGCGCTGAGGCCTCTGGAGGCCGTTCGGCCGTACTGGTTCCGGCTCCGGGCCGGCGTGCACTCTTCTTGCGCGCGGCGCCGCCGCCAGGTGTGGCCACGTTTACTTGGTCTCCTTGTGAGCCGTGTGCTTGCGGCAGAACGGGCAGTACTTCTTGAGCTCCAGACGATCCGGATCGTTCTGCCGATTCTTCTTGGTGGCGTAGTTCCGCCTCTTGCAGTCCTGGCAGGCCAGGTTGATGATCAGACGGACTTCCTTCTTGGCCATGACCTCTATCCTCCACTTGCCGCCGCCCGAGCCCGAGGCGATCGTCCCCCGGTCGGCGGCAGGTCCTGCACCGTTCTTGCGAGTCGCGGTCCTACCGAGACCCCGAACAAAAAAAAGACTCCGAGGCCTCGCTCCGGCTCCAGTCTGGCCCAGCCGGGACTCCAGGCGAAGGCCACACTGGAATCCCAGGAACCGGACCCGGACCATCGGAATCTGTTGGAGCTGGGGAGCGGGCTCGAACCGCCGACCTCGTCCTTACCAAGGACGTGCTCTGCCTACTGAGCTACCCCAGCGCGAACTGGACCGGATCTGGAGCGGGGGACGGGGCTCGAACCCGCGACAACCAGCTTGGAAGGCTGGAGCTCTACCACTGAGCTACCCCCGCAAACGGGTGCACCTGACGGGGTCGTCAAGCGCTTTTAGACTATACTCAACCGACCAGGGCTTGTCAACGGTCATGCGGCCCCGATCCGACAACAGGGGTGGATCTTGAGGAACCGGGTCACGGGGTTCCGCGTCTGCCAGGTTCACGGGTGGCGATGCAACGGGCGCTCCGAGCAGGAAGACCCGGGTCTCCCCATGCTGGAATGGGAGGCATCCGGTGCGCGGGGCGCAGGAGCCTTTCTCCGATGAAGGAAGTCCCTGTGGTCTCGAGCCGGGTTGAATACCCGGCAAATCCGGAAAGGTGGTGCACCCGAATGAGAATCCCTGTCCGTGACGGGAATGCCGGAGGCAGACCCGTGCGAAATGCTCTCCTGACGGTCCTGGTGGCATTCCTGTTCCTGGCCCTCCTGACAAGATGGGCCCCGGCCCAGGACGAGAACGTGACCTGGCTGGTCACGGAGTGGGGCTCGGTGTACCGCAACCTCCACAAGGTCGCTGACAAGAAATTTGAGAATGCCCGACAGATCGCCGGCACGGCAGACCACTACTACGTCTACACGCGTGACGGCTCGATCTGGAAGGATGGAACCCGCCTCGTCTCGGGATTCTACAAGGACATGAACGTCGTGGACATGGATGCCAGGGGCGACGACTACTACGTGCTGACCCTGCAGGGGAACCTCTACCGCAACGGCCAGGTGATCATGCCGGCAGGAACCATCGAACGCCCCTCACAGTTGATCGTCCGGGGCTCGGACATCTTCATCCTGAACGACTCGGGTGAGGTCTACCGAAACGGATCCCTGATCGGCGAACGGTTCTATCTGGACGGCTTCTACCCCACCCACTTCGCCACCGATGGGACCGACTACTGGTTCAGCGTCTTCTCGCAGTCTTCGGCCGGAGGCAGCTACCGGATCTACAAGAACCGCGAAAGGGCCCACGACGAGACCTGGGTTGTCCGCGACCTGGCGTGCATCGACGGAAGGCTGGAGATCTTCTCCGGACGCAGCCTCTTCCGTGATTGGCAGCGCGTGGCCCGCTTCGAACCCGACAAAGCCCAGACCACATCCCACGTCGACAACACCGCAGACTTCTTCTTCGTGCTGCCCTGAACCTGGGGCGCGCAGGAGTCCCCGCCCCAGGCGGGGGCTCCTGCAACCGGGGGACGGCATCGCGACGCCGTCCCCCGCTCGGGACGGAGTCTGCTCCCCCCCGAAAACGTCAGGCCCGGGACCCGCACAGCCAGAAGCCGGCCCCTCGACAACCGACCGTTTCCGCACAGATTCCAATGCGGGCTCCCTGCTGCCAGGCTGCGAAGACTCTGTGCTTCGTCTCGAGAAGGGGCTCGAAAGGCGCCACAGGCCCACGGGCACCGCCCGGATTCCAGCGATCTGCATCAACGCGGTGAGGTCTGGCTGCATGGGGAGCTTCCTCCCGGGGGAATCGGGGCTCGAGGCCGGCAGCCGGAACTGCCCGCCCCCACGAAGCACCCCTGCTCCCCTCGACCCGTCCCGATTCCCGGACATCTCCTGCAGAATGCGACGCAAAGTGCGTGAGAGAACCGGGGAATCCACCAGGAGACCGACGAATCGACCTCCCATGCAGTACACGCAGCGCCCGGATCTCTACGACCTGATCCATCCTGAAGACTTCATGCCCGGAGAGCGCGAGTTCTACCTGGCCCTGGCTCGAGAGGCCGGCGGGCCGGTGCTGGAGCTGGCCTACGGAACGGGCCGGGTCGGACTGTACCTGGCACGCCACGGGATCGAGGTCATGGGCCTGGACCTTTCTGCCTCGATGCTGGGCCGGGCGAGGCAGGTCCTGGCCGGGGAACCCCTCGAGGTGTCGCGGCGGGTCACCCTGGTCGAGGCCAGCATGGCCGACTTCGACCTGGGCCGTCGCTTCGGATTGATCTACGTGCCCTTCCGGGCCTTCCTGCATCTGCGGACGCAGGAAGAGCAGCGCTCCTGCCTGCGTCGGGTGGCCGACCACCTGACGGACGGGGGGCGCTTCGCCGGGAACTTCTTCCAGCCCAACCCGCTGTTGCTGCCCTCCTACTCCTCGGTGCGCGTGGACGGCACGAAGGCGACTCCGGATGGCGGGCGCGTCGTCCAGAGCCACTGGTGTCCCCGCTCCGACCTGGTCGAGCAGTCCAAACTGGTGCTGATGCGGCTGGAGAGGTTCGACGCTGCGGGGCGACTGGTGGAGTCCGGCGTCCACGACCTCGAGCTGACCTGGATCCACGGCCGCGAGTGGAGGCTTCTGCTGGAAATCGAGGGTTTCGAACTGGAACGCCTGGAGGGTGGCTTCCAGGGGCAGTCGCTGCACGAGGGCGACGAATACGTCTGGGTCGCCCGGCGCCGCTGAGCCCTGGCCGCAGGATTCTCCCATCGCCGCAGACCATCCATGAAGGCCGGTTCCCGACGGGGTCTTGCGGAAGGGCCGCCGTTCCACTTCGGAATGATGGCCTGGACGCCCAGTCGGCCGGGCAGGTGTGACCGGATGCGGGCGCCTGCCCCCTCAGCCCGCCCTCACTCCAGCTCGAAGACCCCCGTGTACAGCTTGTGGTAGCGGCCTTCCAGGGCCAGCAGGGCCTCGTGGTCGCCGCGCTCCAGGATCTCGCCGTGCTCCAGCACCAGGATCGCGTCGCAGTGGCGCACGGTCGACAGGCGATGGGCGATCACGAAGACGGTGCGCCCGCGCATCAGGCGATCCATGCCCTTCTCGATCAGGGCCTCGGTGCGGGTGTCGATCGAGCTGGTGGCCTCGTCGAGGATCAGGACCGGCGGGTCCGCCACCGCCGCTCGGGCGATGGCCAGCAACTGGCGCTGTCCCTGCGAGAGGTTCACCCCATCGGCGCTCAGCTCGGTGTCGTAGCCTTCCGGCAGATGCCGGATGAAGCCGTCGGCGTTGGCCAGCCGGGCGGCCTGCTCCACCTCCTCGTCGGTCGCCTCCAGGCGGCCATAGCGGATGTTCTCGCGCACGGTCCCGGTGAAGAGGTGCGTATCCTGAAGCACCATCCCCAACGAGCGGCGGAGGTCCGTCTTGCGGATCCGGGCCAGGGAGATGCCGTCGTAGGTGATCTCCCCCTGGTCGATCTCGTAGAAGCGGTTCAGGAGGTTCGTCATCGTGGTCTTTCCCGCCCCGGTCGAGCCCACCAGGGCGATCTTCTGGCCCGGCCGGGCGAAGAGCGAGATCCCGCGCAGCACCGGAGTGCGCCCGTCGTAGCTGAAGAACACGTCGGTGAAGCGCACGTCGCCCTCCAGGGGACGAAGCTCGGGGCCCTCCCCCTTGCCGGCGGCCGGGATCCTCCAGGCCCACAGGCCGGTCCGCACCGGCGACTCGACCAGCCCGCCCTCCTCCCCCCGGGTGACGTCCACCAGGGCGACGCTGCCGGAGTCCTGTTCTTCGGGCTCGTCCAGCAGGTCGAAGATCCGCTCGGCCCCGGCCAGGGCGCTCATGATCGAGTTGAACTGCTGGGACAGGTGGGTCACGGGCATCGAGAAGTTGCGCGTGTACTGCAGGAAGGCGGCCAGGGTCCCCAGGTCCATGGTGGAGCGCACCGCCAGGATCCCCCCGACCGCCGCGGTCACTGCGAAGAGGACGTGCGAGAGGTTGCCCATCAGGGGCATCAGGATGCTGCCGAAGGTCCAGGCCCCGGCATCGTTGCGGCGCACGTCCTCGTTGAGGTCCTCGAAACGCTGGCGCACGAACGTCTGACGGTTGAAGACCCGTACCACCTTCTGCCCCTCGACCATCTCCTCGATGCACCCGTTCAGGGCCCCCAGGGCCCCCTGGCGCCCCTTGAAGTAGAAGGAGCTGCGGCGGGCCAGGAAGCGCACCAGCCACCCCATGAAGGCCAGCATGGCCACGGCCAGCAGCGTCAGCAAGGGGCTCAGGACCAGCATCATCGCGAAGACGCCCAGCATGCGCAAAGTCGAGTGGACGAACTCGGGCAGCCCGTGCCCCAGCATCTCGCGCATGGCGTCCACGTCGTTGGTGAAGCAGCTCATGGTCTGGCCGTGGGTCCGCCGATCGAAGTAGACGATGGGCAGGCGCTGGGTCCGCGCAAACATCTCGCGCCGCAGTTGCAGCAGGATTCCCGTCGAGACGCGGATCATCAGGAAGCGGTAGAGGTAGAGGCCGGCCCCACCGGCCAGGTACACGCCTCCCATCAGCAGCAGGATTCGGACCAGGCCCGACATGTCCGCGTCGGGCCGCCCGATCCAGGGGAGGATGTGATCGTTGAAGACCGGCTTGAGCAGGTAGGTTCCGTACACGTTGCAGAAGGTGCCCAGACCCAGGCCCAGGGCCACCAGGACCAGACGCCCGGCATGGGGACGGAAATATTCCAGGACCCGGACGATGGTCCGCATGGTGTCACGAGGCCGGGCGAAGACATCCCGAGGTCCAGGCGGCGGCATGCTAGACCACCCCCAGGTGCTGCGAGTCGCAGGCCTCGCGGTAGACCGTGCAGGTCGCATGCAGCTCGTCGTGACTTCCGAAGCCGACCACGCGGCCCTCGTCCAGGACCAGGATGGCATCCGCCTCGCGCACCGAGGCGATGCGTTGGGCGATCACCACCACCGTCATCCCCTGCAGTTCGCGCTGCAGGGCCGCCCGGATGCGGGCGTCGGTGGCCATGTCCACGGCGCTGGTCGAGTCGTCCAGGATCAGGATTCGCGGCTTCTTGAGCAGGGCCCGGGCCAGGCACAGGCGCTGCTTCTGCCCACCCGAGAGGTTGACCCCACCCTGCCCCAGATCGGTGTCGTAGCCGTCGGGAAAGCCCATGATGAAGTCGTGGGCCTGGGCGATCCGGCAGGCTCTTTCGAGCTCGTGGAGCGTGGCCTCGCTCCTCCCCCAGCGCAGATTCTCGGCGATGGTCCCCGAAAACAGGACGTTCTTCTGCAAGACCACAGCCACCGCGTCGCGCAGCTCCTCCAACGAGGCCTCGCGGACGTCCCGTCCCCCCACCCGGATCCGTCCCCCCATCACCTCATAGAGGCGGGGGATGAGCTGGACCAGCGTGGTCTTGCCCGAGCCAGTCCCCCCCATCAGCCCCAGGACCTGACCGGACCCGACCCGGAAATGGATGTCCGTCAAAGTGAGGTTCTGAGGATTGCCGGAGTAGCTGAAGTCCACGTGCTCGAACTCCAGGGAGCCGTCCACGAAGGACGGTGGGCCGTCTGCCGAGGCGACGGGCGACGCGAGGGCCGGCGGGGCTCCGAAGCCCTCCACGGGCTGCTGGAGGACCTCCATGATCCGGTTCACCGAAGCTTTGGAGATCACCAGGCCGATGAAGGCGAAGGAGAGCATCATCAAGGAGATCAGGATCTGCCCGATATAGCTGACGAAGCTGACCAGCTCTCCGGGCAGCATCCCCCCCCGGACCACCAGATGCCCTCCGAACCAGAGAACGGCCACCAGCGTCCCCGACAGCACCAGGGAGGAGATGGGGGCCTCCACGGCCACCACGCCCTCGGCCCGGGCCTGCCAGTCGCGCACCTCGCCGGCGGCCTGGAAGAACTGCTCCTTCTCGTGTTCCTCGCGGACGAACGAACGGACCACCCGCAGGCCCACCAGGCTCTCCTGCACCCGGGCGTTCATGAGATCCAGTCGGCGCAGCATCTCCCGAAATCGGGGGTAGGCCAGCAGCGCCAGGGCGGTCAGACATGCCCCCAGGACCGGGATGGCCACCACGAAGACCCCCGCCAGGTCAGGGTTGATGTGAACCGCCATCAGGGTGGCGGCCACCAGCATGACCACAGCGCGGACCAGCATCCGGATCACGATCTGGAAGGCGTTCTGGGTATTGGTCACGTCCGTGGTCAACCGGGTCAGGAGCGACCCGGTGGTGAAGCGGTCCAGCGTGGCGAACGAGAAGCCCTGGACCCGATCGAAGAGAGCCGTCCGCAGACCTCTGGCGAAGCCCGTCCCTCCCAGGGCTGCCAGGCGGGCCGAGACCCCCCCGCACGCCATGGACAAACCGGCCATGCCCAGCATCCACCCTCCGCGTTGGAGGATGAAGGGCAAATCCCGCCGGGCGATCCCGTCGTCCAGGATGTCCGCCATCAGCCAGGGGATGGTCACCTCGAAGAGGACCTCGAAGGCGATGGTCACCGAAGCCATCCAGGATACGAAACGATACCCGGCCAGGCACGGGGCCAGGGTCTTGAACATCCAGAAAAACTCCTCCGGGCCTGGACTCCCCCGTGCCGGCCCTCAACCCGGCACCACGCCGGATGACGATCAGCGACGCTGGATCCGCTCGCTGGCGGCCTTCTCCAGGATGGCCTGGATGCCGGGGAAGACGCCGCGAAGGCGGGCCAGGTACTCCCCGGGCAGGGCCAGAAGCAGACCCTGGGCCCGGGAACTCACCGTGGCCGTGCGCTCGCCGTACAGAAGGCCGATCTCTCCGAAGAAGTCGCCCGGTCCCAACGTCAGCGAGCGGTCGCTGAGGGCCACTTCAAACTCCCCCTCCACGACGAAATAGAGCGAATCGCCGGGAGCCCCCCTGGAGATCACCGTCTCCCCCGGGGCCGTGCGTCGCGCGCGCAGGCAGGCGGCCACGGCGTCGCGCGCCTCGAAGGGGGCCTGGGCCAGTTGGGGGACCCGGGTCAGGAGGCGGCGCACGTCGGGAGCGGTGGGGTCAAGGCTCATGGGCGCCTCTTTCGAGGACCGTGCGGACGACCCTCTGAGGATAGGGGATCGTGATGCCCTCCTTCTGGAAGCGCAGCTTCACCCGGCGGTTCAGCTCCCTGCCCGTCTCCCACTGAGACAGCGGGCGGGTCTGAAGCAGCACCCGCAGGACCACCCCCGACTCGGCCAGCGAGTCGACTCCCAGCAGGACCGGAGGTTCGAGAATCCTCTCGGACCAGTCCTCGGCCAGGCTCTCCGCCTCCTCCTTCAAAGCCTGAAGGGCCCTCTCCAGATCGTCCTCATAGGCCACGCTGACCTTGAAGTCCACCCGGGCCCAACCGTTGGAGTGGTTCTGCACGACCCGCAGCGAGCTGTTGGGCATGGTGATCATCCGGCCATCGATGGTGCGGACCCGGGTGGCTCGAAGGCTGAAGGCCTCCACCGTTCCGGTCAGGGCATCCACCTCGATGACGTCGCCCACGCCAAACTGATCCTCCAGCAGGATGTTCACCCCCGCCACCACGTCCTTGAGGAAGTCCTGCAGAGCCAGGCCCAGGGCCACGCCCAGGATCCCCGCCCCGGCCAGGACCGCCGAGAGATCGATCTTCAAGAGCGTGACGTAGACCAGGAGCCCGGCCATGAGCACGACCACGCGCAGGGTCACGCGGGCAGCCTGCTCCAGGGTGGCGATCCGCTGCGAGAGCCGATGCAGGAAGAGGTCCTGGCGCTCCCGCTGATAGGCCACGAAATAGCGGTGCACCAGGCCTTCCGCCACCGACGAGACCGCCGAGGCCACCAACAGGGTCCCCCACAACAGCAGGAAGGGATGGAGAAGGCTGGAGTAGAGAAGCCGCGCCCAGCCTTGAGACTCGGGGAAGAGCCCCAGGCAGGCCACCAGGGTCAGGCTCCAGACCAGGAACTTCAGGGACCACACCGGCGAGCGCAGCCAGCGTCGGCCCATCCATCCGGCCAGTCGGTGCAGGCTCCAGGCCAGCAGCACCAGGCTCAGTGCCAGTCCCCAGGCCAGGCGGCGGTAGGGCGGCGAGTGCATGACCGCAGCCCGGACCAGTTCGGCCTGCAGGGCATCGCGCCAACGCTCGGCCAGCTCTCGCTCCAGCCGACGCTTCTGCTCTTCAGGGAGGGCGCGCACGTCGAACTCGGGCAGGTCGACGGGCAGGACCGTGATCAGCAGCTCCTCCCCCGCCAGCACCACCGTCGATCCGGCCACCTGTCGCACGGACAGGGCCGGAAAATCCGCGCCGTGACGACGGAAGACCTCCCGGACGCGAGCCTCGACGCGGGCTTTGCGCTCTTCGGCCGAGAGGTTCCCGGTTCCGGAGATGGTGAACAAGGGCAACGTCACGAGGTGCAGGGCGGCCGAGCCCTGCGGAGCGAGCCGCTCGGTCGAGGGCGGTTTCTGGACCGGCGGGGCGGAGAGGTCTTCCGAGTCTCCCGCATCCACCCGAGGCGAAGGTCCGATCCAGGGCCCCTCCTCGGGCGTAGGCAGGGGCTCCCGGGCCAGGACGGGCAAGGCCAGGAAGCACATGCAGAAGATGAGGAGCCAGGTTCTCAAGGTCGAAGCGCAACCCCTGGGAGAAAGGTCTCCTCCCCTTCGCCCGGGGCTCGTCGAGCCCCTGTCGGGTGGCGAGGCGGCCGAGGGATCGACTTCGGAACAAGGGCTCCGAAGGGGCACGGCGAAAGGCCGGTCACGGCGCCCGTCCGGTCTCGGGTCGGGGCCTCCAGAGGCCACGCCGGGAACCCCCTGCTGGGAGGCAGATTTTGAATTCCTCGACCCGCCCGAACCTGGAGCGCGTCCAGAGCAAGACGATGAACGTGGCCTACCTGCTGGGCCTGCTGGTCCTGGCGGGGACGGGGATCTGGCTGCTCTCCAAGGTCACCATGGCGGCCAGTCTCCTGGCGGTCTCGATCCTGGTGGCCTACCTGATCAGTCCCCTGGTCGACTTCTTCTGCCGTCCCATCGTCCTGCGGCTGCCCTGGCGCCTCGAATTCCAGTTCTTCGGTCCGCGCCGCCTCGTGCTGCCTCCGGGATTGCCACCCCGCCGGCTGACGCTCCTGCCCCGCGGAATGCCTCGGGTCCTGGCCATCAGCGTGGTCTACGTGATCCTGGGGCTGGTCCTGGGCTTCGTGATGGCCTGGCTCGTCCCCGTCGTTCAAAAAGAATTCCAGGCACTGGTCGGAAATCTGGGGCCGCTGCTGGCCAACCTGGAGAACCTGATCCACGACGTGCTGCTCCGCCTCGAGCATCACTTCCCCCGCCCCCTCCCCCCCTGGCTGGATCCCGAGCACTTCCGCCTGGCCGAGCTGGCCATCGAGCTGCAGAGGGTGGCACCGGACCTGGTCCGAACCGGAGGCACGGGCCTCTTCACCGGTTTCATGACCGCCCTGGGTCTGGCCGCCGCCTTCCTGCTGGTTCCCCTGCTGACGTTCTACATCCTGATGGACTCGGGCCGCTACCGCAGCGGATTCCTCCGCCTGATCCCGCCCCAGCGCCGCGCCGAGGCGCAGGTCCTGATGGGTCGCATCGATGGCACCCTGGGTCGCTATATCCGCGGCCAGTTGATCGTGATCCTCAGCGTCTCGATCACCATCACCGTGGCCCTGGAGATGCTGGGGGTCGAGTATGCGCTGCTGATCGGGCTCTTCGCAGGAGTGACCGAGGTGATCCCCTACGCGGGGGTGGCCATGGGACTGGTCCCCGCCTTCCTGATCGCCCTGCTGAAAGGCGGACTGTGGTTTGCCATCCTGGTCGTGGTGGTCATGGAGATCATCCACTGGCTGCAGGGTCATATCGTGGTCCCGGCGGTGATGGGCCACTCGGTGAACCTGCCCCCCCTGACGGTCATGATGGCCTTGATCGCGGGTTTTGAACTGGGAGGCATCATGGGGATGGTCGTGGCCATCCCCCTGGCCGGCATCGCGCGGGTGGTGGTCCTGCATCGATTGGAGATGCGGGACGCCCAGGCTGCCGAGGTGAAGGCCCTCTCCGAGGAGACCGCGACGGCGGCCGTACCCCCACCCCCGGCCGGTTAGGAGCCTGGCCTGCCGTCAGCCAGGGGCCGGAAGAAAGCCGAAATGACGCAATCCCTCCAACACCCCGGCAGAGGCCGGAGACGAGGCTCTGTAGACCGGTCCGCTCAAGCGGGCGCCTGCCAGTTCAGGTCGGGCGTTGGCCACGACGATCGAGTTCCACGTCCGATCCAGCATGTCCAGGTCGTTGCCCGAGTCGCCGCAGGCCACGACATCCCTGTCCGGGATTCCCAACTGCCGGGCCAGAAACCCCAACGCCTCGCCTTTGCCCCCCCGACGGGGAAGGATGTCGAGATCCCGATGACTGGAATAGACGACCCGACAGTCCAGACCGTCCCGGCGAAGGCGTGACCCCAAGGACTCCAGCACCTGCTTTTCGCCCTGGGGATCCGGTGCGGTGAAGTAGAAGGAGCGCTTGAAGGGGAACTGGTGGGGCTGCGGGGTCAACTCCGAAAAGGAGGCAGCCGTCCGGTCCACCCGCTCGACATCCCAGCCGTCGGCTGCCAACCAGTCCGACCACCGGGTCTGGAGCGTCGCCTCGGGGAAGCGGTAGATCTCGGTTCCCACCGAGGCCACGAGGAAGTCGGGGTCCATCAGGCCGACCGTCCCGGCCAGTTCTCGATACAGGTCCAGGTCGCGACCGGTCACGTAGACCAGGATCAGCTCATCCCGGGCCTCGGCGACGGCCTCTTGAAGCCGGCGAAGCGCTTGAAGATCCTCGCCCACCCAGGTGTGGTCCAGGTCTGAGGCCACGATCCGCATCCTACAGAGCCACCTCCCCTCCCGGAACGCTGCGGGCCAGGGGCCGATACAGCAGGTGGAAGAGGGCCTCGCAGTAGCGTTGGACCCCCTGGCGCTCCTCCAGGGCCGCGGCGTACCGCCAGAATCCGTACAGCTTCAGCCTCTTGAGCAGCTCCCGGGAATGGAGCTGCCAGTTGTAGCGCTCGCGGACCCGGCGCAGGCCACCCCGCGAGAGCGTCTCCCAGACGCCCGGGTCGGCTTCAGCCGCCTCGACGAACTCCTCCAGGGCTCCGGCCAGAAGCTCGCTGCGGGTGGGGTTCACCAGGACCCCACTGCCCGGGACCGAGAGGATCTCCTGGGGGCCGCCAAAGCAGGTGGCAAAGGTGGGAACCCCCGACGCCATCGCCTCCAGGACGGTCAACCCGAAGGCTTCGAAGAGCGCGGGCTGGACGAAGAGGCCGCGGCGGTCGGCGATCACCCGGTAGGCCTCGCCGGCCTGGTTCTTGCGCAGGTGCTTGCCCAGCCAGCGGACCCTTCCGGCCACACCGGGGACCTCCAGCAGTCGGTACATGCGCTCGATCTCGGCACGCTCCTCGGCATCATCAGCCTCCTCCCAGTGCACCTTGCCGGCCACCAGGATCAGGTTGCAGCGGCGTTTCAGCTTCTCGCTGCGCCCGAAGGCTTCCAGAAGACCCGTGATGTTCTTGATCCGATCCAGGCGCGCCATCGAGAAGATGGGAACCAGACCCGGGTCGGAGAGTTCCCCGACGATGTCGCGGTCCCGGTCCCGGAAGAGCAGCTCTTCCATCTCGACGGCCAGCTCCCGACTGCCAGCCCCAGGCGGATAGTAGGTTTCCTCGTCCACCCCCGGGGGAATGACGTTGAACTTCGGGTGGAAGAGGTTGACCCCCCCGGTGACCTGGTACAGACCCGGCATGGTGAAGTCGACGTAGGACTCGTACTGGCCCATGGTGGTGGGCGTCCCCACGATCTCCTGCAAGGAGCTGGTGATCACGAAGTCCGAGCGGTTCATTGCCAGCAGGTCGGCGGTGAACTGGGCGCTGAAGTGGTAGGTCCTCTCGTGCTCGCGCCAGTATAGCGCGGAGAAGAGGTACTTGCTCTTCTCCAGGGCGTGGGCGATGTTCACCTGGATGACGCCCATCCAGGTGGCCACCAAGGACGCCACCAGGCAGCCATCCGAGTAGTTCCCGATGATGGCGTCCGGGCGACCCTGACACTCCTGTTCCAGGAGCTGCTGGCACTCCAGGGCGAACTGTTCGAGATAGGGCCAGACCTCGAAGCGGGAAATCCAGGTCGGATGAACCGAACCATCGGGGTTGCGGAAGGGCACCCGCATGATCCAGGCATTCCGGGTTCCCACAATCCGTTCACGGGGCTCGTGGCACGAGGTGCCTTCGCTCTGAGGGATCAGCCGGGTCAGGACCAGCACCTGAGGCTGGACGTGCTCCAGACCCGACTCTTCCAGCGAGCGGGACATGGCCTGCTCCAAGGCGCGCACCTGGTCCAGGATGTAGACGATCTGCCCGCCCGTGTCCGGACGTCCCAGCACGTTTTCCTGCCCGAACCAGCCGTGGGGCGAGAAGATGGCGATCCGCGAGACCATGGGAATCCGCTCCAGGAAGTCCTCGACGGCCCCGGGCTCGGGCTCTTCGAAGAGGTCCAGGAGCCTCTCCATGGTGCCCCGGATTCGGCCCGCCGTGTTCCCGAAACCGGGGGCGATTCCGAGGTTCTCAAGCAGAGGTTCGACCTCCCGGGCGGGGGTATCATCGGCGAAGGCGGACAGCCGATCCAAGGCCTGGACGATGGTGTCGTAAAGAGCCTCCGGGGTATGGACCCGCCCGGGCTGAAGAAGGAGCTGCTGGTCCTGGATCTGGTGGATTTCCAGAAAGCGCAGCAGGCTCTGGAGCCAGTGCTGGGCATTCCGGGAGAGGTTGCTGGCCAGATAGGAGTTCAGGATGCGCAACCCCTGACCCACCTTCCGGGGATCGCGGATGCTGGGGCCGAAGTCGTAGAAGGACTGGAAGTCCAGCACCAGCTTTCCCTGAGGCGGAACCACCCGGGTGGGATCCGCCATCTCGTCGCGGTGATCCAGGTAGGCGCGGACGGACAGTTCCTCGACCTGAGACTCTCCGAAACACAGGCGAAAATAGCGGGAACGGCCGATCTGGGGGCGGTGGTGCACGATGGCCAGGCCCGGTCCCACCTGCAACTCCTGGATGTGTTGGACGAAATCCGCCAGACAGCGACCCTGTTCGGGGTCCTCCAGGAAGCCCTGAAGGGCCAGGAGCAGGTCGTTGTGCAGCAGGAGACGGGCGGGCCCCTCCACCAGGCCTTCCAGGAAGGACCAGAGCAACGGACACTCGGACTCGGGAAGCAGACTGGTGAGAGGTCGGAATGACGGATTCATCCACACCTTGTTTCCGGGAGCGACCGCGTGGCCGGACTCCCCTGGACTGGCGCCCGAGTGAGCCAGGACTCTTCGGTCCGGCCCGCCAGCCGCCCCGTCTTGCCCCACCTGCGCAGGAAGGACTTGGGTCCCTGCGGCCCTAACTCCTTCCCACATGAGCAAGAAGGGCCTGTATCTCCAACTCTTCAGCCTGCACGGCCTGGTTCGCGGTCACGATCTGGAGATGGGGCGAGACGCCGACACCGGAGGTCAGGTCAAATACGTGCTGGAGCTGGCCCAGGCCCTGGGGCGGCAACCCGGCGTGGCCCAGGTCGACCTCTTCACCCGTTGGATCCAGGACCGGACCGTCTCGGAGGACTACTCGCGTCCGATCGAAGCCCTCTCCGACCATGTCAGAATCGTCCGGATCCGCTGCGGAGGCGGGCGCTACCTCCGCAAGGAGCTGCTCTGGCCCCACCTCGACGAGTACGTCGACAAGACCCTGAAGTTCATCCGCTCGGAAGGGCGCATCCCCGACCTGGTCCACGGGCATTACGCCGACGCTGGTTTCGTCGCCGCCCGGCTCTCCTCGTTCCTGGGAACTTCGCTGGTCTTCACGGGGCACTCCCTGGGTCGTCCCAAGAAGGCCAAGCTCCTGGCCGAGGGCCTGAAGGCCGAGGAAATCCACCGGACGTACGCCATCGACACCCGGATCGAAGCCGAGGAGGAGGTGATCCAGAAGGCCGACCTGGTGGTGACCAGCACCAACCAGGAGATCGTCGAGCAATACGGCCTGTATGAGAACTCCGGGCTGACCGAGTATCGCGTCGTTCCGCCCGGACTGGATCTCTCGCGCTTCTTCCCCTTCTACGAAGAGGAGCTCAGCGCGCGGATGGACGAGGACCAGATGGCGGCCCGTCACGCCATGTCCAGCGAGCTCAAGCGCTTCCTGGTCCATCCGGAGAAGCCTCTGATCCTGGCCCTGTGCCGGCCCGACTACCGCAAGAACATCGCCGGTCTGGTCCATGCCTATGGATGCGACAAGGAACTCCAGGCCATCGCCAACCTGGCCATCTTCGCGGGAATCCGCAAGGACATCGCCGACATGGGCGACAACGAACGCGAGGTCCTGACCGAGATGCTGCTCTTGATGGACCGCTACGACCTGTATGGCCGTCTGGCGATCCCCAAGAAGCACGACTTCACCCACGAGGTCCCCGCCCTCTACCGCCTGTGCGCCTCCCGAGGTGGCGTCTTCACCAACCCCGCCCTCACCGAACCCTTCGGCCTGACCCTGCTGGAAGCCGCCGCCTGCGGCCTCCCACTGGTGGCCACCCACGACGGAGGGCCCAAGGACATCCTGGCCAACTGCGACAACGGCCTCCTGGTGGATCCCCGGGACCCCGAGGCCCTCAGCGGAGCCCTGAAGAAGATCCTCGTCGACCGGGAGCTCTGGGGCAGGTATTCCCGAAACGGCGTCAAGAACGTCCGCAAACACTACAGTTGGGAGACCCACTGCCAGACCTTCCTGGAAGCCATCTCGGGGATGGGCCCCCGCAAGGCCCGGACCCTCTTCCGGGCCACCGGAGAGCTGCCTGTGGGCGAGCGCCTTCTGGCCCTGGACCGCCTGCTGGTGACCAGCCTGGACCGGGCCCTCATCGCCAAGGATGGGGGCCTGGAGGAGCTTCTGGAGCTCCTGACCCGCGAACGAGACCGCCTGGGGTTCGTGCTGGCCACCGGACGGACCCTCTCCTCGGCCCTCCAGGCCCTCACCGAGCACGGCATCCCCCGGCCCGACGTCCTGATCAGCAGCGTAGGAACCACCATCCACTATCATGGGGACCGACACGAGGACCGGGGCTGGGCCACCCATATCAGCGCCGACTGGCGCCGCGAGAAGCTCAAGAACCTGCTTGACGGTCTGCCCTTCCTCAAGCCCCAGTCAAACGAGCATCAGAACCCCTTCAAGATCAGCTACTTCATGGAGCCCGACCCGGAACACCTCCCCCGGATCAATCGGCTCCTGATGGCCAACCGTTGCCGATACAACCTGATCTACTCCGACCAGATGTTCCTGGACTGCATCCCTCATCGCGCCGGCAAAGGACGGGCTCTGAGATACCTGAGCTACAAGTGGAGCATCCCGCTGGAGCGGATCCTGGCCTGCGGAGCCGCGGGGACCGATGAGGGCATGCTGCGGGGCGAACCGCGGGGGGTGGTGGTGGCCAACCACAGCCCCGAACTCCAGAACCTCCAGGGCCGTCCCCACATCTACTTTGCCGGCGAACCCGGCGCTCGGGGGATCCTCGAGGGGCTGCGCCACTACAGGTTCCTGGAGCAGCGTTAGCGCTGCTCTCCTGGCTCGGCCTCGCCGCGCAGGTGGGCCAGCCACGCGCCCAGGCGCTTCTCGTAGCCCAACGAACCGGGCTCGTAGAAGCGCTGGCCGGCCAGGCGGTCGGGCAGGTGGACCTGCTCGACGAAGTGCTGCGGGTGGTCGTGGGCATACCGATAGCCCTTGCCGTAGCCCAGCTCCTGCATCAAGCGGGTGGGAGCGTTGCGAAGGTGCAGGGGCACCGGCTCGCCGGGAGCCTTGCGCACGGCCTCCACGGCCTTGAGGTAGGAGGTCCCCACGCTGTTGGACTTCGGAGCCAGGGCCAGGTAGAGGGCGGCTTCGGCCAGGGGATAGAAGCCTTCGGGCATCCCCACGAAGTGGGCCGCCTGCTGGGCGGCCACGGCGAGCATCAGGGCATGGGGATCGGCCAGTCCCACGTCCTCGGCGGCCAGGATCACCAGCCGTCGGGCCACAAACAGAGGATCCTCCCCGGCTTCCAACAACCGGGCCATCCAGTACAGCGCGGCGTCGGGGTCCGTCCCGCGGATCGACTTGATCAGGGCCGAGGCGATATCAAAGTGCGACTCCCCAGCGCGGTCGTGGCGAAGGTTGGGGCGGCCCAAGGCTTCGGCCAGGCGCTCGCCGGTGATACGGCGGACCCCATCCCGGTCGGGGGACACCGAGTTGGCGGCCTCCTCCAGGGCATTCAAGGCCATCCGTGCGTCTCCGCTACAGGCTTCGGCCAGGGCGCGAAGGGTCTGGGGCTCCATCTCGAGACCCCGGCCGCCCAGCCCCCGTTCGGGGTCCTCCAGGGCCCTCTGCAGGAGATCCACCAACTGCTCGGGCTGAAGGGCCTTCAGGGTGAAGACCCGGCAGCGTGACAGAAGCGGCGCCACCACCTGGAAGGAAGGGTTCTCGGTGGTGGCCCCCACCAGGGTGATCGTCCCCTCCTCGACGTGGGGCAGGATCACGTCCTGCTGGGCCTTGTTGAAGCGGTGAATCTCGTCCAGGAAGAGCAGGGTCCTCCGGCGCAGCAGTCGCTGACGCTCGCGGGCCTCCCCCACCACCTTGCGCACGTCCGCCACGCCCGCGGTGACGGCCGAAAGCGCCACGAAGTGGCCCTGCGAGAGATGCGCCAGCAGGCGGGCCAAACTGGTCTTGCCGGTCCCAGGCGGACCCCACAGGATCATGGAGGGCAGGCGGTCGGACTCCAGGAGGCGGCGCAGGACGCGGCCCGGTCCCAGGAGATGGTCCTGCCCCACGTACTCTTCCAGGTTGCGAGGACGCATCCGGGCCGGAAGAGGCCCGGAGAGGTCCTCCTCGGCGGCACCTGAGGCGGGCCTGGCCTCCCCCTCGAAGAGGTCGCCCTGGTCCTGAAAGCCGGATTGCGTCACGACACCCCCTTCGACTTCCTGGGGAGAGGTCTTGCCGAAAATCCCCGGTACAGGCAAAAGGCGGGAAGAATCCCGCCTGGACCTGAATCCGTCACCGACCGTGGCCTCGGTTCTCACGCCAGGCGGCGGATTCAGGCTGGGTGGAGCCCCGGACCGGAATCGAACCGGTAACCTCCCGCTTACAAGGCGGGTGCTCTGCCAGTTGAGCTACCAGGGCAGGTACGTCTCGAAGGCCGGCCACAAGCCAGCCCTCGAGCGATCGGGCGAGGCGGGACCGCTCAGCGGTCCTTGTCGCCGAGGGTCTTCTCGATCTTGCGCTTCACCCTCTGCAGGGCGTTGTCGATGGACTTGACGTGCCGGTTGAGTTCCTTGGCCATCTCCTGGTAGGACTTGCCTTCGAGGTAGGACATCAGGACCTGGGACTCGAGTTCGCTGAGGTTCTGCTGGATCTTCTCGCGCAGGTCGCCGGAGAGCTCGTGGCTGATGAAGACTTCTTCGGGGTCGGTGACCTTGGTGCCGGAGAGGATGTCGAGCATCGTGCGGTCGGAATCCTCGTCGTAGATCGGCTTGTTCAGCGAGATGTAGGAGTTCAGGGGGATGTGCTTCTGCCGGGTGGCCGTCTTGATGGCCGTGATGATCTGACGGGTGATGCAGAGTTCTGCAAAGGCCCGGAACGACGAGAGCTTGTCAGCCCGGAAGTCCCGGATGGACTTGTAGAGTCCGATCATCCCTTCCTGGATGATGTCTTCCCGATCGGCACCCACCAGGAAGTAGGATTTTGCCTTGACCCGGACGAAGTTCTTGTACTTGGAGATCAGATACTCGGTGGCAAACTCGTCGCCGTTCTTGGCGAGTTTCACGATCTCCTCATCCGGCTCGTTGGCGAGGTTAGCCATGTACTGGCTACTTTGCAGTTTCAACAAAACCTCGTCCTCCACTGGCAAAGACTAGCCCGGGAAACTTCCCCCATTATACGAAGCCCCCGAAAGGGCGTCAAGACGATCGAATGCGAGAAGAATCCTGAAAAATCGGGCTTTTGGCGCGACAAGAGGGTCCGTCCGGGAGACAGAAGAGGGCGGTCCGAGCCCTCCGCGAGCGTCCGTTCCTGGTATTCCTCGGGTGTGGTCGTCCGGCGCCGCATTTGCTCGTGGATTATATCACAGCCCCCAGGAGGAGTAAATGGGGGTGAGGGGGAAGAAACCTTCTTCCCCTCTTCCGACCTCAGCCCTGCCTTTGTCGGACAACCTCATACAACAGGATGGCCCCCGCCGCCGAGACGTTCAGCGATCCCACCTGCCCCAGCAAGGGGATGCGTACCAACCGGGTGCACTGAGCCACCAGGTTGGGGGCCAGACCCCTCCCCTCGGCCCCCAGGACCAGGACCGTCGGCCGGCGGAAATCCGCCGAGGTGTAGACCTCCGACCCTTCCGCGGCGGCTCCCACGACTTCGAATCCCCCTTCCCGGAACCGGCGAAGGACCGGCCCGAGCTTCTCGACCCGAGCCACAGGCAGGAACTGGTCCGCCCCCGCCGCGGCGCGGGTCACCGCGGCGGTCAGGCCGCACGACCCGGCGCCGGGGACGATCACGCCGTGAACCCCGGCCCCTTCCGCCGTGCGAAGCAAGGCGCCCAGGTTGCCGGGGTCCTGGACGCCGTCCAGGACCAGGAAGAAGGCGGGGCGCGGGCTTCCCAGAGGCCTCTCCAGGACCTCCTGCAGGCTGACGAAGTCCTGCGTGCCCACGGCCGCCACCACCCCTTGATGATTGCCCTGACGGGTCAGCCGGTCCAGCCGGACCCGATCGGTGTGGACGACCGGAATCGCCCGCTCGCGCGCCGCCGCAAAAAGCTCGCGGGGAATCCCCCGAGCCCCGGCCAGGACGTAGAGGCGGAGCACGGGGCGACCCGAGCGCAGGGCCTCGGCGACCGGGTGGCGACCGTAGACTATCTCCTGCTCGGATCGATCTTCCATGTCACTCCTTGCGGGGTATCCTCCAGACGAATCCCCCTCGTCTCCAATTCGTCGCGCAGACGGTCGGCCCGCGCGAAGTCGCGGGCTTTGCGGGCGGCCTGACGCTCGTCGATCATGGCCGTTTCCTCGGGCAGGAGCTCGGGCTCCTCCAGGGCTTCTTCCAGACGCAGGCCCAACACCCGGTCCAGGTCCAGGACCAGGTCCACCACGGCCTGCCCGGAGGCCACGCCCAGATCGGTCCGCTCGTCGATTCGGCGATGGATCTCCCGGCGCAGGGCGTGCAGCGCCGCCAGGGCCTCCGGGGTGTTGAGATCCTCATCCATGGCCGCCACGAAGGCGGCCCGAGTGGCCTCGATCTCCTCGGCCACCTCCGAGTCCAGGGACTCGGTCCCCTGCTGCATCCGGCAGCGGCGCAGGAAATCCAGCAGACCCTGGCGGGTTTCCGTGGCGGCCTGCAGACCTTTGAAGGTGAAATCCAGGCGCGAACGATAGTGCGTCCCCAGCAGCAGATAACGCACCGCCATGGGATCCCATGCCCGTCCCGAAGGATTGGCTTGCGGGTCCAGCAGGTCCCGCAGGGTGAAGAAGTTGCCCAGCTTCTTGCTCATCTTCTGGGACTCGACCTGAAGATGCTCGGAGTGCAGCCAGTAGTTGACGAAGGTCTCTCCGGTGCAGGGCTCGGTCTGGGCGATTTCGTTCTGGTGGTGAGGGAAGATGTTGTCCACACCCCCGGTATGGATGTCGAAGTGGTTGCCCAGATAGCGGATGCTCATGGCCGAACACTCGATGTGCCAGCCGGGACGGCCTTTGCCCAGGTCGGGATACTGGTCCCAGAAGACCTCCCCGTCCCCTTCGTCCCAGGCCTTCCAGAGCGCGAAATCGGCCGCTCTCTCCTTGTCATACTCGTCCTGGGCGACCCGTGCTCCCGAGCGCAGGTCTTCGACCTGGATATGTGCCAGGCGCCCATATTCGGGAAACTTCGAGATATCGAAATAGATGGAGCCGTCCTCCGAGCGGTAGGCCAGCCCTTGGGCCAGGAGGCGGCGGATCAGCTCCACCATTCCGTCCACGTGCTCGGTGGCCCGGGGATAGTGCTCGGCGCGCTGGATGTTGAGGCAGTCCAGATCCTGGAAGAAGGCCTCGATGTAGGGAGCCGTGACCTCGGACATGGGGCGCCCCTCCATCCGGGTCTTGCGGATGATCTTGTCCTCGACATCGGTGATGTTCATCACCTGCAGGACCTCGTAACCCCGGAAGCGCAGATGGCGGCGCAGCAGGTCCTCGAAGACGTAGGTCCGGAAGTTCCCGATGTGGGCATGGTCGTAGACGGTGGGGCCACAGGTGTACAGCCCGACCCGACCCGATTCCAGGGGCCGGAACTCCTGCAGGCTGCGGGTCATGGTATTGAAGAAGCGGATCGACATAACGAAGGGCGCCTTCACCGAAGAAGGCGCCCCGTCCTCCTGGAATTCCGTCGACAGGTCAGGCGAAGAGGAATCCCTGTTCGTATTCCGGTCCCGCCGGCTTCCTGGCAACGACTCCTGCAGACTGTGCGGCCGGTGCCGGCTTGGATTTCGCGCGATCCAGGGCCACTTCCAGGGCCTCGGAGGCATCCAGCAGACCGGCTCCCTGCACGTTGGATTCGTCGGGCAGATAACGGTCCGCCGTGTGGACCAGGATCTCCTTGATCTGATGGTGCGTCAGCTCCGGATTGGCCTGCTTGAGGATGGCAGCGAGTCCGGCGACCATCGGCGTGGCCATGGAGGTCCCAGAGATGGCGAAGTAGTCGGTTCCGATGTGGGGCAGCTCAGGAACGTCCAGCGTGGCTCCCGGAGCCAGAGGACCGAAGATGCTCACGCCAGGGGCCAACAGATCCGGCTTGGTCAGACCGTCGATGGAGGTGGGCCCCCGACTGGAGAAGTCCGCGACCGTGTCGTCCCCTCGGTCCATCGTCCTGCGGTCATCCAAGGCTCCGACCGTGATCACGTCCGGATGGGTCCCGGGGGTGCTGACGCTGCCTTCGCTCGGCCCGTCGTTGCCCGCCGCGACCACCACGATCAGTCCCGCATCAACGGCCTTCTGGGCTGCCTGGGCCCAAGGGTCGTCCTTGTAGGATCGGGTCGCGAAGTCGCCCAGGGACATGTTCAGGACGCTGATGTTGTACTTCTCTTTGTTCTCGATGACCCACTGGATGCCCTTGATGGCCTCGGCGACGCTGGTGATGCGCACACCGACCAGGTCGGCATCCGGAGCCACCCCTTTGACCGTTCCAGCGGACTTCGCACCCGTGCCTGCCGCGATGCCAGCCACGTGAGTCCCGTGACCGAAGGTGTCCATGGGCTTGGGCTGGCCATCCTTGAGGTCCACCCAGCCGACGATCTTGTCCTTCAGATCCGGGTGGGGGTGGATCCCCGAATCGATGACGGCGATGGTCTGGCCCTTGCCCGTGTAGCCCTGGTCCCAGACCTTCTGGATGCCGATCAGGGCCGTCGAGACGTCCAGGGTGCCAGAATCCTTGGGCGGCCCTTCCTTGGGCCGAGTGGGGAACAGAAAGCGCGGGTCGGGATAGTCCAGTTCCCGGTCCACGGCCACCCGGGAACCCGGCGGGAGCGCCTTGAGCAGGGTGTTCACCTGCTTGGGCTCGACCTCGGCGGTGAAGCCATTGACCAGGGGGAGCTCGCCGCTGATCCGGAAGCACTTGCCGTCACTGCAGAGATCACGAACCTTCTTGGCCGATTCGGCATCCTGGAAGCTGACGATCAACCGCAGGCGACCATCGGAGGTCAGGCGTGTGCCGGTGAGAGATTCAAAGGAGTCCTTGATCGGAAGGGATTCCGTCCGACCGGAATCAGGGCGGGAGCGCCCCGCCTCTGCATTGCGCTGAGGGGCTCTGACCGGTCCGCTTGCGGCGTGCCTGACTTGATCCGCCTTCACCAGGTCCTCCTTCTCGCCGGCCCCCTGCCCGGTCGGCGCCAACCCCCGATCTTTCGCGCAGCCCGCACCCCGGCCGCCTCGCCACCCCTCTGCATCGAGGATACCATCCTGCCCCCGGGCGTCGCAACGCAAAAACGGGGGGGTCCCTGTTGCGTAAATGTTAACAGGCAAACGATTCGACGCGCACTGCTCGACCGCTGCCGATTCGCTCGGGAAGGAGCAGGGCAGACCCCGCCGAAGGGCTGGCTCGGTCCGCCGGGGAACCGTCGGAAGCCGGAACCGGTCAAGGAGGTGCCGCGTGCTCGTTCTTTCCTGCGAACCCGTGCGGGGAAAGGCCATCCAGCGCGCCGTCGAGGCTCTGCGCTCAGGAGGGGTCATCGTCTATCCGACGGACACCGTCTATGGAATGGGTTGCGACCTCCTCAATCCGCAGGCTATTGACCGGGTGTATTTCCTCAAGCGGATGCCACGACGCAAACCCTTGTCGCTGATCTGCGCCGACCTGGCCCAGATCGCCGAGTACGCCCAGTTGTCCAACACGGCCTACCGGCTGATGAAGCGTCTCCTGCCAGGGCCCTACACCTTCATCCTGCAAGCCACCCGACTGGTTCCCCGGGTGATGATGACCAAGCAGCGTACCGTCGGGATTCGCGTCCCCGACAATGACCTGTGCCTGAGCCTGGTGCGCGAGCTGGGCAACCCCCTGGTCAACACCTCGGCCTCGGGTTCCGAGGACGAGGTGGTCAGCGATCCCGAGGCCATCCAGGAGGCCTATCCCCAGATCGACCTGATGCTGGAGTCTGGACTGCTGCGTTCCGAACCGTCCACCGTCCTGGACCTGACCAAGGACCCTCCCACGGTCCTGCGCGAGGGCAAAGGCCCCGTCGAAGAGTTCCTGTCCATCTGAGAGCTTCTCGATTCAAGAGTCGCGACGGTTCCTGAGGCTCGGTCCTCCCAAGCAGGCCGAGCCTCAGGCCTTCCCAGGGCCTTCTCCGTCCCGGGGCCTGCCCGCTCGTCGCGACTTCACAGCGCCCGCCGGACGCGAACACGTCAGGTCGATCCCGTGGCGCTCCAGCACGGGGCGGAGGTATCGCCCGGTCCAGGAATCCGGGCAGGAGGCCACCACCTCGGGAGCTCCGGTCACGACGATATCGCCGCCCCGGTCTCCCCCTTCCGGCCCCAGATCGACGATCCAGTCCGCGGACTTGATGATGTCCAGGTTGTGCTCGATCACCACCACCGTGTTTCCTGCCTTCACCAGGCGGTGCAGCACCTCCAGCAGATGGGCCACGTCGGCGAAGTGCAGCCCGGTCGTGGGCTCATCCAGCAGGTAGACGGTCCGCCCGGTGGCCTTGCGCGACAGCTCGGTCGCCAGCTTGACCCGTTGAGCCTCACCGCCGGAGAGGGTGGTGGCGGCCTGCCCCAGGCGGACGTAGCCCAACCCGACATCGCGCAGGGTGGTGAGCTTGCGCGCGATGCGCGGGCGGTGTTCGAAGACCTCCAGGGCCTCCTCCACCGTCATGTCCAGGACCTCCGCGATGTTCTTCCCCTTGAAGTGGACCTCCAGGGTCTCGCGGTTGTAGCGCCTTCCCTTGCACACCTCGCACGGGACGAAGACGTCCGGCAGGAAGTGCATCTCGATCTTGAGGATTCCCTGCCCCTGACAGGCCTCGCAGCGGCCTCCCTTGACGTTGAACGAGAAGCGCCCGGGCTGGTAGCCCCGCAGCCGGGCTTCAGGCGTCTGGGCATAGATCTGTCGAATCGGATCGAAGAGCCCCGTGTAGGTGGCCGGGTTGGACCGAGGAGTCCGCCCGATGGGGGCCTGGTCGATGGGGATCACCTTGTCGATGAACTCCACGCCCCGAATGTCGGCGAACTCACCGGGCTTGTCCGAGCTGGTGCGCAGGGCCAGGGCCAGGGCCCGATGGAGGATCTCGTTGACCAGGGTGCTCTTGCCCGACCCCGAGACGCCGGTCACCACGGTGAAGAGCCCGACCGGGAACCGGACGTCGATCCCCTGAAGGTTGTTCTGACGACACCCCAGGACCTCGATCCACTCACCGCGAGGGCGCCGGCGGCGGGTCGGCAGCGGGATCTGCGCGCGGCCCGAGAGGTAGGCCCCGGTGACGGAGTCAGGGTGGGCCGCCACCTCGTCGGGAGTGCCCTCCGCCACGATCCGCCCCCCGTGGACGCCCGCTCCGGGCCCGATGTCCACGACGTAATCCGCCTCCCGGATGGTCTCCTCGTCATGCTCGACCACCAGCAGGGTGTTGCCCAGGTCGCGCAGCGAGAAGAGCGTCTCCAGCAGGCGCCGGTTATCCCTCTGGTGCAGACCGATGGAGGGCTCGTCGAGGATGTACAGCACGCCCACCAGGCCCGAGCCGATCTGGGTGGCCAGGCGAATCCGCTGAGCCTCCCCCCCCGAGAGCGTGCCCGCGGCCCGGTCCAGCGTCAGGTAGTCCAGGCCGACGTCATCGAGGAACTTCAGTCGGGCCCGGATCTCCTTGAGGATCTGCCGGGCGATGTGCTGCTCGCGGTCGGTCAGCTCCAGCCCCTCCATCCACGCCCGGGCCGCGCTAACCGAGAGCGCCGTGAAGGTGGGGAGATTCAGGTCCTGCACCGTGACGGCTCGGGCCTCGGGCTTCAGGCGGGTGCCCTGGCAGTCCGGGCAGGCCCGGGGGGTCATGTACTTCTCGATCTCCTCGCGCGCCCACTCCGACTCGGTCTCGGCAAAGCGACGTGCCAGCAGGGGCAGGGCTCCCTCATACTCACATCCCTCCACGCCCGCGGCCCGAGCGCCAAACAGCAGCAGGTTCCGGTGCGCCTCCGGAAGGTTCTTCCAGGGACGGTCCAGATCGATCCCCACGTGCTCGGAAACCCGCTCGACTCGCCTCCAGAACCAAGACTCGCGGGGGTGGTGCCGGAAGGAGAGGATGGGCTTGCCCCAGGGGGCCAAGGCCCCTTGGGAGCAGGAGAGGTCGGTGTCGGGAACCACCAGGTTGGGGTCCACCTCCGGCAGGAAGCCCAGACCCGTGCAAGCGGGACAGGCTCCGTAGGGAGTGTTGAAGCTGAAGAGGCGAGGAGCCAGCTCCGAGAAGGACAGACCACACTCCGCGCAGGCCAGGTGCTGGCTGAACAGGTGTTCCGGGCCGTCCACCTCGGCCAGCAGGGCAGTTCCACCGGAGAGGCCCAAGGTGGTCTCCAGGGACTCGGCGACCCTCTGGCGCGCCCCCGCCTTGACGGCGATCCGGTCGACCACGACCTCGATGTCGTGCTGGACGTAGCGCTCCAGGACCACGTCCTCCGCCTCGTCCACCCGGATCAGCTCCCCATCCACCCGGGCGCGGGTGAAACCCTTGTCCCGAATCTCGCGGAAGAGCTTCTGGTAATGACCCTTGCGACCCCGGACCAGGGGCGCGAGCAGCATGACCCGGGTGCCTTCCGGCAACGCCAGGACCTTGTCCACCATCTGATCGATCGTCTGGGGTTCGATGTTCCGACCGCACTGGGGGCAATGGGGATGGCCCACCCGGGCGTAGAGCAGACGCAGGTAGTCGTAGATCTCGGTGACGGTCCCGACCGTCGAGCGAGGATTCCGCGAGGCTCCCTTCTGGTCGATCGAGATGGCCGGCGAGAGGCCCTCGATGTCGTCCACGTCGAGCTTCTCCATCTGCCCCAGGAACTGGCGGGCGTAGGAGGACAAGGACTCGACGTAGCGTCGCTGACCCTCGGCGTAGATGGTGTCGAAGGCCAGCGAGGACTTGCCGGACCCGGAGAGCCCGGTGATCACGATCAGGCGATCGCGAGGCAGGTCCAGGTCGATGTTCTTCAGGTTGTGCTCGCGGGCACCGCGGATGACCAGGCGATCGAGGGCCATGACAGAGAATCTCCGGTTTCGGTGGAGAGGACTCGGAGCGCCAGGCGGCGCCGAACCCCCGCATCATAGCACCGGGCCTCCAGCACTGGAAAGGGCTGCTCCCAGCTCCTATCGACGCCGGCGTCGGGCTCCCCCGCGCGCCCCGGGCTCGCCTGGGGAAGGGGCCGGAGGCGCGGGTCGGCGCCCCGGCCGGCGCCAGGGAGCGCCTTCGGCCAGGTCCAGCGCCGCGCCGATCGGCAGACCGTCCAGGCGCCGGGAGATCTCCTTCTTCAAGGCATACATCTCGTCACGCAGCGCCGCCGCCGTCTCGAACTGCATCTCGCGGGCCGCTTCCAGCATGGCGTCCTGAACCCGCTCGATGGCCTGCTGCAAGGCCGGGACATCCAACTCGGACTTGCGCTCGAAACGCAGCGTCGACGGAGCGGGACCTTCCGAGGAGGAGCCCACCATCTCCAGGATGTCGTTCACCGCCTTGCGGATGGTCTCGGGGGTGATCCCATGCTCTGCGTTGTAGGCCATCTGGATGTCCCGGCGACGTTGGGTCTCGTCCAGGGCATAGCGCATCGAGTCGGTGACCCGGTCGGCGTACAGGATCACCCGCCCGCTGACGTTCCGAGCGGCCCGTCCGATGGTCTGGATCAGGCTGGTGTTGGAGCGCAGGAAGCCCTCCTTGTCAGCATCCAGGATGGCCACCAGTGAGACCTCCGGAAGGTCCAGGCCCTCGCGCAGGAGGTTGATCCCCACCAGGACATCAAAGACCCCCAGGCGCAGGTCACGCAGGATCTCGATGCGCTCCAGGGTGTCGATCTCCGAGTGCAGGTAGCGGACCTTCACCCCCGTCTCAGCCAGGTAGTCGGTGAGATCCTCGGCCATCTTCTTGGTCAGGGTGGTGACCAGGGTCCGCTCACCGCGGGCGGCGCGGGCCTTGACCTCGTGGATCAGGTCATCGATCTGCCCCGCCACGGGGCGCACCACCACCTCGGGATCCACCAGGCCCGTGGGGCGGATGATCTGCTCGACCACCGTGGAAGAGACCTGCAGCTCGTAGGGCCCGGGAGTGGCCGACACGAAGACCACCTGCCCGACCTTCTCGAGAAACTCCTCAAAGGCCAAAGGTCGGTTGTCGTAGGCGGAGGGGAGGCGGAAACCGAACTCCACCAAGGTGTCCTTGCGCGAGCGGTCGCCCGCCAGCATCCCTCGCAACTGGGGAACCGCCACGTGGGACTCGTCCAGGAAGACCACGAACCCTTCGGGGAAGTAGTCCAGCAAGGTGTAGGGTGGGTCTCCAGCCGCCCGGCCGGTCAGATGGCGCGAGTAGTTCTCGATGCCATTGCAGTAACCCAGCTCGCCCAGCACCTCCAGGTCGTAGCGGGTCCGCATCTCCAGGCGTTGAGCCTCCAGAAGCTTCCCCTGCCCCTTCAGCTCCTCGAGGCGCCCTTCGAGCTCCGCCGAGATGGCCTGCAGAGCCCTCTGCATCTTGTCCGCCGGGGTCACGTAGTGCTTGGCGGGGTAGACCACCACTCGGGTCGGAGTTCCCAGGATCTCGCCGGTCACCGGGTCCATCACCTGCATCCGCTCGACCTCGTCGCCGAAGAACTCGATGCGGTAGACCCGGGCCTCGTCCACGGGATGGATCTCCAGGGTCTCTCCTTGCAGACGGAAGGTGCCGTAGTCCAGACTCTGATTGGTGCGAGTGAAGAACATCTCGACCAGCCGGTGCAACAGGAAGTCGCGGGGGATCTGTTCCCCGGGGCGGAAGACCAGCAGGATCCTGCGGTAGTCCTCGGGGTTGCCCAGGCCGTAGATGCAGGAGACGGAGGCCACGACCAGGGTATCAGGACGCTCCAGGACGGCCTGCGTGGCGGAGTGGCGCAGCCGCTCGACTTCCTGGTTGATGGCCGAGTCCTTCTCGATGTAGGTGTCGCTCTGGGGGATATAGGCCTCGGGCTGATAGTAGTCAAAGTAGGAGACGAAGAACTCGACCGCGTTGTCGGGGAAGAACTCGCGGAACTCAGCGGTGAGCTGGGCTGCCAGGGTCTTGTTGGGACTGATGACCAGCGCTGGCCGCCCCAATCGGGCGATGGTCGCAGCCATCGTGAAGGTCTTGCCGGTGCCCGTCGCACCCAAGAGCGTCGTGAAGCGATGGCCGGCCTGAAGGCTGGCGACCAGGCTCTCGATGGCCTGGGGCTGGTCGCCCTTGGGCGGGAAGGGGGCCTGGAGACGAAAGGCGGTGGACACGGGGGGATCCTACCCCATCCCCTGGCGGCGCACAACGCCCCCTCAGGGGCTGTCCGCGCTGGACAGGAGCCCCAAGCCCAGTTGCTCTGGGGGGGTCGGCTCGAAAAGCTCCTGCAGACGCTGGCGCTCCTCGGGCGGGAAGCGATAGCCCTCCATGAAGCCCCGCCCCTTCTCCTTGAGGTAGAGGTGGATCACCTCGCGATGCCGCAACAGCATCCACAACGGCTCGCCGAAGGCCTCGGCGCACTCCAGGCGGCAGCGGTCGGCCACCCGCAGGGCCTCCTCGCGCGACATCCCATGCGTGACCCGATAGGACAGGGTGGTGGCGAACTCCTGATCGTCCTCGATCAGGTCGACCAGACCCAGGCGCCGGGCGCTGCCCCGGATCCGGGAGTGCTTGCCCAGGGTGAAGACGCTGCGGCCGTAGGCATTGATGATGTCCCGATTGTCGCGGATCAGGCGGATGGTCTGCAGGGCCTCCTCCTCGGTCTCACTGGGGAAACCGAAGAAGATGAAGGCGAAGTTCCACAGGCCGGCCTGCCGTGCCGCCCGCAGGATGTCCAGCCGGGCGTGGAAGTCGACCCCCTTCTGGATCAGGTCCATGATCCGCTCGCACCCGGATTCGATGCCCCAGAGGATCATGGTCAGACCGGCCCGAGCCATCTGCTCCAGGCGCTCGGGAGTGAAGGCCTTCTCGGTCCGGCCGTTGCCGAAGAAGTGGACCGTGGTTCCGCGCTCCTGAAGACGTCTCGAGAACTCCTCCAGCCAGGCCGGGTCCATCGACTCGTCGATGAACTCGAAGTTCTCGATCCCCCAGCGGGACCGGACGTGCTCGACTTCCGCCAGGACGCTCTCGACGGGACGCACATCGGGTTGGATGCCGTAGTCCGTGTCGCAGAAGGTGCACCTCTGCCACGAACAGCCCTTCGAGGCCCGGGTGACCAGGACGATCTCCGGAGTGAAGTAGTCCTTCAGCGGCAGGCCATCCAGGTCCGGCAGCCTGCGCTCGGCCAGTGGGACCGGCTTTTGCGGGAAGGTGAAGCGGGGGCCGGCGTTCTCGTCGGAGAAGACCAGGTTGGGGACCGTCTCCAGAGGCCGGCCGGCTTCCAGGGCCTGGAAGAGGGCCGTCATGGACGCCTCGCCCTCCCCCATCAGCACGCTGTCCGCAAAGGTCTCCAGGAAGATCGGGCGATCCAGAAGGGTCTGGCGGACCCGCAGGAAGTAGTTGCCCCCCAAGGTCACATGCGTGCGCGGGGTCTTGTATCGACGCAGCAGGCGGGCCAGGGTCAACCCCCCGAAGAGCTGGCTGTGGGAGTTGATCGACACGCCGATCAACCGCGGTTCTCCCCGCAGCAGAGGACGGACCTGGGAGGTCAGGAAGGCCAGGAAGGGGTTCTCGGCGGCATCCCCGGTGAAGCGGACCAACCCGTCCACCGTCAGGGGCAGCCCCGGAGCCGAGAAGTCGTTGAGTCTCAACCGGCTGGGGTGATGCGGCAGGGAGACCAGTTCCAGGGCCTTGTCCAGGGTCACCCAGGCCCGGACCAGGTGGACCGGATCGTAGAAGCGATCCCGGTCGTCGAAGACGCGGACGGCATCAGGAATCTCCCGGCGGATCTGCTCCCAGACCTCCCGGTGAGTCGTCAGGTACTTGTCGATCTCGAAGTAGCGGGTGGCCAGTCGGCCCATCTCGCGGGAGCGATCCCCGGAGACCCTGCCCAGCGTCAGGCGAGCCTGCAGGAACTCGTGGGTATTCTGCGCCCGGGCCAGCGAGTAGTCCAGGTAACCCGGGGTGAACAGACGCCGATAGAAGGCGACGTTGAGATCCCAGGGGTCGACCGCGATGCCGACCCCGCGCAGATGCCCTGTCAACGCCGACAAGGAGAAATGAGGATTCAAAGGCACCCACTGAGGTGGGAAGACCAGCCGGACCCGGGACTCGGCCCTCTCGGGCCCGGAGGCGACCAAACCTAGAGGCCAGCCGGGACCGCGTCGTCGAAGGCTTCCGGGGACGCCACCGACTCCAATTCCTCCAGCTCTGCCTGTTCGACAAGGGTCTCGAAGTCCGCCTTGTGCTCTTCGAGGTAGGCCGCCATCTCCTGGACCAGGGGAACCATCTCCTCCTGGTAGATGCGCCCGATCTCCTCGATGGCCTCGTCATGCCGGGCCAGTTCTTCTTTCAGCCAGTCTTCGTGGTTGTCCAGGAAGCGGAAGGTCAGGAGGTAGTCCTTGAGCTCACGGACCTTCTCGGCGCCGTGGACGAACTTCTCGAGCTTCTCCTGCACCTGCTGGGGTGTCAATTCCATCTTGTCGCCTCCGAACGATCCGGGATTTGGTGATCCGGCTCCCGGGCGGGAGCCCTGATCTCCAAGCCAGGCCCGACGCCGCCCTGAGAGCCTGGGGAGCGACGTCGGACCGGCCTGGAGTTCCCCGCCTCAGAGCAGCGAGGCTTGACGGTTGGTGGCCACCCCCATGGCGGCTCCGAAGAGGTTCAGGCTCTTCTGCATGTTGACGGCCGAAGAGGAGTCCGGGAGCTTGGGCTCGGGGATGCCCAGGTCTGCCAGGACCTCCGAGAGGCGCCCCTCCTGCCACAGGTCCGCGGCCGCCCCACCGTTGAAGCCCCGACTTGCCAGCTCGACGTCGAGCTTGGCGAAGACTCCGCCCAGACCCTGGGCATCAGCCGCCGGGTCCTCCTGGGCAAAGCGGTTCATCAGGTTGTACAGGCCCGCCTCGTTGACCGCTGCCGCGCCTTCCGTGCCGTCCACCTGGGTGATCTTGCCGGTGGCGTCCTTGCCCTTGCCGATCTCGGAGTACTTGTGATAGGCGGTGTACTTCGAAGTCTTCAGGTCGTTCAGGTTCACCCCGAACTTCTGCTCGACCATCCCCAGGGCTTCCTGGAAGTTCTGGTCCTTGGTCCCCAGGTTGCCGTCCCCGTCCGAGTCCACGAAGAAGTCGCCGTTCTTGAACTGCACCGCCTTGCGGTTGCCGATCTTGACGACCTGGACATCGTAGCCCTTCTCCTTGAGCTTGGCGGCCATCTTCTCGGGAGACATGTTGGAGGCCTTGCTCTCGTCCATGATCTTCGCGATGTCGATCACCGTGTCGGCGTCGGTGATCACCGACTTCCCGTTGAAGTAGTCGACCGAGCCTTTGACGGTGCTCTTCCCCGCATCGAGCTCCCCGCCGGCGGCCCGGTTGGCGGCCGCCGTGGTGGTCGCCCCGGCGCCGGCAGTCGCGGGTGCCTGGCCCGATTTGGCGGCCTCAATGGCCTTCAAGGAAGTGATGTCGCTCATGAACGTCCTCCTCGCGCGCCTGCCCCAATCCGAGAACAGGCACTCAAAATCCTGGTCAATTTCTCTATCACGAGAAACCTTGAAAAGTCTAGGAGCCCGTGTGATGACCCGGACCGCAGGAGTGGACGCGCCCCGATGAGCCCGAATCGACCGTCGGCGGGCTCTTCGTCCCGAACAGGAAGAAGCCGGGGGTCGGGGAAACCGCCGACATGACCGCAAACTCCCCTCGCCACTGGCTGGTCAAGTCCGAGCCCTCGGTCTTCTCGATCGACGACCTGCAGCGGGCGGGCCGCGAACCGTGGGATGGCGTGCGCAACTTCCAGGCCCGGAACTTCATGATCGACATGAGGGTCGGAGACCTCGTCTTGTTCTACCACTCCAACGCCAGGCCCAACGGAGTGGCCGGAATCGCCCGCGTGGCGGGTCCGGCCCGGCCCGACCCGACGGCCCGGGATCCGGCGAGCCCCTACCACGACCCTCGGGCCAGCGACGAGCGCCCCATCTGGCAGATGGTCGACCTGGAGTTCGTCGCGAAGTTTCCCCGCCTGGTCCCCCTGGCGGAGTTGAAGAGCCGGCACGGCCTGGAGGGCATGGAGGTCAACCGCAAAGGGAGCCGACTCTCGGTCCAACCGGTCCGCCCGGAGGAGTTCGACCTCATCCTCGAGATGGCCGGCCATCGCAAGGCCGCCCGCGATTGAGCGCGGCGCCGCCCCGCCTCAGGGGTTCACGGGACGGGTGGACAGAACCCGCCGGGTGAAGAGCTCCAATGCCTGCTCGAGATGGGCCTGCACCTCGGACCCCTCCAGGAGGCCCAGGGCCCGGCCCAGGGCCTCCAAGGTGCAGACACTCTGGGGGTTCCGATTGGTTCGCAGCCGAAAAGTCGAGGGAGCACCGACCGGAAGGCAGACCCGCGGCAGCCGCGCCAATTCAGCGCTGCGGTTCACCATGCGCCGAGTCCTGCGCCAGGTCGCGTCGGGGACCACCAGGGTCCGCACCTCCAGCTCAGGGGCCAGGACCTGGGCCCCTTCGCCGGGATAGAGCAGGTAGACCCCTGGACCCTGGAGTCCCTGCAGATCATTGGCGGCATCCAGGAGATTCCACTCGCGCAGCTCGCTCCCCGCCAACGCCAACGTGGCGATGCGCCCGGTGTTGGTTGTGCGATAGCGTTCAACCCGATGCAGCAGCACCATGACCCGGGTGCGAACCGGCCAGGCCCGGAGGAGCCGACACACACAAAGCCCCACCGGCAACCGACAGCGCTGGCAACGAGACGGATCGTCCAGGGGGCGATTCCTTCTCACGAGACCTCCTGCCCACAAAAAATCGAGGCCCCGATGCGCCATCGGGACCTCGCTTGGACCCCTCGCCGGTCCACCGCCCGAAGGCGGCCGTCAACGGGGGCTACAGGGTCTTGCGCAGGACGTTGAGCACAGCCCCGATGGCCACTCCGGTCACGCCCCCGACCACAGCCCCTCCAACCACCGACCCCACCACGCCGGGGCCGACGCGTTCGGTGCGGGTCTCGGTGTTGACCTTGGGGCGGTCCTTGCCGATCAGGCGGTCCTCCATCTGGGGACCCGCAGCCCGGACTTCCTGGCCCTGCAGGTTCTCGGTCCCCCGATAGCCCTGCTGGGCCAACTTGTCCAGGTTGCCATCCCGCAGCACCTCGACCTGTTGGGGCGTCTCGGGAGGCTGGTTGCCGTTGGCGTTCGGCACGAAGAAGCCGGGGCCCTTGGGAACCTCCCCGATCTTCTGATCCACGAAGGGGGGCAACGTCTCGGTCTTGTAGGTCACGGTCTCGCCCTGGGTCAGCGCCGTGACCAGCCCGACCCCGGCGCCTGCCGCGGCTCCGACGCCTCCGGTGACGGCCATGACCTTCATGTCGCCTTCGGTTTCGCGCTCGGGAGTCCCCTGGTAGGTCTGCCCCACGGCCCGGCGCAGGGCGACGGTGCCTGCACCCAGGACCGCGCCGCCCAGTCCGCCCAGCAGCACCCCTTTGGCTCCGTCCAGCAGGACGTTGGCTCCGCCCGTGACCTGGGCCTCCCGGGTGGTGTAGGTGCCGACCTCCTTCTGGGTCAGGGGCCGGCGGTGGAGGTCCACGTCCCAGCCCTCGTAGGGTCCGCCCTCGGGGCCGATATCGTAGACCTTCACGTCATAGCCTGGCCCGTCCAGGGCCGGAGCCATGATCTTCTGTTGGGATTCGAGGATCTGCACCTCAGGCTGCCCTGCGAAGAGGCTGCCGGCCAGGCCCACCGCACCGCCCAGGGCGGCCCCGGTACCCGTCGCAGCGATCATCACCTGCTTGTCCGAGACGTCCCGGAAGGTGGGCTTCTGGACGGCGGAGTCCTCATCCACCCGGCCCAGCCGATCTCCGATGGTGGCGGCATCCTGGCCGATCCGCTCCAGCTCGCCTTCGATTTTCTCGGCCTCGCGGCGGGCCTCCCCGGGGTTGTGGGTTCCGTAATCGCGGCTCTCGCCGATCTGGTTCTTCACGAACCCGGTCACCGCGCTGGTCAGGCTCTTGAGGTTCATCTCCGCGCTCCTTTGCCGTTACACCCTACCCCTACCACCAGGGGCTGAACGAATCCCCAAAAAGGGGCTCAGTACTTCGAAGAATCCCGGCGACCGTGGCCGCCTCCATAGTTGGAGTCATCGCGGCGACCGCCTCCACTCCCGGTGCGGGACTCGTCGCGACGGCGGCGCTCGTCGGCCTCACGGCGACGCCGCTCCTCGGCCTCTCGGGCCTCGCGCTCGCGACGCACGCGCTGCAGCTCGCTCTCCTTGGAGCGTTCGACCGAGCGGAGGTGCGAGACCTCGTTGCGCAGGCGGGAGTTGTCCGACTCCGTGCTGGACGCCCGCGATCGCAGGCTGGAGGCTTCACTGTTCAGGCTCGGAACCTGGGCGCGGTCCGAGCTGGCCTGGCTCTCCAGGCGCGAGGTCTCCGACCGATCCTGGGCGGCCCCGCTCAAAAGGCGATCCCGCTCCTCCCGCAGAGGCTGAAGCTCCGCCTGGACCTTCTCCTCGACCGTGGTCTCGATGCGGGCCTCCTGGCCATTGAGGTCTCCTTCACGGCTTTCCAACGAGCCCTTGCGGGTGTCGTAGGCTTCCTGGTTCTGAGCCTGGTGGGCTTCGCGGCGACGCGTGGCCTCCTCCCGGGTCAGGTCGGGAACCTTGGTCTCCTTCTCGCCGATTCGGACGTTCTCGGAATCCAGGTGGGCCTGTCGAGCGTCCTGGGACTTCTCCTGCTGGCCCAGTTCCTGCTTCCTGGCGTCGTAGAGCTCGCTGGAGCGACCGCCGACGAGGGTCTCCTCGTTGCGGGTCAGATCGGCCGTCTGTGAACGGGTCTCGGCCACCTCGGCCTCACGCGCGGCCACGGCCTCGGCACGCTCCTTCTGGTTGCGCTCGGCAGCAGCTTTCTGGGTTTCCAGGTCCTTCTCGGACTTCACGACGTCCTTCTCCAGACCGTTGAGCAGCTCTTCCTTCTTGCCCTGCTCGATCCACTCGCGCCCCTGGGCGAAACGATACACCACCTCGCGCACGCCCTTGGTGATGCCCTGGACCAGCGTCGTGCCGCCGACGAAGCAGATGCCTCCCATGATGGCGGCTCCCACCGCGGCTCCGATGGCCGAGGTCCCGGCCAGGCTGGTGAAGTTCAGGTTGCTGGCGATCAGGCCCCGGGCCAGACCCGCACCGGTGGCGATCCCGGCGCCGATGGCTCCTCCGCCGGCCAGACCGGCCAGCAGCGCGCCGCCGCCAACCACCTGCCCGACGAACTTGACGGGACCTTTCACCTTCTCGGGAACCTGCGGGCGCTCTTCGCGGAAGGGCTCCGCCTTGGGCTGCACCGGGACACCGCTCTTCTCGGCCAGGTGGTCCATGGCCCCCTTCACGGCGCCGGGAGCCATCCCGAGCATGAAGGGCACGGGCTTGCCTGCCATCTCGCCCAGCTTGGCTCCAGCACGCCATCCACCGGCCGCGCCGGCCAGGCCTCCCAGGACCATCCCCGCCTTGCCGACGGCACTGACCGTGCTCAGGCCTGTGGACAGGAAGTTCCAGGCGCCTCCCTGGGACAGGGCCGCGGCCACCGGGCCGGCAAAGCCCCCGCCCAGGATGCTGCCCGCCAGGGCCCCCCCGATCACCCCGCCATAGAGGCCCAGGGTCATCAGGCCCAGCCCCCCCACTCCAGAGGTCACGGTACCGACCTCCTGGGCCCAGGCCTTCCCGGTCTGGATGGCACCCCGACCGGCAGCTTCCAGAAGAGTCGGCCGCTTTTCGGCAGGAGGTGCCTTGGAATCGACCGGGAGGGCCGTGGAGGCGGCCTCCGCCGAGGTTTCGCGGGCCGCCGCGGAGTCCACGGCACCGGGACGCACCGTCGGAATGAAGGGGGTGCCGGTGACGCTGGTGTTCGGGTTGACTGTCATGTTCGTATCGCTCCCCTGAATTCTGAGGCGACGTCCGGATGGGACGTCGCCGGCGGTGCGGCGACTATCGCTCGCGCGAAATCGCGCGTTCCAGATCGCTGATGCGCGAACGCAGGCGGGAAATGTCGCTGTGCAGGCTGCTGTTCTCACTCTCGGCCTGGGACAACGCGCGTCGGGCTGAAGAAACCGCCGACTCGGCCGACTTCAGCTCCGAGCGGGCCTGGTCGGCGGCCTCCTGGGCTCGGCTGCGGGCGCTGGAAGCGCTATTGGCTTCCTGGGTCGCCTTCTGGACCTCACCTTCGACCGGCGGCTTCTCGACCGAAATCCGGGATTCAAACTTCGACTTGATCTCGCCGCGCACGCGTGCTTCGAACTCGTCGAGCTTCTTCTCGTAGGCGTCCAGCTCCTTGCGCAGGCTGCCGAAGTGCTGATCGATGGGCTTGCGCTCTTCGGCGAAGATGTCTGAGGCGCCCTGGTCGATCCGCGCGTCCAGACCGGCCTCCCACTTCGTCAGCTTCCCCTCGAACTCGTCCAGGGTCCCCTTCCAGCCCTCGAGCTGGGCGCTCCACTGATCCAGCGTCTCCCGCTTGCCGATCACGCCGTGGGCTCCGCTGGCATCCAAGGTGGGGTCCGGCTGGGCCGACCGGGCTCTGAAGGCCTCCTGGCCGCACGTCTCGATCCGCTCCTGGACCTGCTTCAACTCGCCTGCGGAGGCGGTCTCCTCCTGGCCCACCCGATCCTCGGCCCGGGTCAGGTTCTCGCTGGCCGCCTTGTGGGCGGTGCGCAGGGCCTCAGCCCCCGTCTGCACATCGCCGATGCGCTGATTGAGCTGCTGCTCGCGCGCCTCCTGGGCTTCTTTGCGTTCCTTGAGCGCCTCGCCGGTGGGGCGGCGCCCCTGCAGAAGCTTTCCGGCAGTGTGGTCCCAGGCCCACTTGGCTCCCTTAACCAGTTGGAGAGCCCCCTTGCCCCCGAGGTAGCCCATCAAGGCCGCCCCCACCGCTCCCCCGACCAGGGCCGTCGTCGGCAGGGCTGCCACGAAGGTGCCCAGCGTTGCCGTCGAGGAGAGGGCCGCATGCGCCAGGCCACCCGCGGCAGCCAGGGTTCCTCCGACCACCAGGCCACCCACGGCGCCCGACATGGCGCTGGCGCCGCCGATCACCTGTCCAAGCGGCTTGAAGGCCCCGTCCAGTTTCGTCTCCGGCTTGGGTTCCTTGACCGGCTGCGGTGACGGCGGGGGGACCTGCTTGCCGGCCAGGCCCTCGACGGCCCCGGCCACGAAGCCCGGGACGAAGCCGGCCGCCTTGGCCACGCTGCCTCCCACCTTGGTCCCGACCTGCCAGGCCCCGATGGTCCCGGTGACTCCGCCCAGCACCATCCCGACCTTGGCAGCGGCGCCCGCGGTCGTGAAGGCTCCCGCCAGGATCCCCAGGGGGCCCGCTCCGGAGACGGCCGCCAGCATCGGGCCCAACCCTCCGCCGATGGCGGCACCCACGGCAGCTCCGCCGATGGTCATGGCATACCCGGCCAGCGCCGTGACGCCCAGGCCGACGGCCCCGCCCACGGTCGTGGAGGCTCCTTCGCCCCAGGCCACTCCTTTGCGCATCCCGGCCTGGACGGCCCGAGACAGGGCGGTCGACTCCTTGGGTTCAGGAGTCGGCGCAGGCGCGGGCTTCTCGGCCTCCGGGGCCCGAACCGGTTCGCTGGAAACGGTCAGGGGCGCGGGCGTGAGGTTCAGTCGGGACGAGACGTTCACGGAACACCTCCAGGGTGATTTCCTAGTCATTTTCTACTAGCACACTGACAGGATGTTGAAAACCATGTGAATCGGTCAACAAGACCAGGACTCTGGAGTCCCAGGGATGGCTTCCCCGGCGCCGATGTTCCCCCACGCAGGCATCGGACCATTGACCGTGGAAACGCTGGCCAGTTTCCCGGACTGGAGAGAGGTTTGGGCATCGCCGGCGACATCGCGATCATCACCGTGGCAGCCCTGCTGGGCGGGCTGCTGGCCCACCGGCTGCGTCTGCCGGTCCTGCTGGGCTACATCTTCGCAGGCATTGTCGTGGGCCCCAACACCGGAGGCCCGACCGTCGTCCACTTCGAGGACGTCGAGGTCCTGGCCGACATCGGCGTGGCCCTCCTGTTGTTCACCGTGGGCCTGGAGTTCCCGGTCGAGCGGTTGGCTCCGGTCCGCCGCATCGCATTGATCGGAACCCCGATCCAACTGCTGGCCACGGCCGGCTTCGGGTTCGGCCTGGGCCGATTGCTGGGCTGGGACTGGCAGTCCTGCCTGTGGTTCGGATGCCTCTCGGCGGTCTCCAGCACCATGGTGGTCCTGAAGCTCCTGGCCGACCGCGGGCTGACGGGCACCCTGTCCAGCCGGGTCATGACCGCCATCCTGATCATCCAGGATCTGGCGGTCATCCCGATGCTGATCCTGCTTCCAGCGATTGGAGACCTGGACCAGGGGTTCACGAACCTGGGCGTGGCCCTGGTCAGCGCATCCCTCTTTGTGGCGGCGATGTTCTTCCTGGGGTCGACGCTGTTGCCCTGGTTGATGGCCCGGGTCGCCTCCTGGCGCTCACGCGAACTCTTCATGATCACCGTCGTGGCCCTGGGCCTGGGCATCGGCTACGCCAGCTACCGACTGGGCCTGTCCTTCGCCTTCGGAGCGTTCCTGGCCGGCATGGTCCTGTCGCGCTCCGAATTCAGCCACCAGGCCCTGAGCGAGATCATCCCGCTGCGCGACCTGTTCACGATGCTGTTCTTCGTCAGCGTCGGGATGATGCTGGAGCCGGTCTACCTGCGCCAGCACTGGGGGGTCATCCTCTTCCTGGTCGCGGCCGTCTTCCTGGGGAAGGTCCTGATCTTCGGCGCCGTCACCCGGGTCTTCGGCTACGTCAACATCATGCCCGCCGCGGTCGGCCTGTCGATGTTCCAGGTCGGAGAGTTCGCCTTCGTCCTGGCCCGCGTCGGCTTCCAGGAACGGGCCCTCTCGGCTGACGTCTACCTGACCATCCTCAGCGTCGCGGCCCTGACCATGGCCCTGACACCCTTCACCGCGGGCCTGGCGGTCCCACTGTACGGTTGGTGGCGCCGGCGCTTCGGTGGAGCGGTCGGGGCTTCGTTCGACGCCTCCGCCGTAGAGATGGAGGATCACGTGGTCCTCATCGGATACGGCCGGATCGGCCGGTTCCTGGCCTCAGCCCTGCGCGAACAGGGGCCCAGGATCCTGGTCCTGGAGGAACACCCCGATCGAGCCCGGGCGGCCCGCCAGTCCGGGTATCCCGTGATCGCCGGCGATGCCTCGTCGGAAGTGCTGCTGGAAGCAGCCGCCCTGGACCGGGCCCGCCTCTTGCTCCTGACCATCCCCGACCCCCTGAACTCGATCCTGGCGTTGCAGCGGATCCGCCACCTCAGTCCGGATCTGAAGGTCGTGGCCCGAGCCTCCTGCATCGAACACATGGAGGAACTGGCCCGCCACGGCGTGGAAGCGGCATTCGTGCCGGAGCTGGAGGCGGGGCTGGAACTGCTCTACGAATCCCTGGTCGAGATCGGCCTGACCGCCCCGGATGCCCAGGAGATGCTCCACCAGGTCCGACGGCAGCACTACGCCCCGATGCTGCGTGAGGCCGAAGAGGTCGACCGGGAGCGACTCCTGGCGACATGTGGCTGTGAGGTGACCCCGCATGCAAGATGAACTCCACACCGAGGTCCTGGTGGCCGGAGGAGGGCTGGGAGGATGCGCGGCCGCCTGGGCGGCCCTGCGCCTGGGTCACCGGGTCGTCATGACCGAAGAGGGGGATCGCCTGGGTGGGCAGATGACGGCCCAGGCGGTCCCTCCGGACGAGCATCCCTGGATCGAATCCTTCGGATGCACCCGCAGCTATCGACTTCTCCGCGACGAGATCCGGGAGCACTACCGGAGGTACTACCCCCTGACCTCCCTTGCCCGGCGGAATCCCCGCCTGAATCCCGGGAATGGATTCGTCTCCACCCTGTGTCATGAGCCTCGGGTCAGCCAGGCGGTCCTGGAGGCATTCCTGGCCCCCTACCGGGCCGGAGGACGCTTGAAGGTGCTGCTGCACCATCGGCCGGTCTCGGCCGGTTGCCAGGGTGACCGGGTCGAGGCCGTGACCTTCCAGGGGCCCTCGGGTACCAGACCGGTCACGGTCCAGGCTCCCTACGTGATCGACGCCACCGAACTGGGAGACCTGCTTCCCCTGGCCGGCGTCGAGCACGTCGTCGGGGCCGAGTCGCGGGCCCAGACCGGCGAACCGCATGCGGCCGACGTCGCCGACCCCCTCAACCAGCAGGCCATTTCCTGGTGCTTCATCCTGGATCACCGTCCCGGAGAGGACCACACGATCGACCGCCCTGAAGACTATGGCTCGTGGCGGGACGAGATCCCGAAGCTCAAGCCGGCTTGGGGCGGCCCCCTCCTGTCATGGCAGGCGACGCATCCAATCACCCTGCAACCGGTGGTCCGGACCTTCGACCCGCTCCAACCCGAGCCTCACCGCGGGCCGATGGACTTGTGGACCTTCCGACGCATCGCCGACCGGACGAACTTCGAAGAAGGGGCCTACGACAGCGACCTGATCCTGGTCAACTGGCCACAGATCGACTACCTCCAGGGTCCATTGGTGGGGGTCCCGGAAGACGAGGTCGTCCGCCACCTCGAAGGTGCCCGCCGCCTGAGCCGCTCGATGTTGTATTGGATGCAGACCGAAGCCCCGCGCCGAGACGGGAAGACCGGTTGGCCCGGCTTGCGGCTGCGTCCCGACCTCACGGGAACCCCCGACGGCCTGGCCAGCGCCCCCTACATCCGCGAGTCACGTCGTCTGCGCGGCGTATTCCGGGTGGACGAGCAGCATGTCGGCCTGCAGGCCAGGATGGAACTCACCGGGAGAGGCCCCTCGGAGGTGACTGCCGAGCGCTTCCCGGATACCGTCGGGATCGGCGCCTATCGCATCGATCTGCACCCCAGCACCGGGGGAGACAACTACATCGACGTCAGCTCCCTCCCCTTCCAGATCCCGTTGGGTTCCCTGATCCCGCTGCGGGTTGAGAACCTCCTGGCAGGAGCCAAGAACCTCTCGGTCACCCACATCACCAACGGCTGTTATCGCCTGCATCCCGTGGAGTGGAACGTCGGGGAGGCCTCCGGGCTCATGGCCGCCTTCTGCCTGGAACACCGCCTGGTTCCCCGACAGGTGCACGCCCATCCGGGCCTGCTCTCGGATTTCCAGACCCTCCTGCTCAACGAGGGGGTGGAGCTGGAGTGGCCTGCCCCCGGGCCGCTCTGAGCGGGACCACAGGAACCCCTGGCCGTGAACTCGAAAGACGGACTCCCGTGAAACCAGACCGGATCCCCCCCAAGGACAAGTTGCAGGCCCGGGTTGACGCCCTGTGCCTGGAGGCCTTTGCCCACCTGCAGGTGGCCAACTCGCGCCGGGCCGAGAGGGCGGCGCGCCGCGCCCTGAAGATCAAGGAGGGCCACCCCCAGGGTCAGGCCTTGCTGGCGATGGCCCTGCGCACCGGAGGGCTCTTCGGCGAGGCGGAAAAGCACGCCCGCAGGGCTTTGGAACTGGCGCCCGGCCAACCGGACCTGCTCTTCATCCTGGGGTTGTGCCTGTGGAGCGCGGGCGCCCCCGAAGAGGCCCGCACGCTGTTCGAAGAGGCCGTCCAGAAGGCTCCGGAACGTTCCGACCTGGTCATGGACTACGCGGGTTTCCTGATCTACCAACGGCAGTTCCAGGACGCGCTGGCCCTGGCCGAAAAGGCACGGGCCCTGGCCCCGAACCATCCCAAGCCGATCGTCCTGGAGACCTGCGCCCGTGAGGGGAACTGGCACTCCGGGGTCGATACCCTGGCCTTCCGGGCTCCGGTTCCCCTGCCCGAGGGGGAGGCCGGGACCTTCGTCCGGGTCGGGGAGACGTTGATGTCCTTCGGATACTGCGACCTGGCCCTGGGCGAATTCAGCAGGGCCCTGGACCTGGACCCCGGTTGCCAGGACGCCCAGACGCTCTACGCCACGGCCTTCCTGATGCGGAAGAACGCCAACTATTCGTGGTTCCGAGGCTGGCGGACCCGCCTTGCCAATCCCTGGGTGCTGGCTTTGACGCTCCTGCCCCTGCTGGGTCTGGGCGGCGGAGCCTGGCTCCTGTACGACCAGAAGGATCTTCTGCTGTCCAGCATCTGCGGCGGGCTCGGCCTGGTCTATCTCCTGGGCGTCGCGTTCACCCTGGGCTTCTATGCCCGACGCCTGACGCCCCGGGATTTCCAGACGCTGGTCCAATCCAGGAACCTGACGCCTCAAGGCCGTCAGAAGCGCACCAGCAAGGGCACGGAGGCCGTCAATCCGGCCCGCGGCAGAGGGTTCACCGACATGCAGCCCGCGGCCCCTTCGATCGAGGCCATCCCACAAGAGACCGGAGGGGCCGAGGATTCCGCCCGCCTGCGCCGCCACCTGGAAGACCAGGGGGCGCTGCTGCGGAACTACTCCAACTCGCTCTTCGCCCTGGCCATCCTGGCCCTGACGGTCCTGACCTGGATCGTCCTGCGCAAGAACTCACCGGGCGTGCTTCTCACCCCTGCCCTGCTCCTCGCCGAGAAGGCCTCAGCCGCCTTCACGGTCGTGCTGGTCTCCGGAGCGTTGTGGTTCAGGGCCAAGGCCAGACGCCTGGTCGAGCCTCACTGAACCCTCTGGACGGGGTCAGTCCTCCATCCGCACCCAGAAGCAGGTCAGGGTGCGACGCACGCCAGGAGTGGCCTGGATCTTCTCCACCACCAGCCGCCCGATGGCGTTGTGGCTGTCGCCCTCCACCAGGGCCACCACGTCGTAGGGCCCGCTGACGGCGCTGGAGGCCTCGGGCTTGATCCCGTCGATCTTCAGCAGGCTTTCGGCCACGCGGGTGGACATTCCCAGGTCGGTTTCGATCAGGATATAGGCGCGAGGTCTCACGATGGCCCTCCTCGTCCGATTCCTGGGACTCTGCCCCGAAAGCCCCGGTGGGCCACCCTTCCCCCCGACGCCAGGGCATCCCTGCCTCCGGTCCGGCAGGCGGGCCGCGGAGTGCGTCGAAGCGCGCCCCCCATGTCCTCCTGCTCCCACGCCCGGAAGGGCCTCCTGGCCTGGCTGGTACTCCTCCTGGCCCTGGTCGCCCCGGCGCACGGCGTCGTGCATCCGCGCTTGTTGGACTGGCAGGCGCGATTGTCGCGGATGATCCCCGGATCCGCCCGGACCGAGGCGGGCCGCGTGGCCGACGGATTGCCCGTCACCTCCGCCCCGGAGGACCTGCGCAACGCCCTGGTTCCGGTGGCCCCGACCCTTCCTCGACATGCCCTGGAGCTCTATGCCGGGATCCGGATGCTCCAGCGCCGGGAAGCGGTCCTGGTCCGATTCGGGGGACGCCTGACGCTGCTGAGGGAATCCCTGGACCTCCTGGACCGATATCGCCGGGAAATCCACCAGGCCATGCGCCTGGCTCCGCGGGGGCTGGCCGGTCCGGCCCTGGAATCTCCTGGAGAGGGCCTGCCGACCCCGGAGGTCCACCCGGACGGGGTACACGTCCTGCGCCTTCTGCCCTCCCCCCGCCCCGGGACGCCACGAAGCCGCCTGCGCCTGTTCCTGCAGGCTGCCGAGGAGGACACGCGCCGGGTCCAGAGCCAGAACGCGCAGACACTTCTGGCCCGGGACGACTTCCTGGAGGGCACCTTGCGCTGGCACCGGCACCTGCGCCAGTTGGCGGACCTTCTGGACCCGGCCACCGGGCTGCCGTTCCCCCCTCAGGTCCAGCCCCAACATCCCCCATGGATCGAACAGATCCCTCCCCCTCCGCCGCTGGACCTGCCGGAATTCCAGGAATCCAGACCTGGGCACAGGCCCCGGAGCGAAACGTGAGGCGACGGGACTTCGACCGCTGCGTCCGCGCGGCGATCCAGAGCCTTCCCGAAGAGTTCCGGGCCCGCCTGGACAACGTGCTGATCACCGTCCAGGACGAACCGGATCCCGCCTTGTTGGAAGAGATGGACAGCCCGTCGCTGCTGGGGATCTACCTGGGCACTCCGCTGACCGAGCGCAGCCTGGACACCCCCTACCAGATGCCCGACCAGATCATCCTGTTCCAAGGTCCGCTGGAGGACTTCTGCCAGAACGAGGAGCAACTCGTCGAGGAGATCCGGGTGACGGTCGTCCACGAGGTGGCCCACTTCTTCGGTCTGGAAGAGGATGAGATCGTAGCCATCCTGGGAGAGTAGACCCGCATGCCCCTTCCACCGTGGAGTCCCTGGCTGGAGGCCGGGGACCTGGCCGCACTGAAAGAGAGCCTGGACTGGTTCCACCGCCCGCCGGGCGGCTTGAGCCGTCTCCTGGGCCTGCTCGACCGCCCGCTGGAGAGTCTCTGGCAGAGGGTGCCCGAAACCGCTCGGAACTCCACCGCTCGAACCATCCACTCTGCTTTGCGGACCGTGCTGGAGGCCACCGGCGGAAGCCTCACCGAACGACCCATCCTGGATGCCCTCTGCGCAGAGGCCGGGCGGGAGATCTCGGGGCCCGACCAGATCCGCCGGATGCCCCTGTCGGGGCTGGACCGGGTCAGCCGGCGCTGCGTGGAGGCCTACCGACGCGCCGCTGCCGTGGAGGGCGGGGTCAGCGGGATGGCCGGGCTGCCCGGGCTGGTCCTGGACGTTCCAGCCCTGTACGGGCTGATCTTCCGGATGATCCAGGAGACCTCGATCCTCTTCGGTTTCCCCATCGATCCCCCCGCCGAGAAGGCCCACATCCTGAAGGTGATGGACCTGGGGCACCAGACCGATCCGGAGGCACGGCGCCTCGGCCTGGAAGAGCTCCAGGTCATGCAGGCCATGCTGGGCGCAGGGGTGCCTGGACGCGAGATGGAGAAACAGGTCCTCCTGCGCGGGTTGGGAGCCCTGGCCGAGAAGCTGGGGACCGACCTGACCCGCAGGAAGCTGGCCCAGACCCTGGCGGTGATCGGCTCGGTGGTCGGAGCGGGGGTCAACTACCAGCTTCTGGGCGATGTCGGGGACACCGCGCGGCACGCCTACCGGCTTCGCTTCCTGAGGCGGCGAGCCCGGGAACGAGAGAACCGGGAGGGTCGGCCGACCCGAAAACTGAGCCTGGACTCCTAGCAGGCTTTCAGGAAGGTCGAGACCAGGAAGGCCAGGACTTTGCCGACCTGGCGCGAGCCGCCCTCGGGGGCCAGGGCCGGCGCTGCCTCGGCCAGGTGCAGCCAGGCCACCGGGACCCGGTGGGCCAGATGGTGCAGGACGCGTGCCGCTTCTTCACAGGTCAGGCCATTCGGGGTCTGGGCGCTGGAAGGCATGCCTGCCAGTGCGTCCAGATCCAGCTCCAGCCCCACGGGTGATGAACCGGCCAGGGCGTGGGAGGTCGCCTGCTCCAAGGCCTGATCGAAGTCCAGTTCACCGCGCACGAACACGCTCTCGTAGGTCACGTAGCGACCTCCGCAGGCGACCAGGCGATCCAGCATCTCCTGAGAGTTGAAGCCCTCGTGCAGGCCCAGCACGAAGTAGGAGGCCAGCAGGCCGGCTTCCTGGGCATAGCTGAACCCATTCCCGCTGTGCCTGCCCTCCAATGCCCGAAAATCGGCGTGCGGATCGCAGTTGACCACGGCCAGGCCGCGCTTCCAATCCTCCCCACGTGCCCGCAGCCCGGCCACCACCCCTTGCAGGATGGGGAAGGCGTTGTTGTGCCCACCCCCGATCACCACGGGAATCAGCCCCGAGGCCACGATCTCCTGGAGGATCGGAGCCACTCGCGCGTCGAGCTGGGCGCACAGCTCCCGCAATCGCTGGACGTCCTCAATCCCCGACCCCAGGTCCCGGGCGGCCTCCTGCAGGTCCCGGGTCTGCACGCGTCCGGCCAGGAGGACCTGCCGGGACGGAAGAAAGTGGTTGGCCTGCTGGTTCAGGAAGACCTGGAGGAAGGCCTCCCAGGCCCCTTCTGCGCCAGGACGTCCCCGGTTGCCCCGAGGCCCCAGGTCTTCGGGGATCCCCAACAAGGCGTAGCGCGCCCCGGCCCGATGGGCTTGCTGCCAGGCCTCCGGACAGACCGATGCCCCCAGCACGCTGACGACCTGCCCCACCCGGACCTCGCCTGGACGGGGCTGAACCAAGGCCCGGACCTCGGAATCCGTGAACGGAACCAACTTCGAAGCGAATGTCACTGGCCAGCCCTCCCGGCGAATTGACGAAGCCATTCTGGAGGCTGGCCTTGCCTCCTGCGGTTGGCGGCTACCCGCCCGCCGCCACGAAGGTCATGGCCTTCGTAGGGTCGGGTGCGTGCCCATTCCGGTCATACAGATCCAAACCCGACCGAGTCAGGTTGTACAGGCGATAATCTCCTCCGGAGCCCCCGGTCACCACCGCGGGTGTCCGTTCAAACGGCGGGTCGAACGAGATGTGATAGGTCTGGTTGGGGTTCAAACCGACCGACCAGTCGCCGGAGCCCTGGCCATAAACTGGTCCAGGATCGACGACTCCCCAGACCACCCGAGCCTGGAGGCACGAGGCACCGGCTCCCGGGTCGTCAGGGCGCAAGGCGGAGCCATCCGAGAAGACGACGAGGGTTCCGGCCGCGTCGGGGACGACGCCGCATGCCAGGTTTCCAGAACCGACGACCTGCCCGGCAACCCGGCTCGGCCTGGAGAAACCCACGGCCGGATGGTAGCGCCCGGCGGCGTTGGCCACGCTCCCATCCGGACGGGTGATCCGACCGCTGGACCAGAGCAGGAAGGTGCCCACCCGATTGCGATACCCCGTCACCAGGACGTTGTCCGAGCCCCGCACATCGGCTGGCGAGGCCTCGAGAGGCCTGGCAGGAAGGTGCCAGGCCAGGACGGTTCCCAACGCAAACGCAAGAAGGAGCAGAGCCCCCGGGCCAGAGCGGATCCACATGGTGTCTCGACCTCCTGGCCGATCCAGTTCGCCCAGCGCGCCGATGGCTCCTGCGAAGATCCCTGACCTCCCGAAGCTTTTCGCCAGAAAGGTCCAGATGGCTCAGGCCTCGAAGTCCGTGGACGCCAGATGCTGCCTCGGGACGCCGTCTCGAGGCTTTGCCACAAGGGAGAGGGCTCGATGCAGATTCCCAGGATCGCCGACGAGGACTGGACGCTGCCCGGAGGGATCACGGCTCGTCTGCGCGCGGCGGGAACGGGGGATCTTCAGGCCGTCCGGGGGCTCTATCACCGGACCTATGGCGACCGCTACGCCGTCCCGGAAGTCGCCAATCCCGAGCACACGGCCCGAGCGCTGGCCGATCCGACCAACTACCTGTGGCTGGTCACCGAGGTCCAGGACCGGGTGGTGGGCAGCGTGATCTTCGCGGTGGACCCCTTCCACAGATTGGGGAAGGCCTTCGGTGGGGTCATCGAACCCGAGTTCCGAGGGCAGAAGATCATGACCCACATGATCCAGGAGGGTCACCGACGCCTGCTGGTGGAGAATGGCCCGTGTGACCTGCTGTACGCCGTGGTGCGAACCTTCGTCTCGCTGACCTTCCATTCGGACCTGCGCGGCCTGGGCTACATCGACACGGGGATCTTCCCCAACGTGCGCCGGGTCCGGGACTACGAGACCCATGGGTTCAAGGTCTGTCCCGGTCCTGCCGGCTACTCCTGCCGACGCCGGCCGCCCCGCCTCTTCCACCAGGTCGAGACCCTGTACCAGATCGTCGCCAGCCGGCTGGACCTGGACCCGCCGGAGATTGTGCCGGTCCGACTCTCGCCACGGCCCGGCGAGCATGTCACCCTGGACCAGGTCCCACCCGAAGAGTTCCCCGGCGGGATCGAGGCCGAGCGCGAACGGCTGCGCCACGAAGGGCAACTGTCGTTCGGCTTCTACCCCCTGCACGAACCCAACCTGATGCTGGCCAGCCAGGACCGCTCGGTGAAGGCCTTCCTCTACCATCAACCGGTCGACGGCCACGCCAGCCTGCTGGGGATGACCACCGGTGGACGAGACATGGTGGACGTCCTGGAATCCCTCGGGAACGCCTGTGAAGCCCTGGATGTCAAGTACCTCGAGATCCTGGCCTCGGCCTACGATCCCGTCCTGCAGGCTCAGCTCTGGCAGGCCTACTTCATCCCCAGCGCCTGGTTCCCGGCCGCCCGCTTGTGCGAGGATGGCTGTCGGGAGGACTACCTGGTGGCATCGCGCACCTTCGTCCCCCTGCACTTCAAAGGACTCAAGCTGACCGAGGAGTCCAAGCCTTTCATCCTGGAGTACTTCAAACTCTATACCGGCCGACTCTGGGAGGAGCTCGTGGATGCCTGACCCCACCGCCAGAACGCCTCTCGACCGCGAGGAACTTCGCGTGCTGCGGCGTGCCCGACGGGTCCTGTCTCGCAACCGAGGGGCCACCGACCGCCTGATTGCCCAGCGTGCGGCCTATGCGGCCGGTCCCCGCCAGGATGGATTCTTCCTGGAGGCGATGAACGAGAACTTCGCCCACCACTTCCTGGGATGCCCCCTGTACCGGGCGCGCTGCCTCCAGGCGGGCGTGACTCCGGGGGACATCCGTCGAGTCGAGGACCTGCCCCGAATCCCCTACGTCTTCGTGACGGTCTTCAAGAGAAACGACCTTCTGACCGGAAGCCCGGAGAAGGTCCGCCTGACGCTGACCTCCAGCGGGACGGGGGGCGAGCGCAGCGCCATCCACCTGGACGCTCGTTCCCTGCGCCGGATCCGCCGAATCGTCCACAACATCTATCGGGACCTGAAGATGACCTCCCGAGAGGTCACCAACTACCTGTGCTTCACCTACGACCCGGCCGTGGCCAAGGACCTGGGCACCGCCTTCTCGGACGAGCTCCTGACGCGCCTGACCCGGGTCGGTCAGGTCCACTACGCGATCCGCCCGGACGGCCAGGGAGGATGGCACCTGGACCGGGAGGCCTGTCTTGAAGCCCTGGAGCGCTTCGAGCGGGAGGGCAGCGCCTTTCGCATGCTGGGATTCCCGGCCCATGCCTGGGAGGTCCTGCAGGACTACGTCCGCACGCGAAACCGCACGCTGCGCTTTCCTCTTCGCAGCTACGTCCTGACTGGCGGGGGATGGAAGACCCTGGGAGACCGGGAGATCCCCAAGCCGCTCTTCCGCTCGGAGGTGGCCCGGATCCTCGGAATCCCCCAGGACCACATCCGCGACCTGTACGGGATGGTCGAGCACGGAGTCCCCTACACCGAGTGCGAGGCGGGTCGGATGCACGTCCCGATCCACTCGCGGGTCCTGGTGCGGGATCCCGGCACTCTCGAACTGCTTCCCCCAGGGCAGACCGGGATCTTCCACATGTTGACCCCCTACCTGTCCTCCTTTCCGGCCCTCTCGCTTCTGACCACCGACGTCGGGCACCTGGAGTCCGGGTGTCCCTGCGGCCGCAGCACACCGGTGGTCGTCCTGGAGGGCCGCGGCGGGGTGACCCGCCACAAGGGCTGCGCCCTGGCAGCCCTGGACATCCTTTCCCCTGAAGGAGTCGAGTGACCATGTATATCCGGTTCGGAGGCGGATGGCGCCTGTTGGCAGGTCTCCTGGCGGGAGCCACCGTGGGCGCGGTCATGGGCCAGGGATTCGAGCTGATCCCTTCGGCTGTCTCTCTGCTGGCCGCCTGCACCGCAGGGTTGATCGGCGTTCTGGCAACCCTGATCCTGCGGGCCGGAACACCCCGCAGGGAGAGACCCTCCCGGGCCGGTGCAACGGCCTTGATGGTGCTTCTGGCCTCCTACCTGGTGGTCGGGCGACTGGTCTGGACCAACCTGGGGGCGCTGGAGATCCTCTCCTACCTGGCGGCGGGCGGCGTCATGGCCTGGCTGGTCTTCACCGCGCTGGCCGAGACCCCCCTCTTGACGGCATTCGGATTGGGCGGGCTGCTGGGCGCGGGGTGCGGGGTCCTGGTGCCGATGGTCGTCCCCACCTCCTTCGATCCGCTCTTCTCGCTCCTGACGCAGGCCCACGAAAAATCCATCGGATACGGCGCCCTGAGCCTGCTATGCGCCTTCGCGGGAGCCTTCACCGCCGTCGCCGGCAGGCTCTCCGGATTCGGGTTGGCCGAGTCCCGCCACGACGACGTCTGGCGCTTCAACCCCGAAGGGCGCCTGGCCACCGGCAAGGAGAAGTCGTAGATGGCCTGGGAGCACTATCTCTTCGGTGAGCTCAAGAGCTTCCCGTCGCCTCCCGACCTGGGCTTCGTGGAGGAGGTGCTGGACCGGGCCGAGGCCGTGCGCGGCATCCTGCCCGCCGTCGAGGTCCGGCACATCCTGGACCTGTTGGACCGGGTGGGACGGCTGTGGAGCGACCCGGACTACGCCCCTCGACGCCTGGCCATCCGCCATCTGCCCGAAGTCGTGGGTTTCTCGCCGCAGATGGTGGAGCGGGGCCTGGACGAGCTGGGCCGACTGCTCTCCAGGCAGAACCTGCTGGAGATGCTGCGCTTCGAGCTGGGAATGCCGGAGCCGTTGGACCGCTGGACCTGGAAACCCGGGTACAACGGGTACGTCCGCGGCCTGCCCCTGGGCGTGGTGCTGCATGTCTCACCGGGGAACGTGTTCCTGGGAGCGGTGGATTCGCTGCTGCGCGGGCTGCTGACCAAGAACACCAACATCCTGAAGGTCTCCAGTGCCGACCCGATCTTCCCGCTCCTCTTCGCACAGACGCTTGCCGAACAGGATCGCGAGGGCCGGATTTCCGGTTCCTTCGCCATCGTGACCTTCCGCGGTGGCGAGACGGACCTGGAAGCGCGCTTCAAGGCTCGATGTCAGGGCATCGTCGTCTGGGGGGGCGAGACGGCCCTCCAGGCCTGGGGGCGGGACCTGCCCGTCGGCAACCGCCTGGTCCCCTATGGTCCGCGCATGTCCCTGGCGGTGATCACCCGGGACTGGCTGGAGCAGGCCGACCTGACCGAATCCGCCCTGGCCCTGGCCACCGACGTGGCGATGTGGGAACAGCGCGGATGCGGCAGTCCCCAGATACTCTTCCTGGAGGATTCCGGCCCCCGGGGCGAGGCCTTCCTTTCCGCCCTGAGGCAGGCCCTGGACGACCTGGCGCTCCGTCTGCCCCCCGCCCGACTGAGCCGCGACGAACAGGTGGAGATCCTGCGGGAACGGGAGCTGACCCGCTTTGGCGAACTGACTGGAGCCTCTCGGGCCTGGTTCCCCGAGGGAGACACCCGCTGGACGGTTCTGTGGCGTCAGGCCACCGACCGGCTGGGTTCCCCCCTGAACCGAACCCTGGTGGTCCACCCCTACACCCGCTGGGCGGAGGTTCTCGAGGCCCTGGCCCCCTATCGAGAAGTCCTTCAATCCATCGGACTCGGAGCCCGAGGTCCAGCACTTCGCGACCTCTCAGCGGACCTGGTCGGCCTGGGCGCCACCCGGATCACCGAAATCGGCCGGATGCATTCGTCCAAGGCCGGCTCGCCGCACGATGGCTCCTTCCAACTGGATCGGCTTGTGCGCTGGGTCAGCATCGAATCGGTCGCGGAGCGCTTTGACGCCGCGGACCAGGTCGATCCTGGGGCCAAGGCTCCCACCCGCAGCCAACGACTGGTGGACCTCGTCCGCTTCGCCCGAGACCTGTCCCCCTTCTATCGGTCCAGCCTGGGCGCGACCCCCATCCAGAATCCCTCCGATATCCAGCGCTTGCCCCTGCTGACCGGCGAGGAGGTCCGCCAGAACACTCCTCCTGCCGGCCTGGGCCTCTTGACCGGCCCATTGCAGGGCGCCTACGTCTTCGCCAGTGGAGGCTCGACCGGGGCCCCCAAATTCTCCTTCTACTCGTATGAGGAGTGGGAGGAGGTCACCGACACCATGGCGGCCATCTACAGCATCGCCGGGATCGGGTCGGGCGACACCGTGGGCAACCTCTTCATGGCCGGAAGCCTGTACACCAGCTTCCTGGCAGCCAGCGAGGCCCTCGAGAAGCTGGGCTGCGTCAGCCTGCCCATCGCCGGCAACGCCGAACTCAACCAGGTCATGCGCTACGTCGAACTCTTCCGTCCCACCGCCATCCTCGGGCTCCCCAGCGTCCTGGTGCAGATCGCCGAGACGGTGGAACGACGCAGCCTGGATCTGAAGATCCCCAAGATCCTCTATGGAGGCGAACACCTCTCGCGCGAGGCCAAGACCTACCTCCGAGAGCGCCTGGGGGCAGACGTCGTCCTCAGCGCCGGGTATGCCTCGGTGGACGCCGGGCCCGTCGGCTACCAGTGCCCCTTCAGGCCGGGTGGGGTGCACCACCTCCTGTATGACTACCAGTATCTGGAGATCCTGGATCCCGAGACGGGCCGGCCCGTCCCCGAAGGCGAGGTCGGCGAAATCGTGGTCACCTGCCTGAAGCGCCGCCTGATGCCGCTGATCCGCTACCGCACCGGGGACCTCGGCCGCCGGGTTCGCGAGCAGTGTCCCTGCGGGCGGACCACCCCGCTCTTCGAGCTCAAGGGGCGCACGGGGGACGTCCTGCGGGTCGGGACGGTCAGCATCTACCCCGACTCCATCGCGGCCGCCCTCTCCCAGGTCCCAGGGGTCAGCCACCTCTTCCAGATCGTGGCCGATCGCGCGGGCGCCAAGGACGTCCTGACCATCCGAACCGAGCGGCTGCACCACCGCGACCCGGATCGCAGCGACGAGATCCGCCAGGCCATCCTGGGCGAAAACCCGGAGCTTCCCGAAGCCCTGGCGGAAGGATGGCTGGCCGCGCTCGAGGTCGAGGTCCTCGAACCCGATGGCCTGCCGCGAAACGAGCGCACCGGCAAGATCCAGAGGACCGTGGACCGACGCACCTGACCCAGGGGGTCGGTGCCAGGCCTTGGAATCCTCAGCGGAAGCTGGCCAGGACCTCCATCAGGACCGGACGCAGACCATCCAGGACGAACTGTACCCCCAGAGCGATGAGGATCATGGCCATCACCCGGGTCAGGACCTCGGTCCCCGAGCTCCCCATCCAGCGCGCGGCCCGGGGGGCCAGGGCCAGCACCACGGCCGTCAGGACCAGCACGGCCAGCACAGCCAGGGCGAAGGCCAGCCGCGTCGGCCAGGTCGAGGCCTGTCCCATCAGGATCATGGAGGTCGTGATGGCCCCGGGGCCGCAGATCAAGGGCATGGCCAGGGGGACGACGGCCAGGTCCACCCCGTTCCCTTGCTGCACCTCGGTGCCATGTCCCGACCCGGCCAGCATCTGCATCCCCATGCCCACGAAGATCATGCCCCCGGCGATCCGCAAGGCGGGGATGGTGATGCCGAACACCTTCAGGATCACGCTGCCAGCCACGGCGAAGACGGCGATCAGCACCAGCGAGACCAGGCATGCTCGAATGGCCAGTCTGCGCCGCTCGTCCGCGCTCATTCCCTCGGTCAGGCCCACGAAGATCGGAGCCGCCGTCAAAGGGTCCATGATCACCAGCAACGACGAGAAGCACACGAGTCCAAAGGTGATGGCTTCGGGCATTTGGGGTCCTCCGATCCGTCCGAGAAAGCCCCGGCGGACCGCGCAGGACTACTCCTCCGCGCCGCCGATGGGCAGGGGCGCACCCGAAACGGGCGTCGACAACACGAACGTGGTCCGCACCCGGTCCAATCCCGGGATGCGAGCCAGGCTCTCGAGAAGAAAGTGCTCGTAGGCCCGCATGTCGCGCACAGCCACCTTCAGGAGGAAATCCTCCTCCCCGGCCACGTGGTGGACCTCCAGAACCTCGGGCAACCCGGCGACCTCCTCGAGGAAGCGATGGTGACTCGCGGTCTGATGATCCACCTGCTTGATGCCGACGAAGGCCAGCGTGCCGCGGCCGACCAGCTCGGGGTCGATCCGAGCCGTGTAGCCCTGGATCACCCCGCGCCCCTCCAGCTTCTTCAAGCGCTGCGCCAGGGGATTGGGGCTCAGACCCACGGCTTCGGCCAGGGCGGTGTTGGAAATCCGTGCGTTCTCTTGCAGAAGACGCAGGATCTGGCAATCAATGCTGTCTAAATGCAAACCTTAAGCAAAAACCTCTCGCCCAAGAACTAACCACAGTAAGAAACTTCTGTCAACCCCGCGCATTGTGCGCCCATCCGAGGACCGAGCCGGGCCAGGAAACAAGAAGGCGCCCGGGGTCCTGCAGGACGTCCGGGCGCCAGGGGGCTTCGGAGTTCTCAGGCTCAGACCCGCTCGACCAGCATGGCGGTCCCCATGCCTCCGCCCACGCACAACGAGGCCAGCCCTCGGGTCTTTCCAGAGCGCTGCAGCTCGTGAAGCAGGGTCACCAGGATGCGGGCACCGGAGGCCCCGATCGGATGCCCCAGGGCGATGGCACCGCCGTTGACGTTGGTGATGGCAAGGTCGATCCCCAGCTCGCGCATCACCGCCAGGGACTGGGAGGCGAAGGCCTCGTTGAGCTCCGCGCGCTCGAGGTCCTCCAGCTTCCAGCCGGCACGGGCCAAGGCCTTGCGGGTCGCCTCGATCGGACCCAGGCCCATGAACCAGGGGTCCAGGGCGGTTGTGGCGTGGGACGCGATCCGGGCCAGGGGCTTGAGATCGTGACGCTTGACGAAATCCTCACCGGCCACCAGGACGGCTGCTCCCCCGTCGTTGATCCCCGAGGCGTTGCCGGCAGTGACCGTGCCATCAGGCTTGAAGGCAGGACGCAGGCGAGCCAGCGTGGCCACCGTCGTGTCGGGGCGCGGGTGCTCGTCCCGCCGGACCACGACCGGATCTCCCTTGCGTTGGGGAATGGACACCGGGACGATCTCGGCCTCGAAGGCTCCGGCTTCCCAGGCCCGGACCACCCGGGCCTGACTCTCGGCGGCGAAGGCGTCCTGCTCCTCCCGGCTCAGCGCGAAGCGCTCGGCGATGGCTTCAGCCGTCAACCCCATGTGCTTGTTCGAGAACACGTCGGTGAGACCGTCATACACCATCTCGTCCACCATCTCGACGGGCCCCATCTTGCGCCCCTCCCGAACGAAGTTGGCGACGTAGGGGGCTCGAGACATGTTCTCCATGCCTCCCGCCACGATGCACTCGGCGTCACCGGCCGCGATCATGGTGGAGGCCAGGGCCACGGCCTTCAGGCCAGAGCCGCAGATCTGGTTGACCGTCCAGGCCGGAGTGGTCTGAGGAATCCCGGCCTGGATGGCAGCCTGCCTTCCGGCGCCCTGCCCCAGCCCGGCCTGCAGCACGCAACCCATCAGGACCTCATCCACATGCTCGGCGAGAACTCCAGCCCGTTGAAGCGCCTCCTGGATGCAGAGGGCTCCCAGGGCCGGCGCAGGAACCTCGCGGAGCCCTCCCAGGAATGAACCGATGGCAGTACGGGCAGCGGACACGATGTAGACCGACTTCACGGCGACGACCTTTCTCGCCCCTGGAAAGGAATCGAGCCGGTCTTCAATCGGCTCGTGAGGCCTGGCGGGAGGAGACGGGGACGACTTCCACCCCTCGCCGGGATCGGCGCTCCGGCCCCAGGTCCTTCCTGGGGCCGCAAGCCAGGGGCCTCTAGTTCTTCTTCCAGCGCAGGATGACGCGGTCGGCCAGGGTGATCTCCTCTTCATCCTGCAGGGGCTGACGGCTGCGGACCACCGTGCGACCGACCTTGGTCGTGCTGGTCTTGCTCTCGTGAACCAGGATGAAGCGGTCGCCTTCGATCACCAGGCTGCAGTGCTTCCGGGAGACCTGGGAATCGGGAAGGGAAATCCCGCAATCCGGACTGCGCCCGATGGAGGTCTCTCCCAGGACCTGGAACTTCCTGCCTTTGGAACTCCCCTTGAGCACCTCGATGAAACCGGTCATCCGCTTGGACTCGCTGGGAGCCTCGAAGGCGGGGGGTTCGGCCGCGCTGGCGGAAGCAGACACGGGCTCGGGCTTGGGGGACGGCTTGGGAGCCGGCTCCGAGGGTGCGGCAGTCTCCTCAGCCTCCTTCTTCTTGCGCGCCTTCCTGGCCGTCTCAGGCGGCCGGGACTCAGGCGCCGGCGCTGGAGGCGGACTGGGCTCTGCCGCGCCCGCATCCGGGGTCTGGGGCACCAGCCAGGCGGGACGTCTTGCCTTCTCCTCGTCGGGCATCTCGCCCAGGAAACCAGACTCCGGCGGCACGACGGAAACCAGGCGGGGGTCCGAATCCGCGGGAGCGCTCCCTTCCCGTCCGACCACCTCCAGGATCAACTGGCCCATCTGCAGGCGCAGGCCAGGAACCAGGCGACCGCTGGCAGCCGGGGTCCCATTGGCCATCAGCGGGCTGATGGGCGAGCGATTGGAGAAGGTATAGACGCGTTCCTCGGCATTCCACTGCAGGATGGCATGCACCCGGGCAATGCTGGGTTCCTCGAACTGAATGGCGCTGGCGCCGGCATTGAAGCCTCCCGAGCTCCGACCCAACGTGATGCTGGGGCCTTCGAGCGGGATCACCTTCCCTGCGTCCTTGCCTGCGACCACTTTCAGTTCGTACAGAGCCTCTTGCGCCATGAAAACGACCTCATCCCAGGGATGTCGGGAGCCTTTCCCGCAAACGCACCGGATCCCCCTGTCGGGCTCCGGGGCCCGGCCAGAGAAACGCGGCGACGCTTCGGAAAGTTCCCGACCGGTGCAGGAATTCCTGGAACGCCTGCCTCAGAAACCCGAATTCTTCACGGCAGACGCCGATAACGATGATACCCGCCGGGGGTCGGCGAACAGTCGGGCTGCAGGATCAGGACCTCTCGAGCCGGCACCGACACCTCCACCCCCCCCGCGTAGGCCGTCCACTCCCGCCCGGTCAGGGCGTCCCGCAGGACCGTCACGTCCTGGATCCTGCTGTCGCGCAACTGAACGAATCGGGTCCTTTCAAGCTCCCCGGGGTTGGCCACCACGACGACGGTCTCTTGCGCCGAGCCGGTCCGACGCAGGAAGGCGAACAGGTCGTCGGCGTGCAGGCGGCGGAAGTCCCCCCACCGCAGAGCCGGGCAGTTCCTGCGCAGGGCCAGCAGACGTCGATGCAGTTGGAGCGTGGGATTCTCGTCACCGACCAGGTCCCAACGCATGGGGGCGCGGCTGGCGGGCTCTGGTCCACCTTCCATTCCCAGCTCGCCTCCATAAAACAGACAGACGGTTCCAGGCAAGGTGAATTGCAGGATTCGAGCCATGCGCTGTTGTCGGGAGTCGGGAAGATCATGCGAGAGTCGGGCCGTGTCGTGATTCTCCAGGACCAGCCATGCCTTCAAAAGGTGGTCCAGCCCGGCGTCCTCGACCATGGCCTGCCACATGTCTGCCGCGACACCGGGAGAGAGCTGTTCGCGAACCAGGCGCAGAAGGATGGCACGGCCGTGCATGTTCATGACCCCATCCACCGCCGGGTGCCAATCCTCAGGATAGTTCCAGATCTCTCCGATGACGGCGGACCCAGGCCGCGCCTCGTGCGCGCACAGGGTCAGTTCGTGCAGGATTCGAAAACCCAGATCGAAGGCGACGTCCAGGCGCCAGCCGTCGATCTGCTCTTCACGCAGGTAGGACTGCACCACCGAATCCACGCGCCGGAAGACGAAGTCCTGGACCTGGGGGTGCTCCAGGTTCAGCTCTGGCAGGTTCTCGACATCCAGCCAGCCGATGGCCTGCTCAGGTGCCTCCGGTCGGAAACGGAAGAAGTCTCGCCAGGGACTCTCAGGGTCCGCCTGGGCCGAGCTGAACATGGGACTGCGGCGCCCCATGTGGTTGAAGACCCCGTCCAGCATCAGGCGCATCCCACGCCGGTGCAGCTCGGCCGCCAGGGCCGCCACCTCCGCCCGGCTTCCCAGGGTCGGATCGACCTGATGGTAATCCCAGGTGTCGTACTTGTGATTCGTCAGGGACGAGAAGATCGGGTTGAGGTAGACCACGTCGATCCCCAGGTCCTGGAGATAATCCAGGCGCTGCGACAGGCTGTGCAGGTCTCCTCCCCAGAAGTCCACCTCGTGGCTCCAGACCTGGGCCTGGTCATCCCAGGTCCCCTGGACGGGCAGTTCGTCCCATCGCCGCAATCTCCGAGGCGACCGGTACAGGTGGGCCTTTTCGTCCAACCGGAGGGAGGGAGCGAAACGGTCCACCATGACCTGATAGACCACGGCTCCGTTCCGCCAGTCCCGGCTGCGCAGGACCATCGCCTCGCGTCGGGCCAGGTCTCGCTCGTTCCACAGGTTCAGGTCTTCCATCCCGCGTTCTCCTCTTCCGATGCCCTGGGCTGGCCGGGTTCTTCGCTGGAAGTCTCCCGACCCATTCCACGCAGGAGGCCTGACCAGGGCTTCCGGCCTTCCGCCCCTGGCCATCCTCAGCCCTGGAAGCGCATCTCGCCCCGCAGGAAACCGCGCCCCCCCCGGCAAAGGGGCGGCGGATGCTGCTGGAATACTACGCCCACTCCTGTTTCGCCGTGACTGATGGCACGGGCCGCCGTATCCTGATCGACCCCTACGATCCCACGGTGGGCCATGCCATGCCGAACCGCCCGGCGGAGGTGACCCTGGTCAGCCACGCGCACTTCGACCACGACCACCTGGCGGCCGTCCCTGGTCGCACCCGGGTCGTCCGTGGAGCCGGAGAGCACCGGTTTGAAGGCTTGACCATCCAGGGTTTCACGGCGGACCACGATGAAGAAGGCGGAAGCCGGCTGGGTCACATCACCCTCTTCCGCCTCGAGGTCGACGGGCACTCGGTCGTGCATCTTTCGGACCTGCAAGGCCCGCTGACTTCAGAGGTCCAGGCGTGCCTGCAGGGTGCCGACGTCCTGCTCATTCCATGCGGTGGGGCTGGCTACACCCTGGGCCCTCGGGAGGCCGCTGCCCTGGTCCGCACGCTTCGCCCCCGTCAGGTGGTCCCGATGCACTATCGGACTCCCTTCCTGAACCGCAGCCGACTCCCCGATCTGCAACCGGTCGACCCGTTCCTGCAGGAGTTCGGGGCCCGCCCGCTGCGCGAATCCTCGCTGCGGCTCGAGGGTCCCGCGCCCGAAGGCCCGGAGATCGTGGCGCTCAGCCATATGTTCTGAAGCAGGCCCCGGCCTCCCGCAAGGCTCAGACCGAGGCCTCCGGGCTGCGGGGGTCCAGGACGTGCGAGAATTCCTCGACGAAGCGCTCGGGGGTGATGCAGCAGACGGCCGCCATCTGTCGCAGGCGATCCCGCGCCTCGAAATCCTGGCGATTCAAGCGGATCATGTATTCCCGGGCGATCCGATAGGACAGCGAGCTGCAGTCGACAAAGCGGACCTTGGTGCGGCGGGTCTGCGGGTCGATCAAGTCGGCAAACCGCAACGGCACGATCCGCTCACCCTGCACCGTGATCACGGCATTGGTGCCACCGTTCTCCAGGAACTCGACGGCCCCGTAGCCCAGGTTGCGGGTATAGTCGATGTCGAAGGCGGTCGGGTCCACGCAGCGCAGCTCGTAGCCCAACTCCTGGTTGACGATCCGCAGGTTGATCCCGAACTCCTCCAGGCGGCGGCGGATGGCGAACTTCAGGATGTCCGAGAAGTTCAGCTCCCCCAGATGCAGATGCCCGTATTCGTCGCGTTCGAGAACCTCGAACTTGGAGAGGAACTTCTCGAGTTCTTCGGGATCGATCCTCTCCATGAAGCCTTCGGCGACGATGGCCACCCCGTGCTGGCGGCCCTCAGCCAGGCGCTTGATGATCGAACCGACGATGGTGTCGACGATCAGGCTCAGGCCGACCCTGCCCGTGAACTCTTCCGGAATCAGGGTCAGGGTGGCCCCGGCCGATTTGCCGATTCCCAGGGCCAGATGCCCGGCCTTGCGCCCCATGGCGACCACCACGAACCAACGCCCGGTGACCCGGGCATCCTGGTAGTAGGTCGACACGATGCGGCTGCCCTCGGCGCGGGCCGTCTCGAAGCCGAAGGTGGGGATGCCGGCCGGCAGGGGCAGATCGTTGTCGATGGTCTTGGGGATGTGGGCGAACTTCAAGTCGTGCCCCATGTGCCGAGCGTATTCGGCGATCCGGATGGCCGAGTAGGCGGTGTCGTCGCCTCCCAGGGTCACCAGGTGGGTGATCTCCAGCTCCCGCAAGGTCTCGACCGTGTTGCGCAGCAGGCGCTCATCCTTGGTCGGGTTGGCTCGGGAGGTGCGCAGCAGGCTGCCCCCGTGGAGGTGAATCCGGCTGATCTTGGGGATGCTGAGGAACTCGATCTTCTTCTCCCCGTTCATCAGGTGCTGGTAGCCGTCATAGATCCCGACCACCGAGTGGCCACGCTTGATGGCCTCGATCGTGACCGAACTGATGACCGAGTTGATGCCCGGGGCAGGTCCTCCCCCGATGAGGATTCCATACTTGCGCACCGGATCGCCTCTCTTCCTGGCCCGACCCCCCGGAACGCACCGGAGGCGGGGGAACCTGTGGAAGAGAAGCGCTTCGCCTCGGCAGGAGGATCCCCTGCGGGGGGGCTCTCCCGGCGTGGACAGCCGGAGCCGGGTCTGCTACGATTCCGAACCGTGAGCGACTCGGAGGGATACAATCCCGGAACCGCGGCCTACAAGTACGAGCAGTTGCAGACCCGCAGCATGATCCGCTCGTTGCTGAGCCTTTTCAGCAGCCGGCCGGACCCCACCCTGCTCTCCTTCGACCAGGTCCAGGCGCTGCTCCGCCCCGCCGCAGGGGTGTCGCGGGGAACCCGGATGATCCCCATCTCCCACATCGTCGGCAGCGTGGGGCGCTACCGGGACTTCGACCGGGCCTTCCTCCCCCTCAACCCGGCCTCCGAAGAGCGCTGGAAGCGGATCGACGTGGCCATGCATGGCCCCCGCGGCCTCCCCCCCATCGACGTCTACCTGGTGGGCGAGGTCTATTTCGTCCGCGACGGGAACCACCGGGTCTCGGTGGCCCGAGCCAATGGCCTGGAGGAGATCGAGGCCCGGGTGACCGAGATTCCGACCCGGGTGCCGTTGACCGCCGATCTGGACATCGACGACCTGATCCGCAAGGCGGAGTATGCCCGATTCCAGGAAGAGACCGGCCTGGACGAGTCCCGTCCCCAGGCCGACATCGACCTGACCGAGCCTGGTCGCTATGAACAGCTCCTCGAGCACGTCCGAGTGCACCGCTACTACCTGGGCCTGGAACGAGGCCATGAGGTCGCGCTGCCCGAGGCCGCGCAGAGCTGGTATGACCACGTGTACCTCCCGGTGATCGAGTCGGTCCGCCAGAGCCGGGTCCTCGAAGAGTTCCCCCACCGGACCGAGGCGGACCTCTACCTCTGGGTGGCCTGGCATCGCGAACGGCTCAAGGAGAAATTCGGGGTCCCGCCCCGGGACCAGGAGGTCGCCGCCGGTCTGGCGGAGCGTTTCAGCGAGCGCCCCCTGGCCCGCTTCCTGAAGATGCTGCGACGGATCCTCCAGGCCGCCCTGGCGGCGGCCCACGAGTCCCCCGCCCCTCCCGAGACCGCCCGCCCACCGGACTCTGGCGAGAACCCGCCAAGCCCGTCGTGAACACCCCGCTGCGCCTGGCCATGACGGCCGCCCACGGAGGCTACGGCTCCGAGCAGGTCCCCGTGGGCGGGGGAGCCGCCATCTGCGAGCGCCTGTGCGCGACCTGGAGGGGCCGTCGGGACGTGGAACTGACCCTCCTGGCGCCGGGCCCCTCGGTGCCGCCGGGCCTGCGCTCGCTGCGCGTCGACGTCCTGGAGGGACGGGCCCCCTCCTCGCTGGGGACCCTGGCCTACGCCCGCTTCTGTCGACGCTTCGAGAAGGCCCTGACCCAGGCGCTGATCCGCCTGGCCCCCGACGCGGTCCTGGTCCACGACATCGCCGAGGCCCCGGACTTCCAGGCCCTGCACCGTCATGGCATCCCTTGCGTGCCGATCCTGCACGTCGACGTCGTGGACTTCTTCTGCCGGATGTACCTGGGCGGACGGGTACGCCCTCAGGCGGCTGAGGCCTGCATGCGGCGGCTGCGCCCCTGGCCCATCCTACCCGACCTCTTGCGCCTGGTCTTCGACAAGCAGGCCGCAGCGGCCCTGTGTTGTCCTCACCTGGTGGTGCCCTCCCAGGGGATGGCTGGAATCCTGGAGCAGACCTATCCCCAGATGGCGCCAGGCCGGATCGTCGTGGTTCCCTGGGGCGCCCCCGAAAAAGGACCCTCCGAGGCCGCCCTCCAGGCGGCGCGCAGCCAGTGGTCCGGGCGACTGGCCCTCCCCGCCGAGGCCCCCGTGATCCTGACCTTGTCCCGCCTCTCCCCCGAAAAGGGCCAGGACCTGCTGTTGGAAGCCCTGGCCTGGGGCGAGCAGCGAGGAGAAGTCCCCGCAGGGCTGACCCTGGTCGTCTGTGGCCAGGTCGCCTTCATGCAGGGGCCAGCCTTCCTGGAGCGGCTCCACCGGTTGGCGCGGAACCTGCGCCGGGTCCGGGTCGTCTTTCCCGGCCACCTGGGCGGAGCCGAAAAACGGGTGGCCCTGGAGAGGGCCGACCTCTTCGTCTCCGCCAGCCGCCACGAGAGCTATGGATTGACCACGATGGAAGCCCTGGCGGCGGGAACCCCCGTCCTGGCCCTGGAGACCCCCGGCGCCCGCCAGGCCCTGAGCCCGGACTGCGGGCGCATCCTGGCGCGGGAGGGAGACCTCCGCGCCAGGCTCTGGGGCGAGATCCGGGACATGCTGGCGGACCGCGAGCGCCTGGAGACCATGGGGAGGGCAGCCCGTTCCCGGGCTGCCGCTCACCCCTTCAGCCTGGCCGCCGAGCGGTTACGCCTGCTTCTGGCCGGACTCAAGCGTCCCTGAGCCCCACCTCAGGGTCGGGCGGGGGGAATCTGGACCGCCGGCCCCAGGAACTCGTCCACTTCCAGGATCCGAACCGGCCCCAGACCCAGGGCCTCCAACTGAGGGGTCACCACCCGAGCATCCCCCACCACCACCAGCGCCATGTCTTCCGGAGCCAGGGTTCGCGTGGCCGCGCGCGCGGTGGAAGCCGCATCCACTTCCAGGAGGCGAGCGACATACTCCGAGAAGTAGGAATCCGGCAACCCGTACAACTGCATCTCGAGAACCTGGGCCGCCAGGTCCGTGCAGGTCTCAAACTCGCCGGGGAAGCTGTAGGCAGCATAGCTGCGCGCCTTCTCCAGCTCGGGCTCGGGGATGGGCTGACGGATGGCCTCCAGCTCGGAGAGGATCTCCCCCAGGGCCGCCCCGGTCTTGTCGGCCTGCACCGAGGTGCTCACCAGGAAGGGCCCCGGGGCCCGGCGCATGGCGAAGCTGGAGCCGGCGCCGTAGGTGAAGCCGTTGCGCTCCCGCAGATTCTGGTTGAGCCGCGAGGTGAAGGAACCTCCCAGGACGGTGTTGAGAATCTGCAAGGGGAAGAAGTCCGGGGTGGCCCGTTCCACACCGACCATCCCGACGCGCAGGACGGACTGAGGCGAGTCGGGTCGGTCGACCAGGAAGATCCCCCGCCCCCGCGCGGGAACCGCCCGGGTCGGAACGTCGGAAAGGGCCGGGCTTGAGGTCGTCCAGGAGCCGAAGCGGGCCCCCAGGATCTTCATGGCCCGGTCCGGTTCCACGTCGCCCGTCACCACGAACGAGGCCAAAGCCGGATGACACAACTGACGGTGGAAATCCAGAAGATCCTGGCGGGTCAGAGCGGCGAACTGGGCTGCCGTGCCGGAAGAGGAGGTCCCGTAGCGATGGTGCTCTCCGTAGACCGCCCGGAGGAAGGCGGCATTGGCCAGCGAGGACGGATCCATCCGCATCTGCAGGAAGCTGGTCAGGAAGCGGGCCCGCAGGCGGTCGATGTCGGCCTGGGCGAAGCGCGGACGCAGGACCATGTCGGCCATCAGATCCAAAGCCGGTTCCAGGCGAGCCGTGGGCACCTCCAAACCGACCACGGTCCCGTCAAAACTGCAGTTGGCCGAGAGGTCGGCTCCCAGCATGTCCACCGCATCGGCGAACTCCAGAGAATCACGCGCCCCGGCGCCTTCATCCAGGCAGGCCGTGGTGAAGGAGGCCAGACCGGCCTGGCCGACCGGATCCTGCATGGCCCCGGCCCGGAACAGCAGATTGACCGAGACCAGGGGCACCTTGTTCCGTTGGACGAACCACACGGGGATCCCGTTGGGCAACTGCCGCTTCACGACCGGCGGCATCTTCAGGGCGGGTGGCAGGCCCGGCCGGGGAGGCGTGGTCCGGTCGGGGATCCCGGCTCCAGCCGGGACCATGGTCAGCAGGGCCAGCAGCAGGGCGAGAAGCGCCTTCTTCATCGGGAAGCCTCCTGTTCAGGCATCACGGAGAGTTCCACCCGACGGTCGGTCGGCAGGAAGCGGCGGACCGCCGAGCTCAGGTCCTCCGGAGCGATGGCCCGGTAGCGGGCCAGGTCCTCCTCGAAGTAGTCCGGATTCCCCGTATACATGTAGTAGGCATTCAACTGGTCCGCTTTGGAGGAGGCACGCTCGACGGCCTGGAGGTGGGCGGCTTCCAGACCATTCAGGGCGCGGTCGATCTCCTGGCGCTTCGGGGGCTCTTGACGCAGCAGGGCCAGCTCCTCGTCGATGACCCGCTGGATCTCGTCCAGGGTGTGCCCAGGCCGAGGGATGAACTGGATCACGAAGAGGGAGCCCAAGCGCTGGCTGAGCTGGGACGCCGAAACCTGCTGGGCGATCTGCAGTTCGTGGACCAGTCGCCGGGACAGTCGCGAGTTCTTGTTCCCGCACAGGACCGACGCCACCAGGTCCATCTCGGCGTCTCCGGGCGTCAGGATGGCCGGCGTATGCCAGGCCAGGACCCCCAGGGGAAGCTCGACCCGGTCGGTCAGGGTCTTGCGCCGCACCTCCTCGAGCCGAACAGGAGGGACGGCGACCGGCGCGACCGGCGCTCCGGATTGGATGTCCGAGAACCACTTCTCCACCAGGGCCCGGGTGCGGACCGGGTCGATATCCCCCGCCACCACCAGACTGGCGTTGTTGGGCACGTAGTAGCTGCGGAAGAAGTCGGTGACATCCTTGAAGCCGGCGGCAGAAATGTCCTCCATCGATCCGATGACCGGCCAACTGTAGGGGTGATCCTCCGGATAGAGCAGCCCCGGCAACTCCAGCCACACCTTTCCGTAGGGCCGGTTGAGGTAGCTCTGGCGCATCTCGTTCTTGACCACGTCCCGCTGGCCCTCGACGATATCCGGTGAGACGGACTTCAACAGATAGCCCATCCGGTCGGATTCCAGGAAGAGCGCGAGCTCCAGGGCGTTGGAGGGGAGCGAGATATAGTAGTTCGTCCGGTCCTGGGAGGTCGAGGCGTTGTTGTTGCCCCCGACTCCCTCCAGAAGCGTGTCGAACTCGCCCTCCCGGACGTGCCCCGAGCCCTCGAACATCAGATGTTCGAAGAGGTGGGCGAAGCCGGTCCGACCGGGCTTCTCGTTGGCAGACCCGACCAGGTACCACAGGTTGGTGTGGACCACCGGCACCGTGTGGTCCTCGTGCAGGATCACGTTCAGACCATTGGGCAGCGTGAATTGGGTGTAGTCGACCGAGAGCCTCTCCTGGGGTTCAGCCAGGACGGGCCCGGCCAGCAGCCAGAGCAGGGCCAGGCTGGACAGGATCCTGCGAGTCATGCGCATCCTCCAAAGACGGGTCGGGTGTTGTTCGCCGCCTCCCGGGCGACTCCCCCGCTCGGGGGAAGGCCCTCCCGGGCTGCTTCGAAGCGGCGGATTCAAGCCGCTCCGGCGACGACGGACTGGCAGGCCCCGCCCAGATGTGTTAACCTGCGGCGAGGGCCGCCGGTTCGACCCGGGGCTGGTCCGCATCTTCCCGGGGAGGACGCTTGATTGAGACGAATTCTGGAGATTTCCGAGCTCAGGGAGTTCTTCGGCTCCAACCCTCCCCAGGTTTCCTTCGAGTTCTTTCCCCCCAAGACCGCTGAAGCCGAGGCCCGGCTCTGGGAGACCATCGTCCGCCTCGAGCCGCTGGCCCCGGCCTTTGTCTCGGTCACCTATGGTGCGGGCGGATCCACCCGCGAGCGGACCCACGGCACGGTTCGCCGAATCCTGAACCAGACCGGGCTGACCCCGGCGGCACACCTGACGTGCGTGGGAGCCTCGCGCCAGGAGGTGGACCAGGTGGCTCGGGGCTACTGGGAGGCTGGAGTCCGCCACCTGGTAGCCCTCCGAGGAGATCCCCCGCCCGAGACGGGTGTGTATGTGCCACATCCCGAAGGGTACGCCCACGCCAGCGACCTGGTCCGAGGGCTCAAGGATCTGGCCGACTTCGAGGTGTCGGTCGCGACCTTCCCGGAGGGGCACCCCGAGACCGGTTCGATCGACCTGGAGTTGGAGAACCTCAAGCGCAAGATCGACGCCGGCGCGACCCGGGCGATCACCCAGTATTTCTTCGACACCGACCTCTACTTCCGATTCCTGGACCGAGCCTCGGCGGCCGGCATCGACATCCCGATCGTCCCGGGAATCCTGCCGGTCACCAGCGTCGCCACCCTGATCCGCTTCAGCCAGACCTGCGGTGCCACGGTGCCCGAATGGCTCAACCGGCTCTTTGAGGGGCTGGACGACATCCCCCAGATCCGCAACCTGCTGGCCATGCAGGTGGCTGCCAGCCAGTGCCTGCTGCTGCGGCGCGCCGGGGTCGAGCACTTCCACTTCTTCACGATGAACCGCGCCGAGTTGACCTGGGCCCTGTGCCGGGTGCTGGGGTTGCAGACCTCCCCGACGGCCGAAGTGCCGTCCTCCTGAGGTCGGAGCCTTCGAGCAGGCCTTTGCCGGAGTGCCCCGACGCAAAAAGAAGAAGGCCCCGGCAACGGACCGGGGCCGATCTGGTTGAAGGAGAACCCTGGGGCTCCCCCGGAGCCTACTTGTAGAAGGCCGCGTTCTTGGCCGCGAAGTGCTTCATGTTCTCGGGGAGGTCCTCCTCCGGGAAGATGGCTTCCACGGGGCACACGGAGGTGCAGGCGCCGCAGTCGATGCACTCGTCGGGGTTGATGAAGTACTGCTCGGACTCCTCGGTGCCGTGAATGGCATCCACGGGGCAAACCTCGGTGCAGGCCGTGTCCTTGACTCCGATGCAGGGCTCAGTGATGACGTGGGGCATGGGATCCTCCTCTATGGGCGGAACAGATTGAATTTCTCCCAGGATTTCGCCGTTTCACCAGGACCGACGCGGTGTTCACACAGGCTCCAGGAGCAGGCGACTCCAGGTTCAATATGCGCAGGATGCCACGTTCCAGACCTTCTTGCAGTGACCCCTGTCCGGATCAACCTCACAGGCTGGCCAGGGCCTCGGGGTCCAGCAGGACCAGTTGACGGCCCTGCCCCTGGATCAAGCCCTCGCGGCGGAAGCGCATCAGGGCGCGGCTCAGGCTTTCGCGAGCCCCACCCAGAAGGGAGGCCAGATCGGCGGTGGACATGGTCAGATCGACCCGGATCGCCCCGGCTTCCAGCGCAGTGCCCTCACGGGCCAGTTCCATCAGGTGCCGTGCCAGGCGCTGTTCCAGACTGAGCAGGGCCATCTCCTCGATCCGGGCCTCCAGGGCCTCCACGCGCTGGCTGAAGGAGGACAGCAGGTTCCAGGAGAGCTCGGGGGACTGGGCCAGGACCTCGCGCAGCCGACTCTGGGGCAGCACCAGCAGGGTGCTGCCTTCCAGACACATGGCGTTCGAGGAGTATTGGCCGTCGGGTCTGAACAGCGAGGTCTCGCCCAGCGTCTGGCACGGCGTGACCACGGCCAGGGTCTGCTCGCGCCCACCCTCGCTGACCCGATAGACGCGAACCCTTCCCTTCACCAGGACCGGGAGCCCCAGGCAGCGGTCCCCCGGCGAGAAGAGGCTCTGGCCGGGCAGGAACCCCTTGAACCGGGCGCTGGCCGCCAGCTCGACCAGGACCTGCTCGGGAAGGCTCCGAAAGGCCGGGACCTGGCGAAGCCAGCCGCGGACCCGAGACCAGCGCTGGGAATCGACCAGACCCGATCCGTGGGGTGTCGGAGCTCCCAGCTCCCGTCGGATCCGTTCCAGGTCGGCCTCGCTGAACGAGCGCCAGCCGCGTCGGTCCCGCGCGACCGCGCTGATACGGCCTTCGCGGAACCAGCGCAGCAACGTGTTCCGGCTGACACCCAGAAGACCCGCCGCCTCACTGCAGGAGTAGACTCGCATGTCGCAAGTATATCCAGGTATATCCAAATACTTCAAGATCAGGGGCAGCGACGAGCGGTGCGGGCGAACCTCTGGTCAAGAGGATGCCCGGGAGGCCTGCTGACGACGCTCCAGGAAGAACCAGGCCAGGGGATTTTCTGAAGGACCTCGATCAACCTGGAGCAGGGACAGGACACGCCCCCTACCGCCCCTGGGCCAGACCCGCGATCTTCGCGGTCATCTCGGGGGTGAGCTGCTTGACCAGCTCGGCGTTGAAGACCCCCGTGGGGAGGCCGTCGACCTGGGTCCCGAACAACTGCTGGGCGGCGATTGCGTAGGAGCGGGACCTGGCGGCCGGCGTCCCCTCCCTCACGGCCGGGTCGACGTTGGTCACGACGATCGAGAGGGTCCCGTCGCTGTTCTGCACGATCTCGAAGGTCCGGAACTGCTGGGGGTAGTCCCTCAAAGACGCGGTCTCGACCATCCAGAAGCCCAGTTCGGGTCGAGCGGGATCCTGGGACGGCAAAGCCTTGATGGTGTTCGCGTGAAGGTGCCCGGCCATCCACATCACCAGGTTCGGATAGGTGTGCAATTTGGTGATCAGGGCGTCTTCGGAGATCGGGGAGGCGGGATCCCAACCGGAGGCACCCAGGCCGATCGGGGCATGCGCCGCGATGATCATGAGCTTGCCCTCGGCCTGACCGCGGTCCAGTTCCCCGACCAGCCAGTCGTAACGGGCCTGGTCCAGGTAGGCGACGGCGCCCGACAGGGAATCGTCGTTCCCGGTGTTGTCCAGCACCAGGACCTCGAGCGGCAGGGTCGGCTTGGGCTCGAAGGCGTAGCAGGCCAACCCGGTGTCGAGGTTGGCCTGCGCGAAGCCGTGGCCGGCCGGGGCGGTGGAGGTCTTGAAGAACTCCGAGATCCACTCGGTTCTCGAGAGCGGACGGCGAGCCCGGTCAGGGACGACCCTCGGGGGAACCGGATAGTCAGCCTCCGGTCCGGCGCCGATGACGTCTCCGTAGGGAGTCCGGCCATCGATCACGCCCACGTAGGTTCCGTGGGACGAGTAGGGCGGCACGGCAGCCAGGTCCAGGTTCAGAAGGATCCCTCCTTCGAAGACCTTGCGGAGGGCCTCGGTGATGGGGAAGGCGCCGCTCCAGAAATGATCGTGGTTCCCGAAGACCTGGAACCACGGGATGGACTTGTCGAGACCAGCGGCCTGATAAGGTGCCTGGTAGTCGAGGTTGGACCCCAGGTGGGCCCCGGTGCTGGGGACGATCACATTGCCGTCCAGCACGTCCAGGTACCACCTGAGCTCGACAGACTCGCAGTTGTTGACGGCGTCGCCCAGGGAGAGGCCGAAATCGAAGGGAGTCGAGCGGTGGAGGGCGTTGATCGTCTGCACGGCGGCATCCAGCACATGCGTGGTGTAGAGGATGACCGCAGAATAGGCCGACGAGTTGCCACCGTGGTAGCCCGCCACCAAGACCTGGGCCGGCGACTCCTTGTCCGTGATGTGGATGTCGCTGATGGCGAAGAAGTTCAGGAGGCTCGCCGCCTGCGAGACTCCGGCGACGTTGTAGCCGGCCGGCATGATGTCCAACCGCTTTCCCTCGTCCATGCCCGGGTCCAGTTGGTATTTGCCGAAGCCCAGGGACTCGTACTTCGCGACCTCGCAGGGGAATATGCTCGGGGTCGGCGACGGGAGCGGAACGGGGACGATGGTCTGCTGGCGCGTCGTGAAGACCCGGTCGGCGATCGGGTAACCGGGCACCTTCGACTGGCCCGCCGCGATGACCGCGGTCCCGCTGCAACCCGCCATCTGGATCAGCACCGCCACGATCAGGCCGAAAAACAACAGCCCCGACTTGGATCGGATCGACATGGGCTCTCCCTTGGGCGCTGCCCGGATAGCCTCGCCAAATTTCGTGCCCCGCGACTTCGGCGGACCAAGGATTGTTTCCCTCCAGCCGATGGCCGGCCCGGCGACCGACGCGGTCTTCGCACCGTCTCTCAGAAGAATCTCCGGGCACCCAGGTAGCGGGCCGAGAAATAGTCTTCTTCCAGGCTGCTGATCCGGACGAAGCCCACCGAGGAGGCATGGATGAAGGCCCCCCGCCCCAGATAGACGCCGACGTGCGAAGCCCCCGGGGCATAGGTCTCGAAAAAGACCAGATCGCCGGGCTGCTCCTGCCCGCGGGGAACCGAACGTCCCGCCATGAACTGCACGTCGGCAGTTCTGGGAAGCTGCACTCCGTGAAGGCCATACAGGTACTGGACGTAGCCCGAGCAGTCGAACCCCGACGGATCCTCCCCGCCCCAGACATAGGGGACTCCCAGGTAGCGCCGGGCCGAGGTCAGGAGCGCGCGGATCGGACGCCCGCGACGAGAGGCCAGGCTGCTCCGTCCGGGGGCGGAGTCCTCGGGTTCCTCGACCACCGGAGGCACATAGGTGGGAATCTCGACCGTGCGGCCGTCGCTGCCGACCATGCGGTTGCGGAAGGACGGGGTGCCGCGGACGGCCAGGACGCCCTGCGAGTTGCGGACCAGGCCCCCGCCCGCAGAGGAGGCGGGTCGAACCGAGGTGCGGGGTTCTGGCGCAGAAGGGCTCGCAGACTCGGGAGGCACCAGGCCTGACCTGGCCTCCGTGGCGACCGCCGGGGGGGGACCGGAGGAACTTGCCTGACTGGACTTCCCGGCCTCCGGAGAGGGCAGGACCAGGATCATGCCCGGAAGCAGCCCCTTGCCTTCCAGGATCTGCTTGGAGTTGCACTCCAACACCGTGAAGAGGTCCAGCCCATGGGCCGCAGCGATCGACTCGACCGTGTCGCCGGAGCGCACCTGGTAGTACTTGTAGTCCGACTGCGCCCGGGCAGGCTGCGCAAGAGCCCAACACAGCAGGAGGGTGCAGAACAGGGCGATTCTGGGCATGCCAACAAGACCTTCCGCAGGGTCGAAGGGAGTTCGCCGGGCCGCAGGGGAGTTCCCCCCCGACTCAGCCTCGTCGGCGCGTCCCCAGCGCCAGGCGGCGGCGACGCAGGCGCCCCGGGGCCCAATGACCGGTTGGAGCGGCGTGCGCCCGGGGCGCGTCGGCCGCCTCCTCGATCGCCTCGCGGGCCAGCATCTCGTTGATCGACCGCGCCGCCCGGCGCCCCTCGCCCATCGCCAGGATCACCGTCGCCGCTCCCAAGACGATGTCGCCCCCGGCGAAGACCCGCTCCAGACTGGTGCACCCGGTCTCGGGATCGACCACGATGTTCCCTCGGGCGTTGACCTCCAGCCCTGGGGTCGTCGAGGTCAGGAGGGGATTGGAGTTGTTGCCGATGGCCACCAGGACGGCGTCGGCCGGAAGCTCGTAGGTGTCTCCTTCAATGGGGACGGGGCGCCGACGCCCCGAGGCGTCGGGCTCACCCAGGGCGTAGCGCTGGACGGTGACCGCTCGGACCCGGCCCGACTCGTCCCCCAGGACTCCCAGGGCATTCTCCAGGAAGCGGATCTCGATCCCTTCCTCCAGGGCGTGCTCGACCTCCTCGGCCCGAGCCGGCATCTCGGTCCGACTTCGGCGATACAGGACGACGACTTCCTCGGCACCCAGGCGACGTGCCATGCGACATGCATCCATGGCCACGTTGCCGCCGCCCAGGACCACCGTCCGCCGGCTGACGAACATCGGCGTGTCGGTCCGCCCTGGATGGATGGCCCCCATCATGTTGGCCCGGGTCAGATACTCGTTGGCCGAGAAGACGCCCACCAGATCCTCGCCTGGCATCCCCGTGAAGACCGGAAGCCCGGCTCCGCTGCCGATGAAGACGGCGTCAAAGCCATCCTTGTCCATCAGGTCCAGAAGCTTGCGGGTGCGCCCGACCACGAAGTTGGTCCGGAACTCGACGCCCATCCGACGCAGAAGGTCGATCTCGGCGTCCACGACCTCCTTGGGCAGGCGGAATTCCGGGATGCCATAGCGCAGGACGCCCCCGAGCTTGTGAAAGGCCTCGAAGACGGTGACCTGGTGGCCCTCCCGACGACAGTCCGCAGCCACCACCAGGCCGGCGGGCCCGGAACCGATCACTGCAACCTTGCGACCTGAGGGCGACTTGATCCGAGGCACGGGAGCCTGAGCCTGGTTTCGTTGCCAGTCGGCCAGGAAGCGCTCCACCTTGCCGATGGCCACCGCCAGGCCCACGTCCTTGAGGCTCTTGCCCACGGCGCAGTCCTTCTGGCACTGCCGCTCCTGGGGGCAGACCCGCCCGCAGATGGCCGGCAGGAGACTGGTGCGCTTGATCACCTCGATGGCGGCCGAGAAGTTTCCCTCGGCGGTCAGCCGAAGGAACTCGGGGATGTCGATGGCCACCGGGCACCCCTTGACGCATGCCGGGTTCTTGCACTGGATGCAGCGCATGCTCTCCAGCACGGCCTGGGCCGGGGTCAAGGGCTTCTCCACCTCCTCCTGCCAGCGTGAGCGCTCGCCGGGGTCCAACACGGGAGGCCTCTGCACGGGGATCGCCAGCCGATCCTTCATCTTCAGGGTTCCCTTGTCGCGCAGTTCCTCCAGCAGGCCGCGCGCGCGGGCATTCAACTTGTTGGGGTCCTCGACGTAACGGGGCATCAGGGTTCCTCCGAGCGGATTCTCAAGCGTGGGGATGCTTCTCGGCCAGGGCCTGCAGACGACAGGCGTGGTCCCGGGCCCGCTTCTCCTGGTCGCGATAGGCGCCCAGACGGGCGATCATGTTGTCGAAATCGACCTGATGTCCGTCGAATTCGGGCCCGTCGACGCAGACGAAGCGGGTCTTGCCCCCCACGTTGACCCGACACCCGCCACACATCCCGGTGCCATCGACCATGATGGTGTTCAGGCTGACCAGCGTTCGAACGCCGTACGGCCTGGTCGTCTCGGCACAGAACTTCATCATGATGGGGGGACCGATGGCGATCACCAGATCCGGGGGCTCGGGCCCCTCACACAACTCCTTCAGGGGTTGGGTGACCAGGGCCTTGCGCCCGTACGAGCCATCGTCGGTCACCACGATGTAGTCATCGGCCATGGCCCGCATCTCGGATTCCAGGATCACCAGCTCCCGGGTCCGGGCCCCGGCGATCACCGTCAGATGATTGCCTGCCGCCTTCATCCCCTCGACGATCGGATAGAGCGGAGCGACCCCGATGCCGCCCCCGACGGCCACCACCCGGCCATACTTCTCGATGTGGGTGGGCGTGCCCAGCGGCCCGACCAGGACAGGCAGAGCGTCTCCGACCTTCAGGCTGGCCAGCTCCTGGGTGGTCTTGCCCACCACCTGGAAGATCAGGGTGATCGATCCCTGGCGAGGGTCCGCGTCCGCGATGGTGAGGGGAATCCGCTCGCCATACTCCACATCGGTCTGCAGGAGGATGAACTGTCCGGGCTTGCGCTCCTGGGCGATCAGGGGGGCGCGGACCCGCATGCGCATGACCTTCTCGGCCAGCGTCTCGACCGAAAGGATCTCAAACTCCGGCGGAACCGGTTCCAGGCTCCCCTCCGGCAGGCCCGGCACGGCCTCCGACCCCTCATGGACCGCGGGATCGGAAGCGTCCTCGCCGAGACGCCTCAGCCTTCTGCGCCGGGACGGAGGCAGACTGCCCTCCCCCAGGACGCGTGAGATCTCGAAATCACTGCTCATGCTCTCCTCCAAATCGGACGGTCCCGGCCTCCTGGGAAACCGGGACCTGCGCCACCCCAAACATCCCGACCCTAATCGGGCAGGCCCGGGGCTGCACTGCGCTGGATCATCTTCGTCATGCGGGGGACCGGCGCTCCCGGCGTCAGGCCTGGCCCGTTCCAGCCCGGGGGTGGGGCTCTGCCGGGGCGGACGGCACCCGGGTCTCCCGCGCGGTCGGGGCCACCGGCGGCACGGCGGCGGCCGCCAGGGCCACCATGAGGTCCTGCCGCCCTCCAGAGGGGATCAAGGTCAGCACCCCCTGCCCTTGCAGGATCTTCTCGGTCTCCAGGACCTCGAAGAGGGCCTGGGCCACTTCGGGGTCCTGGGAGATCTGGCGCAGGGCCTCCCCGACCACCTGGGGACGGATGGCGGCCGCCCGGGCGAACTCGACGGCTGCCTGGCGATCGGCGCTGCCCCGGATCAGGCTGACCTGGTTGGCTCCATCCTGGGTGATGGCCGCGGTCACCTGGCGCAGGCGATTGACCACCTTCTCTTCGATCTGTCGCATCATGGTCCGGTCCCGGAAGTGGACCTTGCGGATGTACACCGAACCCAAGCGATAACCCCATTCGCTGGAATGCGCCGACACCTCGGCGCGCACCGTCCGGCTCATCTGGTGGCGATTCTCCATCATGTCGGCCAGGTGCAGGTTGGACAGGCAGCGCACCGTGGCGTTGCGGACATTGGAGTCCAGCGAGCCGCGAGGGTCGGTGTTGCGGAACAGGAAGGCCTCGGGATCGCTGATATACATCTCATACCAGACGCCGATCCCCATCGGGGCCCCCTCTTCAGAGTTGACCGGCAGGCTGCGCAGGTACTGCTGGTCCATCCGCATGTCGACCACATGGCAGCGGCCCAGGAATCCGACCAGCCAGGCATTGGGGACTCCCAGGCGCAAGGGCAGGAAGTGCAGCCCAGGCTCGTCCAGCTTGCCGATGACCTTGCCGAAGAGCTCGAAAACCAGGCACTGCCTCTCGTGCACCACGACCATGGGAACCAGGCGGGTGAAGGCAAACAGGACGATGGGGACGATCACGAAGCAGGCGAAGAACGTGAGGAACGCGCTGAAGAAGAAGCTACCCACGGTCGGCCTCCTGAATCACGTGGCGAGCCCTGGCGTACAGGCCCAGTCGGACGTTGCGCAGGTAGGCCAGCAGGCCCCCCTCCTGACGCAGGTGGCGCAACTGCGCGGCCATCTGGACCAGGGGCTCGACCTCCGCCTGGGCTTTGAGGGTCTCGATCTCGACGGCCCGGCGCGACTGCACGATCTTCTGGTCCGCCGAGGCCTGGGCCAGGCTGATGTCGCTCGAGACATGGTTGTGCGCGGTGTTGATGGCGGCCAGGGCCGACTCGACCTCCTGGGGGGGGTCGATCCCGGTGATCAGGGCCGCGTTCAAGGTGATCCCATAGCGGGCCGCCGACGGCGTGCACTCCATCTCCATGTGGTCGTTGATGTCGCGAAGGTTCTTACGCAGGTCGTTGATCGAGATGCCGCTGACGTTCTGGATCAGGGCTTCTGGAGAGTCCTGGGCCTCCCGGGGAGGGGCCTCGAAGTTCGCCAGGCGCTCGCGCAGGATCGAGTGGACGAAGCCCATCACGTGGGCCACGGGGTTCTTGACGCCGAACAGGTAGGCGTAGAGGTTCTGCTCCGAGACGGTGTAGCGGATCTGACCCGTGATCCCGGTATTCAACTGATCCTTGGTGACGGCCTCCAGGACCTCGCCTCCCTGGTTGGCCGCCGGGTCTTCGGGATCAAAGCCGATGCTGGCCGTCTGGGTCGCGACCGAGACCTTGTAGACCCGCTCCCACGGCATGCGGAAGTAGGGCCCTCCGGGTGGAATGACCCGAACCCGCGGATAGGCGTAGCGCTCTTGTTCCTCGGCGCTGAGATGCTCGGTGACGGCCAGGTTCTCGGCCAGGCGCTCGGCCCGACCGAAGATGGTCTTGACCGCTCTCTCGTTGGGCCCCACGGTGTAGACCCCCCCGAGAAGGTAGCGGACCACGAACCAGGCCATCACCCCGACAACCATGCCCGCCAGGGTACCCATGGCGTGCCCTCCCTTCAACTGACTCCAGGTCGGCGGATTCTGGATGGACGGGCCGGGTTCCTGGCCAGTTCGAGGCGTGCTGCCGGGGCCAGGGTCGCCCTCGCGATTTCATGATAGGATGAATCCTGTCATGACAGAGGAACCGACCACCATCCTGGTCGTCGACGACGAGGAGTCGATCCTGGAGCTGCTGGACCTGGGGCTGGGCCGCGAAGGGTTCCGGGTCCTGGCGGCCCGTACCGGGGCCGAGGCGATGGACGTGTTCCGCGCCGAGAACCCGGACCTGGTCGTCCTGGACTGGATGCTGCCCGAAGTGGATGGGCTGGAGGTCTGCCGGCGCCTGCGCGCGTCGAACGGGGTTCCGATCCTGATGCTGACGGCCCGCAACGACGTGGACGACCGGGTCCAGGGCCTGGAGACCGGAGCCGACGACTACCTGCCCAAGCCCTTCAAGTTCAAGGAGCTCCTGGCTCGGGTGCGAGCCCTGCTGCGCCGGGCCGGAAGCGACCCGGGGAACCGCCTGGGATTCGACGATGTGGTCCTGGACCGCCGCGAGAGGCGCGTCACCCGGGCCGGCCAACCGGTGGACCTGACGGTCAAGGAGTTCGAAATCCTGGAGTACCTGCTGCGCCACCCCCGCCAGGTCCTCTCGCGCGAACAGATCCTCAACCAGGTCTGGGGCTGGGACTATCCCGGGGGCACCAACGTGGTGGAGGTCCACCTCAGCGCCTTGCGGGCCAAACTGGGCGACTCGGACCGCCGACTGATCCGGACCGTCCGAGGGGTGGGGTATGCCCTCGGCTCGTGAGCGGAGAATCCTGCTCCCCGACCTGCCCCTGGCCTGGTTGGTGGCGGCCGGCTACGTCACCTGCCTGGTCGCCACCCTGCTGCTGCTGACCCTGGTCCTGCACCAGTTGCTGGCCCGCTACCTGTGGTTCTCCACCCAGATGCGCCTGGTCGGTCAGGCTCGCAGCGCCCTGGGCCTGACCGAGGGAGGTCGGGACCAGCGCCTGGCCCTCTCCGATCTGGCCCGGCGTGAGCCTCACGAGGTGGTGCGTCTCCTGGCCGAAGCCGGTCTGACCTCCCGAATCCTGGACCCGCAAGGCCGGACCGTGGCCCAAGCCGGCCCGGGAGTCACGGGGATGCCTCTCCCCTCCCCGGAGCATCTCGTCCGCGCGCGGAACGGACGGATGGGGCGCCGCCTGGCCGGGACGGCCTGGCTCGCGGAGGGCCCGCGCCGGCGCATGCTCCTGGTCCTGGTCCCCCTGGGCCCCCCAAGAGGCTCGCCCGCCTGGCTTCAACTGGGGGCTCCCTGGCGCTTCGCCGAGGAGCTCAACACCGAGTTGGGAAGGATGCTCCTGTGGACAGGGCTGGGGGCCCTGCTCCTGGGCCTGGGCACCAGCCTGGTGATCGGCAGGCTCCTGGCCCGGCCGCTCCAGCATCTGGCCGCCACCGCCCACCGGGTGGCCGGCGGGGATCTCCAGGCCCGTGCCGGGCTTCCCGCAGGACGCAACGAGATCTCCGCCGTCGCCGCGGCCTTCGACGAGATGGTCGCGCGCCTGGAGCAGAGCTTCGCGGCCCAGAAGCGCTTCGTGGCCGACGCCTCGCACGAGCTCAAGACCCCCCTGACCTCGATCTCGGGCATGGCCGAGCTTCTCGAGCAGGCGAGCCCTGAAGAGCAGCGTCGGGCCCTGGGCATCCTGCAGAAGGAAGCCGACCGCATGGGCCGGCTCATCGAAGAGCTCCTGGTCCTGTCCCGAGCCGAGGAACAACCCCGGACCGAGAACCGGACGACGTTCGAGGCCTCCGGGCTCTTGCGTGAACTGGTCGAGAGGGCGTCCCTGGTCGACCCGTCCCACCCCGTCGAGTTGGAGATCCGCGACCCCTTGTGGGTCCGAGCCGACCGCGACGGGCTGGTGCGCGTGCTGCAGAACCTGCTGGACAACGCTCGCAAGCACTCCCCGTCGGGATCGCCGGTGAAGATCGAGGGGAAGGCGCTGCCGGGCCAGGTGGAGATCCTCGTGCGGGATCGGGGGCCTGGAATCCCGGAGCAGGATCTGCCCCACGTCTTCGAGCGCTTCTATCGGGCCGATCCCTCGCGAGCCCGCAGCACAGGCGGAAGCGGCCTGGGTCTGGCCATCGTCCGGGAGGTGCTCCAGGCCCACCAGGGCCAGGCGTACCTCCGCAACCACCCCGAAGGCGGCCTGGAGGCCCTCATCCGCCTGCCTTCAGCGAATCTTCAGGACCATGACCCTCCTTCTTCAGCCGCCTCCTTCACAATGAGGACACAACCCACCGACACCGAGGAGGTCGAACGATGAAGAACCTGACCCGCTTCCTGCTGAGCGCCACCCTGGCCGTGGGCCTGGCGACGACCGGAATGGCCCTGGCCCAGGGGCCCGATTCCCGAGGACCGGGATCCAAGCGCCCGGGCTGTTGCCGAGCCGAGCGGGGGGCCGGCCAGGGCCAGCGAGCCCCGCTGGCCCGGATGGCCCGCCATCTCAATCTCACCGACCAGCAGGTCCAGCAGATCGAGCCCATCATGAAGGAGTTCCGCGAGAAGGGACAGGCCCGCCGGCAGGCCCACCGCAGCACCTTCGAATCCGTCCTCACGGCCGACCAGAAAGCCCGCCTGGCGCAGATGAAGTCCGAGAACCGGCGAGGCCCGCGCGGCGCGGGTTGGGCCCGGCTGGACCTGACCGACGAGCAGAAGACCCGCCTGCAGTCGATGCGTGAGAAGGCCCAGGCCGAACGCCAGGCCGACGTGCAGGCCCTGAAGGCCCGGCTGGGAGCCATCCTCACCGCCGAACAGAAGGAGAAGGCGGAGCAGTTCTTCAACCAGCGCCCCCACCGGAAGGCTCCTCGCCGGGGCCCCGGCCCGGAAGGCCCCGGATTCTGATTGATCGGGATGGAAGCCCTGAAGAGGGTCCCTCCGCGGAGGGGCCCTCTCTCTTTCTTCGGGGCTGCGAGCATGGATTGCCCTCAGACGCGCCGGGCATCGAAAGGCATGGCTTGCCCCGAGAGAGAATCAGGGGGCCATCCTTGGAGCGGAGGCGAACCGATGAACGGCGTGCCCAGAGAACGGCGGAGACTCCCGCGCTACGTCCTGCCGGGAGGAGTGCGCCCGGACGAAGATTCCCTCGCCCCCCCCATCGAAATCCTGGACATCGGAGCGGGAGGCATCCGGTTCGAAACCGACCGCCGGCTCCCCCCGGGGCACCGGATCCGCTTCTGGTTTGACTACTACGTCATGGTTTTCCGGGTCCAGTGCGAGGTGACCTGGGCCCGGCTGAACCTGGAAGGTGCGTGGGAACACGGCGCGCGCTTCGTCGACCTGAGCCGCTCCGAGACCGTCGTGGTGGAGCGCTACGTGCAGGAACTGCATCAGGCCCTCAAGGAGCAGGGTCATCCCGTCCCGGAGAACTTCCTGGACTGTTCCGGGGACCCGGACTGAGTCCACCGCGCGAACGGTGCGAGGGGCCTCGCCGCTCAGATTTCAGGAGGCGTTTTCAATTGTCCAGGGCTTGGCCCGACCCTTCCGTTCCGGAAGAGATCCGCAGACACACGGTCCGACTCTTGCGCCCGTTCCGTCCGGACGGCGCGACGCTGCGCCTGATCCGTTGGGGGGAAGCAAGCCTGGCGGTCAGCAAGGATTTCCTGGACAGCCCTCCGCTGTACCGCCGGACGGTGGGTCGCTTCCTGATCCGCCGCGAGGTCGCCGCCTATCGCCGGCTTTCCGGGGTCCCAGGTCTGCCTCGCCTGCTGGCCCACCCGCACCCGGAGGTCCTCATCCTGGAGCATATCCCCGGGACGGAGGTCCGACGCCTGGGGCCCGGAGAACTTCCTCCCGAGGCCTTGAGCCAACTGCGCCAGACCCTGGAGGGGATGCACCGGGCGGGCATCCTGCACCTGGACCTGGGCCATGACAGCAACGGGGATTTCGGTCGGGACACCAACATGATCTGGGCGGAGCGCGGTCAGCTCTACCTGATCGACCTGGCCGGCGCCCTGATGATGCCGCTGCCGCCCCCCCTCTTCCGGGTCCTGGCCCGCCACGACCTGCTGGCCCTGACCAAGCTGCGCCGGCGCTTCTTTGGCGGCACCGGGCCCGAACCCGAGGAGGACCTCCCGCCGTGGGCCTGGAGGTTGTTCCGCTTCCTCCGGAAGGTCTAGGAACCCCAGGGAACCCAGACGGAAACCCCTCGACCGGGCTGCTCTCTTCAGATCCGGTGCATGTAGAGGAAGAGCTCTTCCCTCTGGACCCGGATGGTGACCCCCAACTCCTGCCCCTGGGCCTGAAGGTCCCGGCGCAGGGCCACCATGTTGGCCGTGCTGCAGGCCGTGGTGCGGGCGTGGATCAACAAGGCGAAACAGTCTGGCTGGGAACTCTGCTCCATCCGCAGGATCTCCAGGCCCCGAGTCTCGAGCAGCGCATGGACGCGCCCCACCAGCGAGGCCTGATAGGCCCCGTCCACCAGGAGCTGATGGTCTCCTGCCACCACCCGGACCGGCGCAGGGGTCGGAGTGTTCATCTTCTCGTAGCCGAAGACGGCCACCACGATGCGGCATCCCGACTCACACCGGGAGGGGTCGCATGAAGTCCCGATCGTCTGCAGGGTCTGGTTCATCTCAGCCTCACCACCGTCACGCCCAGTCCTCCTTCATACACCTCACCCAACCGGTGCTCGGCCACCATCGGGTGCTTCTTGAGAAAACGGGTCACTGCCGTCCGCAGCGCCCCGGTGCCCTTGCCGTGGATGATCTCCAACTTCTCCAGGTTGGCCAGCGACGCCTCGTCGATCCGATGATCCAGCTCGAAGAGGGCCTCGTCCACCGTCATGCCACGCAGGTCCACCCGAGCCGAAATCTCGGCTCGACGCGACTCGGGAAGGCGGGCCACCTCCGAGCGGGGAGCCTCCACCTGTTCCAGTTCGTCGCGGTCCACCGTGACCCGGATGACGCCCACCTGGACCTCCACGCGCGGCCCCGTCGAAGAGAGCACCGTCCCCTCCTGTCCGAAGCGACGAACGTAGACGTGGCTCCCAGGCTCCATGGGCCGCAGGTCCTGCTCGCGCCGCGGGGGTCGAGGGGCCAGACGGTCCACCCGCCGGTTCAACTCCTGAAGCTCGGCTTCCAGCGTTCGGGCTTCCACGCGAGCTTCCTGGTCCAGTTCATCCTGGGCGTGCCGCGAAACCGGGATCACGGTCTCTGAGCTGGTGGGCAGGGGTTCCGCGGCATCCTCCGGGGTGTCCTCCACCGCGGTCGGGTCGGGAAGGTCCGCCCGATCGTCCTCAGGCCCTTCCGGACGGGCGGGTTCCTCGTCAGCAGGAAGAGCATCCTCCTCGGCCGGCGCCGGGTGCCCACCAGCCGGCTCCGAATCCGCCTGGGCATCGGGTCGGAATCGGCGGACCGCCTCGCGGAGGGCCTCGGCCAGCTCGGCGGAGGCGACCGGAGAGAGCTCCGCCAGCAGCTCCAGATCCTCGGAGCGGGCCAGGGCGCCGGCCAGTTCGGCGGCCAGACGTCGGGCCTTTTCCAGCGAATCCCTGCGGGCGCGTCCCAGGGAGGCCAGACGCTCGCGGAAGCTGCGCAGCATGCCGTGCACCTGCGAGCGGGCTTCGTCCAGAAGCTCCCGGGCCTCGCGCCCCGCGTCCCCCAGAAGCCGTTCGCGCTCGGCCTGGATCCCGGCCAGAAGCTCTTCGTATTCCTGGCGCAGTTGCTCGGCCTGACTGCGCTCGCCCTCCAGGCGTTGACCCAGGCGCTCCGCGGCGTCCCGCTCCTGCTCGAGCTCGTCGAGCAGGCCCTCCACCTGGACGTGGTGGCGACCCAGATGCTCGCGGGCCCGCCGCTGCACCTCGAAGGGCAACCCCAGACGGGTGGCGATCCGCAGCGCGTTGGAGCGACCCGGGATGCCCATGAGGACCCGGTAGGTCGGTTCGAGGGTCTCGGAGTCGAACTCCACGGCGGCGTTGCTGACCCCGGCAGTTCGCGACGCGAAGACCTTCAGCTCGGAGAGGTGGGTGGTGACCACCGTCCGACAGCCTTGCTCGTGCAGATGCTCCAGAAGCGCCATGCCCAGGGCGCTGCCCTCGGACGGGTCGGTGCCGGCGCCCAGTTCATCCAGCAGCACCAGGGTGCGCGGACCCGCCGCAGGCAGGATCCGAAGGATCTGGGTCAGGTGCGAAGAGAAGGTCGACAGGTTCTGGGCGATGCTCTGCTCGTCGCCGATATCCGCCCACACCTGATCGAGGAAAGGAAGGCGGGTCCCCGATCGGGCCGGAACCGGCATGCCTGCCAGCGCCATCAGGGTGACCAGCCCCGTGGTCTTCAGCGAGACCGTCTTGCCTCCGGTGTTGGGCCCGGTGACGATCAGCGTCCGCACCTCGTCCGAAAGGTCCAGGGAGATCGGGACGACGTCCTCACCCGAGCGCTCCACCAGCAGCGGGTGACGTGCCTCCACCAGGTGCAGGTCTCCCCCTTCGGCGAGATCGGGCAACACACAGCCGGCAGAGTGGCTGTAGGAGGCCAGGGCCAGAAGGGCATCGAGGTGCGCCAGCTCCTCACCGGCCACCCGGAGTTCCTCGCCCTGGTGGCCCACCAGGCCGGAGAGGCGGGCCAGGACGGCCTCGACCTCCTTGGCCTCGGCCAGCGCGGCCGCCCGCACGCGGTTTCCCATCTCCAGGATGGCCCAGGGCTCCATGAACACCGTGGCGCCACTGGCCGACTGGTCGATCACCAGTCCCGGGAACTGCGAGCGATGCTCCTGCTTGACGGGAACCACGAATCGACCGTCCCGCGTGGTCACCAGGGGTTCTTGAAGCATGCGGGTGAACGCCGACGAGCGGACCAGCCGGTTGAGGTGTTCCTGGACGCGGGCCTGCAGGGTCGCCAGCTCGCTGCGCAACTGGCGCAGGCGAGGCGAAGCCGAATCCAACACGCGCCCGTCCACCGACAATGCTCGGAAGATCGCCTGCTCCAGCGGGGCGAAGGCGGGCAACCCCAGAGCTCGGTCCGCCAACAGGGGATGATCGTCCTGGTGCTCGCGCAGATAGCGCCCGGTCTTCCTGGAGGCGACCGCCAGGTCCCCCAGGGCCAGCAGGTCCGCAGGCTGCAGGCTGCGCCCCCTCTCAGCGCCCCGCAGGGCCTCCCGACAATCGCGCAGGCCCCCGGCGCCGATTCCCACGGCCTGATCGTGCAGCCTCAGGGCTTCGCGCAGCTCCTCCTGCCGGCGTCGGGCCTCCTCCAGGGTGGCCGCCGGCTCGATCTGCAGCACCTGCTCGGTTCCGGGTTCCCAATGGGTATTGCGGGCCACGATGGCCAGCACCTTGTCGAATTCCAGAACACGTCGGGAGTGGGGATCCATGGCCGCGACTGGTTCGCAGCCGAGAAGGCGCCTCCTGCGTTGTAGGCTTTCCGCAACCGTTTGCGAATAGCTGCCCTCAAGAACATGTCCACCAAGCGCTTCATCCCACTGCGGACGCGGCTTCTGCTCTCGGTCGTCCCGCTTCTGCTCTTGTTCATGGCCTTCAATTTCGTGGTGATCCTGCATCACGAGACGCGGAACCTGACCCGCGAGACCGAGAAGCGGGCGTCCTCCCTGGCGGCCGGCCTGTCGATCCTGTCGGCGGAGGCCATGCTGACCTTCTCGACCTACCTCCTGGACCAGAACACGGCCCGTTTTGGAAGCCTGCCCGATGTCGCCTACTGCATGGTCCTGGGGCCCGACGGTGCCATCCGCGCCCACTCACAGAGCTCGGAGGTGGGCCGCCGCTACCAGGACGCGCTCACCCGGAGCGCCGTCTCCACAGCCGTTGAACGCATCGAATACCAGGAGTGGGAAGGCCGGAGGGTCCTGGACGTGGCCACCCCCATCCGGGTGGATGATCGGCGCCTGGGAACGGTCCGGATCGGCCTGACGCTGGACGGCAGGGACCAGGTCCTGCAGCAGTCGCGACGCTACCTCGTCGGTCTGACGCTGGTCCTCCTCTCGGGAGCCCTGCTCTTCACCGCCTTCATCGCCCGCTGGTTCACCGACCCCCTCCTGAATCTGGCGGGGGTCTCGCGAGACCTGGCCCAGGGCAACCTGGATGCCCGCGCCGATACCGGCCGTCGCGACGAGATCGGACTTCTGGGGGTGGGCCTCAACCGGATGGCCCGGCGCCTCCAGTCGCAGGTGGAGCGCGAGAGGCTGGCACGAGAGAAGCTGCAAGAGCGGGTTCGGGACCTTCTGGACTTCGCCGACGGGGTCATGTCGGGGAACCTGCACGGGCAGGCCACCGTCGAGGATCTCGACGAGATGGGACAATTGACGATGGCGGTCAACGAGATGGTCCGCCACCTGCGCAGCCTCCTGGAGGAGGAGCGGGCCAGCCGGGCCAACCTGGAACGTTCCAAACAAGCTTTGGAGCAAGCCCACGAGAAGCTCAAGGAGGTCGACCGGCTCAAGAGCGAGTTCCTCAATACGGTCAGCCACGAGCTGCGCACCCCCCTGACCTCGATCAAGGCCTTTGCCGAGATCCTGCTGGAGAACCAGGCCGAAGACCTGGAAACCCAGCTCGAGTTCCTGGAGATCATCAACAAGGAGGCCGACCGGCTCACCCGGTTGATCAACAACCTGCTGGATCTCTCACGGATCGAGGCGGGCAAGATGCAGTGGGACTTCCAGGAGGTGGACCTGGACGAGGTCGTCTCCGGCGCCGCCGCCACCCTCCGAGGGGCCACCGAGAAGAAGGGCGTGCAGTTGGAGGTCTCCCACCGTCCCGGGATGCTGGTCCGCGGCGATCGGGACAAGCTGGTCCAGGTGTTGACGAACCTGCTCGGCAACGCGATCAAGTTCACCCCGGAGGGTGGAAGGATCCGCGTGGCCGCCTGGAAGGGCGAAGACCGCCACGAGATGACCGTCGAGGACACCGGCATCGGGATTCCCGAGAAGTTCCTGAAGGTCATCTTCGAGAAGTTCGGCCGCGTCGATTCGTCCGAGACCCGGGACATCAAGGGGACCGGATTGGGGCTGTCGATTGCCCATAGCATCGTGCAGGCCCACTCGGGCGAGCTGTCCGTCGAGAGCACGGAAGGTCGGGGCAGCACCTTCCGAGTCGTCCTTCCCGCCTTGAAGGAGATGGAGCGCCCCCGGATGGCCCTTCCCCACCGCCTGATGAGTGAGCCGGGGACGGGCCGAACCGTCCTGATCGTGGACGACGAAGAGAATATCCGCCGCCTCCTTCGCCACATCCTGGAGAGCGAAGGGTTCCGGGTCCTGGAGGCGCACGACGGCCGACAGGCCATGCACCAGGCGCTGGAGAGCCGTCCCGACGTGATCACGTTGGACATCATGCTGCCCGACAAGGACGGATTCGAAGTCCTGAAGAGCCTCAAGGAGAATCCCGATCTCCAGGGCATTCCGGTGGTCATCCTGTCCATCATCGAGGACCGCGAGAAGGTCTTCCGCATGGGCGCGGCGGGCTTCCTGACCAAGCCGATCGACCGCGACGCCCTCTTGAACCGCGTCCACGAGCTGACCGCCGGGATCGGCCTGAAGGATCGCGAGGTCCTTCTGGTTGACGATGACGAGGCCACGCTCCAGGCCCTGTCGGTCACGTTCCAGGCTCGGGGCTTCCGGGTCCGAACTGCCCGGGATGGAGAGAAGGCCCTGGGTGAAATCGCTCGGAGGCCCCCGGCCGTCGTGGTGCTGGACCTGAACATGCCCCGGATGTCCGGGCACGAGGTGATCCGGGAGCTGAAGTGCAATTCCCAGACAGCCGGCATCCCCATCCTGGTCCTGACGGGGTCTCCGCCCGACGAGCACACCCGCGCCATGGGGATGGGCGCAGACGCACTGGTCACCAAGCCTTTCTCGCTGGACGAGTTGACCGACCTGGTGCGCAACACCCTGGCCGAAGCGACGGTGGTGGGGGCAAGCTCTCCAATCCTTCCCCGCCCACCCGCCCCGACGACGGGCGCCGCCGCGACGCAGCCGACGGAGGAGTAGCTGAATGCCCAAGACCATCCTGGTGGCCGACGACGAACCCTATGTGCTCCGGTCTTTGGAGTTCATCCTGAAGAAGGAGGGGTATCGCGTCCTCACCGCGACCGACGGGCAGGAGGCGTTGGAGAAGATCCGGGAGGAGCGCCCCGACCTGGTCTTCCTGGACATCCAGATGCCCCGAATGGACGGAAACACGGTCTGCCAGACCCTCCGAGAGGCGCCCGCGACCCGCGACCTGCACATCATCATGATCACCGCCAAGGGGCAGGAGGTCGACCGCCTCCAGGCCTTGGAATCCGGGGCCGACGAGTTCATCACCAAACCCTACTCGCCCCGCAAGCTGGTCGACCGCGTTCGGGAAATCCTGGGTCCGTCTGCCTGAACCTTCCCCGACACGACTCTCGCCTGACCGGATGGCAACAACTCCGTCACCCCCCTCCCTCCGGCTCCCCCTAGAATCGGGGCACAGGAACCCTGGATACGCCACCTGCCGTGGCGGATTCAGGGAAACCCGGAGGTCTTGAGAGTCCGATGCTGATCCGGTCGAGCCATCTGCTGGCTGTGCCTCTTGCCCAGATGGAGGGGGCCGCCCGGGCCTCCGTGTGCATCCAGGCACCCGCCGAGACCTTCGGCCCTGCCCGCCCCGAAGACCTCCAGGGTCTGTACGGTGGGCCGGTCTTCGAGGGCTGAATCCTTGCCAGGGTTGGGGACCTCCTGGGGCGAACAGTGCTTCGTCCATGACCACGAGCCTCGTCCTGCTTCCGGACCCCGGCCTGCTTGAGCCCTTCAACAAATCCCTGAAGGGCGCAGGCTTCGTCCTCACCGACCCCGGAGGGAAGGCCCTCCAGGTTGCCGCCTACCCCTGCGGGGGCTGGGGTGACGAATGCCTGATCGGCCCCCTCTGTCCCCATGGCTGGTCCGTCCGCCGGGCCCCGATCACGGTCTCGAGGGGCCTGGCGGGCTTCCTGGTCGAGCAGCGCGCCCCCGACAGTCCGGCCCCCGACCTCTTCGAGGCGGTTCGGGGATTGCTGGCGGACGGGGCTCAGACCCGCCTGGACCTGGACAGCACGGTGGCCGAGCTGGTCGAGAAATACGAACTGCTCTCGGTCCTGTATGATTCGGCCGCCACCATCGTCAGCATCAGCAGCCTGGAAGAGGTCTCCCAGCGCATCCTGGACGAGGCGGCTCGGACCCTGGGCGTGGAGTATGCCTCCTTGATGCTGATGGAGGAATCCGGCACCTCGCTGCGCGCGGCGGCGGCCCGAGGCCCCGGAGCGAACAGCGCCGGCAAGATCTCCATCGAACTGGGCGAAGGCATCGCGGGCTACGTGGCCCAACAAGGCAAACCGCTGCTGGTCGAAGAGCTCTCCACCCACGAACTGGCCTGTCGGGCGACCCGGGAGGAAGACCGGCCCGGGTCGCTGCTCTCGGTGCCGTTGAAGGTCCAGGAGCGCGTCCTGGGGGTTCTCAACGTCCACAAGGCCACCGGAGAGCCCTTTCGAACCGGGGACCTCAAGCTGCTCTCGGCCCTGGCGGACCTGGCCGCGCTGTCGATCGAGAATGCCCGGACCTATCAGAATGCGATCACCGACCGGCTGACGCGCCTGTACAACTACGGATACTTCAAAGAGCAGTTGGAGGCTTCGCTGGAGGAGGCACGAAGGGCGGGTTCCTCCCTGTCACTGTTGATGTTCGACATCGACCATTTCAAGAACTTCAACGACAAGAACGGTCACGAACTGGCCAACGTGGTGCTGGTGGGGGTGGCCGCCATCTGCCTGGCCAACTGCCGCCAGGGAACCGACCGGGTGCCGGACCTGGTTGCCCGCTACGGGGGGGAGGAATTCATCATCATGCTGCAAGGAGTCCCCCGCGACGATGCCTTCCAGATGGCCGAACGCATCCGCAGGCTGGTGCAGGACGAAGCCTTCGAGGGAGCCGAGAACCAGCCCGGAGGCCGGGTGACCGTCAGCCTCGGGATCGCCTCCTTCCCCGACGACGCTGCGACCAGCGATGCCTTGATCAACCGGGCCGACGAGGCCCTCTACCGTGCCAAGAGGAGCGGCCGCAACAATGTCCAACTCGCCTGAGTCGCCCGACCAGGCTCTGCCCGACTTTCCCGAGATTCCCCGCTCGGCGCCCTTGTGGCCCCTGGTGGTGGTGGCCTTCCTGGCCGGGCTTGTGGGCATCTTCCTGATGCTGCCTCAGGCCGCGCTGCCTCCGCTGCCGCAGCGCGTCCCCTCGATCCCGGCAGGAGGATCCGCCTCGCCGCACGCGATCCCGGGGGTGATCCAACTGATCCACGTGGGCGGGGCCGACTCCACCTTCGGCCAGACCGCCCGGCTCCTGGCAGAGCAGATCCGGGCCCTCAGCCACGGCAGCCTGCAGGTGGAGGTCCTGCCCGACGGGAGGTTCCAGGGCCGCAAGTACGGCGAGCTGGCCTTGATGCGCATGCTTCAGGAGGGCCGCTTCGCGCTGGCCTTCCTCTCGACGGCCCCGATGGCCAACGTCGACCCCGCGCTGGCGGTCCTGGATCTCCCGTTCCTCTTCGACTCCTATGATCATGCCGACCGGGTCCTGGACGGTCCCATCGGTCGGGGCTTGCTGGACACATTGAAACCGGCGGGCCTGGTCGGACTGGGCTTCCTGGAGACGGGCTTCCGGGTCCTGTCCTCTTCGGTGCCGCTCCCTGACCTGGAGTCCCTGGAAGGGCGCCGGATCCGCGTCATGCAGAGCCCCGTCCAGGTGAACTTCATCCGGGCCCTGGGAGCCGAACCGGTCCCCTCGGCGGTGGACCGCATCCACGAAATGGGACGGCAGGGCTTCATCGACGCGGCCGATCGCTCCTACCCCACCTACTGGGACTTCAAGCTGTATGAGGTCCACCGGCATCTCACCGAGACCAACCACGCCTACTCGTGCAAGGCGATGGTGGCCAATCTGCCCTGGTGGGAGGGCCTGACCCCCGAGGTGCGCCAGGCGATCATGGCCGCAGCCCGGGAAGCGGAGATGGAGCACCGCCTCCGTCAACGCCGCGAAGAGGCCCGCGTGAAGAGCCTGGCCACGCGCGAGCACATCACCATCCACGCCCTGTCTGCCGCAGAGCGCGAGCGATTCCGAGCCCGTGTTCAGCCTCTGCTGGACACCTTCACGCGGACCCACGGCTCGGATCTGATCGACAGGATCCGCGCACAGGCAGCAGACCAGGACGTCCGCAGCATGGGGACCGACCAGGCTCCCTGAAGGATGGCCCTCTTCAGCCGAAGGCTGCCGCCGTTCGTGCCGTGAAGAGGGCCATCAGGAACAGCAGGAACAGGACCGCGGCCAGGAAGACCACCAGCCAGCCGATGCGATGGCGAGTCAGGGCCAACGGCCCCTTGCGGCGCGCTCTCACCCTCATGGCGGATCACCTCCGGACATGAGCATGATACCACCCCACGCCCCCCTGGAGCGCTACTCGAAGGTCGGACCGGGATGGCTGTGGACCTCTTCCTCCGGCATCGGCTCGGTGCTCTCACGGGTGAAGGAGAGCCCGAAGAACAAGGCCGCCAGGACCAGGTAGCCGGAGGCAAACTGGTAGGGGATCGCCCGCAGGACCGGCTCCGGGATCCTCCAAGGAAGATACATGTTCCCATCCGGGTACACCGAGTGGATCACCCCGAAGAAGGCCATGACCGCCAGGATCAGCAGGTACAGGGAGGCCTGACGGAGCTTGCGGTCGATCAGCAGGGCCACCCAGGCTCCCCAGAGCATGGCCGTCAGGATGAATCCATTGCCGAAGGAGATCGTGACGAGGTCCGAATTCAGGAACACCTCCTTGCCCTCGGCCACCTTCGCCGAGATCTCCTTGACCATGTCTGCGAATCCCGGAGCGTAGTTCTTCTGCAACTGGACCACCCGGGACAGGTTGGGGAAGAAGGCCATGGCCACGGCGGGCGCGTGCACGGCGGGGCAGGCATGGAAGGCCTGGACGATGATGTCCAGGGCGACGAAGATCAGGATGGGGGCCAGGACCGCCTTGGGGATGGCGGCCACGATGAAGCCGATGAAGCCCAGGATCCCGCCCAGGCCGACGAAGAGGCCGGTCAGCAGGGTGTAGCCGGCCCGGCTGCCCATGGCCTTGAAGGCAGGTTGGCCGATATAGGGGGTGGATTGGGCCACGCCGCCGCAGAGTCCGGCCACCAGGGTCGCGATGGCCTCGGTCAGAAGGATGTCGCGGGTGTTGTAGTCGTCGCCACCCACGCGTGCACTCTCGGTGACGTTGATGCCCCCGACCACCGTCAGGATGGCGAAGGGGATGGCGATCGGAAGGTAGTTCAGGCCATCCCGAAGGCCGTGGACGAAGCCCAGGGTCGGCAGGGGAAGCCCCATCGTCAGTTCCAGGGTCGGCCAGATGATCCCCTGCCCCACCAGGCCGTAGGAGGCCAGCGGGTAGTACAGCGCGGTGCCCAGGAAGACTGCGGCGAAGACTCCGGGGATGTTGTAGGGAAGCCGGATCCGGGCCACCAGGTTGTAGAGAATCAACCCCAGCGAGACCAGGCCCACCAGGGGGGCGCCCAGGACCTCCAGCAGCGGGAGGAAGCCGATCAGCGCCAGGCCGACGCCGGCCAGCGAACCCAGAAGGCCCGCCTGAGGAATCACCCGCTGCAGCCAGCTTCCCGCGAACGAGAAGATGGTCTTGAAGATTCCCATGTAGATCATGACGGCCATGCCCACATACCACGTCTGCATGGCCGCCGACTGGTCATCCATCCCGGCGGCCTTGTAGCCCGCGAAGGCAGGCCCCAGGACCGTGAAGGCGATGCCGATGGTGGAGGGGGTGTCCAGTCCCAGGGGCATGGCGGTGACCTGCCGTCCGGTCCGTTTCGCCAGGCGGAAGGCCATCCAGGTGTAGACCAGGTCGCCGAAGAGCACCCCGAAGGCGGTGCCGGGGAACATCCGGGTGAAGACGATCTCGGGAGGCATCCCGAAGAAGAGGATCAGGATCATGGCCATGAACGACAGCACCGTCACGTTGTCGAACATCAGACCGAAGAACCCGTTCAGATCGCCAAAGACGAACCAGCGGTAGCGAAACCCCTCCTTCGGATCCATGGCAGCGGCGTGGGACATGGGGCGGACGAACCTCCAGGTGGGTCCTCCCGGCCGAATGGTGCCGGGAGATGGATGGGCGCCCCCCTTCTCGACCGGAGGGGTGCGAACCTTTCCCAAACCCGACCTCCGTGGGGAAGAAGGAAGGCACAGCCAGGGCCGGGTCGAATCCTCCCGGAGAACCACGCCAACCTGGGAGGTCATCGGATCACGTGAGAAGCTCGAACCCGGTCCTCGGGGAGAAAACCTTCGTCCGCTTCGTGGAGGCGGGCCCTGCACCCAACACCATGACCCTGCCGGGGGTCGTCAACAGGACGGCCTTCCTGTTCCTGCTGCTGGTCGCCGCGGCCTCGGTGACCTGGGCCCAGGTGGCCAACAACCCCCAGAACGTGATGCCCATGATGATGGGCGGGGCCTTCCTGGGCTTCATCGTGGCCATGGTCACGGCCTTCAAGCCGGAGTGGTCTCCCTTCACCTCTCCCGTCTACGCCCTGCTGGAGGGGCTCTTCCTGGGCGGAATCTCGGCCATCTTCGAAGGACTGTACCCGGGAATCGTCATGCAGGCGGTGGGCTGCACCTTCGGCACGATGTTCTGCCTGCTGGCCGCCTACCGCTCGGGGCTGATCCGGGCCACCGAGAACTTCAAGTTGATGGTGGTCTCGGCCACCGGCGGCATCGCGCTGCTCTATCTGGTCAGCTTCGGACTGCGCCTCTTCACCAGCTACTCCATCCCCTTCATCCATGAGGGCGGCATCTGGGGCATCGCCTTCAGCCTGTTCGTGGTGGCCATCGCCGCACTGAACCTGGTGCTGGACTTCGACTTCATCGAACAGGGCGTTGAAGCCGGCGCCCCCAAGTTCATGGAGTGGTACGCCGCCTTCGGCCTGATGGTGACCCTGGTCTGGCTGTACCTGGAGATCCTCAAGCTCCTGGCCAAGCTGCGCGGCCGCGACTGAGGGGCCAGAACCTGGTCTGCAATGGCTCTTGAAGGAAGGGCCCGGTGTGAACACCGGGCTCTTCTCAGTTTCCGTGAACCACCGGGAGGCGGACGGTGAAGGTCGCCCCCTCCCCCGGAGTGCTCTCCACCTCGATCCGGCCTCCGTGAGCCTCGACGATCTCCCATGCCACCGACAAGCCCAGACCGGTGCCTCCCAGCTCCGCTCCGGGCCCCTCCATGGTGCGATAGAACCGCTCGAAGATGTGGGGAAGGTCTTCCGGGGTGATCCCCACCCCGTCGTCCTGGACCACCACCCGGACCTCGCGGTCCTGAAAGGCGGTGCGGACCAGAACCCTGCCCTTTTCGCGCAGTCCGGTGAAGCGGACGGCGTTGTCGACCAGGTTGACCAGGGCGCGTTGCAGCAGGTCGAAGTCCAGGCTCAACCAGGGCAGGTCTTCGCCCAGTTCGACCTGAAGGTCCACGCCCTTGTTGGCGGCCACCGGGCGAAACATCTCCAGCGCCGCTTCCACGATGGGCTCCAGCCGGCCGCGCGTCCGGAAGATGGTCGGAGCCTCTCCGGCGTGGGCCGACTCTTCCAGGGACATGACCAGGCGGACCAGTCGATTGGTCTCCTCGTTGATGATCTGCAGGAAGCGATGGGTGATCTCGCGGTCCCGATAGCTCCCCTCCAGGAGGGTCTCGACGAACCCCTTGATGGAGGTCAGCGGCACCGAGATACGCCGGGTCATGTCCTCGATGATCTGGTCCAGGCCCCGCTCGATCTTCTGGACCCCGGCCATGTCCCGCAGCACCGCGATGGCTCCCAGATTCCGCCCCCGACTGGTGCGCACCGGCGCCATCTGGACCGCGAAGAGCCGATTCCCGGGGAAGACCATGACCTGCTCGCTGGGCACGGGATCGCTGGACTTGACCAGGGCGATGAAGGCGCGGGTGAAGTCGTCCAGAGGCAGGACCTCCAGAACGCTCCTCCCGATCGCTTCCTTGGGCTTCAAGCCGAAGAGGCGGCCAGCCAGGCGGTTGAAGACGCGCAGGTCTCCGCTGCGATCGATCCCCAGGCAGGGATCCGAGAGATTCTCGATCAGGGCATCGGCAAGCTGTCCTTCGATGCGGGGAGGCAAGAAATCAGGACCTCCGCAGGGCCAGGATGGGACCGGAGGGGAAGCCCCGCCCGATCCAGACAGAGAACTGCGCCCCCCAAGACGAAATCAGTCGGTCTGCTCTTCGAACTGGAATTTGTAGCCGATTCCGTGCACGGTCTTGAGTTGCCGAGGAGAAGAGGGTTCATCCTCGATCTTCTGACGCAGACGCCTCATGTGCACGTCGACCGTCCGCGTGTCCCCCAGATAGTCGTAACCCCAGAGCTGTTCGAGCAGGAAGTCGCGCGTGAAGACCTTGCCGGGGTTGGTCGCCATCAGCTTCAGCAGGTCGAACTCCTTGGGTTTGAGCTCGACCACCTGCCCGTTCTTGCGCACCTCGTGCTTGACCAGGTTGATGCTCAGGTTGTCGAAGGTGATCTCGTCCTTCTCTTCCGAGCGGGCGCTGGTCCGGCGCAGGACGGCCTTCACCCGGGCCACCAGCTCGCGGGGCGAGAACGGTTTGGGCACGTAGTCGTCGGCCCCCAGCTCCAAGCCCAGGATCTTGTCGATCTCCTCGCCCTTGGCAGTGGCCATGATGATGGGCGTCTTCATCTCGCGCCGCAGGATCCGGGTGACCTCCAGACCGCCCTGTCCTGGCAACATGATGTCCAGGATGATCAGGTCGGGGCGGTCCTGGCGTGCGACGTTGACGGCTTCGATGCCATCGTAGGCACAGATGACTTCGTACCCCTCCTTTTCGAGGTTGTACTTGATCAGTTCGACGATGTTGCGCTCATCGTCGACCACCAGAATCCGCTCTTTGGCCATCCGGCCCTCCCTGTATCCGGCACACCTTCCCCAGTGACGAGACGGCTGCTCAGGGCAGATAGATCCCTGCCGCCATGCGCCCCGTCACCTTCTGGTCTCTCCGGTAGGAATAGAACAAGTCCTCACGGCACGAGGTGCAGACCCTGCTGATGCAGATCTGCGCCTCGGGCACCCCGGCGTCCAAGAGGATTTCGAGATTGGCACGCCAGAGATCGACATTGAACCTATTCCCCTGGCCCCGCACCAGTTCCTTCCCGGGAAACCGGCGCAGGAAGGGGGCGGCCACATCCTCATGCACCTCGAAGCAGCACGGTCCGATGGCGGGCCCGATCGCCACCTGAAGGTCGGCCGCGCACGAGCCGTATTCTGCAGCCATCGCGCGGACGGTGGCCTGGGCCACGCCCTGGACGGTTCCCCGCCAACCGGCGTGCGCCAGGCCGACGACCCGTCGCACGGGATCGTGGAACAGAATCGGGACGCAATCCGCGGTGGTGATCATCATCGCAACCCCGGGCCGATCCGTGATGCAGGCATCGCCGGTCCGCCTCGAGGGACGCTGCGAATCCACCCGCACGACGTGGGCCCCGTGCACCATGTTGAGAATGCGGACCAGCGGAAAACCCAGCTCCCGCTCCAGGCGAAGCCGGTTCTCGTGGACCCGCCGGGGTGCGTCGGAGGTCGTCTGACCGATGTTCAGGCCCTGGTAGGGCCCCTGGCTGACGCCTCCCAGGCGAGTCGAGAAACCGTGAGGCACAAGCAGGTTGGGGAAGGTCAGGTAACGGGCCTGTTGGCCCCTCAGGGCAGCGGGTGCGAAGTTATCGGACATGGGTGGGAGGCGGTTCGGGCTGCTCGCGCCCGGTCCTTCAAGAGCAGCTCGGCAGACCAGGGCGAGGCCAGGTGGCCCCAGGGCAGAGGCCAGGCCGGGTCCCGTGGGGTGAAGGCCTCCCGGGCCACGTCGATCCCTTCACCTTCCAAAGCCTGCATCCACGCTCGGAAGGAGGGGTCCCGGAAGACCGAGGCGATGGCCCGGGCGAAGCGGCGATCCCCTCGAGCCAGCAGCCCCTGGAGCAAGGCCCAGCGGGGCGACTCGGCGTGCACCTGGACTCCGCCCTCTCCACCCAGGGCCCGCTCGACCTTCTTCATCCGGGCCGAGACCAGCTTGCGGGAGGCCAGGGCCTCCCATTGGAACGGGGTGGCAGGCTTGGGCACGAACTGTCCCATCGAAAGCGTGATGCGTCCAGCCGAGCGCCCCTCGTCGCACTGGACCCGACGTGTCCGGCGGACCAGCTCGACCAGGGCTTCCACGTGCTCGTCCTCCTCCTCGGGCAGGCCGACCATGGAATACATCCGCAGATTCCGGACGCCCTTGCGGAAGACCCGGCGAGCCGCATCCAGATACTGGTCGTCGGTGAATCGCTTGTTGATCGCCCGGCGCAGAAGGTCGGAGCCGACCTCGGGGGCCAGGGTCAGGGTCTGCGCTCCACCTCGAACCAGGGCCTCCAGAAGCGAATCCGGAAGGCGATCCGCCCGCAGCGACGAGAAGGAGACCGACCCGCCGCGGTCCAGAAGCCGCTGACAGAGATCGTCGATCTGGGGATGATTGCCGACCGAGGCCGAGATCAGGCCCACGCGATCGGTCGATTCCAGCAGGTTCTCGACAACCCGCCAGAGGCGGTCCACCGGTTGCCAGCGGACCCTGGGGTAGGAGAACCCGACGGTACAGAAGCGACACAGGTAGGGACAACCCCGTGAGACCTCGACCAGCCCGGAGCGCCCGAACTCGGTGTCGGGGGTCAGGATCTGCGAAGAAGCCAGGGATTCCTGGAAGGCTGCCGGGGCCTGGTGGCAAGGCTCGAGCCGAGGGGGCGCCCCGGCTGTCGCCACCAGACCCGCAAATCGCCCGTCCTGGTAGCGCGGCTCATAGAGCGAAGGGACGTAGAAGCCAGAGTGCTGGGCCAGGGCCTCCAGACGAGCGCGTCGATCCCGCCGCGGATCCCGGCGAAGCGCTTCGATCAGGGGCCCGACCAGGCCTTCGGCCTCGCCCAGGGCGAAGAGGTCGACGAAGTCGGCGAGGGGCTCGGGGTTGAGCAGCGTGATGGCCCCCCCCACCACCACGAGGGGCTGGTCCGCGGTCCGCTCCTCGGAGAAGAGCGGCAATCCCGCCAGATCCAGCATCAAGGCCAGATGGGGGTAGTCGTTCTCGTAGGACACACTGAAGGCGACCACGTCGAAGTCGCCCACGGGTCGCTGGCTCTCCAGGGTGAAGAGCGGCCTGCCGCAGTCCCGGTACTCGCGGAGCTCTTCGGGGTCGGGCAGGAAGAATCGCTCGCATGTGACCCCGGGGATCCCATTGAGCATGGCATAGACGGCCTGCATCCCCAGGTTGGACATGCCGACGAAGTAGGTGTTGGGATAGCCCAAGGCCACCCGCACATCCCCTCCCGAGGCGGGCCGCAGCAAGGCCGTCTCCGCAGCCAGGCGGCGCTCGGCGTTCTGGATCAGGTGCCACGACATCGTGCTGAGAGTCTAGCAGATCCGGACAGGACACGACACAAGCGACTCGCCCGACTCCCCCCCCGGAGCGGCGTCCTTTCCCGAGAAGATCTTGACGCGTGGGCCGAAGACCGCCTATACTTCCACACGGCCAGAGACAGCAGGTGCATCCGCTCAATCGCCCCTCGGGGCTGCCTGCCGAGGCGAAATGGAAGAAGACTCCAGCCCTGAAGCGCCGGATGGTGCTTTGGTGGTTTCGCCCTCTGCGCCTCCCCTTCAAGGGAGGCGTTGCTGTTTTCCGGGGAACCGGCAGACAGCGGCTCAATCGACCCCGGATTGTCCGGGGGAGGAAGGGAGGAACCGCACATGCAGAAGACTGCCGCCCAGAACCGCGAGCGCAGACAGGAGTCCCTCCAGACCCTGCGCGAGTGCTTCGACAAGGCCAGCATCGCCATCTTCACGGACTACCGTGGGGAGGCTGCCGGCCTGACGGTGAAGGAGATGACCGATCTCCGCGGCAAGCTGCGCGACCAGAAGGCGGAATTCCGGGTGGCCAAGAACACCATGATCCGCCGGACGCTGCACGATCTGGGAATCCAGGAGGCCGATTCGTATCTCCAGGGTCCCACCGCCGTGGCCTTTGGCTACGAGGATCCCGCTGCCACCGCCAAGGCCGTCCTGGACTTCTCGAAAGAGCAGAAGCCCAACCGCCTGCCCCAGGCCAAGGCCGCGATCATGGAAGGTCGCGTGATCGACACGCAGGCCCTGGAAGCCATCGCCAGCCTGCCGTCCCTCGAAGTGCTGCGCATGCAGCTCCTCGGGCTCATGCTTGCCCCGCATCGTCAGTTGCTGGGGATGCTCAACGCCCCGGGACGCAGCATGGCCACCGTGCTCGACGCCTGGAACACCAAGCGCCAGGAAGGCTGAGGCCACCGAAGCGCGCATCTGTAGAAAACTAGAATCCGCCTAGGAGGAGATCCGAAATGTCGAAGTCCGAACTGATCGACGCCATCTGCAACCTGAGCCTTCTCGAGGCCGCCGAGATCGTCAAGGAGCTCGAAGAGCGCCTGGGCGTCTCCGCCGCCGCCCCCATGGCCATGGCCGCCATGCCCGCCGCCGCGGCCGCCGCTCCCGTCGAGGAGAAGACCTCCTTTGACGTCGAGCTGACCTCCGCCGGCACCAACAAGATCCCGGTCATCAAGGTCGTCCGCGAAGTCACCTCGCTGGGCCTGAAGGAAGCCAAGGACCTCGTTGAGGGCGCCCCGCAGATCCTCAAGGAAGGCGTCAGCAAGGAAGAGGGCGAGGCCATCAAGGCGAAGTTCGCCGAGGTCGGCGCCACCATCACCGTCAAGTAGAAGTCGCTTCTGGCGTCTCGCCACGACAGGCCGGGCACCCGCCCGGCCTGTCGTGCTGCAGCCAGGAATCGCAGAGTCTGGACGTCGAAGCACCCGCTTGACAGGCGGCTCGCTCGCAACCTTCAACCTCCAGCCGGCCATGCCGCCACCAGAGCCTTTCTCGCCGTCGGAGGCGTGCCATGAAGAGGATCCGGGTGCGAGCCGCCGTGCTGCTCCATCAGGAAGAGACGGTCCTGCTCGTCCGGCATCGGAAGGGGTCTCGAACCTACTGGCTGCTGCCCGGTGGAGGCGTCGATTTCGGCGAGACCGCTCCCGAGGCGGCACGCCGGGAGGTGGCCGAGGAGACGGGCCTGGACGTGGAGGTTGCAGACCTGGTCATGGCCTCTGAGACCATCGCACCGGACGGTTCCCGCCACGTCCTCCACCTGGTCTTCATGGCCAGCCTGCGAGGCGGAACCCTGAAAGTCGGGAACGAAGAGCGGCTGGCAGAAGCCCGTTTCGTGCCCCTGGCAGAGCTCCCGGATCTGGAATTCCACCCTCCAATCGCGGAGTTTGTCGGGGCGCTGGCCCGCGGACGCGCCCCCGACCGACGCTACCTGGGCCGGCTCTGGAGGACCTGAACCGGGCAGGCGTCCCAGTCCTGACAGAGAAGACCCCTTGCTGAAGAACCTGATGGAGGAACCCCGATGGCCATCCAGATCGTCGACGATGCTGGTTTTCGGACCGAGGTGCTGGACTCGAGCCAGCCTGTCCTGGTAGACTTCTATGCGGACTGGTGTGGCCCGTGCAAGATGCTGGCTCCCGTCCTGGAGAAGGTCGCCGACCAGTTTGCGGGCAAGGTCCGATTCCTCAAGTTGAACACCGACGACAGCCCGCGGACGGCCCAGGACTACCAGGTCCGGGGGATCCCCACGCTCCTCCTCTTCCAAGCAGGGCAACCGATCGAACGCAAGGTCGGCTTCGTCAACGAAGCCGAGCTGACGAAATTCATCGAGAAAAACGTGAATCCCGAAGGTTGAACTGCAAGAGCCTTCCCAAGAATCGGCCTGGAGAGAACCTCACCATGAACACGACAGCGGAACGTCTGCCCAAAGAAGCGATCCTGCGCCTGGAGCTGGACCTGAGCCGAATGATGCGTCGCTGGCAGGAGGAACCTGCCTCGGCACCCGCCCCGGTGGACGAGTTCCTCCCGACCCGGGAGGTCTGCCACACCCTCGGCCAGCCCTGGGAGCGCCTGAAGAACAAGCCCTGACCGGGAGACCGGAGGTCTTCTGGCGGGCGCCCTTCCTTCTATTCGCCGGACCGTGGCGGAGGCATCGCCCCAGGAGGCGGGATGCTGATCCGAGACTGCAAGGCGGCCTTCACCACGCCCCCCAGACGCCCGGCCTGCAGAGGCGAGGACACCGAACGACGCTGCTGGCGGAGGAAGTGGGCGGTCTGCACCGGGGCCTCCTGGCTGCCCGCGTCTGCCTCGGGAACCAGCAGGTTCCGCCGGCACGCGAGCTCGGCCGCGACGTACTCCAGATCCACGCCCTCTCCGCCCCCCTCTGCGGTCTCCGGCACTCCGGGTGCTTCCCGATCCTCCGGGACCGCCAGCTCTTCGCCCAGGTAACGACGGAAACTGGAGCCCTGATCGGGGGCCTCGTCGACTTCGAGATCCTGGGTCCGGATCTGCTTCTGGACCAGAGAATAGGGACGAATCTCCTGCACTTGCATCCTCCCTCTAGTGTCATCCTATCATAGATCGGCCTCCGGGAAAGGTCCAGACTCGCCGGATGGGTTCCAACGGGAGCCGATTCTCCGGGAGGCCCCGACCGGATCGCTTCCGGGACCAGGCTGCGAGAGACCCGTGAGTCCCAGGAGCACCTGGAGGGAAGCCCCAAGCCGGCTCAGGTTCGGACGCGTCACGGGCCGCCGACGTCTTGAACCCGATTCAACAGGCAGACGCCCGCCCCCCCGAATTCTCTTGCATGCCACAGCAGGCCCGTGCTATGATCCTGGCGAGAGTCACCCTGCGGTGCTCGCAAAAAGGCGGGGCACGTTACTGAGCCAACAATAGGACATCGGGAGCATTACTCCGCACCGAAGAGTTGAGTTACGCGCCTCGTGCGCGGAGTCCTTGGAGGGGCGGGTCAGAGGTCGCACCCACCTGCGCAAGCAGGTTCAAGTACGTTCCCGCTCGCGGCATCGCGGGGAGGCTTCTCACCACGAAGGCGCCCGACTTGAACGGGCGCCTTCTCCCCCTTGGATGCCGATCTCCGCATCGGCCCCTGCCTGACCGGGGGCACGCGATCACCTGGTCTTCGTGCCCGGTCAGGACGCCGAGAAGAGGAATCCTCTCCCCGCCATGCCAGTGCCGTCCTTGCGCCCCCACGGGCCGGCCCCGGGAACCCTCCCGGCGGGGACGGATTGGGACGGCTCGCTGCCGCCGACCGGTCCACGCGCGGGTTCCAACGGGCGCTCCCACCCTGCCGAGGGTTCGACGGTGGTCCGCAAGACCACGGCGGGGCTGACGGCCACGGTCGTCCAGTTGTGTGCAGCGCTCCTGACCGCCTTCGTCCTGGCCCGCAGCCTGGGTCCGGAGCTGCTGGGGCAGTATTATCTGCTCTACACCCTGACCCTGACCAGCGCGCTCTTCGGCAGCCTGGGGGTCGAAGCCGCCAACTCCGTCTTCGTAGGCCGGGGTGAGGAACACCCCGGGCGGGTGCACACCGCGTCCCTCCTGCTCACCGTCCTGCTCGGGGGAACCGCCGTCCTGCTGGCGGCGGCTGCCTATCCCATCCCCTGGCTCGGCCTGACGGGGCGGGTGGACCCGATCCACTACATGCTGGCCCTCGCCACGGTCCCTTTCATCCTTTACCAGAACCTCGTCTGGTCCATCCTGATCGGAACGGGTCACCTGGTCCTGATGAGCCGGACCAAGATCCTGGTCGCGCTTCTGCGACTGGTCGGCGACATGACGGTGGTCGGATTTCTGTGGATGGGGGCCAGCCATGGGCTGGCCGCCTCCAGGTTCGGGGTTCGCGGCCTGCTGATCTCCTTTCTGCTCTGCTCGGCCCTGGGAGCGGTCTTCCTGCTCTGGCTCACCCTGCCCGTGGCCCGGCCTCAAGCCCTGCGGACCCGAGGTCTGCTGGGACGGCTGACGGGTTTCGGAATCCGCAGCCACCTGGGCACCATCGCGGGACAACTGCACTCACGGGCTGACACCTTCATCCTGAACGCCTTCCACGGGACCGCCGCCGTCGGGCTCTATTCGGTGGCCGTCCAGGCCGCAGAGTTGCCGATCCTGTTCTTCACGGCCATTCAGAACGCGGTCTTTGCCCGAGTCAGCGGAGGAGACCGGGACGAGGCCACGCGGATGGTCTCCTTCCTGGTGCGCCTGGGATGCGCCGCGTGGCTGGCCCTGGTCGGCTTGGGACTGACGGTGGTCCCCCGGGTGATCACCTGGATGCTGGGTCCGGCCTACCAGACCAGCGGCGAGGCCTTCATGGTGCTAATCGGGGGCACCGCCGCCGTGGGGATCTCCCGGCTGTGCAACCCCTACTTCCTGGGGCAGCTCAAGCGCCCGGGACTCCTTTCCGGACTGGCCTGGCTGAACGTGGCCATCAACCTGGCGGCCTGTGCCTTGCTGGTACCGGGCCTGTCGGTTCTGGGAGCGGCGACCGCCTCGCTGGTGTCCTACCTGGCCGGGTTGGTGATCCTGCTCTTCTTCTACTGCCGGCTCAGCCAGCAGTGCCTCTTCGAGGTCCTGCGCCCCCGGCGCGATGATTTCCAGATCCTCTTGAACGCCCTGCGCAGCCTCACCCGGGAGGCGCCGGCCCGCTAGCGGGCTCAGCGGCGGCCACCGCCGGCTCGGGCCAATCCGGCAACTGGAACTCGCGAAGGTAGCGCGCGTCATCCTCGGGAAGGTGCGTGTTGATGTACATCCCGGTCCCCACCTCAAAGCCTGCGGGAGTCGTGACCCGGGGAATCAAGGCGGCGTACCAGTGGGCAAAGGGGACCGATCCGTAGTCGCGACTGGCGGTCCGAAAGATCAGGTTGTAGTCCGGGTCACCCAGGCCGTGGTAGAAGCGAGCCAAGGTTTCGCGCAGGACGGCCGCGAAGTCGACCTGCTCCTCCGGCCTCAAGTCGGAGGGGCAGCCGCTGTGCCGATGAGGAACGATCCACATCAGGTAGGGTGAGGCGGCGGCAAAGGGCACGAAGGCGCTGCACGTCTCACCCTCGACGACCAGACGCCGTCCGTCCAGCTTCTCCCTCCACAGCATGTGGCAGTGGACGCACTCGCCGTAGTCGTTGTGGTAGCGCATGGCCTCCTCCATGCGGTTGCGAACCGTGCGGGGGGTGACGGGAAGCGAGACGACCTGGGAATGAGGATGGGCCAGCGAAGTCCCCCCGCGGGCCCCGTGATTCTTGAAGAGGATGACATGCTCGGCCTCGGGTCCCACGCGCAGCTCTCGATAGCGCTCGGCCCAGGCCTGGACCACCAGGTTGACCTCCTCGGGCCGCTGAAGAGCCAGGGTGGTGCCGTGACAGGGGGACTCGATGATGACCTCATGACGTCCAACCCCCTGCATCCGCCGTTCAAAACGCCCCCCATCCCGCTGGGGGGGAGGTCCGGGAAGCAGGGCGGGGTACCGGTTCGGACAGGAGCGCACCTGCCAGGTTCCGTCCGGATTCAGGTAACGCAGGGTCTCGCCCGGGGTGTTCTCTTCGTGGCCGGGACAGAACGGACAGCACTCGTCGAATGGAGGATGGTCGTGGGTCCAGCCACTGCGGGCCAGGGACTCCTGCCGCATGTCCTCGGGGCGCCGCGCCCTCTCCGGGGCGAAGATCACCCATTCCTTGGTGGCCGCGTCCTGACGCAGATGGGGCATCGTGTCTCCTTCAGTCGAGTCTTCGAGCCAGCAGTTCCGGGAAGGACGTGGCCATGAGCTGCTCGCGACCCAGACCTGTCCGCATCCGGATCTCCGCCTCGTCCCACGCACCGCAGTCCAGCCCTCGAAGGACATGGGCCAACAGGGCCCGACCGGTGGCCGCGTCGTCAAAGACCGTCCCCACCCGGGTCGCCTGCGCAGAGGCCTCCAGGAAGTTGTTCAACCGGGTCGTCACGACGTCAGCCCCTTTCAGGAACCAGGCCTGGATGACTGCGAACCGGCTGACCAGTTGAGCGGGATGGAGATCCCATCCCTGGTGGAATCCCTGTCGCAGACCGCGTCGGATGTCCAGGGCGTGGTTGCGCCAGGCCTCGTGCACTGCCCGGCGGTTCTCGAGCAGTTGGTCCTGGCCCAACTCCGGACCGCGATGCGGGGGCACGGGAAGAACGGTGGTGGTCCCGTCCACCAGACGGACGGACTGCCCGGCCACGCCGAGGTGCAGAGTCGCCCGGGCGAAGTCGCACAGCGGATGACCCAGATCCTGCTCGGCAGGTCCGACTCCACAGGCGGTCAAGAAGTCGTTGGCCCCGAAATGGATCGCCAGGCAGCGCCCCTTGGTCGCCTGCAGAGCGGCCCGAACCAGTTGAGGGTCCAGGCCTTTCGGGCTTTCCACCATCAACTCGACGGCGACGCTCCCGATCGGCAGCTCCAGGGCCGCCTCCAAGCGCTCCAGGGCCTCGACCAGGACCTGAGGGGACTCGACGTCCTCGACCTTGGGGAGGGTCACCACGAAGCCCTCGGGAAGCCGGCCCACTTCCGAGAGCAGGCGGGTCAGGACCAGGTCCAAGGTCCGCAGGGCACGCGGGCCGGTCTGGCGGGTCAAGGCCCGCACCCGAATCCCGACCCGAGGGGGGAGCGCGTCCTCCTGCAGGGCGATGGCGAGAGCCTGGCCCACCCCCCAGGCGTGATGGTCCTCCTCCTCCTCCGAGCGGACCCCGTACCCGTCCTCGAAGTCAATCCGGTAGTCCTCGACCGGACGCTCCTCCAGGCGGTTCTTGAGGCGGGGCCAGACCAACCGGGCCGTCTCGAGGTCCATCCCCATGGCCTCGGCCAGCGTCGGGGGATCCGGAGCGTATCCCTGCAGGGCTTTCAGCGCCAGACTCCCCAGTTTTCGCGGAGTCTGGGCAGAAAAGAGGTGGGCGCCGCCGTAGACCGTGTGGATGGGATGCCACCCGGGGGGGACCGAGGAGGCCGGATCGGAGGGGAGACGGGCCAGGAGATGGGCGCCCGTCGCCAGCGGCAGGGTCGTGTTCACCTGGACCGCTTCGCATCCCGGGCTTCGGCTCCTCCGCCCGCCGAGGAGGAGGGCAGCCGCACCAGGCGCCCCGGTGGCCCCTCCCAGGTCCCCCGGACCACGGCGCGGTGCGCGACCCGAGTCAAAGGGTCAAGCCTCGGCCATCTCCAGAGCCCGACGGACCGCCTTGGCCGGATCGACCAGCCCATGCCCGCCCAGGATCGCCTTGGTGTCCGGAATGGGCTGGGCGGTCTCCTTGAGCAGTTGGATGACCTCCCGGGGGGAAAGGTCGGGGTTCGCCTGAACCACGTCGGCCGCGATGCCTGCCACCACCGGCGTGGCCATCGAGGTGCCCGAGAGCAGCACGTAGTAATCGCCCAGGTGCATGACGTTGGCGCGATCGATGGCCGAGCCCGGCGAGCGGAGCGAGACCATGTTCACACCGGGGGCGGCGATGTCGGGCTTGATGTTCTTGTCCCGGGTGGTGGGGCCCCGGCTCGAGAAGAACGCCATCGTGTCGTCGCCGTGGGTCGCCGTGTTCTTGTCGTCGTAGGCCCCGACGGTCAGCACCTCTCGGGAGATGGCGGGAGTCCCGATGGTCTGGCGACCCGGGCCCGAGTTGCCAGCCGCGATGACGGGCACGATCCCGGCCTCCAAGGCCCGGTTGACCGCCAGCGCCACCAGGTCATCCTTCTCCTTCTGGTTGGCGGCAGCCCCCAACGAGAGGTTCATGACCTTGATGTTGTACTTGTCCTTGTTCTCGATGCACCACTGGATGCCCCGGATCACGTTGGCCATGGATCCTCCCCCGTTCCCGTCGAGGACCTTGACCCCGATGATGTCGGCCTCAGGGGCCGCCCCCCGATAGACTCCCCCCGCCTTGGTCCCGTCCCCGGCGACCAGTCCCGCCACGTGGGAACCATGCCCATTGTCGTCATACGGCTCGGTCCGGCCGTTGCAGAAATCCTTGAAGGCCACCAGACGGTCGCCCAGGTCGGGGTGGGGATGCACGCCGGTGTCCAGGACGGCGACACCGACCCCCTTGCCGGTGATGCCCGCCTCCCAGACATCCTCGATGGTCAGCACCTCGCGCACCGCGTCGATCCGCTCCGCCGGACGGGGCATCCGGCTTCCTGCCCGGGTGAGTTCCATCGGAGTCACGTAGGAGATGCCCCCCACCCAGGCAGCCTGAACCTGCGGCTCGGCCTGCCCGGCGTAGCCGTCCTGCGCGACGGATTCGCGCGAGACCCGAGGCGCCCCCTCGGGGCGCACCGCGGGAAGGGGGTTGATTCGCACGGCGTCGGTTGGCTTGAGGCTCATGGGCTCCTCCTGCGCAGGCTTTCCTCCTCAGCCTACCACGGGCTCCGGCCGGTCGGCAGCCGGCAGATGTTAACAACGAGTCGGCCAGGTCCTCTCTGCACCTTTAACATGCCGGAAACCTCCCCCCCAGCGCGCCTCCCTATAATCAGGAGAGCACCGAGTGGAGGGTCCCCATGTCTTCGATCGGCCCGAACATGCCCAGGAACTTCCTGGATGCCGCAGCCCTGCGCCGGGCCGCCGAGGCCCCCGCCGGCACTGCCGCCGGCAGCGTCCGCGCCGAAGAAACCGATCGGGCCGCCAAGCCCCCGAAGAAGTCCCCGGCTCCCCCGGAGGCCGCGGCCCCCGGAAAGGCCGAGAAGGAATGGACGGTCCTTCTCTACCTGAACGGGAACAACGCCCTGGCCAACCAGGCCATCTCGACCCTCAAGCAGATGGAGTTTGTCGGCTCGGACCAGAAGATGGACTTCGTGGCCCAGGTCGGACGCGCCAAGAGCCCGTTGGACCGCTTCTCGAAGGACTGGAGCGGGGTGCGCCGCTACCACATCCAGCACAACGGCAAGGAATTCACCCCTGCCGAGATGGTCAAAGGAGCCCTGCTGGGCTTCCTCCCCGGCCAGACCAGGAAGATCCAGTCACCCGTGGTCCAGGACCTGGGCCAGGCTGACATGGGCAGCGCGCGGACCCTGGAGGAGTTCCTGGAGTGGGGAATCCAGGCCTATCCCGCCAAACGCTACATGGTGGTCATGATGGGACCTTCGACCGGGGTCTCCGGGATGATGAAGGATGACACCACCGGCCATCAGATGAAGGTGCCCGACCTGGGCCAGGCCCTGGCCAACGTGCACGAGAAGACGGGCCGGAAGATCGATCTCCTGAACCTGGACGGCTCGGCCACCAACACCATGGAGCTGGCCTACCAGATCCAGGACCACGTGGGCTACATGGTCGGCTCGCAGGGGATCCAGTCCGGGAGCGGGATGCCTCTGGCCATGATGGCCAACGAGATGAAGAAGGCCAACACCGACCAGGCCCAGGACGCGCTGACCATGGCCCGCTACATGACCTTGATGAACTCGATGGCCGCCACGGCTTCCCAGTTCTCTTCCACCATCTCGGCCATCGACCTGGAGAAGATGGACGGCGTCAAGAAGGCCTGGGACGACCTCTCGAAGGAGCTCCTGGCTGCCGACGTCCCGCCGGCGAAGATCCGGGAGCTCCTGGATCAGACCCAGGACTTCCAGGGAAGATCCAAGAACCAGGCCTACCAGAACTCCCGGGACGCCTTCCACTTCGCCCAGCTCGTCCAGGCCGACCCCCAACTGTCCAGCCCCCAGCTCAAGGCGGCCGCCCAGGCCGCCATGGACGCCATCGAGGGGGCCCTGGTCGGAGACGCGGCCTTGGGCAAGTACGACAAGAACGCCCACGGGATGTCGGTCTTCGGTCCCACGCACTACGGCTTCTTCCGACCCGACGGCACGCCCGTCCCCAAGGACTTCTCGCACGAGGCCCACTACGACAAGACGGCCTTTGCCGAGGACACCAGTTGGGATGAGGTCCTGACCAGGTCGGCCCGCGACTCGGGATTCAACCGGGCAGCCCGGTCCCTGGGACTGTCGGAGACCGCCCTGGACCGGATCCACGCCAACGTCTCGCAACACAAGTCGAAGCTGACCACCCCCCTGCGTCTGGGCTCGATGATCGGCTGGACCAACGCCATGAACGCCTGGGGCGGGCGCCCCGCCACGGGCATGCTCTTCCTGAAACCAGAGACCGCCGTCTACGCGGGCGTGGCCGGAGCAGGCTGGGATGCGGCCCAGGCCCTGGACAGCCTGGTCTACTCGGCCCGAGAGCTGAAGGATCGCCAGGCTGTGGTCAACCACGCCTTTGACGTGGCCAAGGCCGGAATGAAGGCGACTGCCAACCTCAGCCACGTGATCCCGGCACTGGCACCTTTCGGCGCGACCGCAGGGGCCTTGATGTTCCTCAGCCCGTGGATTCAGAACGGCTACGGGATCTTCGAACAGTATCAACAGATCCGCGACGGGATCGAGTTGTCCGATCAGCCCCTGGCCAGTCGACTGGGCCTGGCCACCGCGCGCCACTTCGGAGGCCAGAAGCTCTGGGACGAGTAGCTGACCCGGGGGGTTCCCGGACGGACACAGGGCCCCGCCGGCCCGAAGAGTTCCGCCCATCCTCCCCTGAGTGCCGACGAGCCCGACCAGGTGGTCGGGCTCGTCTGGTCTTCCCAGGTTCCTCCGGAGCGTCAGTCCTCTGGAGGGGAAGGAGGCGAGGGGGGCGCAGGGGCCGGCTTCTCCTTGCCGCCTTCCTCCCCCGTGACGGCCCGGACCTGACTGAACACGCTCCAGGCGGTGTTGGCCACCCAGGCGCCGGCGGCCACGATGGCAGCCGGGCGCCCCAGTCCCATGGAGACCGCCATGGTGGCTGCCCCCTGCACCGTCTGCAAGGCACCCGAGACCGTGTCGGGAAGGTAGCGGTTGATGGCCGAGGCACGAGTCTTGTTGATCCCGTCCAACAGGGCGCAGGTCCCTCCAACCATCCCCAGCATCCCGAAGACGGCCTTCGGCGGGTTGCCGCGGAGGGTCTCCACGGTGTTCCACATCGCCCCCATGCCCCCGACTCCCCGAACGAACTGGTCGTTGGCCTGACTGAAGGCGAAGGCCTTCTCGAACTTCCGGCTGCCGCCGACCTCGCCCAGATCGTCGGCCCTGGTCGAAGCGGACGTCTCGGCAGGTCCTGCGACCTCCTGAGCCGGCGGGGAGGGTGGCTGGGGGTCCTGCTCCGCTCCGACCGGCTTGCGCTCCTGGATCTTCTCGTGCGCGGCCACACCCAGGCGGCCGACCAGTGCCGCGGCCGCAACCCCTCCTGCGAGGGTCCCCACCAGCGCCGGGGCGCCCAGGGCAGGCGCCGCCACCGCCGCACAGGTGGCCAGCCCCTGGAAGAGTTGCAGACTGCCCTTCAGTGCGCCGTGACCATCGCGGTTCACCGCAGCCCGACGGCCCTGGGAGGCGCCGACCGCGACGTCCATCGTCCCAGCAGCCAGGGCCAAGGGTCCACTCAGGGACCAGGCCGGCAGACCGGCCACCCCGCCGGCCAGAGCATAAACCTGACCCGCGCGCGCTGCGCCCCGAGCCAGGAGGCTCACTGCCGAGGCCGCGGTGTAGGCCGCCTCGAAGCCCTTGCGATGCTTGTCAGGACTGGAAGCCTGGAACTCGTCGAGCGCGGGCCCCTCGGGGTCACCCGACGGGGCTGGCGAACCGGAGGCCAGGGCCCGCAGACCGGAGGCCGGAGTCGGAGTGGGGGTGATGGCGATCAAGGCACGAGCCCCTTTCTGGTGCTTCCATGCTGATGATATCGAGCCCGGAGCCGGCCCGTGTTAATAGAATGTGACACGGCTCCTGGAAGCCAGCTTACAGCGTCCGGGTCTGCACCTGGCGCTTCTGGGTCTCGCGGAGCTGCTCGAGACGCTTGATCTCGATCTCCACCTCCCAGTCCATCTGGACCTCCTTCTGCAGCTCGGGAGGCAGGGCCGAGATGAAGGCCTGTTTGTCGTTGCAGTTGTCGAAGGCTGTCTGGAGGTCGATGTGCCCTTCGTGATAGCGATTCAGCAGGGACTCCTCCATCGTGGTCATCCCGCTGGAAGCCGCGATCTCCATCAGCGAATGAAGCAGATGGGTACGGTCATCGCGAATGATGTGCTTGACGGCCGAGTTGGAGATCAGCACCTCGGCAGCCACCACCCGACCCGTGCCGCTGCGACGCGGGATCAGCCTCTGGCACATGATGCCCCGGATCACGTCGGTCAACTGGTGACGCGCGCTGACCCGAAGGTTGTCATCGAAGAAGGACAGGAAGCGCGACACCGTCTCGATGGCGCTGCGGGTGTGCAGGGTGGCCAGCACCAGGGCACCGACCTGGGCGGCCCTCAAGGTCATCGCCGCGGTCTCGGCGTCACGGATCTCGCCGACGAAGATGATGTCGGGGTCCTGGCGCAGGGCACCGCGCAGGGCGACGTGGAAGTTCTCGACGTGGGTGCCCACCTCGCGCTGCTCGATCATCGACCGCTTGCTCTCGAAGAGGACCTCGATGGGGTCCTCCACGGTGATGATGTGGCGCTGACTCTTCCGGTTCACCAGCTCGATCATGGCCGCCATCGTCGTGGACTTCCCCGATCCGGTGGCGCCGGTGACCAGGACCAGGCCGTTCTTCTCAAAGGCCAGGCCCTCGAAGGGGCGGGGCAGGCCCAGCTCATCGAAGGTCTGGATCCGATGGGCCAGCACCCGCATCGAGATCGACGAGCCGTGGTACTGTTTGAAGACGTTCAGGCGGAAACGGCGACGCATGGTGGGGAACTCGACCGTATAGTCCAGGTCCCGCCCCCCGTCCTCATAGAAGACGCTCTTCAGGTAGCGGTCGGTCAGAAGATCGATCAGTTTGTTGATCTCTTCCTGGGTGATGGGGTCCGGCTCCATCCGGACCAGTTCCCCGTGAATCCGCGCAATGGGGGGGGAACCGGCAGAAAAGTGGAGGTCTGAGGCCCCCTGCACCAGGGCGCTGTGCACCACGCCCCACTCCATCAGGACCCTCTCGGCTTCGCGATCCAGGATCATCTCGCTTGAGTCAACGCCTTTCTGGAGAGTTGCTCCTTCCTTCGCCGTGGGGCGAGGAAAGGTCCTGCCGGGATCTGGTGTCGTGGCCCGAGGCTGCTATACTAGGAGTCTGCGGGAGTATCCGGACCGAGCATCGCCGAGGGATCTTGTGCACCCCGCAAGGCGCAAAAAGTCGTGGTTTGCTGGAGGCAAATGAGACTTTTTGCAACACAGCGGGGGTGCAAGAGGCCCGGCGAGGCGACCGACGCGGTATTCACACAGGCTCCTAGGCGGGGAGCTCACCCTGGAGGCTCAAGACCATGGTCGGATCCAGCGGTTCTTGACGGGGTGCAGGTGGAAAGAGGCTGACTGGCTGAAAGGGAACGCTTCCTGAGATGGCGGGGCTGGGTCACAGAATCGAGACGAGTCTGCGGAGCCTGGTCCGGCGCCTGAAGAAGGCCCCCACGCCAGGCGACACGGCGCTGGTTTCCAACGAGGCCATGATCAAGGCCCATCAGTTGGACCCCGAACACGTGGCCCTGACCAGCCTTCTGGACGGCCGACGCCTGTTCAGCATCCAGGGAACGCTGGAAGCCGCCCTGACCCGAGTGGAAGGCGAACGGGATACGGTCCTGCGGTTGCCTCTCCGCGACGCGGTCGGCACGCGCCACTGGATCCGCCTGAAGATCCTCAACACGGCCTCCTCGGGCAGCCCCCAGGTCCTGCGCCGCATCCGCGCCGTGGCCATCCCCGATGGCTTGGAGTTCCACTTCCGTTCAGACCGGGCCCCCGACTCTGCCGAGGTCATCCTGGAGTTCACCCTGCCCTCGGGGCTCCCGGTCAGCGACTTCCGGCCCTTCGAGGACCTCCAGCCGGTCTTCCGCGAGCTGCCGGGCGTGGCCGAGATGGCGTCCTACCTGCGTGCCTGCATGCACCAGAGACGGAACCAGTTGCAGATCCTCAACGATCTGGCCGAGAGCCTGCACTCGGCTCGCGTCCGCGACGCCGTGAGCCGGATGCGCCAACGACGCATGGCCGTGATCTTCCAGACGGAACCTCTGGCCCTCCTCTCCGAAAGACTGGCTGCCCGCCGGGTCGAGATGTCGGCGACCATCCTGGGCGCGGCCTGCCTGTCGGCGGAGCTGGAGGCGGGCACCCTCGGGCTCGACCACCTGACGGTCCTCTTGGAGGAGGCCATTCCCTATGAGCCGCAACCCGGTGTCCTGGAGCGCTTCGAAGAGATCCTTTTCCGAACCGCCCTGGGTGTCCACGACGAGACCGAACTGGACTCGCCGTGCGAGAAGGCGCTGAGCGAGGCGGCTCGGGCCCTGACCCAGGATTCGGCCCTGCGCGTGCTCACAGACCTCTCTTCCCAGAGCAAGGCGGGAGCAGCGGCCGGGGTCGTCCGCCTCCTGCGCCGGGATCTGCGTGACTCCTCGGTTCTGTCCGACCGCTCCCAACTGGCGTTGCGGCGTCTCCTGTCGGCCCGAGGTCGCTCGCTGTCGCGGGGCACCATGGCTGCCCTGTGCCTCTTCGTGGAGGCCGAATTGGGCCTGATCACCGCCGAACAGGTTGAAGGCCTGATCGATTCGCGGGAACGTCCTCCCACCACGCCCTACACCCTGGCGGCCGTGGGAGGGGCCTGCGACTTCCAACTGCGGGGATTTCGGGTACCTGCCGAGCAGGTCGCCAGCCTGGTCGCCCTGGCCGAGGGCCAGGCCCTGATCCAGGTGGGGCGCGACTTCCTGACCCCCGACGAGGCCCCGCCGCCGCAGGCTCCAACCTGCGTCCTGGCCCATCTGCCCCTGCTGGAGAACCTGCACACCCGGGACCTGGAGGTGCTGGCCCAGACCGGCCTGCCGGTCCACGCCTGTTATCGGGCGACCCAGGAGCGGCAGCTCATCTGGTCGGCCAGCCCCGAACCAGAGGCCGCCTTCACCAGCCGGGCGTTGGGACGGATCCTCCCGGCGACCGTCGACGAGTTGGAGGGCCGGGAATCAGTCCTGACCACGTGGGCGGATCTCCGAGGCCGAATCTCGTTCCGCTACCACTCCCGGTTCTCCGGGGAGGAGCTCCTGGCGCCTCCCCCGGACCTCCGCTGGACGGGCGAGATCGTCGAATTGCCTCCCCCCGGTACGGTACCTCCGGTTCTCTGTGAGATGGGACGTCAGGAGTTGTCGACCCTGGAGGACCCCCAGCTCTTCCCGGAATGCCTGTCCGAGCTCCAGATCGCCCTGGAGGGCTTGCGGGACGAGGCCATGTCCTCGCTCCACGACCACCCCCGCCTGCTCTCCCAGATTCGTCTGGGGCTGGTCTCTGCCGCCTTCATCCGTCTGACCAGCGACACCATCGAAGGCGAAGCCCGCCGGGAAATTCTGGAGGCTGCCCGGCATCCCGACGGAGTTCGGGAGGAATTGCTGGCACACCCCGCCCTTCTGGCCATGCTGGATATGGCAGAGACTTCCGAGACCGGACTGCTGGCAGCCGGCACGGCCCTGGCCCCGCCTCTGGAGGCACGCGCCCTGGCCGCCCGGCTCCTGCCGATCCTGCGAACCCACGCCGCTTCCTCCCAGACGACGGTCCGCTGGGTCGTGGCCCGACTGCTGGGGACAACCCTGGGAGCGCTGGCCCCGGAGGAATCCCAGGACATCCTGGGCGAGCTTCGCGCCGATCGAAGCCGCGGGGTCTCGTCTGCGGCCAGCGCCTCGCTGGTCACCCTGGCCCTGGCCCCGGTCCGACCTGTTCCCCACCTGCTTGAGGTGCGGACCCGGCGGGCCGACCGGCACACCCAGCGCGCCGAAGAGTCCGCCCGCCTGAGCGCCCAGGTGACCGACCACGTCCGGGGGTTCCTGATCTTCCCCCAGGACCGCAGCCCCGGCGCGCGCTTCCTGGTGCGCGACGACCCCCCCCGACCCCGCCCCTACCGGGATCGGATCGAGGCCCTCTGCGCCCTGGTGGCGGGACTCAACCTGGCCTTGCAGGCCGATCCCCGCCCCTGCCTCCTGGAAGTGCGCCCTGCCCTGGCAGGAAGCGAAGACCTGCGATTCCCCCTGGTGGCCGGAAACGCAGCCGGACCGTGGCCGGTCTCCGGAGATGGTGCGGGGATGGCGGACCGCACCCATTTTTCTCCCTTCTTCGAGCACCTCTGCCAGGTGGCCGACCACCTGCCGCTGGATGAGGTCGAGATCCTGCGTCACTGCCAGGACGAAGCGTTCGAGATTCAGGCCTACGACCAGGGCCGGATGGAATTCGATTCGGGAGACTCCAGGATGGCCATCCCGGAGGGCCCCGAAGTCCTCCGTGAAGCAGCTCAGCGCCTGGTCCAGCGCCTGGGCCTGGCCCGCGAGATGGAGGAGGCGGTCATCCGCCTGTTGACCATGCAGTGGCGGACCCTGCGACCGGACCCCCGTCGTTGAACCGGCTGTGGGCCCGGATCCATGGGAGGGTTCAGGGCGTCGGCTTTCGCTGGCACGTCCTGCACCGGGCCCGAACCCTGGAGCTGACCGGTTGGGTCCGCAATCGGGCCGACGGTTCGGTCGAGGTGCTCGCCGAAGGCCCCCGGCACGCCCTGACCTGCCTGCTGGAAGTCCTGCGCAAAGGGCCTGCGGGGGCCCGGGTGACCCGGGTGGAGGAGGTCTGGGCCGAGGTGCCCCCACAACACGACGGGTTCGAGATCGACCACTGAGCGACGCGCCGACCCTACGGTTGGGGGCGTGGCCGGGCACCGGCGCCTCGCGCCAGGTCTCAGGGTTCAGGCGTCTCGGGAGGCGGCGGGGGGGTGAGCGCCCTCCTCCTGACGTGGACCCGATGGGCGGTCAGGTGGATGCACAGGATCTGGACGAGCAGAATCCCGAACTGCTGGTGAACGGGCAGAACGGGGATCAGGTCCTGCTGCCCCAGCATGATGGGATTGAGGCCGCTGAGCAGATCGACCATGGGTAGGATTCCTGCCCAGGAGGGATCCTCGGCGTAACGCCCCAGGAGCCACCCCAGAAGCGGAAAGGCCAGCAGGCTGGCCACCAGGGCCACGGCCGGCCAGTGCATGCGGGGAGCCACGATCTTCAGGACCTCCACGACCCACTCCTCGCTGCCCTGATGCGCCCGGGCGGCCTCTTCGACCTGGGCCTGGAGGCTGGGGTCCAGCAGCATCGCGATCTGGGCATCGATGCCACCGACGAAGGCCCAGAGCAGATAGACCCCGGCCACCATGGCCAGGGAGACCTGAGCGTAGACCGACAGATTGCGCAAGGTCGATGACGGGCGCGGGGACTCGCTCATACCTGCCAAGCCGCCGGCACGTCACGGCAGTGTCGGTCGGCCACCCGAAGGATCATCACGCAGTGCAGGCTCCTTGCGCTTCATGGAAATCGGCCCCGACCTTCCGCAAGCGCGGCGGGGTTCCTCCACCCGGGCGACGAACATGGGTGCCATGAACAGACGTGAGCTTTTCCAGAGGACCTGGCGGGAACTCGAGGCTCGTGGCGAGCCCGAACCGATCCTGAGGGAACTCGAAGAGCGCTGGTCGGAGGGACACCGCCTCTACCACAACCTCGAACACCTGGATTTCTGCCTGACCGAGCTCCAGGGGGTGAGCGAGCTGGTGGAGAGGCCCGCCGAACTCTTCTTCGCGGCCTTTGCCCACGACGTGGTCTACGATCCCCGCAGCGGCGACAACGAGAGTCGCAGCGTTGAATGGGCCCTGAGGGTCCTCGAGGAGGCCGCGGTCCCGGCCGCGGCTTGTGAGCGCATCGCCTGGCTGGTGCTGGCGACCCGCCAGGACCGGATTCCCGCAGAGCTTGAAGCCCAGTTGCTGATGGACGCCGACCTGGCCATCCTGGGCCGCTCCCCGGACGAGTACACCGACTACGAGCGGCGGATCCGCAAGGAGTATCGCCACCTGCCCCGGCTCCTGTACCGGGCGGGACGAGCCCGTGTGCTCAAGCGCCTGCTGAAGCGGCACGCCATCTTCCTCAGCGAGGCCTTTCGCAATCGCTACGAGGATACCGCCCGCTCCAACCTCCGGCAAACCCTGGCCCGCCTGAAGTCCCTGCGAGGCCGCGTGGGCCTCTGACCCCGGACGCGGGCCCCGGATGTCTGTTGTCATACAGGCGCGCGGACGGTCCTGCTAACATGGCCCTGGGTACCTCTGGATGAAAGGGGGACCAGGCCATGATCGGACCAGAAGAAGGCGAACTGGACCTCGAGGAGTTGGAAGTCCTCTGTCCCCTCAACGGGCATGAGGCGCGGATTCAGGTGCAGACCAACGAAAAACCCTTCGAACAGGCGCTGGTCGCCTGGTGTCCGAACTTCGGCGACGAGCCGATCACATGCGGACAGCCCTGCCTGCACTTCCAGGAGGTCCCGGAAGCCTGAATCGGAGGCGGCCCTCAGTCCTGCCCGGCCTGCTCCGCCCGCCAGGACTCAAAGACCTCCTGGACCGCCTGGAATCGCTGGGTCCCATGGGGATGGGTGCGGTGCTGCTGGAAGGCCGTACCGGTGTGCTGCTCGATTCGATCGATGAACGCGTACCAACGCCGGAACCCCTCCAGGGTGTATCCGGCGTGGAAGGCGACCAGGGCGCCGGCCCGGTCCGCCTGCAACTCCTTGGCGGGGGCCAGGCGATAGTTCAGGTGTTGCTGGATCTGCCCCTCCAACACCCAGGGCGGAACCTGGCCTCCGTACCGGTTCTGCAGCCTCAGCCCCTCCTCGATCTTCTCTCGGGCGTGCCCCAGATAGCAGTGGCTCAGTTCGTGGCAGACCCAGGCGGCCAGCATGTCCTCGAAGATCTCCTCCGCCCGTCGCTGGGCCTGGAAGGTCAGACCCGGCGGAGGCGGGATGCGGTAGGGGTTCTCGGGATCGATCCGGGCGCGATCGCGCAGGGGAGCTCCGTAGCCCCCCTGGGTCCCCAGCATCCCGATGAAGGCCGCCAACTGATCCACATAGGAATTCTCCAGACGCCCGTAGACCGCGACGGCCTCGGCCACCCGATGAAGTGCATCCAGAAGCAGGCTGTCCAGGATCACCACGCGGTGCCAGGCCACCCCGTTGAAGCCCAGGTTGGAGAGGAAGACCCCGTAGGTGACCTCTTCCTCGCTGTTGGGAAACACCTTGTGCAGTTGAGCATTCACCCGATTCCCGATCCGCGACAGGACGGCTTCGTAGCGCGGATCGGCGGGAAAATTCAGGATGTAGTAGCGCCGGACCATCTCGTCCCGGGCCAGCAGGGAGGCCTGGATGGGGTCGGCAACGGGTGGGCCCCAGCCCTGCGCCAGGGCAGACCCGCTCCATGCCAACAGGAAGACCAGAGCCAGGAGAAGGTTTCGCCCCCTCCAGCCCCACACCGGTTCCGAGAAGCTCCGGTTCATCCGCGTGGCGAGCCTCCTGGGTCTGAGGAGAACCTCCCCCCCCTCGTGAAACATCCTAGAGGGCAGAAGGTTCCGGCTGGAAAGCTGCCCGCACCGCCTTGGAAGGGCTCAAGAGGCCGAGATGGGCAACCCCGTCGTAGTGCCGCAATCCCGTCAGCCCTCTGGCCAGCAGGCGACGAGCCACCTCCGCCGCGTCCAGGAGCGCGGGGTCCAGGGTGGTGGAGGCGGTGGCGAAGGCCCAGTTGGCGTGGAAGGAGGGGATGGAGGCCACCATCGTGGTCACCTTGGGGAAGACCCGGGCCAGGGCCTCCCGGATCCTGCGATGCCCGGCCAGGTACAGGAAATCCCCGCGGCCGGCCTGCATCGAGAGGATTCCGGGCTCGGCGAGGCGGGCGCGTACCAGGCGGAAGAAAGCCTCGGAGAAGAGGCTCCGGGACGGGCTCTCGGGGTGGGGATCGGTCAGGTCGCTGATCACCACGTCCAGGTGTCCTTCAAATCCCAGGAGGAAGTCGCGAGCGTCCCCAAAGACCAGCCGGGCGCGAGGGTCCTCGAACGCCCCGGAGGCGTACTCCGGCGCGTGGCGCCTGCAAATCTCCACCACCTCGCGATCCAGGTCCACCAGCCACGCCTCCTGGACGCTGGGATGGCGCAACACCTCTCGCAGGGTCGCCCCCTCCCCTCCTCCGAGGATGGCCACCCTTCGAGGCTCGGGATGGGCGATCATGGCCGGATGGACGATGGTCTCGTGGTAGATGAACTCGTCGCGAGTGGCGGACTGGAAGTCGCCGTCGAGAAGCAGATAGGTCCCGTACAGGGAGTTCCTCAACAGAGCCACTTCCTGGAAGGAAGTCTGCCCACGGAAGAGTTCCTCGTGCACGCGGTGGCTCACCGCGACCTCCTGGCCTTCCCTCTCGACAAACCATGCCGAGTCGGACAGACCTTCCGGGCCGGAGAGCAAGGGTTCCAGGCGTCCGGTCATGATCCGACGGCAGCCAGCCTGGCCTGAGGCAGCTCGTCCTCGCTGCGGAGCGAATGCCCAAAAGCCCCCCCGGGTCGAGGGAGCCCCCGATCCAGGGTGGTCAGGGTCATCTGCCTGGAGCCGAGGAACTCCGCCAGATAGCGACAGGCCCTCTCCGGATCGGTGTGCAGGCCACAGGTGTAGACGTCGATGGCGGCATAACCGAGCTCGGGCCAGGTATGGATCGACAGGTGCGATTCCGCGATCACCACGACGCCGCTGACGCCTTGCGGAGAGAATCTGTGGAAGGCCACTTCGCGCACTTCGGCGCCAGCCTCCTGGGCCGCCTGGACCATGGCGTTGCGAACCAGGTCGAGGTCAGCCAACCGATCCTGCCTGCATTGAGACAGTTCGGCGATGATATGGGTTCCCAGAGCGATCATTGCAAATCTCCATTCCCGGAGTGATTTGCGGAGTCCCACCTCCAAAACGCCCCGCCGGGATGCTTGGATCCAGGAGGGGCCGCGGCCAGGATTTGCCGACCATGGCATTCTATCGAAAGGGGCCTGGGCTGTAAAGCGCGCCGGGGAAACCCCGAAAATACGACGTCTTCGGCCCCCACAGCCAACCGGTCAGGCCTGTCGGGAAGGCTCCTCCCGGGGCGTTCCTCAACCCTCAGGGCTGCAACAAGCCGGACGCGGCCTGGTGGCCTCGACTCCGGGCGATCTCGAGGGCGGTCCGCCCCTGGTGGTTGCGCAGGTCCCGGGAGGCTCCCGCCTCCAGAAGGGCCTTCACCACGGCCGGGTTTCCCTGGGCCGCGGCCTTCATCAGGGGCGTGGAACCGTCCCGGGAGGCATGATCCACGCGAGCGCCCAGCTCCAGCAGCAGCAGGACCGGACGGGACTGACCCGCCGCCGCGGCCAGGTGCAGGGGGGTCAAACCCTCGGGGGTTTCCCCATCGACGGGCACGCCGAGTTCGACCACAGTCCTCATCGCCTCCAGATGCGCGCCCCGAGCCAGAAGGTGCAGCACGCTGGCTCCGCGCATCCGGGCGCGGATATCGGCGCCTCGGGCCACCAGGAGCCTCAGGACTTCGGCGCGACGGGCCTCGTCCAGGCTGCCGATCTCGGCCACCGCGTGCAGGATGGCGTAGCCGCCCTGGCTCCGAGCGTCGGGGTCGGCCCCGGCATCCAGAAGCCGGACCATGGCCTGGAGATGCCCGTTGGTCGAGGCCCAGTCCAGGGGAGTCCGCCCCGAGCCATCCCGGGGGTCGACCGAGGCCTTGCGGGCCAGCAGGTACTCCACCACCTCGAGCCGGCCCCGGGAGGCCGCCTGATGCAGGGGCGTCTCTCCCAGATAGCCCCGCTGATCGACCGGGACTGCCTGAACCTCCACCAGTTCCCGAACCCGGGCCAGGTTTCCCGAGGCCGCCGAATCATGCACCGGTCCCGCCAGGGCCGGGAGACCGAGGGCGGAGAGCAGCAGGACCACGAGGAGGATTGGAAGGCGCATGGGGAGGACTTCGTTCCCTCGGCCGGCTCGACCTGTGCCTTCCGAAGCGTGCCGCAGGATTGCCGACCTCCCGAAGGAAGCAGGTCCGACCCCCAGAACATGTCGGTTCCCGCTTGTCGGATTCCACCCCAGGAGGACCGAATGGCAGACCACAAGACGAACGTTCCCCGCATGACCAACGCGGTCGGCGCCCCCGTGGCGGACAACACCCACATCCTGACCGCCGGCCCCCGCGGCCCGCAACTCCTCCAGGACGTCTGGTTCCTCGAGAAACTGGCCCACTTCGACCGGGAGGTGATCCCCGAGCGGCGCATGCACGCCAAGGGGAGCGGCGCTTTCGGCCACTTCACCGTGACCCACGACATCACCCGATACACCCGCGCCAGGCTCTTCTCGGAGGTGGGCAAGCAGACCCCCGTCTTCATCCGCTTCTCGACGGTGGCCGGAGAGCGCGGGGCGGCCGACGCCGAGCGGGACATCCGTGGATTCGCCATCAAGTTCTACACCGAGGAGGGCAACTGGGATCTGGTCGGCAACAACACGCCGGTCTTCTTCCTGCGCGACCCCCTGCAGTTCCCCGGACTGAACCGGGCGGTCAAGCGCGACCCCCAGACCAACCTGCGCTCCCCCCAGAACAACTGGGACTTCTGGACGCTGCTTCCCGAGGCCCTGCACCAGATCACCATCGTGATGTCCGACCGCGGCATTCCCGCCTCCTATCGGCACATGCACGGCTTCGGCAGCCACACCTACAGCATGATCAACGCCGCCAACGAGCGCGTCTGGGTGAAGTTCCACTTCAAGACCCGGCAGGGCATCAAGAACCTGACCAACGAGGAGGCCGCGGCCCTGGTCGGCAAGTGCCGCGAGACCCACCAGCGCGACCTGTTCGACGCCATCGAGCGCGGCGACTTCCCGAGCTGGACCCTCTACATCCAGGTCATGACCGAAGAGCAGGCCAGGAACCACTACGAGAACCCCTTCGACATCACCAAGGTCTGGCCTCACGGCGAGTTCCCGATGATCGAGGTGGGCGTCCTGGAGCTCAACAAGAACCCCGAGAACTATTTTGCAGATGTCGAACAGGCGGCGTTCAACCCGGCCCACGTGGTGCCCGGGGTGGGCTTCTCGCCCGACAAGCTCCTGCAGGGGCGTCTTTTCTCCTATGGCGATGCCCAGCGTTACCGTTTGGGGGTGAACCACGACCAGATCCCCGTGAACGCCCCGCGATGCCCGGTGCATTCCTACCACCGCGACGGCATGATGCGCGTGGACGGGAACCTGGGCGCCACGGTCCACTACGATCCCAACAGCGAGGGCCAGTGGACCGACAACCCCGAGTTCCGCGAGCCGCCCCTGGACCTGGAAGGCGCCGCGTGGCACTACGACCCCAAGGACGACCCGACCGACGACGTGTTCAAGGCTCCGGGCCGGCTGTACCGGCTGATGACCGAAGAGAAGCGCTCGGCGTTGATCGCCAACACCATCGCCGACATCATGCCCGTGACCGAGAACGTGAAATACCGCCACGCCTCCCAGTGCTACAACGCCGATGTGGAGTATGGGACCCGCCTGGCCGAGGGCCTGGGCCTGGACCTGGCCCACGTGAAGAAGCTGGCCGCCATGAGCCACGCCGAACGGCGTCAGGCGACGCTGAAGTAGCCTGCCCGGGCGGGCGCTGAGACGAACGAGGCCCTGCCGGAAACCCCGGCAGGGCCTCGTTCCTGGATCCGAAGTCGATTCTTCAGATGAAGAGCGTCGTGCCGGCGTTCTCGTTGGCCGCGATGTAGGCGCCCACCCCGCCGTACTCGATCCCGTCCAGAAGCTCCTCCTGCTTGATGCCCATCAGATCCATCGACATGGTGCAGGCGATGAAGGTCACGCCCAGGTCCATGGCCTTGCGCATCATGACCTCCAGCGAATCGACGTTCTTCGCCTTCATGATCCCCTGGATCATGGCCTTGCCCAGGCCGGCCATGTTCATCTGCGAGAGGCTCAACTTCGCGGCCCCCCGAGGCATCATCCAGGCGAACATCTTCTCCACCATCGTCTTGGAGACGGGAGGAGCCTGTGCCTTGCGCAGGGCGTTGAGCCCCCAGAAGGTGAAGAAGACCGTCACCCGCTTCCCCTGGGCCGCCGCCCCCTGGGCGATGACCATGGCGGCCAGGGCCTTGTCGAGATCGCCGCTGAAGAGCACAAGGGTGGCGTTCTCCTGGGTCGCGGCGGTCCCGGAAACCTCCAGGCCGGTGCGCGCTCCCTTGACGATCTCGGCGATGTGCTTGTTGCCCTCCTTGGACAGACTGGCCAAGGTATGCCCGTTGGTCCGACACCAGGACTCCACGTCCTTGACGAATCCGGGATCCGTGGTCACCACCCGCACGCGGTCCCCCTCCGAGACCTCCCGAACAGCCTGATAGGTGGCCAGGAGGGGGCCGGGGCACTGCAGGCCGATGGCATCGACCTGCCTGACCGGACCGGAAGGCTCCGGAGTCCCGGTCGGGACGGTCTGCCCGGTGACTTCATCCACCTCGACGGGAGGCTGACAGACCGCCGAGGTGCCGGGCTGATAGGCGTAGGCCTTGTAGGTCGAGTAGCCGCCCGAGACGTTGTACAGGCGGGTGAAGCCGTGCGCCTTCAGGATCAGGATCGCCAGGTAGGCCCGCAGGCCGACCTGACAGTTCACGTGGATCGGCGTGTCCTTGGGGACCTGGATCTCCCCGATCCTCTGGCGCAACTCGTCCACCTCGATGTTGACGGCCCCGGGGAAGTGACCCGTGTTGAACTCCAGCGGCGTGCGGACGTCCAGGAAGAAGGCACCCTCGGAGGCCAGACGCTCGATCTCCTGGACCCCGACCACCCCGTACTCCTTCTTGAAGACGTTCTCGGCGATGTAGCCCAGGATGTTGACCGGGTCCTTGGCGCTGGAGAAGGGGGGGGCATAGCTCAACTCCAGGTCGGCCAGGTCCTGGACCTTGGCCCCCAGCTTGATGGCCGTGGCGATCACGTCGATGCGTTTCTCGGTGCCTTGCTGACCGACCGCCTGGGCCCCCTGGATCTGGCCGGTTTCCGGGTGGAAAAGCAACTTCAGGGCGATATTGGTGCTGCCAGGATAGTAGCCGGCATGGTTGCCTCGGTGGGCGTGGACGGCCTGGCAGGGGATCCCACGCGAGTCCAGATTCCGCTGGTTGTTCCCGGTCGAGGCCACGGTGAGATTGAAGACCTTCAGGACCGAGGTCCCCAAGGATCCCCGATACTCGACGTCGCGTCCGTGAATGATGTCGGCCACCAGGCGGGCCTGCCGATTGGCCGGCCAGGCCAGGGCGATGGCCGTGTCCTGCCCGGTCACGACGTCCTTGACCTGGATGGCGTCCCCGATGGCGTAGATGTCGGACAGCTCCTGGCCCGTCTCGGCATCCAAGGTCCGCAGCCTGGAACTGGTGACCACGTGGCCGCGAGGCCCCAGCTTCAACCCCGCCGCCTTGGCCAGGGCGTTCTCGGGAGTCACGCCGATGGACAGGATCACCAGATCGGTCGGGAGCTTCCGTCCCGACTCCAGGTGCAGGACGTGCCCCTTCTCGGTGAGGTGCGAGACCCCGTCCCCCAGGACCAGCTCGACGCCGTGGGACTCCAGCTCCTGGTGGACCATCTGGGCCATCTCGAAGTCCAACGGAGCCAGGACCTGAGGCATCTTCTCGACCAGGGTGACCTTCAGGCCTCGCTCGACGAGGTTCTCAGCCATCTCCACGCCGATGAAACCGCCTCCCACCACCACGGCGTGGCGTGGGCTGCGCTCTTCCAGGAAGCCGGTGATGGCGTCGGTGTCCGGGATGTTTCGCAGGACAAAGAGGTTATCGGCCTCCGAGATTCCCGGAATCGGAGGCTGGATCGGGCGAGCTCCGGGAGAGAGGATCAAGACGTCATAGCTCTCGGCATAGGTCTCACCGGTCTGCGTCCGGCGAACCGTGACGGTCCTGGCCTTGCGGTCGATCCCCGTCACCTCGTTGAAGTTGCGGATGTCCAGGTTGAAGCGTCGGGACATTCCCTGGACGGTCTGCACCAGCAGTTTCTGGCGATCCTGGATGATCCCGCCGATGTAGTAGGGCAGACCGCAGTTGGCGAAACTGATGTACTCGTCCCGCTCAAAGAGGACGATCCGGTCTTCCTCGCTGAGCCGACGCAGGCGCGCGGCTGCCGTGGCGCCGCCGGCCACGCCCCCGACGATGAGGATCTTCTTCATCTCAAGCTTCCTTTGAATGCATTCATGGTGGTGGCCCCCGCCTCTTCTTGGATGCTGGCCAACCCACAAAGGTTCAGAGTTCACGCTCCTCCCACCTTTCGGAAGCCAGGAAACCCGATCCGGAAGGATCCCAGGCGGTCACGGCGCACCAGGGCAGACATGTCCACTGAGGATCGCGCCCGGGCCCGCATCCTGCAGCGTCTTTTCCGAGGTCGAAGGGATGTCCACGCCCGCCGCCGGATCGGAGAAGGTTGGGACGTCGTGCCCGGACCCGTCCGCCTGGAAGACCTGCAACGACACGTTCGCGGCGAGTTGGAAATCGGCCTGTATGCCCGGCCCGGATCGCCGGACTTCGTGGTCCTGAAGGCCCCCGACCTCGAGGGGGCTCGCGCCCTCCAGGAAGCGGCCGGTCTCCGAGGAGTCCCCCTGGTACCCGCCGGCGACGGACTGCGGCTGTGGGTGCCCTTCTCAGCCCCGGTCGCGGCCCGGGCGGCCCGGGACCTGGCGGGGCACCTCCAGACAGCGGCGGGACTGCCGAGAAGCGCCTGGGAGCCGAACGCCCCCCACGTTCTGCCCCCCGCACCGAATCGGCCCGAGACCTGGAGGGCTCTCGAGAGCCTCGAACCCATGCCTCCCTGGCGTCCCGTCCGGGTCCTGGCGGAACGACTGGACCGCGAGTTCGCTCCCCTCCCCTTGTGGCGGGACACGCTCCCTCCCTCCAACCGCCCGGCCTCCCTGCATGTGGTCCTGGGTGCACACCTGGAACTGCGGGGCCCCATCCCTGCGACCCTCCACCACCTGCTGGAGCACACGCGGATGGCCCGCACCCCTCGGGGCTGGGTGCGCTGCTGGGGGCCGACCCCCTGGGGCATGGTCACGGCGCCCCAGGTCTGGCCCGACCTCCAGCACGCCTTGGATCGCCTGGGCTGCTCCTGGCGTCTGGAGGACCACCGGCTGACGGGTCCGGCACACCCGCCCCGGCGTCAGCCTGCCCTGCGCCAGGAAGAGTCCGCGCTGCTGGCCACCGTCCTGGAGCAGGACCGCTGTCGGCTGAACCTCCAACCTCCGGAAGCGGCGCGCCGGGTGGCCCTGGCGATGATCGCTTCCCGTGCCCGGCCCACCCTGCTGCTGACCGGACAGGTCCAGGTCTGGAAGGCGGAAGTCGAACGTGACCTGGCACTGCCCCAGGCGGAGATCGGAATCCTGGACGAAGAAGTCGCCCGCCTGGGCCCCCTGGTGACCGTCGCCTCCTGGTCAGCGCTGCTCAACCGGGACCTCTCTGAGCTGGCGCGCCATGTGGGCAGCCTGGTCCTGGAGCCGGGAGTCGACCTGTCCGGCCCGGCGGTCATCGATGTGGTCCGCCAGTTCCCGGCGCGCTGGGCATTGACCCTGGAGCCGACGAACTGGAGCGCCTCGCCGGCCATGCGCCAGGCCTGGCTGGGCGACCGGATCCAGATGCCGCCCCGGGAACTGCGAGCGGTTCCGGTCCGCCCGGAGGTGGAGGCCGTGGCTTCGGTCGCCGCGAGGCGCAGGCGCCCCCGCCGGTCGGCCGACTCTTCCGAGCAGTTGCTGTTGTTCGAGTAGGAGCCCACCAGGGCTCGAACCCGCCCTCGGTGAAGGACCGAAACCAAAGGAGCGATGACGATGCCGCGCAACGCAAGTATCCTGCTCGGGGCCGGTTGGAGCCTGATCCTGATCGGCCTGGGCCTGGCCCTCTACGACTTCCTGGCCTACGACACGACGGTCCAGGCCCAGGGGCTGGCCTCGATCGTCAGCGAGATGGTCCAAGGCAACCGGGTCCACAACCAGGGGCTGATGAACAACCGACTCGTCGGGGTGGTCCTGGGGACCGGCCTGGCCCTGCTGGGCGGAATGCTGCTGGTGCTCCAGGGTCTCAGCGAGTCCGCCTCCAGCCAGCACCGGATGGTGGTCCTGCTGACGGTCCTGGCCAACAAGCAGGGGGCCAACCAGCAGGATCTCGAGAACGCCCTGGGGAGGTAGGACCTCGCTACTCGGCCGGCCGCACCCGGTTGCGCTGGCGATCCTCGAATCTCTGGAAGGCCAGGCCCACCAACCGGTCCAGCAGCTCGGCGAAGGGCACCCCGCTGGCTTCCCAGAGTCGGGCGAACATCGAGATCGGGGTGAAGCCGGGCATGGTGTTCACCTCGCTGATCCAGATCCGCCCTTCCGAGTCCATCAGGAAGTCGACCCGGGCCAGTCCATTCAGGTCCAGGACCTTCCAGGCTTGAGCCGCCAGATGGCGAGCGTGCTCGGTCTCGACCGAGGTCAGCGGAGCGGGAATCGCCGGGGGCGGATTCTCGTGGGTGAAGTACTTCGTCTGGTAGTCGTAGAAAGGCCCGCAGTGGCGGATCTCCCCCACCACCGAGACCTCGGGGACGTCGTTGCCGATCACCCCGATCTCCAGCTCCCGAGGTGTCTCCACGGCCTTCTCGACCAGAATCTTGCGATCGAACTCTGCCGCGTGGTGCAGGGCAGCCAGCAGCTCCTCGGGCGTGCGCGCCCGTCGGATGCCCACGCTGGACCCCAGGTTGGCGGGCTTCACGAAGCAGGGAAGACCAGGATGCTCCAGACAATCCGCGAGAACGGCCTCCGGCTCCAGGCCCAGGCGCTGGCGCAGCACCACCCGGTCCGGCAGCACGGGCAGGCCGGCGGCCCGCAGCAGACCCTTCATGAGGGCTTTGTCCATCCCCACGGCCGATCCCGAGACGCCTGCCCCCACGTAGGGCAGGCTGGCCATCTCCAGCAGGCCCTGAACCGTGCCGTCCTCCCCGTAGGTGCCGTGGAGGATCGGGAAGACCACGTCCAGGCCCACGAACTCGGGAGTCGTCCCATCAGCACCTTCGCCGCTGGAGACCAGGGTCCGCTCACCCGCGCCGGGGCACAACGCCAAGGCACCGCGCAGACCCTCGGCACGACCCGCCTCCAGGGCGGACCGAGAGGAACCGGGCGAGAGCCAGCGGCCCTCGCGGGTGATGGCCAGGGGGATCACCTGATAACGCCGGGGGTCCAGACCGGCCAGGATGGCCCGGGCCGAAAGCACGCTGATCTCGTGTTCGGCGGAGCGGCCACCGAAGAGGAGGCCGAGGCGAATCTTGCTGCTCATGGGCCGAGCATTCGCAACCGGTGCGCGGGAGCCTGCCCCTTCGCCCACACAGGAGCCGGGCCAGTCCCCGCGAAGCCCGGGGCCGATTCCGTCCCCCTGGAGGCCTGACCATGTCCCGATCGATCCTGGTGGCCGTCGCCTGGCCCTACGCCAATGGCCCACTGCACCTGGGGCATGTGGCCGGCTGTTACCTGCCGGCCGACGAGTTTGCCCGCTACCACCGGATGAAGGGGGACCGGGTCCTGATGGTCTCGGGCACCGACCAGCACGGCACCCCCATCACGGTCCGCGCGCAGTCCGAAGGGATCACCCCGGTGGAGGTCGCCGAACGCTACCACCGGATGATCGTCGATTCCTTCGACCGCCTCGGCATCCGCTGGGAACTCTTCACCAGCACCCACACCGAGAACCACCGGCAGGTGGTCCAGGACCTCTTCCTGGATCTGTACCGCAAGGGACTCATCGTCCTCCAGCCCCAGACGCAGCTCTACTGTCCCCAGGAAGAGCGCTTCCTGCCCGACCGCTACGTCGAGGGGCGATGCCCCCACTGCGGGCACGAGAAGGCTCGAGGCGACCAGTGCGAGGCCTGCGGCAGAACCCTGGACCCCGAGGATCTGGGCAGTCCCCGCTGCAAGACATGCGGAAGCACGCCCGCTCCCCGCCAGACCGAGCACTTCTTCTTCCGCTGGTCGGCCTTCAACGACCGCCTGGCGGAATGGCTTTCGGACAAGCCCAACTGGCGCCCGAACGTGGTGAACTTCTCGCGCCGCTACCTGCAGGAAGGCCTCCGGGACTCCGCCATCTCGCGCGACATCGACTGGGGCATCCCCGTCCCCGTCGAGGGCTATGAGGGCAAGCGCATCTACGTCTGGTGGGAGGCCGTGATCGGCTACCTCTCGGCCAGCATCGAGTGGGCCACCCGCCAGGGCCGGCCCGAAGCATGGAAGGACTGGTGGGAGGACCCCGAGGCCCGCACCTTCTACTTCATCGGCAAGGACAACATCCCGTTCCACTCGATCCGCTGGCCGGCGGTCCTGATGGGCCGCGGTGGGCTGAACCTGCCCGACGACGTCCCCGCCAACGAATTCCTGAACCTGGAGGGTCGCAAGTTCTCGACCTCCGAGAACTGGGCCGTCTGGACCAACGACTTCCTGGACCGCTACGACCCCGACCCGTTGCGCTACATCCTGACCGCCGCCGCTCCGGAAGGCTCCGACACCGACTTCTCCTGGAGCGAGTTCCACCGGCGCAACAACGACGAGCTGGTCGGCTGGTGGGGCAACCTGGTCCACCGCAGCATGACCTTCACGGCCAAGCACTTCGAAGGACGGATCCCGGTCGCCCACGAGACCCCCGAGGACCAGGCCATCCTGGATCAGGCCCGCCAGGCCTTCGAAAGGATCGGCGACCTCCTGGAGGCCTGCCAGTTCAAGGCCGCCCTGGCCGAGGCCATGGAGCTGGCCCGGGAAGGAAACCGCTACTTCGACACCCAGGCGCCCTGGAAGCTGGTCAAGACCGACAAGGACCGGGCCGGAACGGTCATGGCCACCATGGTGCGCCTGATCGCTGCCCTGCGGGTGCTCCTGACTCCGTTCCTGCCCAACAGCAGCGGGGTCCTGCACTCCGTGCTGGGACTCTCCGGCGACCCCGAGGCAGGCCCCTGGGCCATGCCGGAACTCCCTGAAGGGCACGTCCTGGGCGAGCCCCGCCCCCTCTTCAAGAAGCTCGACGAGAGCCTCATCGAAGAGGAGCGGGCCCGCCTGGGCTGAGAACCGCGGGAGGGCGCTACTTCTTCAGGGTCGAGATGTCGATCACGAAGCGGTAGCGCACGTCCGAAGCCAGAACCCGCTCGAAGGCCTCATTGATCTTCTGGGCCGGGATCAGCTCGATCCGCGGGGCGATCCCGTGCTCGGCACAGAAATCCAGGACCTCCTGGGTCTCGCGGATGCCGCCGATCAGGGAACCGGCGAAGGACCGACGCTTCATCAGAAGCGAGAAGACCTGGACAGCCAGGGGCTCGGAGGGCGCTCCGACGTTCACCAGCGTCCCATCCACGGCCAGAAGCGAGAGATACGCGTTCAGGTCGAGTCGGGCGCTGACGGTGTTCAGGATCAGGTCAAAGGTGTTCACCAGCTTCTTGAAGGTCTCCGGATCGCTGGTGGCGTGGTAGTGGTCGGCCCCCAGGCTCAGGCCATCCTGCATCTTGTTGAGGGTCTGGGACAGGACCGTCACCTCGGCGCCCATGGCATGCGCCAGTTGCACCGCCATGTGGCCCAGGCCTCCCATCCCGACGATGGCGACCTTCTTGCCCGGGCCCGCACCCCAGTGACGCAAAGGCGAATAGGTCGTGATCCCCGCGCACAGGATCGGCGCGGCCACGGACAGGTCCAGCCCATCCGGAATCCGCACCGCGAAGTCCTCGGGCACCACCAGATGGGTGGAATAGCCCCCATGGGTGAGTTCGCCGTCGCGGTCCACGCTGCCGTAGGTCATGGTGGCGCCGTGATGACAGTACTGTTCCTCGCCCTTCTGGCAGGAGGGGCAGGTGCGACAGGAGTCCACCATGCAGCCCACTCCCACCCGGTCGCCCACGGCGTGGCGGGTCACCTCGTCCCCCACGGCCGCCACCACCCCGGCGATCTCATGGCCAGGCGCCACGGGGTAGGTCACGCCCCCCCAATCCCCGCGGACGTGGTGGATGTCGGAATGGCAGACACCGCAGTACTTGATGTCGATCAGGATGTCGTGAGGACCGACCTCGCGACGGGAGATGGTGAGCGGCCCCAGCGGGTCGGTGGCCGAGAAGGCGGCGTAGGCGTGAACGTCGTGCATGGTTCCTCCAGGTCAAGATGGCCTCGGGGCTGCTCAGAGCGGGCGCTCCCGGGCAAGACATGGTTCGGCCTGGACTCCGCCTTCCTGCTGAACCGCCCGGCGGCCGGGAATGAAAGAAGGCCCACCCGCAAGGGGTGGGCCTTCTTCAGCGAACCGACGCGCGCTGGACCAGAAAGCCTATCCGCCAGCAGCCTGGCTGGCCGCCACCTGCTGCTCGAACATCATCTGCTGGACCCGCGGATCGGAGAGCAGGGCCGTCTGGAGCTCGACCAGCTCGCTGTAGACCGGTCCGGCGGAGGGGTGGGTCTTGAGCCCCTCCTCCACCTTGAGGTACTCGGCCGCCTCGGCGCCCTCCGGGTCCTGGATGGCCGAAGGCATCAACTCCTGCATCTGCTGGAGGGTTCCGGCGATGCTGGGATCGGCCATCAACTGAGCCTGGAGTTCCTGGACCCGGGCGCTGATCTGCTGGATCTGCTCATCGTTCAGGCTGGGCGGGGCCTGCGAGGCGGCCGGCGCCTCCGGGGCAGCGGTCGCCTGCTGCGGAGCCGCGGCGGTGGCGGGCATCGCCGGGGGGGCCGGAGGCGCAGCCTCCTTGGCAGCCTTCACCTCCGGCGAGCCCGAAGGCACCACCTGCGGCTGGTCTGCCGTGCCCGAAGCGGCCTGGTTGGCGGCCGGCTTGTCCTTGGCAAAGATGTTCTTGAACTTCTCGGCGATCTTCCCGCCGATGGCCTTGAGGGCCCCGCGCATCCCGAAGACCATCGAGCCCAGCCCCAGAGCCACCGCGCCGACCGCCACGACGGCCGGAGCGCCCAGGGCGGCGGCGATCATCGCCCCGCTGGAGACGATGCTGATGCCGCTCATGATCGCCTTGTCCCGGGCGCCCTTGACGATCTCGTCGATGGGAACATCGCGGACACCGGCCACCATCTTGCCTTCTTCGTTGCGGACCGGCACCTGCATGGGGATGCTCTCGGTGCCCTTGGCCTTCAATCCCTCATAGAAGTGCTTGGCGTCCAGGGCCTCCTTCAACTGGTCGGCCCCCGTCAACAGGCCGATGGCCCCGCCGATCCCGGCCATTTGACCCGCCATGGCCGCCGGGATCCCCCAGGACCCCCAGCCCGCCAGGCTGTAGACTCCGACGCTGCCGGCCATCTGCCCCAACCCATTGACCACGCTCTTGCCGCGGGCGACCTTCAGGCCTGCCGGCGAGTCGCCGACCTTGGGAAGCATGCCCTCGGGCAGGGTCTCTTCCTTGATCTGGCCAACCAGCTTCTGGACCTCGGCCTGGTTGGTGATGATGGCATCCTTGGGAAGCAACTGGACCTCGAAGTCGTCGATGGGCATCCGACCCGTCTTGGGATCGACGACCAGCATGTCCCCGGGGACCTGCAGCGGAACGTTGACCTCCGTCATCCCCTTGGTCTGGGGTGAGACGGCCGGATTGCTCTGAATGTTCATCGGTCAACTCCTGGGCGTGGGATCCCTGGACGGCGTCCCCCCGAAAGGAGCCACCACCGCAGCGTGGTATACGACAAGACCATATTAGTCCGAGGCACGGCCTGCAGCAACAAAGAGATGTTGCTGGCATGTAAAACGAGGCCGTCCCCCGACCATTGGAGGTTCCGTGACCGATCCCGAGATGACCGGACAGACCGCCGAGAAGCGCCTGGAGGAGGCCGGCGAGGAGTTGGGCCGCGTGCTGGCTGCCCTCCCGCCCGAGGTCAAGGCGATGGTGCGCGAGATCAAGCAGAACGTCGAACTGGAATTCGAAGAACAGCGCAAACAGGGGAACTACATGGATCGCTCGGTCTTCTTTGCCGCGGCCCTGATCGGGCACGAAGACCTCCGCGACGAGAACCTGATCCGCGCGGCTGCCAACTACGTGGACGCCGACCACGCCTACATGAAGGCCCAGCAGGCCTGATCCTCGCCGGGTCTGGCTATTCTGCCTCGCGCAGGCGGGCCGCCAGGCCCGGCAGGACCCAAACCCGCAGCACCGACTCTCCGATCCCGACCCGGGTCCCCGACTTGACGGGTGTGGCCTCGGTGACCTGGCGGCGACCCAGGCGGGTGCCGTTGTGGCTCTGAAGGTCCTCCAGGACCACCTTGCCGTCCTCGGTCACGTGCAGTTTCAAGTGCAGGCGGGACAACCCCGGGTCCACCAGGCGAATATCCGACTCCGGTCCGCGGCCGATCACCACGCCCTCACAGGAAATGCCCCAGAGCCCACCCCCGGCGGGTCCCTCCACCCCTTCCACCATGCCCAGGGCGGGGATGCCGCGGCTGTCGGTCCAGCGAACCTCGACGTCCTCCAAGCCCGCCTCCGGGCCGACCGAACGCACCTCGAAGGGCCCCAATGTGCGGAATCCCCGTTGCTGCATCTCGGTGGACACCAGGCGCAGCACCTCTTCGGCAAATCCCTCGGGGACCTCCGCCAGGTCCGGGAAGGGAACCAGCACCAGGTTCGGTACCAGGGTCATGCTGCCGCAGCGCCGGCGACTGTCCAGGAGGGTCCGCACTGCGGCCCGCGAGGCCTCCAGAGCGTGCATCTGCACCCCAGGACTGCCCTCCAGTCGCTCTTCAAGCACCCGTTCCAGACTCCGCAGCCAACCCATGGCATCAACCTCCCGCGCTGAATGCAGGCGTGTTCTCAGCCCGAGGCGCAGCGCCGACGTGTCGGCGAATCTCCCGGAGCCGGAGTTGCCCGCAGGCAGCGTCGATATCGGAGCCCTTCTCGCGGCGCACCGTGCAGCGCAGTCCTCCCTGCTGGACTCGCTCCTGGAAGGCCCGCACCCGAATCTTCGAGCTCCGACGGAAGGACGGATGGTCGACGGGGTTCCAGGGGATCAGATTGACCAGGGAGCGCAGGCCGCCCAGCAGCTCGACCAGGCGGTCCGCCTCCTCCAACGAGTCATTGACCCCATCCAACATGACGTATTCAAAGGTCATCCGGCGCCCCGTGGCCGCCTGATACTCCCGACAGGAGGCCAGGAGTTCGGCCAGGTTCCAGCGCCGGTTGACGGGCATGAGCCGATCCCGGAGTTCATCGCGGGTGGCATGCAGCGAGATGGCCAGCTTCAGGGGCAGCCTCTTCTCGGCCAGACGGCGGATGGCGGGGACCACGCCGGAGGTCGAGATGGCGATGTGGCGCATCCCGATCCCCAGACCGTCCCCATGATTGAGGATGCGGATGGCCCGCAGAAGGTTCCGGAAGTTGTGCAGGGGCTCGCCGATGCCCATGAACACGACATTGGCCACCCGCTCGCCGCGCGCATCGACCCGGCGCTGGATCGCCAGGACCTGGTCCACCATCTCCCAGGCCTGGAGGTTGCGTACCAGGCCCAGCTTGCCTGAGGCGCAGAACTCGCAACCCATCGCACAGCCGACCTGGCTGGACAGGCAGACGGCCAGGCGCCCCGGTCCGACGTGTTCGAGATACCGCATGCGCACGCTCTCGATGGGGTTGCCGTCGGGCAGGGTGAACAGGAACTTGGTGGTGTCCTGCAGGGACTCCTGAGGAGAGGCCAGATGCAGCGAGGGCAGGACCGCCACCGCCTCCAGGAGCTCGCGGAAGGCTCGCGACAGATCGGTCATGTCAGCGAACGCGCCGACCCTGCGGACGTACAGCCAGCGAATCAGTTGCCGCGCCCGGTAGGGTGACTGCCCCAGGAGACGAACGAAGGCCTCCAACTCGGAGGGCAGCAGATCCTTGAGGTTCACCTTCCCCTCGTGAAGGTGATCGGGAAATGCGCGGGCCAATTCCTCTGGACAGCCGGCCATCAGAAGAGGTCCATCCCCGCGATTTGCCAGGATCCCTCCACCGGGCGCATCACGAAGCGGCCCAGGCGCAGGCGGATGGTGGCCGAGGTGCCGTCGGTATCCTCGAAGGTCATGGCCTCGGTGCCGATGATGGGGACGCTGGAGAGGACCTCCACCGTCCCATCCGGAAGGGCCTTGAACTCCGCAAAGCCGGACTGGAAGTCCTGCAGATGGTAGTCCTCGTGGCGGAAGATGTCCTCGTGGAAGGCCCGGAAGGCGTCCCGAATTTCCTCCGCCGCCCCTTCCTTCTCGGGATGACGGGCCTGATACTCTTGAGCCGTCGCCTCGATGGCCAGATGGATTCGCCCCAGCACGGCCTCCAGGTCTCGGGCCTGGTAGGCCGCGTGAAGACCTTCAAGGACCTCCAGGATGGCTGCCTGCTGCTCTGAAGAGACCTCCAGGGCCTCAGGCGACGTCGACGCGTCCGACGAAGAGCCCGGCGAAGCGACTGGAGCCGGTTCATCATGCCGGTCGCAACCGGCGACAAGCAGGAACGCGGCAAGCAGGGCCACGGCACAGCGGAGAAGCATGGAGATTCCTTTCCAGGGCATCGGGACCCGCACAAGGGCCCGGGGTGATTATACCACCGGGAGCAAGCCGACCCGATGCCCTGGGAGCTGAGCGGCCTCAGTTCGAGCCGAAGCGCTCTCCGGGCCGCAGGCCGCGCCCCTGGACGAAGGCCCAGCCGTCCATCCAACCCTTCCCGGCAGGCTTGAGCTCCTTCAAGAGGACAGCTCCCTGCCCGGTGGCCACCACCGGGCCCTTCCCCTTCTCGAGGCGCAACACGGTCCCAGGCGGGCCCTGAAGATCGGGCTGGACATCGGCACGCCCCAGCTTCACGGGCTGGTCGCGCCAGAAGGTCAGGGCTGCCGGTTCGTGGGCCAGGGCACGGAGGAAGTCTCGGACCCTGGAGGCGGGAAGAGCCCAATCCAAGACCAGGTCTCCCTTGCGCAGGGGTCGGGTGTAGTCGGCCTCTGAAGGCTGAGGTCGGCGGACCAGGTTTCCGGCCTGCAGTCCGCGCACGGTCTCCACCAGCACCCGGGCCCCTTCCCGGGCCAGACGGGCCGAGAGCTCCTGCCCCGTCTCCTCCGGGTCGATCGGGACGCTCACCTGCATCAGCAGATCCCCGGTGTCGTAGCCCTCGTCCATCAAGAAGGTCGTCACGCCGGTCTGGGCGTCTCCGTTCATCAGGGCCGCCTGGATGGGAATGGCGCCTCGATAGCGCGGCAGAAGGGAGGGGTGCAGGTTGACGCAGCCCAGGCGCGGCAGGTCCAGGATGGCGGGTGGGATCAGCCTGGAGTAGGCGGCCACCAGGATGACGTCGGGAGCCAGGCCGGAGAGTGCCTCCAGGAACCCGGCCTCGCGAACCCGCACCGGCTGCAGGACCTGCAGACCCAGCTCCAGCGCTCGGGCCTTGACGGGAGTCGGCGTCACCTTCAGGCCTCGGCCACGGGGGCGGTCGGGCTGACTGACGACGGCGCAGACGTCAAAAGCCGCGACCAGGCCCTCCAGGGAGGGGACCGCGAACTCCGGGGTGCCCATGAACACGACGCGCATCCGAGCCTCCAGACAGGGGATGCCGGCGCCTTCGCCTCCTGCCGCCAGGGCCCTGCCCGCCGGAGGAACGCGTCAGGCCGAGCGCGCGGTCTGAGCCCGCGGGGCGCCTTCCTCGAGGTCTTCAGCAGGCTCCTCAGGCTCGTCCTCGGTCGTCACCGGGCGGATATCGCTGGCTTTGTCGACGAAGAGGACCCCATCGAGGTGGTCCACCTCGTGTTGAAAGGCCCGGGCCAGGAAGCCCTCGGCCTGCAGTTTAAGGGGACGCCCCTGCTCGTCCAGGCCTCGGACGGAAATCCGCAGGGAACGCCAGACGTCGCCCACGACTCCGGGGATCGAAAGACACCCTTCGGTGGCCAGTTCCTCCTCGTCGCCCAGGAGGGTCAGCTTGGGGTTGACCACGCGGATCGGTCCCTCCCCGATGTCGACCACGATGACCCTCTGGGAGATGCCCACCTGAGGCGCCGCCAGGCCGACTCCCTGGGAGGCGTACATGGTCTCGAGCATGTCGTCCAGCAGTCTCTGGATCCGCGCGTCGACCTGGCTGACGGGGCGCGCCTTCCGGCGCAGGACGGGATCAGGAACGAACTTGATATCCAAGGTGGCCAAAGCCTACCTCCCTCCGCCGTCCTGGCCTTCCGGAGCGGCTTCCTCTTCGGGATCCGTCTGGAGCTGGTGCTCAACGACCACCTTCGGGTTGACCTGGATCCGGTTGTAATTGTACCAGACGGGAGGCTCGGGCGTGAAGTCGACCTGCGCTCCGGGCCGCATCAGGCCGATGGGATGGACCCACTCGTGGACCACCTCGTTGGCCAGGTTCATCAGGCGCAGATGCAGCGTCACCTTCTCCAGGGGCTTGTCTGAACCGTTCCGGATGCTGGTCGAGGTCCGAACCTCGCCCACGAAACTGGTCCCGGGAGTCGTGCTGTCCGAGAAGTCGGTCTTGAGAATCTGGATCGGTGAGAGCCGATTGGTGCCGTCGGTCTCGACCATCCCGGGCTTGTCCGAAGAAGTCGAGGCGGGCTTGCCGGAATCGGCTGCCGTCGTTCCCCCAGAGGCGACCGGCGCGTCGGAGGCTGCGGGCGTCGCGCGGACCTGGATCCGAGAGACCGGGACGTTGAGGTCCGCGATGCCCAGGGCCGGGGTGGGGCGGTACGAGAGGTCCATGACCCGGGCCAGGTCGACCAGGGACACGAAGGAGCGACCCTGCACCTCGACCAGGGACAGGGCCAGGGGCTTTCCATCCAGGCAGGGCTGCAGACCGGATCCCGTCAAAACGGGGCCGCCGCCAGACCTGCGGGAAATCTCCACGCGGGTTCCGTCGACGGTCCACGAGTATCCGATGGCCTGCAGGAGGGAACCCAACTCTGCGTGGAGTTGACCACCCCGGGTCAGGGTGGCTCCCTGGAAGGGGCGATTCTTGACGTACAGTTCCAGGTCTGCGGCCTGGACCGCCGAGCTGACGACGAGGAGCGCCAGGCCCATGACCAGGGCTCGAAGTTTCCAGTTCATTGAATCCCTCCTCATACTTCCCCTTGCGGTGAAAGACCGTGAAGAGGGAAGAAGTTTCCCTCCAGGTCCCCGACCCGGCTACATCAGGCTCTGGGGGTCCGGATCCGCAAGGATCTGGAGATCCGGGCCCTCCGGCGGCCGCAGATAGTTCCGCACTCCGTCCATCAGTTCCTGCACTTTCGAGCCCTTCAACAGCAGGTGCCAGCGATGACGCCCGCGCACGCGCTCCACGGGGCAGGGTGCCGGCCCCACCACCCGGGCATGGCGCAGACGGGCCGAGAGGAGACTCCCGATCCGGGTGGCCTCCGCCTCCACCCGATCCGGATCGGGGTGGCTGACCAGCAGGCGGACCAGGCGACAGAAAGGCGGGTAGCCGGCCTCCCTGCGGATGTCCAACTCGCTGCGAGACATGGCCGCATAATCGTGTGTCGCGGCAGCCACCAGACACGGGTGTTCGGGGTCCATGGCCTGGAGGAGGACCTCGCCGGGACGGTCTCCCCGACCGGCCCGACCGGCCACCTGGGCCAGCAACTGGAAGGTGCGCTCGGCGGCGCGGAAATCCGGCATGTGCAGCTCGGCATCGGCCCGCACCACCCCCACCAGCGTGACCGAAGGGAAGTCCAGGCCCTTGGCGATCATGCGGGTGCCCACCAGGACCCGGGCCTGCCCGCTCCCGAAGCGCTCGAGAAGCCGCCGGTGAGCCCCCGTCCCGGCGGTCGTGTCGCTGTCCATCCGCACCACCGGAACGCCGGGAACCAGCTCCTGGACCTCCGCCTCCAGACGCTCGGTCCCGGCCCCCCCGGTGCGGAAGCGATGTCCCTGGCAGGCGGGACAGGTCTCGGGAGGAGGCTCCTGATGCAGGCAGTAGTGGCAGCGCACCAGCCCCCGGGCGCGATGCCAGGTCAGGGAGATGCTGCACTCCGGACAGGTCGGCACGAAGCCACACTCCTGACACTGAAGGAAGCTGGCGAAGCCCCGCCGATTCAGGAGCAGCACCACCTGCTCGTCCTGGGCGATCCGGTCTCGAAGAGCCTCCCCCAACTCGGGAGACAGGAGGCGCCCCTTGCGCAGGTGCCGGCGCATGTCCACGATCCGCACCGTCGGAAGCGGCCGTCCTCCAGGCCGGCCGGGCAGCTCGATCAGGCGGAATCGCCCCTGGCGGGCCAGGTGATAGGATTCCAGGGAAGGCGTTGCACTGCCCAGCACCACCGCGGCCCCGTGGCGGGCGGCCCTCTGGAAGGCCACCTGGCGGGCATGGTAGCGTGGGGCTCCTTCCTGTTTGTAGGAGGTCTCGTGCTCTTCGTCGACCACGAAAAGGCCCGGTCGGTCCAGGGGCGCAAAGACCGCCGAGCGTGTCCCCAAGGCCACGTTCAGCTCGCCCCGACGAAGGCTCCACCATTGCTCGCGGCGTTCGGGGTCGGCCAGGCCCGAGTGCAGCACTCCCACGGTGCCCCCCAGACGCCCTCGATAGCGTTCGACGGCTTGAGGAGTCAGGGCCAGTTCGGGCACCAGGACCACGGCTTGACGGCCCTCATCCAGAACCTCCCGGACGGCCCTCAGATAGACCTCCGTCTTCCCGCTTCCGGTCACCCCATGCAGAAGGACCGTCCCCCCCGTAGCCCGAGCCTCCCGAATCGCTTCCAGGGCCAGTTGCTGAGCGTGATTCGGGGCAATCTCGGGGTAGGCTTGAACCGGCTCCACGCAGGGCAGGGCCCGCGGCCGAGACCCACGCGTCGCCGTCCGGGCTGCGCGGGCCCGCCGAAGAACCGGGCCGGGGATCGCGGTCTGCAAGGCCTCCAGCCAGGTGCAGCCGTAAAAGCGGCGCATCCAGTCCGCCAGGTGCAGGAGGTCCTGTCCCCAGAAGGGGGTCGGGTCCAAGACTCGCAGGATCGGCCGCAGGCGATGGGATGAAGCCTCGGGGTCGGGATCCGCGACGATTTCCAGCACGAACCCCACCAGACACCGGGGCCCGAAGGGAACCTCGACGGTGCTCCCGACCTGAACCTCCCCGTGCAGCGCGTCGGGGATGCCGTAGGTGAAGGGGCGATTCAGGGCCCGCGCGGTGACCTCCACCACGACCCGCGCGTACAGGCCGTAGGAAGCCGGCTCGTGGGCAGCCTCAGCCCTCGTCGGGAGCCACCAGGAAGGCCTGGTTGAAGCCATCCTTCTTCAGCGTGTCCAGGAGGGCCTGGGCGCCCTGCCGGTCCGCCGAGGAGCCGACGTAGACCCGGAAGAGGTTCACCCCATTGCGGGTGGAGTGGTCGATCCGGGAGTCGTGCCCCTTGGCCTTGAGCTGGCTCACCAGCTCCTGGGCGTTGGCCAGGGCGGCAAACGAACCCACCTGGACCCGCCAGGTGGTCACCCGCGGGGCCGAAGCGGGAGTGCGGACCACCACGGGGGCGGAGGGGGCGGTGGTGGAGGTGTCCCCGGCCGGGGTGCGGATGGCTGCCGGGCGGATCGGCTGGGCAGCCCCGCTCGACGGGGAGGGAGAAGCGGCTGGCGACGGAGAGGCCGACGGCGACGGAGAGGTCGATGGCGACGGCGAGGCCTTGGGAGAGGGGGGCGAGGTCGGCTCGGAGTCCGGCTCGGGCTCAACCGCCTGCACCGGCGTGTCGGGGGCCAGCATCTCTTCGGCACGGGACAGCACATCCTCCGCCGAGCGCCGGGCGCGGACGATCCGGTCCAGGCGGTAGACCACCTTGCGGGGCAGGCGTTCCTCGAGCTCGACGATGCCCACGAAGAGCAGGTCCTCCGCCAGGATGTTCAAGCGCTTCTCGCAGTATTGCCGCTCCCGTGGCTGGTTGAAGTGATAGGAATAGACCTGCAGGGTCCGGGCATGAGGGAATCGATCCCCGGGCTTCCCGGCTTCGGCCTTGGCGGTGAGCAGACGGGTCATCTCGGCGATCAGGGCCTTCTCCTCGCGGAGCATGGCGGCGTTGCCCTCGTCCCCGACGATCAGGATCGCCAGGTTGGGAGCTCCCTCCCGGGTCTTCTCTTCGGCTCGAAGTCCGACCGACGACGCCAACAAAGCCAAACCCAGGCCGATCACGAGGGCCAGCAACCGATACCCCATCTGCAAAGAACCATACCTCCCGCCGTCTCGGGCGATCCTCGACCGCCCTGCTGCCTCCCTCCCGGCCCAGGACAGCGTCCAGGCGACCGGTGGGAAGAGGGAAAATTCCGGGCCCTGGCCGGGAGTCCTGCCGGGGAACGGCTCGGCCGCGTTCCTACCCCTGGACCGACGCCAGCCGGCTGGCCATCTTGCGCAGGCGGGGAACCTCGTCCTCCGGGGCCAGCTCCAGAGCCCTCTCGAAGGCTGCGGCGGCCTCGTCCATCTGCACCAGGCTGGCGCAGGCCTTGCCCAGATCCGCGTGGATCCTCCAGTCGTGCTGCATGGTCTCCAGCGCCTTGCGGTAGGACCAGGCGGCCTCGGCAAAGAGATCCTGACGAAACTGGACCCGGCCGGTCAACCACAGGAAGTAGCCCTCCTGGTCGGGGAAGATCCGGGCCGCGCGATGGAAGACATCCACCGCGTCCTGGAACCGTCCCGCCTTGCGCAGCACCCGCCCCAGCTCCTCGTGCAGGTCGGGACGGCGCGGGTTGTCCTGCAGGGCCTCCTGCATCAGGGTCACGGCGTTGCCCCAGTGCCCCTGCAACCCCTGGATCCGGGCCTGGGTGATCTTCAACTCGCAGTTCCGGGGCTCGGCCTGCAAGGCCCGGTCCAGCCAACGCTGAGCCTTGGCGTAATCCTTGCGGACCAGGGCGACCTCGGCCAGGCCGTGAAGCGCCCGGGCATCCCTGGGATTGCGCTGGAGCGCGGCCTGGAAGACCTCTGCCGCTCGCGCAGGGTTGTTGTTGGCCAGGTAGGAGCGGCCCATGTCCACGTAGGCCTCGCCCAGCATCCGGGTCTTCTCCTGATTGCCGACCCGGGCCAGGAACTTGCGGAAGGACTCCACGGCCCGTTCATGCCGACCGGCCTGGGCGTAGGCCCGGGCCATCGAGAGGTGCAGCAGGTACAGGTCCGGGTCCAGGTCCAGGGCCCGCTCGTACTCGGCGATGGCGAGGTTGGTCAGGCCCTGTCGGGCCAGCGCCTGACCCAGCATCCCGTGGGCCTGGGCATCGGCCGGAGCCAGCTCCAGGCTGCGCTTGAGGTCGCGGACGGCCTCCTCGTATTCTCCCTGCTCGACGTGCAGCATGCCCAGGGCCTTGGGATAGCTGGCGTTGGTGTAGTCCAGGCGGGAGGCCTTGGACAACTCGTGGATGGCCGAGGGGAGCTGCCCCGAGCAGTAGTAGGCCATGGCCAGGTCTTCGCGGAACTCGGGATTCACCGGGTGCAGCTCGACGGCCTTGCGATAGGCCTGGACCGACTGCTCGTCGTAGCGTTTCTTGAGGTAGATCCGCCCCAGCCGATGGTGCAGCTCGGCGCTGGCGGGGTCCAGCTTGACGACCTCTTCGAAATGGCTCAGGGCGTCGTCGAGTCGACCCGAGCGCATATGCAGCTCGCCCAACTGACGATGGATCTGCAGGTCCTGGGGATGGAACTGCAGGGCCTGGTCCAGACGGCGGACGGCCTCGGCGGAGTTGCCGTGGCGTTCCAGGAGCTGGGCCAGGCGCAGCGAGGCGTCCCGGTTGCCCCGGTCCAGCTCCAGCGCCTCCTGCAGCTCCTGGGCGGCCAGGTGGTCCTGGTTCTGGGCCTGGTAGACGGCCGCCAGGTCGGCCCGCAGCGAGGCATCCCGCTCATCCAGTTGGATGGCCATCCGCAGGGCCTGCTGGGCGTGGCTGTAGTGCCGCCGGCGGGCGTAGAGCCGAGCCAGCAGGCTGTGGGTGTGGGGGTCGCGGGGGTCCAGCAGGCAGGCCTGCTCGAGGAAGGGGATCGCCTCGTCCAGGCGATCCGAAGCCGCCAGGATCAGGCCCAACTGCCGGTTGGCCTCGAGGTGCTCGGGCTGGTGGGCAATCGCCTGAAGGTACTGGTCGATCGCCGCGTCCAGGCGCCCATGTTCGTGGTAGAGGAAGGCCAGGCGGCAGCGGGTGTTGGCGTCTGCCGGGTCGCGATCCAGGGCCCCGTGCAGGGTCGAGATGACCTGCTCGGGCTGGTCGGTCCTCTGGAAGAAGTCGGCCAGGCCCAGGTAGGGGTCGGCGCTGTCCTCCATCAGCTCGACGGCCCTCTCCAGGCTCTCGCGGGCCCGCCCGAACTCCTCGGTCTCCAGGTAGGCCCGCCCCAGGTACAGGTGGGCCTCTCCCATGTCCTCGTCTCGCGACAGGGCCTGGAGGAACTCGAAGATGGCCTCCTTGTAGCGGCCGTTGCGGTACAGGCTGAGGCCGGACTCCATGTGGGTCCGGGCCTCGCGATCCACGACGAAGTGCGAGGGGGACAGGACCTCTCCGCACTCGGCACAGAGCTTGCGCTCGGAAGGATTCTCGGCCCCGCAGCGGGCGCAGACCGTCCGGGTGGCCTCGGGACGCTCGGCCAGCAGGCGGTTCTGCTGAGCCTCGTCGTCGCGAAGCCGATCCATCAACTGATCGATCCGCCCGGTGACCTGTTCCTGACGCACGTTGGCCATCCAGGAGGTGCTGGCGACGCTGCCGGTCGGGCTCTGGATGTAGGGCTGGTAGGTCGCCGTGGCGCGGCCCGCGGCAGGTTGCGACGCGGGGAACGGCGGAGCTGCCGGGGTCGGCGGCGTCGGCGAGGCCTCGGGTGCGGCCGTGCCCGAGACCGGGTAGCCCAGGGCCTCCGAGACGGGGTCGTGCTCTGCCGGGCGCGGCGGCGTGGGCAGAGAAGCCCCCATCGGCGCCTGGGGCAAGGCGGTGCCCAACGGGGGTGCCGCAGGCGAGAAGGGCCGGGGAGGCGGCTTGGGAGGATCCACCGGGACGTCGGCCCGCGTGGCCTCCAAGGGAGCCTTCAAGGCTGGACCCGGCGCCGGGAAGACGGGAGCCGGGGGGCGTGGAGGGGGGGCCTTCCAGGCGGCGGGTTCCAGCGTGACCGGCGGCGAGGAGGGAGCCTCGAACGAGGGGGGGCCGGATTCCGGCAACTCGACGCGCAGGCTGGAGCGCTTCAGGAAGTGCTCGAAATCGGCGATGAACTCGGTGAGGTTCTGGTAGCGGTCTTCCGGATCCTTGCGCAAGGAGCGCAGGATGATCATCTCCAGGGAGAGGGGGACCGAGGAGTTGAAGTCGCGCGGTGAGGGCGGTGGGGCCTCGGCCACCTTGCGGAACATCTCCAGAGGGTTGCTGGCGCTGAAGGGCCAGCGGCCCGTCACCATCTCGAAGAGGATGACGCCCAGCGAGTAGATGTCGGTGCGCGGGTCGGTCAGGCGCCCCAGGGCCTGCTCGGGAGAGACGTAGGCGGCGGTCCCCATCACCTGGCCGACCTCGGTCAGCGAGTGGCTTCCTTCGAAGAAGGCCAACCCGAAGTCCATCACCTTCACCTGCCCCGCGGAGGTGACCATGATGTTGTCGGGTTTCAGGTCCCGGTGGATGACCCCGTTGTCGTGAGCGTAGCGGACGGCCTGCAGGACCTGCCAGAAGATCCGGAGCCGTTCTTCAAGAGCCTGCGAGCCGGGTGCCTCTTCGTCCGAGAGGATCTCGCCCAGGGTCTGGCCCTCGACGAACTCCATCACGATGAAGTGGATCTCGTCCACTTCCCCGATGTCGTGGATCTTGACGATGTAGGGGCTGTCCAGCCGAGCCGCCGTCTTGGCCTCCCGCAGGAAGCGGTCGACCGCCTTCTGGGTCAGCTTCTTGGGAGGCAGGACCTTGATGGCCACCTGGCGTTCCAGGACGGGGTCCTCCCCGCGGTAGACCACGCCCATGCCCCCACGACCGAGTTCCTCGATGATCCTGTAGCGACCGATGTGGACGGGAGCCATCCTGCCTCCGCGAGAACCTGGACCGGTTCAGGAATCCCTGGCCAACCATTCCGCTGCCAGGACCAGGGCTTCCTTCCGGGATTGCACCTGACCGTCGGCCACCGCCTCGGCCAGTCGCTCCAGGAGGCGGCCCACCAGGGGACCACGCGGCAGGCCAAAGGCAAGCGCCAGGTCTGCGCCGGTCACAGGACTCTTCGGGCGGGCGACCCGTCCTTCCTGGAAGAAATCGTCCAGCATGCGGCGGATGTGTTCCAGGGCAGCCGGGTCCTCTCCCCTGCCGGCGCCGCCCCCCCAGGCGACCGCGAAGACCAGCACGTCGGGAGCCGCCGGTCCGGCCTCCCGGAAAAGACGGCACCACGGTCCAGGCGAAGCCTGGCGCCGGGCCAGGGCCCAAGGTTTCTCGTACAGGGTCAGCACACGGTCCAGGCGGCGGATCTCCCGCTTGGACAGGACCAGGCGCCGTCCGGCGCGTTCGATTCGGCTGGCCTTTCCTTCTGGACGCGTGCCTGAGCTGAGCGGCCCGGGTTCCAGCATGGCGGCCAGCTTGAGAAGCTCCTGGGGCCGGCGACTTGCAGCCAGGGGCTCCTCGAGGTGCGAGCGCAGCGCTCGCGGGCAGCCGGTCAGGCTCTCAAAGCCGGAGGAGTGCAGGGCCTCCAGGGCGGTCAGGGTGGCCCGGGCACGCCTCCCCCGCTCGCCAGGGAGCCCCTCGGCTTCGGGAAGGACCTCCCCCAGCAGACCCGACTCGACGAAGAGGTCCCAGTGGGGCAACAGGCCGGCCTGAAGGCATGCGAAGAACTCGTCCCGGATGCGTTCGGGAGAGACCCGGCGGAGTTGCGCGGCGTGGGCCCGGAGAGCTTCGGGGAGTCCCGGGGCAGGTCTCAGGGGGAGCGAACACAGCATGCGCAGGGCCCGCATGGTGCGCAGCGGATCCTCGGCCAGGCTGGTGGGGCCGGCTGGCCGGAGGATCCGGTCTTCCAGATCGGAGCGGCCACCCGTGGGGTCCAGGAGCCTGCCGGCCTTCACGTCCCAGGCCAAGGCGTTGACGGTGAAGTCGCGATGCCGCAGGTCGTCCTCCAGGCTGGAACCGACCCGGGCAGCCAGATCCAGGTCCCGGCCCTCCTTCAGGACGATCCGGGCGATGCCGCGGCCCCGATCCAGGGGAACGAAGGTTCCTCCCAGTCGGCAGGCCAGGGCGGACGCCAGCTCCATGACCTGACCGGGAGAGGCCGCCTCGACCACCAGGTCCAGATCCTTGCCGGGCACGCCCCTCAGGGCATCGCGAACCGCCCCTCCGACCAGGAAGACCGGCAAGTCCCGAGCCTCGGCCTCGGACACGACCCGATCCAGGATGGGCCGGAAGCCGTCCCAGAGAGGCGGAAGGTCCACCTCGAGCCCCTCCTCGTCCCCTGACCGGGTCAGAATCGTGCCGCGCTGGGTTCAGGACTCGGCTCGGGGCTGGCGTCCTGCGGTGCCGGAATCACCCCATGCTCGGACGGCGTGGGAGACGCCGCAGGCGATGGGGACGCCCCCGCCGGAGAGGGGCTGGTCCCGGGGGTCGGACTCCCAGCAGACGAGGGCGCCGGGCTCCCTTCTCCGCTTGGGCTTGCTTCCCCCGTCGGGCTTCCCTCGGCAGCGGGGGTGACCTGGACGGTGGGGGTCTCCTGCGGAAGGGGCACCTCGGGTCGGTTGGGGAGGGCCTCCGGCGAGGGGGCGAAGAGCTGGCTGGGGCGACGGATGCGCAGGACCTGAATCCGGTGATTTCCGGAATCGGCCACCAGAATCCGGTCTCCGGGCCCTTCGGCGATCTGCTGGGGTTTCTGGAACTGGCCCGGAGCGACCCCGGTCTGTCCCCACTCGGCCTCGAAATCGCCTTGTTGGGTGAACTTCTGAATCCGGTTGTTGCCGGAGTCGACCACCAGGATCGAGCCGTCCGAGGTGACCAGGACATCGGTGGGGTGGCGGAATTCTCCCTCCCCCTTCCCCGGCAGCCCCCACTTCTTCAACAGCTCTCCGTCGGGAGTCAGCTTCAGGATCTGATGGGCCCCCGTGTTGGCCACGTAGAGGTTGCCCAGGCTGTCCACGGCCACCCCCCAGGGCTCGACAAACGGAACCTGGTCCGCCCGGTCCAGGATCTTCAGGACGTTGCCCTGGGAACCGAAAAGCTGCAGCCGGTTGTTCCGAGTGTCGGCCACCCACATCTCGCCCGACTTGTCGAAGGCCATCCCGATCGGCCCGGCAAACTGCCCCGGCTGGGAGCCCAGCGAGCCGAGCTCCCCCAAGAAGCCTCCCCGCGAGTCGAAGTGCTGCAGACGGTCGTTGCCGGTGTCGGCCACCCACAGGGTCCCATCAGGAGCCACCTCGATCCGCAGAGGCTCACGGAACTGACTCCGATCCGCTCCGGGACCGCCCCACACGTCGATCAGCCCGCCTTCCGCGTCGAAACGCTGAATGCGCTGATTGCCGGTGTCCACGGCGTAGGAGTTGCCACTGGGGTCGACGGCCACCCCGGCGGGCTCGGCCAGTTCGCCCGGCAGGTTCCCCCGCGCCGCCGCCCCGACCACTCTCTCGGTGGAGGGGGGCAGTTCGTGCTGGGTCAGGTACAGGACGGCCGCCACCGCGCCCCCCAGCACGCCGACCAGGATCAGGACCCAGACCAGAAGCCTCGTGTTGTGCAAGTCGACTCTCCGCAGCGTCCGGACGGGGGACTGGCCCGATCGGAACGGCTCGTTGTAGGATGAAGGCAGCCAGATGAGTCAGGAGGCGACGCCGCTGGACAGCTTCTCGGACCTGCGTGAGTTCTACAGGCGACTCGACGAGATCCTCCCCGGACCGGATCTCCCTGCCGAGGAGGGATCGAACCATTGTGGGGCCTGCGGCGACTGCTGCCGCTGGTTCTTCTACCTCTCCCGCCACGAATGGGACTATCTGGCCCAGGACCTCGAGACTCGAGGGGAGGAGGACCTGGCCCGGTTCCGCGTGGCCGTGACCCCCGAGCAGGACGAGAGGCTCGGGCTTCCCGAATGGCGCTGTCCCCTGTATGTCCCAGGTCAAGGCTGCGGGGTCTACGACCGGCGCCCCCTGGCGTGTCGCCTGGCCGGGCCCTACCTCCCCATCCTCTCCAGACTGCCCGAGCACTGCATCTTCATCCGGCCGATCCGCTATGCGACGGTGGAGGAGATCCCGCTGTGGGAGGAGTACGTCCGGGTCTTGCGCCGGCACCCCTCCCCGCCCGGCTACCTGGCTCCGGGGCCCTCCTTCGGAAACCGCCTCAGCGACGCACCAGCCCCGCCCGGGAATAGTCCTGGATCCCCAGGCGATCCACCGTCACCCCCTGCAGCTCCTGACGCCAGGCGTTGACTTCCAGGGCCCAGGCCAGGGGAACCGTGGGAGCAGCCTTCCAGAGCTGCTGCTGGATCTCCCCGTAGAGGCGGAGCCGATGCTCCGGTTCTGCGATCGAGCGGGCCATGACCAGCAGGTCCTGGAGCCGGGCGCTGGAGAAACGCGAGACGTTGGTGCCCCCTGGGAACCGGTTCTCGCGGGACCAGGTCGGGTACAGGTCCAGGTCCGGGTCGACCATTCCCTTCTCCTCCAACTGCAGCGCCAGGTCGTAGGCACCGCGGCGAAGGCAGTCCGTGAACTCGGCCGGAGGCAGGGCCCGGGGACGAACGGGCAGCCCGACCTTGGTCAGCCCCTCGGCCACCTTCCGGGCCAGGATTTCGGGATTCGCCAGAACGGGCGACTCCACGGGGTAGAGCAGCCAGACCGGTTCAGAAGAGGGCAGCCGAACCCGCGACAGAAGCCGTCGAGCCCGCTCGGGCCGCCAGGCGTAGCCCCTCTCGGTCTCGTCAAAGGCCCAGCTTCGCGGCGAGAGGACTCCGGTGGCCGGAGCCATGCGCGAACCCGCCAGGCTCCTGGCCAGCGCAGCCCGGGGGAGGGCGTGCTGCAAGGCCAGCCGGGTCCGGATGTCGCTCCAGGGATTGCGTGAACAGTTCATCACCAACGACCAGGAGTTCAGGCCGCCCGCAGGTGCCAGCCCGAAGGTTCCGGCCTTCTTCAGCTCATCGACCGCCAGCAGGTCGACGGCCAGGGCCAGATCTGCATTCCCTCGGACCAGCTCGCGCTGGCGGGCTGAAGCCCGGGGCACCACCGTGAAGACCAGGTGGTCCAGGGCGGGCGCTCCTCCCCAATACTGCGGGTTGGCCTCCAGGGTCACCCGCTGGCCGGAACGCCTCTCGAGGAACCGGAAGGGCCCGGTTCCGACCGGACGGACCTCACCCCCCTCCGGGATGACCATGGAGGGGCCCACGATGGCCATCGGGGGGTGGGCCAGGATCTCCAAGAATCCGGGCATGGGCTCGCGCAGCACGATCTGCAACGTGTGGGAGTCCAGCGCCCTCACGTGCCGGAGGACCGGGGTCGCCCCCCCCAGCAGGCAGCGGAAGAAGGTGGTGCGACCCCGCCGGGGACCCGGGTCGGAGAAACGGCTCAGGGAACTGGCCGCAGCGGCTGCGGTCAATGGTTTCCCATCGTGGAAGCGGACATCCCGCCGCAGGTCCAGCACCCACTCGCGCCCGTTGCCCGAGCTCTTCCAGGACACCGCCAGGGCGGGCAGGACCTGGCCGGGCTCGGGGCCGGGACGGACCAGCGTCTCGAAGAGGCACGACAGGACCCTCCACGAGGTCCGATCCATCACCTCCCCGGGGTCCAGCCCCTGCAGGTCGGCCGGCAGGGCAACCACGACCGCACCTCCGACGGGGTTCCCGCGGGGGGCCGCCCCCAGGCCCTGCGTCCCCCAAGGCAGGAGGGCCGACAGGATCAGGAGGAGCAGGGTGCCCAGGACGCGCGCCGGACTCACGGTCCTGGCGGCTTCGGGAGGATCGGCTCCGGCTCGGGGCGGAAGAGGGCCTGGACCTGCCCGTCGGCGATGACGCGAACCGTGCGTGCCATCTCCGCCTCCAGGACGGCCTCCAACTGGGCCTCGGCCCGATCGATCTCGTCGTTGACGATGGTGTAGGCGTAGCGATCCATATGCTTGAGCTCGCTGCGCGCCACCAGCAGGCGTCCGGCGATCTGTTCGGCGCTCTCGGTCCCGCGGTGGCGCAGGCGCCACCGCAGGGCCTCCAGATCCGGAGGAGCCAGGAAGATGCTGACGCAGTCCGGTTCAGCGGTCATCACCTCCAGACCGCCCTTCACGTCCACGTCCAGGACCACGTGCCGTCCCTGGGCCCGGGTCCTCTCGACGAATTCCCGAGGGGTCCCATAGTAGGCGCTGTGCACCTGGTTCCACTCCAGGAATCGGTCCTGCTCGATCCAGTCGTTGAAGGTCTCGGGAGGCAGGAAGTAATAGTGCTGGCCGTCGATTTCGCCCGGTCGGGGAGCGCGGGTGGTGGCGGAGATCGAGAAGACACAGTCCTTCCGGCAGGTCAGGAGGCGCTCGAGGATGGTCCCCTTGCCGACTCCCGAGGGTCCGGAGACCACCACCAGGAGGCCCTTGCGCGAACCGGTCATTCCTCGTCCACCTCCTCGGGGCCCGGCTCCACCGGTCCTGCCGGCGAGCCGTGGCGACGCACCCGGTTGGCCAGCGTCTCGGTCGAAAGGGCCGAGAGGACCAGTTGCCCGGTGTCCATGAACAGGACCGTCCGAGTCCTGTGGCCAGCCGTGGCATCCACCACCTGGCCCTGGCGCCGGCCCTCGCTGACCGCCCGCCGCACCGGGGCCGAATCGGGAACCACCGCCGCGAGGATCCGCCCTGAAGAGACGTAGTTGCCGTATCCGATCGGGATCAAGCCCATGGGTCGGGCCGCATTCTCGCCTCCCCAAGGGAATCCTCCCCCTGGCCGGCAGGGTGTCTGGGTGTGGTGCGGAGAAGGGCGGGGGATGATCGTCGACTCCATCACCCTGCGGGCGGCCTGCCTCGAGCTGGCCCCTCTCCTTGCAGGAGGCCTCCTGCAGAAGATCTCCCAGCTCGGTGAGCAGGACCTGGTCCTTCACTTCCGCCGGCCCGGGGTGACCCACCGCCTGTTGATCCGGTTGGCCCCCGACGACGCCCGGGTGGTCCTGGTGACGGGTCCGCTTTCTCCGGCCCGCGAGCCCTCGGCCTTCACGATGCTGATGCGCAAGCACCTTTCGGGGCTTCCCCTGCTGAAGGTGCACCAGAAGGGCATGGAGCGATCGGTCTGGATGGACTTCCAGGGCTGGTCCCTGGTGGTCGAGATCCCCGGACGCTCCAACAATGTCTTCCTGGTTGCCGAATCCGGGCGCCTGGCCGGGATGTTGAACCCCGAACGCGAGGGGTCTCGGAGACTCCGTCCAGGCCGGGACTACGCCGTCCCCCCCCGGCCGGACCGACCGGAGGCCCTGGAGGTCACCAGAGCCGATCTGCCCGCCCTGCTCCGCCCCGCGCTGGGTGAACCGGCTGCACGCGCCCTGGGCCGGGCGCTCTTCGGCCTGCCCCCCCAACAGTGCCGGTTCGCCTGCCGCCTGGCCGGCCTGGACCCCCTCGCGCCTCTGACCCGGGAGGCCCTGGACGCCCTGGCCGCAAGCTGGCCGGACTGGAAGAGCCGACTCGAGGCCGATGCCTTCGAACCGGTCCGGCTGCCCGGGGGCCGGGTCTCGCCCTGGCCCCTGGACGAGCCCGGCGAGGTCCGCTTCTCCAGCGTTCAGGAAGCCCTCCAGGAAGACTCCGGTCCCCCAGGCGTCCGGGACGAACGCTCCGAGCTGGAGGGCCTGGTCCGCCGCGCCCGGCGCAAGGCCCGCACGGTCCTGGAACGCCGCATGGAGGATCTGGAGCGCGCCCGACAAGCGGATTCGCGACGCCTGGCAGGTGAGCTCGTGCTGGCCCACTGCCACGAGATCCCTCGGGGAAGCGACCGGGTCTGCCTCCCCGACTGGGAGGGGCGAGAGATCGAGATCTCCCTGGATCCCTCCCGCTCCGCTGCCGAGAACGCCCAGCGCATGTTCCGCGAGTATCGGCGACTGCAGCGCGCCCAGAAGGCCTTGGAGGCCCCGCTGGCCCGGGTTCGCTCGGAGCTGGAGTTCATCGACGAGGTCCTGCTGGCCCTCCAGGACGCCTCCAGCGCCCAGGAGCTCGAGGAGATCCGTCAGATATGGCGCGAGGAGCGCCCCGGAGCGTCCGCCCGCCCCAAGCGCCGCATGCAGGCCCCCTCGCCGGGGCCGAGACGCTTCCGCCACGAGGGTCTGGCCATCCTGGTCGGCCGGAACCCCCGCCAGAACGAGAAGCTGACCCTGAAGGTGGCCAGCCGCGACGACCTGTGGTTCCACGCCCGGAACATCCCCGGAGCGCACGTGGTCCTGCGGACCGCCGGGCGGATCCCCACCGAAGAGACCCTGCGGGCCGCCGCCGTCCTGGCCGCCCGGTTCAGCCAGGCGGGTTCGGCCACCTCGGTCGAAGTGGTCTGCACCCCGATCCACAAGGTCAAGAAGCCCCCGGGAAGTCCGCCCGGAAAGGTGATCTACCGGGGCGAGCGCACCTTGCTGGTCGATCCTGCCGCCAGGGTCGAGGGCCTGGACACAGAAGAGGAGACCGGATGAGACATGTTCGAGCGATCGTGGGAATCCTGTTGACCCTGACCTTGCTGACGGCCTGCGGCCGAGCCCCCCAGACTCCGCCCCCCGGCCAGCCGACGGCTTCTCCGGCCCAGGGGACGGGAAGTCCCGTGCCCGCATTCACCCTGAAGGACGCGGAAGGCAAACCCGTCGGCTTCACCCCCGGAACCGACGCCCTCACGGTGCTGGAGGTCTGGGCCCCGACCTGGTTCGAGCAGTCTGACGAGCAGTTCCAGCGCCTGCAGGAGCTTCACGAACGCTTCGGCAATCGAGGGGTTCGGATTCTCTGCCTGGCCTACGAGACCGACCCGCCCCGGGTCCGCCAGGCCATCGCGGACCACGCCGCCCTCTTCGACGTGGCCCTGGGCCAGGAGGCCACCTTCGACATGTTGGAACTGCAGTCGCTGCCGACCACCTGGATCCTGGATCGCCAGGGAAGGCCCCTGCAGCGCCTGGAGGGCTTCCATCCCCTGGAGGTCCTCGAGAAGCACCTGGAAGAAGCCCTCTCCGGCCCGTCGGAAGAGTAGGCGGTCAAAGGGTCGGAGGGCGGCGTGGCGGGCCAGCGGTTGCCGCGCCGAGGAGGACTCAGCCCTCCAAGGCTTTGCTGGCCGCGCGCTCGGGGTCGCCGAAGAACACCAGGTCCATCTTCTCGACCACCTCCTCGGGCAGGGTCGCGAACTGGGACTTGTTGCCGAGCGGCACCAGGGCCCGCAGGGCGCCGTTGTCCAGCACCACCTGGAGGGGCTCGGCCAGGGAGGGCAGGGCCCGCAGATTGCCCTGGATGGTCAGGTCACCCAGCACCACCGTGCCAGGCTGGAGCCTGCGGTCCTGCAGGGCCGAGAGCATGGCCAGGTAGAAGGCCACGCCGCACTCGCACTCGACCCGCCCGCCCGTCAGGTCGACGGCTTCGGCGATCAGGTCCCTCTGGGCCAGCAGCGGCGCCAGGCCGATCCGATCCTTCACCGACTGCAGGTAGGCGTGGGCCCGCTGAAGCGACTCCTTCAAACCCTTGTCCAGGCCGGCCGCATCCGTCTCCACTTTTGCCATTTTGCCGAGAGGAAGTGACCTGAGCATTTTCTTTGCCTGTTAAGCATGAATCGGCCTGGCCTCTGTTGAAAGGTGTTCACGTTACCGAACATCTGTTCCGCAGAGGAGGC
>Ga0334883_1000104_pt1 | contig 154767 bp, 119 predicted proteins | sample GraSluR1_MG_6_FD_207230 | JGI IMG/M metagenome (GOLD analysis project Ga0334883, IMG submission 207230) | Sludge microbial communities from methane-producing bioreactor in Wageningen University, Netherlands - Granular Sludge_09_05-R1 | ecosystem: Engineered > Bioreactor > Anaerobic >...
CTGGCGCACCGGCGCCAGGTCTTCGATGTGCCTGGCGTCGTTGAGCCAAACGATCCCCTTTGAGCCATTGACATAGCGGACGCAACTCGTGGCGGCATAGTCTATCTTGACCCAGGAGTCCCTGATGCGCATGACGGCGGCATCCTGCCCCAGAACGTGGCGCACGATGACGTTCAGGGGGCCGCCGTGGGAGACCAATGCGACCCGCTCGGCTCCGCGCTGCGCCACGATCTCTTGCAGGCGCTCCCACCCGGCCAGCACGCGCTCCCACATGCGCCCATTGCCATAGATGAAATGCTCGTCATCCCAGGCGAGCAGGTCTTCAGGCGGCAGTTCCCCCGGGTATCCGTCCAGGTCCTCGATGCTCACCTCGGCAAATTCGGGCATCAGCAGGCAGGGCAGATCGGGACGGCGCTCTCGGATCGCTGCCGCCGTTTCCTGGGTGCGCCGGAAGGGGCTGGCAACCAGCAGTTCCAGCTCGAACGCCTCGCAACGCTCCGCCAAGCGGCGGGCCATCTCGTGGCCCAGCGGCGTCAGGGCGTTGTGGGCCGTGATCTGGTTGGGCGGCGCGTAATCCACATGGGCGTGCCGCAAGAGATAGATATCAACCAAAGCGTAACCTCCCGTACAGCAGTGCTGTCATCGTGTATTGCAGGCCAGGCGATCCGTGGACAGCGCCTCGATGGGGGGATTATACCATGCTGCCCCACTCGCCCGAAAACCGACGCGACGTCTGTCAGGGGACGGCAAGCCGGCGGAACCATTTGACGCTCGGTTTGGGGGCAGGTAGAATCCCTTCTAGTCGGCGCGGTTTGCTGAGGTACCCCAATGTCACGGCGTCTCTTGTTTGCACTCTTGATCCTCTTGGCGGCAACGTGTCTCGGGTTTGGGCCCCCGCGCCTGACCGATTCTGACGTGGCATTCAAGGGGCTGACGCCGCAGCAGATCGCCTTGATGCGCAGCGCTCCTGCTCCCGATATCACCGCTGCGGCGGCGCTGCTGGTCAACCCCACCACGGGCCAAGTGCTCTATGCCCACAATGAGCACGCGCGCCGGGCCCCGGCCAGCCTCACCAAACTGATCACGGCGCTGGTGGCCCTGGAGCGCGCCGACCTGGAGCGGCCCATCACCATCACCAAAGAAGACCTGGCCGTCTGGACCATGATCGGCCTGAACGAAGACGAGGTGCTGCCCCTGGGCGAGCTGCTGCCCGTGCTCCTGCTGCCCTCGGACAATGCGGCGGCCATGGCCATCGCCCGCAACCTGGGCGGCAGTGTGCCAACCTTTGTGGGTTGGATGAACACGTGGGTGGAGAACTGGGGCCTGCAGAACACCCACTTTGCCAACCCCAGCGGGCTGGACGCCGAAGGCAACTATACTTCGGCCTGGGATATGGCCCGTATCGCGCTCTATGTCATGCAGGAGCCGCTGCTGCGAGACATCCTGAGCCGCCCGGAGATGGTCTCGGCCAACCGCCGGCTGGTCAACACCAACGAGATGCTCGCCCGCTACCCGGGGGCGGTCGGCGTCAAGACCGGTACCGAGCGCCAAGCGGGTGAGTGCCTGATCACCCTGGTGGAGCGCCGCCAGGGCAAGGCCCTGTCGGTGCTGCTGGGCTCCAGCGCCCGCTATGCCGATGCCACCGCGCTGCTGGACCATTTCTACACCAACTATGCCGAGTTGACGGTGAACCTGACGCCTTCGCCCATTAACCGCTACGTGGATGTGAACGGCGATCTGCACGAATTTGGCTTGCGCGAGCCGATGACGCTGCTGGTGCGCTCCTGGCAGATCGGCTCGGTAACCCTGGTGCGGCGCATCGAGAACCCGACGGCCAACCCCGCAACGGACGAGCCGGTGGGCCGCCTGCAGGTGTATCTGGCGGGCCGCCCGCTGGTGGAGGCCCCCCTGTATGCACACTGAGCCCGAACGCTTACAGAAGGTTATGGCCCAGGCGGGGGTAGCCTCGCGCCGCAAGTGCGAGGCGCTGATCGCCGCCGGGCGCGTGCGGGTCAACGGCGCCATCGCCGAGCTGGGCCAGCGGGTGCGCGCCGGCGTGGATCGCATCGTTGTGGATGGCGCGCCCCTGGGCGAGGCCGAGGCGCCCGCCCACTATCTCCTCTACAAGCCCGTGAGCTATCTCTCTACCGTCAGCGACCCCCACGGCGAAAGGCTGGCCGTGGACCTGGTCCCCGGCGAGCGGCGCCTCTATCCCGTGGGGCGGTTGGACCGCGATAGCGAGGGCCTGCTGCTGTTCACCAACGATGGTGAGCTGGCCCTGCGCCTGACCCACCCGCGCTATGAGCACGCCAAAGAGTATCGCGTTCTGATTCGCGGCGAGCTATCGCCCGAACAGGAGCGACGCCTGGACGAGGGCATGGCCCTGGGTGACGAGGAGCGCCCCGCCCATGCCCAGCTCAAGCGCCTGGGGGACGGGTGGGCCTGGCGCGGCGAGCCCCTGCCCTCCGGCGCGCGCTGGATCGGCCTGGTGCTGCGCGAGGGGCGCAAGCGCCAGATCCGCGAGATGCTGCGGGCCCTGGGCGTTCCCGTGTTGCGCCTGATCCGCGTGGGCATGGGCATGCTGGCCCTGGGCGATCTCGAGCCCGGCCAGGGGCGCTGGCTCGACGATGCCGAGGTGGACGCGCTGCGCCGCGCCGTCGGGCTGGAGGTGGATGCCAAGTGAAAGGAGACCCGTGCGCCTGATCACCATCGCCGTGGATGGCCCGGCCGCCTCGGGCAAGAGCACCATCGGCCAGTTGCTGGCCGGGGAGTTGGGCTATCTCTATTTCGATACCGGCGTCATGTACCGGGCCGTGGCCTGGGCCGCGTTGGAGCGGGGCATCCCCATCGAGGACGAGGCTCGGGTGAGCCAGTTGGCCCGCGAGTTGGAGATCTGCGTCGAACCGCCTACGGAGGACGACGGACGCCAGAACACCATCCTGGCCGATGGCGTTGATATCACCTGGCAGATCCGTGAGCCGGCTGTGAACCATGCCGTCTCGCCGGTGGCGACCTATCCCGGCGTACGCACTGCCCTGGTGGCCCAGCAGCGCCGCATCGGCGCTCAGGGCGGCATCGTCATGGTGGGGCGGGATATCGGTACGGTCGTGCTGCCCGAGGCCGAATGCAAGGTCTATCTGGACGCCAGTCTATTGGTGCGCGCCCAGCGGCGCCATCTCGAGGCGACCCGGCGCGGCGCGACGCGCTCGCTGGAGGAAGAGATCGCCGAGATCCGCCGCCGCGACGAAATAGACAGCTCCCGCGCCACAGCGCCCCTGACCCAGGCGCCCGATGCGTTCTACCTGGACACCTCCGAGCTGGGCATCCAGGAGGTGGTGCAGCGCATCCTGGTCGAGGTGCGACGCGTGGCGGGCGGGCGCGACGATGGCTGCTGCTGAGCTGGGCGGGCTGGTGGCCGCCGTCGAGCCGGGCGGCCTGGCCGATGAGGTGGGCATCGAGCCCGGCGACTGCCTGCTCTCCATCAACGGCCATCCCCTGCGCGACGAGATTGACGTGCGTTACTATGGGGCCGAGGAAGAGCTGACCCTGGTCGTGTTGCGCGAGGGCCAGCGCCACACCATCGAGATCGAGCGCGACTATGACGAGCCCCTGGGGATCGCCTTTGCCGCGCCCCTGTTCGATGGGATCCGCGAGTGCGCCAATCTTTGTCCCTTTTGCTTTGTGGCCCAGATGCCTGCACGTGGCGCGGGATTGCGTCGCTCCCTCTATGTGCGCGATGACGACTATCGCCTCTCGTTCCTGCAGGGCAGCTATGTCACGCTGACGAACCTGGACGAGGCGGATTGGCGGCGCATCGGCGAGCAACGGCTGAGCCCGCTCTACGTCTCGGTGCACGCCACGGACCTGGATGCGCGCCGCAGGCTGCTGGGCAACCCCAACGCCCCTGACGTATTGGCCCAGCTCGCGCGCCTGGGCGAACTGGGGATCAGCGTGCACGCCCAGGTCGTCATTGTCCCCGGCATGAACGATGGCGCCATCCTGGCCGAGACCGTCGAGCAACTGTTGGCTCTCTGGCCCACGGTGCAGACCCTGGCCCTGGTGCCCGTGGGCCTGACCCGCCACTGCCGCCGTCCCCTGACGCGCCTGACGCCCGCGCAGGCGCGGGCCGCGCTGGCCCTGGCGAACGGGCGCCGCCCGGAGATCGTCGCGGCCACCGGCACAACCTGGCTCTACCCCTCGGACGAGCTCTACCTGCTGGCCGGGCGCCAGGTACCCCCGGCAGCGTTCTACCAGGATGACGCCCAGCGCGAGAACGGTGTGGGCCTGGTGCGCGAACTGCTGGACGATTGGGCGCGGACCCGGCGCAGAGCGGCCCGCAACGGCGCGCCCGCGCGGAAAAGCGGTTTGCGGGCCACGCTGGTCTGTGGTACGCTCATCGCGCCGGTGTTGGAGCCCTTGGCCCGCGAGGCTGGCGCGCTGGCCGGCGCCGAGCTGACGCTCCTGCCGGTGGAGAACGGGCTGTTCGGCCCCAGCGTAACCGTCTCCGGTCTGCTATCTGGCGCCGACGTGTTGGCGGCTCTGGGTGGCCGCGACCTGGGCGACCTGGTGTGCATCCCGCGCGCCATGCTGGACGAGGCCGGGGAGCGCACTCTGGACGATCTGACGCTGGCCGTGTTGGTGGAACGCCTGGGCAGGCCGGTGGCGCCCGTGGCGACCATGGGCGACGTACTGGCGGCCCTGGACGAGGCGGCTACAGGAGGTGAACCAACGCACTGAGCGAGCGCGACGGAGGGAAACAGCGCATGGACTGCGAGAGAGCGCGTGCGGCGCGGAGCGTAGCGTGGGGAACGGCGTCTGGCTGACGGCCGGAATCGGCCCTCGCGCGCTCTCTTGAACGCAGTTGACGAGGATGGGGTTGCCCGTAGCGATACGGGCCTAACCCGGCAGCCGCCGGGGAACATCGAAAGATCAGCGGAAGCCCCCAGGGTACGCCACACCCTGCATTTGCCCTCCTTGTACAAGGCCTGCCGCAAAACCGACGGGCGACCGCCGGCGCAGAACGCAGGTCGGTGGCCGACGCAAGCTGGCTGCATGCAGCCGGGCTGTGTCGCAGCATCTTTTGCCAGCAGCGCCCCAAGGTTTTCGCGGTGCGCGCTTGCCTGGCATACCATGTTTGCCATACCCCAACAAGGAGGGACTCTCATGTGTGGTATCGTAGGCTATATCGGGCCGCGCGCAGCCGCCGACATTGTCATCGAGGGACTGGAGCGCCTGGAATATCGCGGCTATGACTCGGCGGGGATCGCCGTGCTGAACGACAACGGCATCGAGCGGCGCCGCAGCGTGGGCAAGATCCGCAACCTGGCGGAACAGGTGGCCGCCAGCCCCTTGGTGGGCGGCATCGGCATGGGCCACACCCGCTGGGCCACCCACGGCGCCGTCACCGAGGACAACACCCACCCCCACACCGATGGCGACGAGATCATTGCCGTGGTGCAGAACGGCATCGTCGAGAACTATCGCGCCCTCAAGGCCGCGCTAGAGGCAGAGGGGGTCGCTTTCCGCTCGCAGACCGATACCGAGGTGATCGCCCATCTGATCGCCCGCCACTATCAACAGGGGGCGCGTCCCTTGCCCGACGCCGTGCGGTTGGCCCTGGCCGAGCTGGAGGGCCCCAGCGCCATCGTGGCCATGAGCCGCCTGGAGCCCGGCCTGCTGGTGGCCGGGCGCATGGGCCATGCAGGGGCTGTGGTCATCGGCCTGGGCGAGGGCGAGAACCTGATCGCCTCGGACACCCTGGCCCTGATGGCCCATACCCGGCGCGTGCTCTATCTGGAGCATGGCGAGGTGGCCGCCGTCACCGCCCAGGACGTTGCCGTGTGCGATCTGGCGGGCCATCCAGTGGAGAAACCCGTGGCCGCCCTTTCGGGCGACCCCGTGCTGGCCGCCAAGCAGGGCTATCGCCATTTCATGCTCAAAGAGATCTATGAGCAGCCCCAATCCCTCACCGACGCCATTCGGGGCCGCGTGGACCTGGCTAGTGACCAGGTGATCCTGCCCGACCTGCGCGGGATGGAGCCGGTCTTTCCACACCTGCGACGGCTGCACGCGGTGGCCTGCGGCACCGCCTGGCACGCCTGCCTGCTGGCCAAGTTCATGATCGAGGACCTGGCGCGCCTGCCCGTCGAGGTGGATTACGGCTCCGAGTTCCGCTACCGCAACCCCCTGCTAGAGCCGGGCAGCGTGGTGCTGGTCATCACCCAGTCGGGCGAGACGGTGGATACCCTGGCGGCGATGGAGGCGGCCCGCGAGCGGGGCATGCAGTCCATCGCCCTGGTGAACGTGGCGGGCAGCCAGGCGGCGCGCCTGGCCGACGGCGTGATCCCGCTGAACGCGGGCATCGAGATCGGCGTTGCCTCTACCAAGGCGTTCACCTCGCAGGTGCTGGCCTCGTTCCTGCTGGGCATCTACCTGGGGGCGCGCCGGGGGGTGCTGGCGCGGGAGCGCCGCGCCGAGCTGCTGGCCGAGGTGGGGCGCCTGCCCAGCCTGGTGGGCAAGCTGCTGGCCAACGGCTCTGACTATGAGGCCATCGCCCGCCGGTACATGCACTGCGACAATTTCCTCTATCTCGGCCGGGGGATGAACTATCCCATCGCGCTGGAGGGGGCCCTCAAGCTCAAAGAGATCTCGTACATCCACGCCGAGGGCTATCCGGCGGGCGAGATGAAGCATGGCCCTATCGCCCTGATTGACGAAACCATGCCCGTGGTGGCCATCTGTCCCGACGACCGGGTGCGCACCAAGATGCTGAGCAACATCGAGCAGGTGCGGGCGCGCGGCGGGCGGGTGATCGCCGTCGCCACCGAGGGCGACCACGAGGTGGCCGACAAGGCCGATGACGTGATCTGGATCCCCGCCGCCGGGCCCTATATGACGCCCCTGCTGGCCGTGGTGCCGCTGCAACTGCTGGCCTACCACATCGCCGTGCTACGCGGCTGTGACGTGGATCAGCCCCGCAACCTGGCCAAGAGCGTGACGGTAGAGTAGGGGGCAGGACGTTCGCCCATGCCGTAGGCACGTTCGAACGTTCGAACGTGTCTACGGCAACACTAGAACGCCTCCACCTCGGGCAGGTGGCGGGCCAGCTCCTCGCGGAGCGCGACTTTCATGGCCTCCATTCGGCCCTGGTCGGTGGCCTCAAAGCGCAACGAGAGCTTGGGGCTTGTGTTCGAGGCGCGGATCAGGGCCCACTCGCGCTCGCCGAAATAGATGCGCGCGCCGTCAATGTCAATCACCCGCAGGCGGCTGGCAAAGGCGTCGCGCACATGCTCCACCACCTCTTCCTTGAGATAGTCAGGGCAGTTGATCCGCAGCTCGGGCGAGCTGACATAACGTGGCAGTCCATCCATCAAGTCGGCGATGATCTGAGTCAGGGGCGCCCCGGCCCGGTCCATATAGGCCAGCAGCAGGGCGGCGGCATAGAGGGCGTCATCGAACTCGAACGGCGGGTCGTTGAAAAAGATGTGCCCGCTCAACTCGCCGCCGATGACGGCGCGCTCCTGGTGCATACGGGGCAGGATCGAGGTGTTGCCACAGCGCGACATGATCGGGATGCCGCCATACTTGCGCACCCCGTCGAACAGCATCTCGGAGCAACGCACCTCGAATACAGCCTTGCCCGGCCCCTGGCGCAGCGCCTCGCGGGCATAGAGCAGCAGGTAGACATCGGGCGGCACGATCTGCCCCCTTTCGTCCACGATCCCGATCCGGTCGCCGTCGCCATCAAAGGCGATGCCCAGGTCGCAGCCCTGCTCCACCACCACCCGCGCCAGATCGGCCAGGTTCTCGGCCTCGCTGGGGTCCGGCGCATGGGCAGGAAAGGTGCCATCGGGCTCGCAATAGAGGGGCACGGCCTGGCAGCCCAGCTCGCGCAGCAGCCGCAGGGCCAGCGGCCCGTTCACCCCGTGCCCGGCGTCAACGGCGACCTTGAAGGGGCGGCTGAGCTCCACTTTGTGCAGCAGGCAGTTCAGGTAGGGATAGACCACGTCACGGGCGATATGGTGGCCCTGGCCGCTGGCAAAGGCGCCGCTGGCGATCAGGCGTTCCACCTTTTGCAGCTCGGCGCCCGCCAGCGGCTCCATGCCCACCTGGAGCTTGAGCCCATTGAACTCGGCGGGGTTGTGGCTGGCGGTCACCTGGATGGCCCCATCCACCCAAAAGTGGTTGACGGCGAAACTGGTCAACGGGGTGGGCACCTGTCCGATATCCAGCACCTCGCAGCCGGAGGCGGTCAGGCCACGGATGGCGGCCTGGCTAAAGGGACCGGAACTGGGCCGGGCATCGTGGCCGACGACGATCTGGCGCCGGCCGGTGCGCCGCTGCATGTAGGTGCCAAAGGCGCGCCCCATGGTCTCCAACACCGAGTTGGTTAGCTCGGCGCCAACGATGCCGCGAATGTCGTACTCGCGAAAGATGGCGCGGCTCACCGAGAGCTGCTTTTGCAGGGCGAAATCGTGCAGCAGGGCGCGCAGGGCATCGCCCAGCTTGGCAGGATCGTGGCGCACCACCAGGCGGCGCTCGCCGGTGAGCGGGTCATCCTGTAGCACCTCGGCGGCCAGGTCGCGCAACACCAGGATCGCCCCCTCCACCAGCGCCATCTCCTGGGCCGTATCGGGGAACACGGCCACCTGCGAGCCGTCGTTCACCACCAGTTGCGAGGCCACCAGGTCGGCGGCGCTGTCGCGGTAGCGTTGCAGCACCTCGGGGCTGATGGCGCCCTCGTGGTGGGCTAGCACATAGTCAAAGCGCAGGCCGCAGTGCTGCTGGATGGTGCGCACATGGTCGGCCACGGAATAGCCCTCGGTCTGGTTGGGCTGGGTCATCAGGTTGCAGACAAAGATCTTGCGGGCGGCGCTCTGGCGTACCGCCTGGTTGATCTCCTTGATCAGCAGCGAGGGGATCAGGTTGGTAAAGAGCGATCCGGGCCCGATGACGATGGCGTCGGCCCTGGCCAGGGCCGCCAGCACCTCGGGGGTGGGGCGGAAATCGGTTGAGGGGCGCCCCATCACCTCAGAGACCAGGAATACGCGACGGATGGTGCAGCCCGCGCGCCCCTGGGTGATGGCCGTCTCGCCCACCAGTTGCGCGCCGTCGCTCAGCTCGGCGCAAACCTCCACGCGGTCTAGCGTTGGTATTAGCACCTCGTCGGCGCTGGCTCCGATGGAAGAGTGCAACTGGGCAAAGGCTGCCCCGGCGTTGGCCGGCGGCACGACGCCGGTCACATCCCAGGGGGCATCGCGATAGGCAGAGACGAGCATCTCCAGGCCCTGGGTGCCGGCAAAGGCCACCACCTGGGCGCGGTCATCGGGAGCTGTGGACATGAGAGCCTCCAAGATTGCCGAGCGGGCTCAGGGGCTTGCGCGCGGGCAATAGTATCAGTGCAGGGACAGGATGCGGGCCCGAGGGGCGCCAGAGCGCACGGAGCGGCCACCTAGCCGGAGCACGCTCGCGTGGCCGCTCACGCTAGAGTCGGCCAGACTATAGCACGCGCCGAAAGCGCCGTCAATCCTGGATGCACGGCTGCACGGCGCTTGACACTTGCTGGCGTCTTGGGCTACCATAGCGCCGTTGGAGAGGAAATCGGGCCGTGGACGGCCCGACCAGAAGGAGGCTAACGATATGCTTGGTGGATACACTGGCAAGATTCTACGCGTGGACCTGACGGCAGGCAAGACCTGGGTAGACGAGATGCCGGATAGCTTTTATCGGCGCTATCTCGGCGGCAACGGGTTCGTGGCCTACTATCTGTTGCACGAGATGGCCAAGGGCGTGGACCCCCTGGGGCCCGATAACCTGCTGATCTTTGCGACGGGCACCTTTACCGGATTGCCCATTGCGGGCGCGGGCCGCAGCTGTGTGGGCGCCAAATCGCCCCTGACCAACGGCTATGGCAGCGCCGACGTGGGCGGCTTTTTCGGCGCCGAGCTCAAGCAGGCGGGATATGATGCCGTCGTTGTGCAGGGCAAGTCGCCCAAGCCGGTCTACCTGTGGATCAACGATGGCGTCGTCGAGATCCGGGATGCGGAGCACCTATGGGGCAAGCCCACCCTGGAGACCCAAGAGGCCATCCATGAGGAGCTGGGCGATAGCCGCGTGCGCCTGGCCATGATCGGCCCCGGCGGCGAGAACCTGGTGCGCTATGCCTGCGTGATCAACGACCTGCGCCACGCCGCCGGACGCACCGGCACGGGCGCCGTCATGGGCTCCAAGAATCTCAAGGCCGTGGCCGCCCGGGGCAAGGGCCGTGCGCCTGTGGCCGACCAGGACAAGTTCCGCGAGCTTTCGCGCTGGATGGTGGAACACTGGAAGGATGCCCACTGGGGCATGCACGATCTGGGCACGCCCGGCGGCCTCATGGGCCTGAACGCCATTGGGGCCTTGCCCACCCGCAACTTTCAGGATGGCCAGTTCGCGGGCGCCGAAAAGATCACCGGCTCTACCCTGCGCGATACTATCATGATCGGCCGCGAGGGCTGCTATGCCTGCCCCGTGCGCTGCAAGCGCGTGGTCGAGGTGCACGAAGAGGGGATGGATATTGACCCCATCTATGGCGGCCCCGAGTACGAGACCATCGGCGCCTTTGGCTCCAACTGCGGCGTGGATGACCTCAAGGCCATCAGCAAGGCCCACGAGATCTGCAATGCCGCCAGCCTGGATACGATCTCGTGCGGCATGGCGGTCTCGTTCGCGATGGAGTGCTTTGAGAACGGCCTGCTCACCACCGAGGATACCGGCGGCCTGGAGCTGCGCTTTGGCAATGCCGAGGCGATGCTGGCCTTGACCCAGATGATCGCCAACCGCGAGGGGCTGGGCGATCTGCTGGCCGAGGGCACCGACTATGCCGCGGCCAAGATCGGCGGCAATGCGTCGGATTACTCGATCACGGTCAAGGGCCAGCCCTTCCCCATGCACGAGTGCCGCACGCGCCACGGCCAGGCGTTGGGTTATGCCCTCTCGCCCACCGGCGCCGATCATATGCACAACTTTTGGGATGATGGCATGGCCAACGATCCCCTGGGCGAGGGCTTTCAGCAGTTGGGCATCTATGAGGCGGTGCCCCGCACGACGCTGAACGCTGCCAAGGTGCGCGCCTATATGTACTCGAGCAACTGGCAGTGGGTACACAACCATCTGGGCAACTGCATGTTCATCAACTGGTCTCGCGATCAGATGGCCGAGATCGTTTCGGCCATGACCGGCTGGAAGACCAACGTCTGGGAGCTGATGCGTGCGGGCGAGCGCGGCGTGACCATGGCGCGGGCGTTCAACCTGCGCGAGGGCATGACCCGCGACGATGACCGGCTGCCTCGCCGGATGCAGCAGCACTTTGTGAGCGGCAAGGTCAACGAGGAGCCGGTGGATCCCGAGGTGCTCGAAGAGGCCAAAGAGACGTTCTACGGCATGATGGGCTGGGATACCGCCACCGGCGTCCCGACGCTGGCCAAGCTCCAGGAGCTGGACATCGCCTGGGTGTACGACCAGCTCAAGTAGCTCTTTGCGATGGCGCCTTTCCAGAAACATGGACGACCTGGCAAGCCGTGGGCTGCGCAACGTCGCGTGTCTGCGTTCAGGACCACCGGGGGCTTGGCGCAGCACGGCTCAAGGCGAGACCACGGAGGGCGGACGTCCCGTCCGCGGGGCGGGCCGGGAGGCCCGCCCTCCAGTTGCCGCCAGGGATTCTGGCAAGACCCTCCGCAATGACGAAAAAGGGCGGCCACGCTGTGGCCGCCCTTGTGCTATGCTTGCGCCAGAGCGCTCAACCGTCTAGTCGTCCAACAGGCGCTTTTGGCCCTCCAGGGCGCGGATCTCAGTTACGTCCTGGGTCACCTCCAGCGCGCCGCGATAATTGCCCTTTTCGTCGCGCATGGCATAGTAGCGGATGTGCAAAAAACGCCCGCCCATGGTGATCCAGAACGCGGCCTCGTCGCGGGTTCCGTTGCGAAAGCCGTCCAGGATGGCCTGCACGATGTGCATGCTCTTGGGCGGGTGGCAGTTCTGCACCTTGCGCCCGATGACCGAAGGGGTGCGGGTAAAGATGCGCCCGTGCACCGTCTCGGAGTAGTAGCGCACCGTGTCGTTCTCGTCCACAAAGCTGATATCCACCGGCAGGTAGCGCAGCATCAGGTCAACCTGTTGCGGCGAGAGCTCGCCCACCTGCAACGCCACCTGGCCGTACAGGGTGGTAGCAGCCTGGGCGGGTGCGGCGATGCGCTCGTTCTCCGGCACGTTGGGCTGCCACGCATCCCCAGGGCGGATCAGGCAGTAGCCGATCTCGTCGCTCTGCTCGCGGATCGCCAGCCACTCGGCGTCGCTGAGCATCTTGAGCGCGGTGGGGTAGAGGATGTTTTCCTCTTTGAAGAACATCGAGCGCACGTTCTCCGCCAAAGTGGCATAGGTGGCCTGGATCTGCCCGGCGTCGCCCGCCTGCAACGCCTGCTGGAACGCCTTGGCCTGCTCGCGGATCTGGTCGTGCACACCCCACATGACTTGGGTGGGGCCGCTGACGCCGTGATGCTCCAGGAAGGGGAAGAGCAGGTGCTCTTTGCGCAAATAGATGCGGTTGAACTGCATTACCTGCTCGGCAAAGGTGCGTACACGGGCCAGGGCTTGGACGTCGGGCAGTTGCGGCACAGCCTCGTCCAGCAGGGTCAGCAACTCGTTCAGGGCAAAGTTCTCATACTTGAAGGTGTGTACCGGGTGGCCGAGGACCAGCTCGGGCTGGTCGGGCGTCTGGATGCCCTCCTCGAACACCGATACGTGCACGTCGCACAGGGCGCGCACCTCTTCCACCGGCAGCCCCTCGGCGATGAGCTGTTGCTCCATCTGCGAGATCTCGAATGCGCTCACGTGGCCCATCAGATCGCGAAAACGCGCCTTGACCTCCTCCAGATCGGCGCCCTGGTGCAGATCGAGGATCATCCCCTTGAGCAGTTCCTTGCGTTCCTGTAGACCTGGCTGGTTCATCCCGTTCGCTCCTATCCAGTGTATGCGGCCCGATTCGCCGCCAAACGTCCTTTGATGCTACTATACACGGGCCGCTGTCGAGGTGCTGTAACCCAGGTCACAATAGAGCCGCCAACAAGGGGAGCGAGCAAGCGCATGGACCCACGCTGCCTGCGAGAGATCCAGATCCGCGCCGGCATGGCCGCCGTCTTAATGGCCGTATTCACCCTGTTCCTCGGCTTTGATCCGCGCTTCTGGCTGCTGCCGGTGGCCGTCGCCGCCCTGATCTGGCTCAAGTGGCGCCTGGCGCCGCCTGAGGACGACGAGCCCGGCGCGGGCGCGCCATAGGGCGTTGTAAGCCATAGTCCGCGCCTATTCAGCTCATCAGGGGCGTGCCCAGCGGCCCTCTTCGTCATGGCTGCGCATCGTTGTGACCAGCTATCTGCCGTTCTATCGCTCCGCGAATGCTGTAGATCGTGCGCAAGTGCTGTGCCGTGGCCAGAAGAAGCACTCCGACCTTCTCGTACGAGTTCTGCATGGCTGGCTCTACACCATAGTGGACAGCATTGCGCGAGTTCCTCACCGCATCTGACCAAATGGAGACCCCTTCGAGATCTGCTGCACTAGATCGCGACTCTTTCTGGACTTGAGCGAACAGCCCTCCGATCTTGTAGAGTTCCAGCACAGTGCGCATCTTTCTCAAGACAGAGGCGTCGCTTCCCTCAATGGTCAGTCGCATGTTCTCGCGCCGTGCGGCGGGCAATTGACTGTGCTCGGGCGCCGCCTTGAGCAGCGCGAGGCCGAGTTCCGTCCATGCCCCTTCTGATGCTCTCGCCAACATGGCAAGGCAAGGCAGGTACAGCTCATGACGAAAGCACTTGACGGCTTCGCGCAACGACACAGCAATCTCTGGCTCGAGATTGGGGATATCTAGAGCAGCTAGATACAGATCACCGTCGGACAGCTCAAGGGTGGCCCCGCTGGCTGCCGATGGGGCAAGTCTGACTCTGGCAGGCACAGCAGTAGGATAGTCGGGTAAGTTCAGCGAACCCGAATACCTTCCGTCGGTGTGGCCAAGGCCCACAGCCACTTTCTCAAGACTCTCGCTTACCGCAAGGAGAATCCCTGCATGGCACAGGCCCCAAATCGCCTCAACGAACGCTAGCCGCCATCGGATGTACTCCACAGCCCGAAGGATCTGCGGTTCGATGTCGATAGAAAGGTTGATGACCATCGGCCCCGATGCGAGGCTTTCACGATCCTGTTCGAAAGCCCGGAGCACTTCGAGGAGGCTATGGGGGTTGAACTTCACTACAAAGCTCTTGGCGACTGCGATGTCTAGGCGCGTGACTCTCACACTATCAGCGATCCTCTGCTCCACGTCCTTCGGATTGGTGCGCATGACTGCCGTCTTCCTTCTCGTGCGAGGGGCAACTGAGACGTTGCCTCTCGCCGCATGGCACTCGATCTATGAATCTGCCGCGCCCTCCTCAACCATCGGCGTTTCCTCCTGGGGCTCCCAGCCGTCGCTGAAATAGTCCAGGGCGACGGGCGCGCCGTCCAGCTCCACCACGATCACCGTGTCCAACTCGTCGGGGGCGCGTGCGGGCAGCTTTTCCAGGAACAGACGGTCATCCTGTTGCCGAAAGGCCACCGACTCGCCGCCCTGCATCATGTGCACCGAGCGCACCTGGTTGCGCAGCCGGGGCACCACCAGCTCGCGGCCCGGCCAGCGCAACACGTGGACATAGAGGGTATTGCCCTTGAGGGTGGTCATGCCGGTGGAGGTGAAAAAAGGCGAGCGCTGCGCGCCATAGATCGAGCCTCCGTTGGCATTCAGCCAGGCGCCCGCCTGGCGTAGGATGCGCTCCGATTCGGCTGGGACCGTTCCGTCAGGGCGCGGCCCGATGTTCAGCAGCAGGTTGCCGCCCCCCGAGGCGCAGCGCGCCAGCATCTGGATCACCTGCTTGGGCGTCTTCCACTCGGCATCCGCCTCGTTATAGCCCCAGCTCCCGTTCAGCGTCATGCAGGCCTCCCAGGGGCGGCCCGCCTCCGAGGCGCGGATGTGCTGCTCCGGTGTGTCGAAGTCCTCGGGCAAGAGCGAGCGGTCGTTGATGATGATCTCGGGCTGCAAGTCGCGCACCATGGCGTTCAGCTCGGCCGAGCGCCACGCCTCAGCGGTGTAGGGCCAGCCGCCGTCGTACCAGAGCACGTCAATGCGGCCATAGTTGCTGCATAGCTCGCGCACCTGGGCGTGGACGTATGCCACCAGGGCGTTCCAGCCCTCGGGGTCCTTTTGCGGGCCGTGGAAATAGGCGGGATAGCGCCAATCCAGCAAAGAGTAGTAAAAGCCGACGGGCATGCCGCCCCGGTGGCAAGCCTCCACATACTCGCGGATCAAGTCGCGCCCGGCGGCGGTCTTGGGCGCGGTGAAATCCGAGACCTGGCTATCGAATAGCGAATAGCCGTCATGGTGGCGGGTGGTCATCACCATGTAGCGCATGCCCGCCTCCTTGGCGAGCCGCACCCAGGCATCGGGCTCATAGCGACGCGGGTTGAACTCGGCGGCCAGGGGCGCATACTCTCGATGGGGGATATGCTCCTGGTGCATGACCCACTCGCCCCGCGCGGGGATGGCGTACACCCCCCAGTGAATGAACATGCCATAGCGGGCGTTCTGCCACCAACCCATCCGTTCCGATCCGTTCATGGCGACCTCCGCATGTTGTGGTGCTGCATCGAGACCTGCTCTGATGGTAGCGGCGATAGTCGCCAGCGTCAAGGCGTGGGTGGTGTTCCCACACGGCGATGTCGTAGCACGTGCTAATGTGAACACGTTGCCGCCCAGCGCGGTGGGCGTTTTGGATCGCCGCCGTTCCAGAGTATACTACTCAAGATATGCACGAGCTTGCCGTTACCCAAAGCATCATCGAGATCGTCAATCGCCATGCCGTTCAGGCAGGCGCGAGCCGCGTGGCCCGCATCCACCTGGTGATCGGCGAGCTTTCCAGCGTGGTGGACGATAGCGTCCAGTTCTATTTCGACTATCTCAGCGAGGGCACGCCCTGCGCCGGGGCCGAGTTGGTCTTTCGGCGTGTGGATGTACAGCTCGCGTGTGGCGCGTGCGGCGCAACCTGGCAGCCCAGGGACGCCGATTGGCGTTGCCCCGCCTGCGGCCAGGCCCGCGCCCAGGTGACCGAGGGTCGCGAGTTCTATGTAGACAGCATCGAGGTGGAGGAGACATGAGTACACGTCGCGTGCCGGTTGTGGAACGGATCATGAAGGCCAACGATGTGCAAGCGATGGAGAATCGCAGCATCTTTGATGCCAACGGCGTGCATGTGGTCAATATCATGGCCTCGCCGGGCGCCGGCAAGACCAGCCTGATCCTGGAGACGGTGCGCCGCCTGGGCGACCGGGTGCGCATGGCCGCCATCGAGGGCGACCTGGCTTCCACTGTGGACACCGACAAGGTGCGCGCGGGGGGCATCCCGGCTGTGCAGATCAACACCGGCGGCGGCTGCCATCTGGATGCCAACCAGGTGGGGCGCGCCCTGCCGGACCTGCCCTTGGAGGATCTGGATCTGTTGTTCATCGAGAACGTGGGCAACATGGTGTGCCCCGTTGGCTTCTACCTGGGCGAGCATACCCGCGTCGCCATCTCGAGCATCCCCGAGGGGGATGACAAACCCCACAAGTACCCCAAGATCTTTGCCAATGTGGATGTGCTGGTCATCAACAAGGTGGACCTGCTGCCCTACCTGGCTTTTGACATGGATGCCTTTTTGGGGCTGGTGCGCGGCCTGAATCCAGAGATCGAGATTTTCCCCGTGTCCTGTGTGACGGGCGAGGGGTTTGACGCTTGGACGACATGGCTGCACGAGCAGGCCAAGGGCTAGAGACGACCTGCGCCGCCCGCCTGATCAAGATCACGGGCGTGGTGCAGGGGGTGGGCTTTCGCCCCCACGTCTACCGCTTGGCCGCCCGCTATGGCGCCACCGGCTGGGTGCGCAACACGACCTCGGGCGTCGAGATCGCCGTCGAGGCGGAGCCCGACGCCCTGGCGGCCTTTACGGTGGCGCTGCAAAGCGAGGCCCCGCCCCTGGCCCAGATCGAGTCTTTGGCATACAGCGCCATCCCGTGCACCCAGCGCCACGCGACGTTTGAGATCGTGGGCAGCGAGGCCGAGCCGGGCGCCTACCCGCTCATCTCGCCAGATGTCGCCACCTGTCCCGATTGCCTTCGCGAGCTGCTGGATTCGCAGGATCGGCGCTACCGCTACCCGTTCACCAACTGCACCAACTGCGGCCCGCGCTTTACCATCATCCACGCCATGCCCTATGACCGGCCCAGCACCACGATGGGCGTCTTTGCCTTGTGCCCCGCCTGCCACGCCGAATACCACGATCCCCTGGATCGCCGCTTTCACGCCCAGCCCAACGCCTGCCCGGTGTGCGGGCCGCACCTGACCCTGCTGGACGCCGGGGGGCGGCCCCTGGCCGAGCGGGACGCAGCCCTGCGCCAAGCGGGGGAGTTGCTGCGCCAGGGCGCTATCGTCGCCCTCAAGGGGCTGGGCGGCTACCAGCTCGCTTGCGACGCCACCAACGCGGCGGCTGTGGCGCGTCTGCGCGAGCGCAAGCGCCGGCCCCACAAGGCCTTTGCCGTCATGGTCGCGGACCTGGCCGAGGCGGAACGCCATGCGCACCTGACGCCAACCGAGCGCGACCTGCTGGCGACCACGGCGGCCCCCATCGTGCTATTGCCCGCCCGAGAGGGCAGCGCCATCGTCCGTGAGGTGGCGCCTGGCCTGGGCACCCTGGGCATCATGCTGCCCTATACGCCGCTGCATCATATCCTGCTGCGCGATGTGGGCCGCCCCCTGGTGATGACCAGCGGCAACCTGAGCGAGGAGCCCATCGCCCAGGAGAACGAAGAGGCGTTGCGCCGCCTGCGCGGCATCGCTGACTATTACCTGGCACACAATCGCGGCATCCACTCGCGCTATGACGACTCGGTCTGGTTTGCGCCCGCAGCCGCGAGCGGACTCGCGGGGGCACCCCAGCCGCTGCGCCGCGCCAGGGGCTATGCGCCCTCTCCCATTCGGCTGCCCGTCAACACGCGCCCCCTGCTGGCCCTGGGCCCCGAGCTCAAGGCCACTTTTTGCCTGGCCCGCGACGGCTATGCCTTTCTGAGCCAGCACATCGGCGACATGCAGAATGTCGAGACATTCGAGCACTATGCTGAAACCCTGGCCCTCTACCGCGAGCTGTTCGATATCGAGCCCGAGCTGGCGGCCTGCGACATGCACCCCGACTATCACACGACCCGCCTGGCTGCCGGGCTGGGTCTGCCGCTGGTGCGCGTCCAACACCACCACGCCCATCTGGCTGCCCTGCTGGCGGAACATGGGCTGGACGAGCCGGTGATCGGCGTGGTGTGGGATGGCAACGGCCACGGGCTGGATGGCGCGGTCTGGGGCGGCGAGTTCCTGGTGGGCGATGGGCGCGGGTTCGAGCGCGCCGCCCATCTGGAGTACCTGCCGTTGCCGGGGGGCGACGCCGCCACCGCCAACCCCTATCGCATCGCCTGGGCCTATCCGTGGGCGCTGCTGGGCCGCGACGAATCCGAGCGCCTGGGCATGCCGCCCGCCGAGCGCGATACATTGGCCCGGATGGCAGCCAGCGGCCTGCGCACCCCCCGCACTAGTTCGGCGGGGCGCCTGTTCGACGCCGTCTCGGCGCTGGTGGGCGTGCGCCGCAGCGTGAGCTATGAGGCCCAGGCCGCCATCGAGCTAGAGGCGTTGGCACGCCCCGACGGCTCGGACGCATCCTATCACTGGGGAATCGAGGCGCAGTCCGGGGTGCAACGTTGGGGCCAGACCCAAGAGTTGGTGAGCGAGACCCGTGTGCTCAGGTTGGCGCCCCTGTTTGCCGACCTGCTGGCCGATCTGGAGCGGGGCGCGCCGGTCTCTGGGATGGCCTACCGCTTGCACCGCACCCTGGCCGATCTGATCGCCCAGACCTGCGCAGAACTGCGAACGGTAACGGGCCTGGAGCCGGTGGCGCTGACGGGCGGCGTCTTCCAAAACCGGTTGCTGTTGGAGCTGGTGTTGCCTCGCCTGCAAGGGGCGGGGCTGCGCGCGCTGACCCACCGCCGCGTGCCCTGCAACGATGGCGGCGTGGCGCTGGGCCAGGCGCTGGTCGCCCACTATCACGATCCTGGGCGTGGGCCGTGAACCCGGGCGTGCAATGATTGGTTGCGATGGGGGCGCCTCGTGGGCGCCCATACTGTGGGTCCAATTCAGAAGGAGTGATTCAGCATGCAATCCGCTCAAGTCCGAACCGCCAACGGCATCCTCCAGGGCAGCCTGGATGACACAGGGCTGCGCATCTTTCGGGGCGTGGCCTTTGCGCGGCCCCCGCTGGGGTCGTTGCGCTGGCAGCCGCCCCAGCCCGTCGAGAGCTGGCAGGGCGTGCGCTCCGCCGAGCGCTTTGGCTCGCGTCCCATGCAGCTACGCCCCTTTGGCGACATGAACTTTCGCTCCGAGGGCATCAGCGAGGACTGCCTCTACCTGAACATCTGGACCCCCGCCGCGACGGAGGGCGAGGGGCTGCCCGTGCTGGTCTACTTTTACGGCGGCGGCAACATCGCCGGGGATAGCTCCGAGCCGCGTTACGATGGCGCGGCCCTGGCCCGGCGCGGCATTGTGGCGGTGACGGTCAACTATCGCCTCAACATTTTTGGGTTCTTTGCTCATCCCGAGCTCTCGGCTGAATCGCCCCACAGCGCCTCTGGCAACTATGGCTATCTGGATCAGGCAGCGGCCCTGGCCTGGGTGCAGCAGAACATCGCGGCCTTTGGCGGCGATCCCGCACGGGTCACCATCGGGGGCGAGTCGGCGGGCTCGATCTCGGTGTGCGCGATGATGACCTCGCCCCTCTCGCGGGGCATGATCGCCGGGGCCATCGGCGAGAGCGGGGGATTGATCAAGCCCACGTTGCCGCCCACGCCACTGGCCGAGGCCGAGCAGGCCGGCGCCGCCCTGGCGCAACGGCTGGGCGCGGCGTCGCTGGCCGAGCTGCGGGCCATCCCCGCCGACGAGCTCTTGCAGGCCGTGGCCGATCTCGGCGCCCAGCACTTTACCGGCGTCGTGGACGGCTACTGCTTCCCCCAGGCGCCGGTGGATATCCTGGCCGCCGGCGAGCAGGCCCGTGTGCCCCTGCTGGTGGGCTGGAACTCGGAGGAGATGGGCTATATGGCGCTCCTGGGCCAGGCGGCGCCCACCGTCGCGAACTATCGCAAGGTGGTGGCTGAGCTGTATGGCGACAAGGCCGAGGAGGTGTTGCGGCTCTACCCGGCGGAGACGGACGACGAGGTGCCCCAGGCGGCCAGCGATCTGGCGGGCGACCGCTTTATTGCCTATAGCACCTGGAAGTGGTGCGACCTGCACGCCCGCACCGGCGGCCAGCCGGTGTACCGCTATCTCTTCTGCCGGCCCCGGCCGCCCATGCGCCCCGAGATGGGCAACGCCGTCCCCGGCCTGGCGGGCGGCGTGGTCTCGGGCGAGGATGCACAGGCCCTCCGCCTGCCGCCCGCCCGTGGCGCCGTGCACTCGGCAGAGATCGAGTACGCCCTGGGCAATCTGGATACCAACGAGGTCTATGCCTGGACCGAGGAGGACCATCAGGTCTCGCAGACCATGCAGGCCTTTTTCGCCAATTTCATCCAGACGGGCGACCCCAGCGGCCCGGGCGCGCCCCAATGGCCCGCGCTGAACCGGGGCGACACGCCGCAGATCATGCGCATTGACGTCGCCTCGGCGGCCCAGCCCGCCCCTGGCCGCGAGCGCTACGAGTTCCACGACCGCATTTACAACCCGGGGCGCTAACCCGGCTGGCGATGCCACAAGGCCCTCTCCTGAACAGGAGAGGGCCTTGGCTGTACGCGACCAGAGGGACGCTCAGTTCGTGGCGGCCAATGCCTCAGCACAAGAGTCTGCCTGTGGCATTGGGGCTTCTCCTGTCCCTGGTCTCAGATCTTGCGCAGCTTCCAGCGGCCCGTGCGAAAACGCAGCGTCACAGCAGCGGCATGGGCAAGGTCACCCATGATGATGCTGAGCCAGATGCCCGTGGGGCCGATGAGGCCCGTCAGCAGCCAGCAGGCCGGGATCTGGACGACCCAAAGAGCGCCGATGCTGGCCATCATGGGCGAGACCGCGTCGCCTGCGCCCCCCAGGGCGCGCCCGATCACCTGTCCCCAGCCCCGGCCGGCCACGCCCGGGATCGCATAGGCCAGCGCGGCGGCCGCCAGGGCGATCACCTCGGGATCACTGGTAAAGAGCCCCAGCACCGGCCTGGCCGCCGCTGCCACGATGCCATAGAGCACCATCGAGACGGCTGCGGCCCCCATCGAGCCGGTGTAGGCCGCCCGCTCCGCGCGCTCGGGCTTGCCCGCGCCCAGGTTTTGCCCCACCATCGTGGCAGAAGCCGTGCCGGCCCCCATCGTCACGGCCTGGAAGAAACCCCAGAGCTGGTGAAAGATGCTATAGGCCGTCAGCACCTGGTCGCCAAAGGCCGAGACCAGCCGCATGAACACGGCGGCCCCCAGGTTGGGCGAAAAGCGTTCCATCGAGTTGGGGATCGAGATGCGCAGGATGCGCTTCATCATCGCCCAGTCGGGCCGCAGGTGGCGCAGCCGGGGACGCACCCCCGCCTGCCCGGTCAGCAGCACATAGAACACGCCGACTACGCCCGCCGCTGCGCCCATGACAGAGCCCAGCGCCGCGCCGCGCACACCCAGGGCCGGGAACGGCCCCCATCCCAGGGAGAGCACCGGCACGGAGATACTCAGCACGATGACGTTCAGCAGGTTGATGCGCAGGGTGTACTCGGGCCTTCCGGCGCCCCGGATGATGCCGGACATGGTGGGCAGGCATTCGAGGAAAAAGAGCCCGATGAACAGGGTACGCAAAAAGGCGACGGCGCCCTCCAGTACCTCGCCCTTGGCGCCCATCCACCGCAGAAATGTAGGGAACCCCAGGTAGCCGATGATGGAGATGGGCAGGGTGAACAGGGCGATCAAGAGCAGACATTGCATCACGGCCCGATCGGCGTTCTCCTGATCGCGAGCGCCCACATAGCGCGCCACCACGGCCATACCCCCCATCGAAAGGCCCATCATGGGCGAGATCAACACCATGCGCAGCGTAGTGCCCATCGCCACGATGGGGATCGCCATGCCTCCCACCTGTCCCATCCAGTAGGTGTCGAGCAGGCGCGCAATCGTCTGGATAAAGGTCTCCAGCGAAGAGGGCAGCGCGAGACTCAAGACCTGGCGGGGCACATTGCCCTCCGTCAGTTCCCGCGTTCGGCGGCGGGCCGGCTGCGGCAGCTTTTCTTGCACCAACTCTTTATGCACGTGCGCCTCCTCCTGAGAAAATCGCATGCATTCTAGCCGCAACAATGGTAGCGCTGCAAATAGGATCTGCGAAACTCGTTGCGTGGCCCGTCGCTTTCGGCAGGCGGCGCGACTGGCGTATAATGGGGCCACGCGGCCTGTGATGAAAGCGAGCGTGCCCGGTATGCGCGTAGGCTATGTCTACGACCCAATCTATCTAGAGCATGTCACCCTCAACCATCCGGAGAGCCCCAGACGCCTGGAGGCGATCATGGAGCGCCTGGCGGACACGGGCATCTTGTCACGCCTCGTTCGGATCCCGGCCATGCCTGCAACGACTGAAGACCTGGAGCGGGTGCACAGCGAGCGCATGATCAGCCAGGTGGCCAACCTGGCGGGGCGCGGCGGTGGACGGATAGACATGGATACCTTGGTGAGCAGCAGATCGTTTCAGGCGGCCCTGTACGCGGCCGGCGGCACGATGGCGGCTGTGCAGGCCACCCTGGATGGCAGGGTGGATGCCGCGTATGCGCTGGTGCGCCCGCCGGGCCACCACGCCACCCCGCGCCAGAGCATGGGCTTTTGCCTGTTCAACAACGTGGCGGTGGCGGCGCGCTGGGCTCAAGCGACCCAGGGCATCCGGCGCATCGCCATCGTGGATTTCGATGTGCACCACGGCAATGGCACCGACGACGCCTTTGACGCCGACCCGGATGTGCTCTATATCTCGACGCACGAGTACCCCCTATATCCGGGCACGGGCGATTGGCGCAGGCCAACCCATGTGCGCGGCGTGACCAATAACCTCAATATCCCGCTGCCGGCCGAGACGGATGCTCAGGGGTATATGCAGGTCTTTCATGCCCTGGTCGAGCCGGCGTTGCGGCGCTTTTCGCCCGAGCTGATCCTCGTCTCTGCCGGCTATGATGCACACTGGGCCGATCCTTTGGCCTGGCTAATGCTCTCGCTGGCCTGCTATTACGACATCACGCGCTCGCTGCTGGCGCTCAGCCAGGAGCTATGCCCTGGGCGGCTGGTGTTTGCCCTCGAAGGCGGGTATGATCTGCGTGTGCTCGCCGGAGGCGTCGAGGCCACGATGGCCGCGCTGCTGGGGCTGCCCTTTGAGGATCCGCTGGGGCCTGCAGGGCAGCCCGGTGTGCGCGTGGAACCGTTGATCCGCCGCCTGGCCGAGTGGCACATGATCGAGCTGGCCCCAGAGTGCGAGGGCGCGCGCCCCGCCGATGCGAGTCGTTCCGAACGTTCCTAGAAGGAGCTATCATGCCCCGCACGCCCGTCGCTCAGCTTGGCATCAACATGATGCTGCGCAGACAGCCCTTTCTGTTGCGCGAAAAGTCCCTCAGCACCACCCGCTCGGGCACAGACCTGATGCGCCTGGTGTTGGCCGACCGCTCGGGGTCCATCCCGGCCGTCCAGTTCGATGCGTCGTCCTATCTCTACGAGTCGTTGGCGACGGGCCAGGGGGTCGAGGTCTCGGGCCGGGTGGAAGAGTTTCGCGGCTCGCTGCAGATCAAGATCGAACAGATCTTTGCCGCCGAGTTGGGCGATCTTGGCGAGTACCTGCCGGTGGCCTTTCGCCCCATCGAGGAGATGGAGCAGGAGCTGGCCGGGCTGTTGGCGAGCGTGCGCCGGCCCGACCTGCAACGTCTGCTCAAAGCGACCCTGGGCGACGCCGAGACCTATGCGGCATTCGTGCGCGCGCCGGCCGCCAAGTTCTACCACCATGCCTGCCTGGGCGGCCTGCTCGAGCACACGCTCGGGGTGGCCCGCCTGGTGCAGGCCGCCAGCCATCTCTATCCCGAGATGGACCGCGACCTGGCCCTCACCCTGGCGCTGTTGCATGATCTGGGCAAGATTCGCGCCTATGATGCCCTTAGCTTTGACTTGACCGAGGAAGGCAATCTGTGGGGGCACCTCTACATCACGGCGTCTCTGGTGGAGCGCGCCATTGACGGGCTGGATGGCTTTGACCCCGAGCTCGGGCGCCTGGTGGTCCATGGCTTGCTGGCCCATCACGGGCGACGCGAGCATGGCTCCCCCGTGGTGCCCATGACCATCGAGGCCATCGTCACCCACCACGCCGATGCTCTGGATGCCGACGCCCGTGGCGCAATTGATCACCTCAGCCGCGCCGACCTCGAGACGGAGGCGTTTACGGGCTGGAGCGACATGCACGAGACGCGGCTCTACCGGGGCGCGGAGGGGAGCTGACAGCACCGGAGCAATGCCTTAATGGAGGGCGGGCGTCTCTGCCCGTGACGCTGCGCAGCAGCGTCCGGAGCGCAGCACTGTACAAGATCTGGCCCCGATGGCAAGGAGAACCCTAACGCGGGTCAGTGGTGCGGAAGGGATCGTGGGCCTGGAACGCCTCTAGCATGGCCTGCTTTTTCCAGAGGGGCGCGCTCATCGTCTCGCCATCAAGCGATGGCGAGGAGAACCCTAACGCGGGCCAGTGGTGCGGAAGGGATCGTGGGCCTGGAACGCCTCTAGCATGGCCTGCTTTTTCCAGAGGGGCGCGCCGATGGCCTCGCCATCGCCATAGTCAGAGAGAATGAACCCGCCCTCGGGCGTGGCCCATTCGCGTAGCAGCAGCGCCGCCTCCTCCTCGATGGCCTCGCGCCCCTCAAAGGGCAGCGTGGCCTGGATATCGCACAGCGATTCAAAGCACAGGCGGCCCCGAAAGCGCGCGCCGACCTCTTCAATCCCCAGCGCCCGGGGCTGCTGCAAGTTGATCACATCCAGGCCGATCTCGATCAAGGGCTCCAGAATGGCGTTCACCTTGCCGCAGGAGTGCATCCACACATCCCAGCCCTGAGCGTGGGCCGCCTCGAATATGCGCGCATAGCGCGGCTGGAAAAAGGCGCACCACATGCGCGGGCTCACCAGCGTGGCCGTCTCGCTGCCCCAGTCATCGGTAAAGCTGAACCCGTGGATGCGCCCGGGCAAGCGCGCGCCAATCTGCTCGATCACCCGCAGGTCGAACGCCACGATGCGGTCGGCCAGGTAGGCCATGCGCCCCGGGTCGGTGTGCAGCTCGGTGAGCACATTGGCCATGCCGCGCAAACTGTGCATGCGCTCAAAGAGCAGCATAAAGATACCGGTCGTGACATACTTGCCCTCAGAGCCCGCCAGGCGCGCCTCCATACCTGCATAGTAGGTGGCGTCGTCGGGGTCGGGCCACGGGTAACTGGCCTCGGCGGCCCAGTCCTCCAGCGGATGGCCGCGCACCTGGCCCATGTTGGCCACCTCGCTGCGCACCCAGAGGCACCCCCACTCGTCATAGGTCTGCCGCCGGGCGTGGTCGCCGGTGCCGACGGCATTGGTGGCCACCCCATGGGTGTCATCCAGCCCCAGGCTGGGGAACCGGACCGGCAGCCGGTCCGGACACTCGAAATGGATGGCTCGCTTGACCACCTCGTAGGATGACATCCCCATGCTTGGCCCCTTTACGATGCCTGTAGGCGCTCCAACCCGTAGGCTGCCGCCCCCAGCAGCCCCGGCTGCGGGTGCATCACCAGATGCACGGGCATCAACTCCACCAGATAGGAGAGCCGACCCTTGGCGACAAACGCCTCCATGAGCGGCCCCTCGGCGATCTCTTGGCTCAGCCGGTACGACATGCCGCCCGCCAGGTACACGCCCCCGGTCGCCATGACGGTCAACGCCAGGTTGCCGGCCGCGGCCCCCAGGATGCGTACAAACATCTCGACCGTGCGGCGACACAGCTCACAGGGGCGCGCGGCATCTTGCGCCGCGCCCACGATCACCGGCGTGGCGTCATCCGCCGCCTCAAGCTGCTCCCTAAGCCAGGCGGGCTCGCTGGCGTGCCCCTCGTCGCGCAGGAACTCGTACAGGCTGATCATCCAACGGCCCGAGCAGACTCGCTCGACGCTCACATGGGCATAGCGCCGCCGCAGGTAGAGCAGCAGTTCGATCTCCAGATCGGTGTTGGGGCTAAAGCTGGTGTGCCCGCCCTCGGAAGGGTGGGCGCGGTAGCGGCCGTTCTCCCAGGTCAGCAATGCCTGGCCCATGCCGGTACCGGGCGCCACCACCGCCAGAGCGCCGCCGGGCTGTGGCAGGCCCACGTTCAGGGTGCGCAGATGCTCCGGGCGCAGGTGCGGCACGGCGTTGGCGATGGCCTGCAGGTCGTTGAGCAGCGTGACGCGCCGCGCGCCCAACGCCCCGGCCAACGAGGTTTCGTCCAGCTCCCAGGGCAGGTTGGTGCCGGTTGCTCGCCCCTCCACCACGGGGCCCGCCACGCCAAAGACAGCCTGGTCAACGGTAATGCCTGCCGAGGCCAGGAACTCGCTTGCGGCATGCTCCAGATTCGGGTAATCGCCACTGCGCACGGTGACAGCGGCCAGTGGGTGGTCCAGGCCCTCGCGGGCGCTATAGATCGCCAGATCGGTCTTGGTGCCGCCGGTGTCTCCGGCCAGCAGGAGTATGTCGTGCAATGAGGGTTCCTTTCCAAGCGGCCTCGTCTTGGGCCGCCGCTATACCTGGATGCCGAGCATGCGGGCCGCGTTCCCGCCAAACACCAATGCCTTTTGCGCCTCGGTCAGATCCTGGTACACCACTTGACGCAGGCCCCACTCAAAGCGCATGGGGCAAAAAGGCGTGTCGCTGCCGTAACAGATGCGCTCCGGCCCCAGGGCTGCCAACGCTTTGTGGATCTTGCGATACTCGACCTCGGAATCGATCAGGAACCAGTTGGGGTGTTCCTGCGCCAGGTCGGCCACGGCGTCGGCAATGTCCGGCAGGCCCGAGCCCCCCATGTGTACCACCATGATCTTGAGCTCCGGGTGGCGGGCCGAGATCTTGGCGATGCGGAAGGGGTGCGTCTTCTCAAAGTCATTGGCCCCACAGTGGAATGCCAACACCAGACCCGCCTCGGCGATACACTCGATCAGGGGCAAGCTCAGCCTGGGATCGTCAATATAGTAGCCGTCGCGGGCGCCGTTCAGCTTGACCCCGCGCACGCCATAGACCTCGATGCAGCGCTTTAGCTCGTCCATGGCCACATCCACCCCCAGCAGGGGGTTCACCCCGGCAAAGGGGATGATGCGGTCCGGGTGGGCGCGGTAGGCGGCGTGGATGGCCTCGTTATCGGGCGCGATGGCCCGCGTGTACGACACCATGGGCCAGGTGATGGCCTTGTCCACCTGGACGGCATCCAGGCGGCGGAGCAGCTCATCGGCCCCGATGCCGCTGCCGTTGCTCGGCGCGGCCAGGTGGCAATCTGCATCAATGCGCATCGTGTTCCTCCTTGATCGGCAACAACTCTATTGGCGGCCCCATCAGTAGCCACCCACGCGAGGCTGGCCCGGGTTCGTGGCCAGCATCACGGCATCGAACAACTGCTGTAGCAGGGCCAGCTTGCGCGCCGCGTGCTCTGGCGCGAACCAGAGGTTATGGCACTCGTCCGGGTCCTCTTGCAGATCGTACAGCTCGCCGATATCCTGCCCGTGGTAGGCCACCAGCTTGTAGCGGCCATCGTAGAGCATGTTGGCGTGGCTGGCGTGGGGCAGGGCCAGGGCATCGTGGTATTCGCAGCGCACAAAGGGCCGGTGGCTGTGGGGATTGCCGCGCCCCACCAGCAGCGGGTAGAGCGACCAGCCCTGCACCTCTGGGGGCACGGGCAGGGCCGCCGCATCGAGCAATGTGGGTGCGAGGTCCACCAGCTCGACCAGGGCATCGCTCACCAGCCCGCTCTCGAAATGCCCCGGCCATGAGAGGATCAGCGGCACATGCACGGCGCCCTCGTAGAACCGGCAGCCCTTGAGGCGCAGCCCGTGGTCGCCCAGCATCTCGCCGTGATCGCTGGTGAACACGACCACCGTGCGTTCACGCTGGCCCGTGGCCTCTAGCGCGGCCAACATGCGCCCCACCTCGTGGTCCAGGTGCTCGATCTGGGCATAATAGGCCGCCACCATGCCCCGCGCGTCATAGGCGTCGGGCGGGGTGGGGGTGGTCGTCTGATGGTCCACCCCGCGAAAGAGGCGCTGCTGCTCCTCCTCGCCCTCGCACCAGATGGGCAGCGGCATGGCCTCGCGATCCATGCGCGCCCAGTATTCTGGGGCGGGATCCAGGGGCGGATGGGGGTCAAAGGGGTTGACGCTCAGCAGCCAGGGGCCCTGGCGCGGCTCGCCCATGAACGCGACGGCCTCCTGGGCGCACCAGGTGTTCTGGTGATAGCGGGCGGCGATGCCGGGCCGGTACTCGCCCTGGATGCGCCAGCCATCGGCGGCGTCGCCGCCATAGGCCGTATCCCAATCCACGCCTTGCTCCAGCAGCCATTGATGGTAAGCGTGGGCCTCCGGCGGCCAGCCCGGGCGCGGCTTGGGCGCGTGGCTCCAGCGGAACAGGCGGTAGCCGTCTTCCACCCTGGGCTCTATGCGGCCATCGGCGGCGGCCAGGTGCAGCTTGCCCACCAGCCCGCAATCATAGCCCGCGTCGGCGAACCGCTTGGTCACCAGCTCGACATCGGCGGGGAAATAGGCGTTGCCGTTGCGGTGTACGCCCACGTTGCCGGGATAGCGCCCCGTCAGGAACGAGGCGCGGCTGGGCGTGCAGACCGGGCTCTGGCAGTAGGCGCGGGTAAAGGCCACCCCCTCGGCGGCCAGGCGATCCAGGTTGGGCGTGCGAATGGCGCCGTTGCCCAGGGCGTGGATGGTGTCATGGCGCTGCTGGTCGGTGCAGATCCACAGGATGTTGGGCGGCTGGGGCGTCACGCTAGCGCCTCCGATCCAGCCATGAGCACGCCCGTCTCGGCCAGGCGGCCCCGCAGCCGCTCCGTGGGCAGCGCCCTCGGCTGGCAGCCCGCCTGCACGCTCAGGGCCGCCGCGACGCCCGCCGCCTCGCCGGTGACCATCGCGGGCGGGATCAGGCGCACCGCCTGCATGGTCCAATGGTCGGTGCTGACGCAGCGCCCCGAGGTCAACAGCCCGTCTACCGTCTCGGGCACCAGGGAGCGGTAGGGCAGGTGGATCAGGCCGCCCCCGGCAAAGCCCAGGCCGTGCAGCCCGATGGTGTCATCGAACACGCGCTGGGCGCGCACGTCCGCCTCGGTGAGTTCGTACATGCCGCGGATGCGGCGGCTCTCGCGCACGCCGAGCTGGGGCGCGATGGCCAGCAGGCGCACGTCCTCAAAACCCGGCACGTTGGCCTTGTAGAACGCCAGGGAACGGGCGATGCGCCGGCGCAGCTCGTACTGGACATAGCTCAGGTCGCGGACGTCCACGGCGCTCAATTGGCCCTCAAACATGGCGTGCAGGTCGCCCTCGTCGTGGTACGTGGTGCCATTGCGCTTGTCCAGACCCAGGATATTGATCCAGTAGACGCCAATGTCGCTGTGGGGGGTGGTGTTGGGCCGCAGCAGGACGCCGCCCTCATCCAGCACGGCGCGCTGCAACGCGCGGGCGCGCTGGGGCTCGTCCCGCGTGAACGCCCGCCAGCGCTCGCGATCCACGCCGCCCACCTTGAGGTTGAGGCCGATGCGCTGATGGCCCATGTCGTAGGCGGCGCCCGCGCTGGCCGCCAGGTCGCCGTCGCCGGTGGCGTCCACACACACGCGGGCCAGGATCGCCTGCCGGCCCGATTTGGTCTCCAGGATCGCTCCGGCCACGCGCCCGTCGGCGAGATAGGCGCCCACTGCCCAGGCGTGGAACCAGAGCTGCACCCCCGCCTCGTGGCAGAGGGCATCGGCGGCCACCTGTAGCCACTCGGAATCCACGTGCAGGCGGGTGGGGCTATCCTGGGCCAGGCCGCCCAGGGCCTCCAAGCGCTGCATCGTCTCCCAGACCAGGCCGCCCATGACGCGGCGCCCCACCGTGTCAAAGATGCCGTCCATATAGAGCACCAGGCCGCCGGTGGCCAGGCCGCCCAGGCAGCCATAGCGCTCCACCAGGGCTGTGCGGGCGCCCTGCCGGGCGGCGGCTACGGCGGCGCAATAGCCTGCCGGCCCGCCGCCTACCACCAACACGTCCACCTCGTCCAGCACGGGGGTCTCGCGGGCGGGCTCGTGTATCGTTCTCATGGGCTTGCCTCTCGTAGGTGGGCTATCATCCGTCAGGCGGGATTCTAGCATGGGGGGGCGGGCGCTGCAAGCAGGGGGCGCGGGTGAACGCGCGAATGCGCCTTTCGACGCCCTGCGCCATTTGTCCCCAGGCGCGGGAACGGGTACCATAGGCCGGTCGTGATACCTGAGCAGCATCGAAAGCAGGGCCATATGCAGCCAATGACGGGCGTCGAGCGCATCGGGAATATCCTCAAGCGGCAGCCGGTGGATCGCATCGGGCTATTCGAACACTTTTGGACCGACACGCGCCGCGCCTGGAGCCAAGCGGGGCAGATCCGCGAGGACGAGGACCTGGGCGAGCATTTCGGCTTTGATCTGGAGCTCTGCTGGGCGTTCGACATGGTGGCCGACCTCGATTTCGAGCTCGAGATCGTCGAGGAGACCGAGGAGACGATCCTGACCCGCGATGGCAACGGCGCGCTGTTGCGCCGCCACAAGCTGCACGAGGCCACCCCCGAACATGTGGATTTTGCCGTCCAGGGGCGCGCCGCCTGGGAGGAGCTGATCAAGCCCCGCCTGACGCCTGACCCGCGCCGCATCAAATTCGACGAGTATCGCGCCGCCAAGGAGCGCGCCCGCGCCCAGGGCCGTTTTTTCGCCTGGTCCGGCGTGAACGTGTTCGAGCTGATGCACCCGGTCTGCGGCCACCAGCACATGCTCATGGGCATGGCCCTGGACCCCGACTGGGTCAAGGACATGGTAGACACCTACTCGCGGCTCACCGTCGAGTTGCAGGAGATCCTCTTTGCCCAAGAGGGCTGGCCCGACGGCATCTGGTACTATGAGGACATGGGCTTCAAGGGGCGCCCGTTCATGTCGCCCGCCATGTACCGCGAGATCATCCAGCCGGGACATATCCGCACCATCGCGCTCGCCAAGAGCCACGGCTTGCCCGTGATCATGCACTCGTGCGGGAATGTGTCCAGGCTGCTGCCCGGCATGGTGGAGGCGGGGATTGACTGTTTGCAGGTGATCGAGGTCAAGGCGGGGATGGACCTGATCGAGCTCTACCGCGACTATGGCGAGCGCCTCTCGTTCATGGGCGGCATGGATGTGCGCGTCCTGTATAGCAACGACCGGGCCCAGATCGAGGCCGAGCTGGCGAGCAAGGTGCCCATCGTCAAGGGCCACTATGGCTATGTGTTGCACAGCGACCACTCGATTCCCAATACCGTGGATTATGCGAGCTATCGGTTCTTTGTAGAGCGCGGCCTGGAACTGGGCCGCTATGACGATCTGACATAGCAGGGGAGGCGTACATTGGCAGGCAACATTACACCGCAGCAAGAGGATTTCTCGCGCTGGTACTTGGACGTGATCCGCGAGACCGAGCTGGCCGAGAACTCGCCCGTGCGCGGCAGCATGGTCATCCGGCCCTATGGCTATGAGCTGTGGGAGGGGATCAAGGGCGGGCTGGACCGCCGGTTCAAGGCCACAGGCCACAAGAACGCCTATTTTCCCCTGTTGATCCCGATGAGCTTTTTGCAGCGCGAGGCCGAGCACGTGGAGGGCTTTTCGCCCGAGCTGGCCGTGGTGACCATCGGCGGCGGCAAAGAGCTGGAGGAGCCCCTGGTGGTGCGCCCCACCTCTGAGACCATCATCGGCTATATGTACTCGCGCTGGATTCAGTCCTACCGCGACCTGCCGCTGCTGATCAACCAGTGGGCCAACGTGGTCCGCTGGGAGATGCGTACCCGACCCTTTTTGCGGACCATGGAGTTCCTCTGGCAGGAGGGCCACACGGCCCACGCCACGGCGGAGGAGGCCATGGAAGAGACCCTGCGCATGTTGGATGTGTACGCCGATTTCGCCATCAACGATGCGGCCATCCCAGTCATCAAGGGCCTCAAGAGCGAGCGGGAAAAGTTTGCGGGGGCGGTGGCCAGCTATACCATCGAGGCCATGATGGCCAACGGCTGGGCGCTGCAATCGGGCACCAGCCACTATCTGGGTGAGAACTTTGCCAAAGCGTTTGACATAATGTATCTGGACGAGAACAACGAGAGCCGCTACTGCCACACCACCAGTTGGGGCGTCAGTACCCGCATGGTGGGGGCGGTGGTGATGGCCCACGGCGACGACCAGGGTCTGCGCCTGCCGCCCGTGCTGGCGCCGATCCAGGCCGTGATCGTGCCCATCTGGCGCGACGACGCCCAGCGCGCGGCCGTGCTCGATATGGCGGCGCGGGTCGAGGCGATGCTGCAAGGGGGCGGCGTGCGGGTCCACCTGGACGACCGCAAGGACCAGACGCCAGGGTTCAAGTACAACGACTGGGAGATGCGCGGCGTGCCGGTGCGCATCGAGATCGGCCCGCGCGATGTGGCCAGCGACGCCCTGGTGCTGGCGCGGCGCGACCGCCCTGGCCGCGAGGGCAAGACCTTTGGCGTGCCCGCAGCGGGCGCCGTCGAGGCTGTGCGCGCCCTGCTGGACGAGGTGCAGGCCAGTCTGCTGCAGCAGGCGACCGAGAGGCGCGATGCCAGCACCCACCGGGTCGAGGACTATGACACGTTCCGCCGCGTGCTGGACGAGCAGGGGGGCTTTATCCGCGTCCACTGGGCTGGAACCTCGGAGGACGAGGCCCGCATCCAGGAGGAGACGAGGGCCACGCTGCGTTGCCTGCCCCTGGACGTGCTCGAGGGCCCGGGGCGTTGCTTTTTCACCGGCGCCCCGACGGACAAGGTGGCGATCTTCGCGCGGGCGTACTGAGCGGCGCTAAGGGCCCTCACCCCCACGGTCGTACCGCGTAACGAGAGCATCCGCGCCCCCTCTCCCATGCCAGCATGGGAGAGGGGGAACGCGACACTCGCCTTCGAGGCGAGTATCGCTGGGGGGTGAGGGCCGTACAGACGCCATCAATTCACGATCCGAAAGACACAACAATCGCTCACCAGGAGGGCCCGGACCATGTCGCTTACAATGGAGTGGCGCAGACGGATTGACCATTGGCGGCGCGTGCTGCCGGGCCTGTTCTACCGGCCCCTGGGCGCCATCGAGTGGCACGGCCTGGTCACCACGGAGCAGCTCTCGCCCGCTGAGGCGCTGGCGAGGGACACCTGGCCCATGCCGCCGGGCGCCCGCTGGGGGAGTAAGTGGGAGTATGGCTGGTTCATCGGTGGGCTGACCACGCCCCCGGAGGCCGACGGCCAACGCCTGGTGCTCTGCCCCGACCTGGGCGGCGAGAGCGCCGTCTATGTCAACGGCGCCATCGCGGGCGGCATTGACCGGCAGCACCGGCAGATCACGTTGACGCGCCAGGCCCAGGCGGGCCAGCGCTATGACCTGCTGGTCGAGGCCTATGCGGGGCACGGCCCCCGGGTCAGCTCGCCCGGGCCGGTCCCTCTGGGCCGTGAGACGGTGCCCGAGCCGCCGCCCACCCAGGCGGTCGTGGGCGAGAGCACCTATGGCGTCTGGGAGGAGGCGCTGTACCAGCTCTGGATAGACGTCGAGACCCTGGCGCGCCTACGCGATAGCCTGGACCCGGACTCGCTGCGGGTGGTCGAGCTGGACCGGGGCCTCAAGGATTTCACCCTGCTCTTTGACCCGGAGCTGCCCCACGATGAGTTGCTGGCCAGCGCCCGCGCGGCCCGCGAGCGGCTGGCGCCCCTGCTGGCCTGCCACAACGGCAGCACGGCGCCTTTGCTGACCCTCTTTGGCCACTCGCACATTGACGTGGCCTGGCTCTGGCCCCTGGCCGAGACCGAGCGCAAGTGCCTGCGCACGTTCGGCACCCAACTGGCCCTCATGGACGAGTACCCCGACTATCGCTACCTGCAGAGCCAGCCCCACTTGTACTGGATGGTGCAGCGCCTCGATCCGGCCCTGTACGGGCGCATCATCGCGGCGGCGGAGCGGGGCCAGTGGCTGGCCGAGGGCGGCATGTGGGTCGAGGCCGACACCAACCTTTCCGGCGGCGAGAGCCTGATCCGCCAGTTCCTTTACGGCAAGCAGTTCTACCGCGACGAGTTTGGCGTCGAGAGCGAGCTGCTGTGGCTGCCCGATGTCTTTGGCTATTCCGGCAGCCTGCCCCAGATCATGCGCGGCTGCGGCATCCGCTATTTCGCCACCGCCAAGATCTTTTGGGCCTACCATGCCTTTGACCCGTTCCCCTACAACACCTTTACCTGGGCAGGCATTGACGGCTCGGAGGTGCTGGTGCACCTGGTCAACGACTATAACTCGGAGGCGGACCCGGCGGCTCTGAGCGAGCGCTGGCGGCAGCGGGTGCAAAAGGACGACATCTCGACCCGCCTGGTGCCCTATGGCTGGGGCGATGGCGGCGGAGGCCCCACCCGCGACCATCTCGAATATGTGCGGCGCAGCGCCGACCTGGAGGGCCTGCCCCGCACCCGCAGCGCCCATCCCGTGGCCTTTTTCCGCGACCTGGAGGCGCAGGGCATCCCCCCGGCGCGTTATGTGGGCGAGCTCTACTTTCAGTGCCATCGCGGGACGCTGACCAGCCAGGCGCGCACCAAGCGCGGCAACCGCCAGTCCGAGTTTGCTCTGCGCGAGGCCGAGCTGTGGGCCAGCGCCGCCCACGCCCTGGCAGGCGCGCCCGTGCCCGCCGAGACGCTGCGCGAGGCCTGGCGCGCTGTGCTGCTCAACCAGTTCCATGACATCATCCCCGGCTCCTCGATCCATCGCGTCTATGAGGAGGCCGAGGCCGCCTACGCCCGGGTTCTGAAGTCAGCCGAGAGCGTGACCGCCCAGGCCGCCGGCGCCCTGACCCAGCCCGAGGATGCGCTGACCGTGTTCAATTCGCTGAACTGGGAGCGCCGCTGCCGCGTGCCCTTGCCGGCCGGATGGGCGAACGCCTGGGATGCCGAGGGACGACTGCACGTAACCCAATCGGTGGACGGGGCGCGGTTCGTCGAGGTGGTGGTGCCCGCGTGTGGCTGGAACACCCTCTATCCCGCCGAGCCGGTGGCGGAAGAAGAGGGCCCCTGCGTCCTTGCGACGCCTGGCTCGCTGGAAAACGAGTACCTGCGGGTGACCCTGAACGGCGCGGGCGAGCTGACCAGCGTCTATGACAAGGAGCAGGAGCGCGAACTGCTGGCGGGCGTGGCCAACCGTTTTTTGCTGTTCAAGGATGTGCCCTCGCTCTTTGACGCCTGGGATATCGACAGCATGTACCGCGAGACGCCCATGCCCCTGGGCGGCGAGGCTGAGATCGTCGTGGTGGCGACGGGGCCGCTCTACGCCACCCTGCGGGTGACGCGCACCCTGCACCGCTCCCGGCTGACGCAAGAGATCACCCTGGCACGCAGCAGCCGTCGGCTCGACTTTGCCACCGAGATAGACTGGCAGGAGCGCCACAAGCTGCTCAAGGTCGCATTCCCTGTGGATATTCACGCCACTGAGGCATTGCACGAGATCCAGTTCGGCCACCTGGCGCGCCCCAACCACCGCTCGCGTCCATTCGACGCAGACCGTTTCGAGGTGGCCAACCACAAATGGACGGCCCTGGCCGAGCCCGACCGGGGCTGCGCCCTGCTCAACGACTGCAAGTATGGCGTCAGCGTCGAGGGCCAAGAGATCGCTTTGACCCTGCTCAAGTCGGCCCTGGCGCCCGACATGACCGCCGATCTAGGGCACCAGCGCTTTACCTATGCGTTCTACACCTGGCGCGGTCCGCTATCCGAGAGCGACCTGGTGCGCCAGGGCTATGAGCTGAACGCGCCGCTCACCCTGGCCCCCGGCGCGGCGGGCCAGCGTAGCCTGCTGGATGTGGACGCCCCCGGCATCGTGGTCGAAACGGGCAAGCCCGCCGAGGATGGGACCGGCGACTGGATCGTGCGGCTGTACGAGAGCCGGGGCAGCGCCACGGCCTGCGCGCTGAAGGTGGACCTGCCCGTGGAGCAGGCATTCGAGACGGATATGCTGGAGGAGAACCCCACGCCGCTGGCGGTAGACGAGGGCGCCATCATGCTGTCCTTCCGGGCCTTTGAGGTCAAGACGCTGCGCTTGGCGCTGGGCGCGGTGGAGCCTGCGCCGTGAGCCAACGCCCCAACATCCTGTTCATCCATAGCGACCAGCACCGCTACGATTGCCTGGGCCACGCGGGGAACCCCCTGGCCCGCACGCCCCACCTGGATCGGCTGGCCGCCGAGGGGGCGCGCTTTACCCATGCCTTTACCCCGATCCCGACCTGCTGCCCGGCGCGCCAGTCGCTGCTTTCGGGCCTCTGGCCCGAGCGCCACGGCGGGCTGTGGAACTATGACATCACCCTGCCCGTGGGCCTGTTCCATGCGCCCACCTGGACCGAGGCGCTACACGTCGCGGGCTATGCCCTGGGATATGTGGGCAAGTGGCACGTGCACCCCACCCGCACGCCCCTGGATTTCGGTTTCCACGACTATGTGAGCGTGCCGGACTATGCCGCGTGGCGCGCCGAGCAGGGTCTTCCCCACTACGAGCCGCTGGACGCGGAGGCGCTGGGCATAGACGCGCTGACCTCGCGCTGGTTCGGCGGACGCGATCCCGCCCCTGTGGAGCAAGCGCGCACCCACTGGTGCGCCGACCGCGCCATTGACCTGCTGCGCCGCTATGCCCGCCAGGGCCGTCCGTGGCACATCCGCCTCGATTTTGAGGAGCCCCACCTGCCCTGCTTTCCGGCGAGCGCCTTTGCCGACCTGGTCTCGCCCCAAGAGATCGCGCCCTGGGGCAGTTTCGGCGAGACGTTCGAGGCCAAGCCCTACATCCAGCAGCAGCAACTGCACACTTGGGGGATCGAGAATCTGACCTGGGCGGCCTGGGCCCAGTATGTGGCCCTCTATCTGGGCATGGTGGCCCAGATAGACGACGCCATCGGGCGGGTGCTGGCGGCCCTGGAGGCCGAGGGGCTGGCCGACGAGACGTTGGTGGTCTATACCAGCGACCACGGCGACGCCTGCGGCAGCCACCGGATGATAGACAAGCACTATATCATGTACGAGGATGTGGTGCGCGTGCCCCTGATCGTGCGCTGGCCCGGTCAGGCCGTGGCCGCCGCCCAGTGCGACGCCATGGTGACCCACGCGCTGGATCTGGCGGCCACCTGCTGCGAGGCCGCCGGAATCCCTACCCCGCCAGGTTGCCAAGGGCGCTCGCTGCTGCCCTGGCTGCGGGGCGAGCCCGTAGCGGACTGGCGTCAGGACGTGGTTGCCACGTTCAACGGGGCCCAGTTTGGCCTGTACAACATGCGCATGCTGCGCGAGCGCCGCTATAAGTATGTCTGGAACCCGACGGACGTGGACGAGCTGTACGATCTCGAGAGCGATCCGTGGGAGCTGGAGAACTGCATCGGCGAGCCAGGGCTGCAACCCCGGGTGCAGGCCATGCGCCGGACCCTGTTGGAGCGGCTGACGGAGCAGGGCGACGACCTGGTGGCCAAGCCCTGGTTGCGCGAGCAACTGGCCCAGGGCCGCAAGCTGGCGGCGCGTTAGTGGCCAACCGTCATCCGATGACTGGTCATCGGATGACGGTTGGGGCGACGCTACGCAAAAAGCAGGGTTGGGGCAACGCATGCGTTGCCCCCTCTATAGATGGCGCGGCTAGCGCGCGCCGATCAGGTCGGCGACCCAGGCGATATCCAGGTCTTGAAGCTTGGCGCGGGTGGGCGCGCCCGTCTCCAGATCCCAGCTCATCAGCCGGTAAAAGTCGCTCAGGGCGGCTTTGAACTGCTCCATGCTAAAGGTCTTGCCCGCCACCGCGCCCTCGGGCAGCGGCTCGGTAAAGCGCGGGTGGATCAGATCATCATCGGGGCCAAACCCCTCGCGGGCATTGAACGCCCGCGCCATGTCCCAGGCCCGCTCGCAGGCGTTGTGGATCTCCATCACCGACGTGTTCCAGCCCGTGATGGCCGAGATCAGCTCTGCCATCTGCTGGGGCGTCCACGCCAGGAACATGCACAGGCCCGTGAGGTTGCCCTGGATGCGCCACATCAGAGCGCGGCGCACCATCTGCATCTTGGCGGTGCTCAAGTCGTCAAAGGGCAACGGCTCCAACACGCCCAAGGGCTTGAGCTCGCGGATGCCGCCATCGGTCTGGTAGCCGTTGTCATGCACCGAGTTCATGTGGTCGGCGCCGGTGGGCGAGGTGGAGATGCCGATGCCGTGGCCATACTTGACCCGGGGATCGTGCATGGCCACCTCCTGGCCCTTGATCTGGATGGCATAGCGCGGGGCGTCGCCGCCGATGGCCTCGGCAGCCCGCTTGGAGCCCTCGCCCAGCAACTTGCCGAACCCCTCGCGGGCGATGATCTGCTTGATCATGGCGATCATGGCGTCGGCGTTGCCAAAGCGCAGCTCGATGCCGCCCGTCTCCTCCAGGCCGATGATCCCCCGCTCAAAGCACTCCATGGCAAAAGCGATGGTCACGCCCGTGCCGATGGTATCCAGGCCGTTGGCGTTGCAGAGCTGGCAGCCATAGGCCACTGCCTCGATGTCATCAATGCCGCAGCAGGAGCCCAGGGCGCCGATGGTCTCGTACTCGGGGCCGCCATAGCGTCGCTCCACTTTAAAGCGCTCGCTGTCCACCTCGACCACCCACTTGCAGCGCACGGGGCAGCCATAGCAGGTATCCCGATCCTTGACGATCTTTTCCTGCATGGTTTCCAGCGAGATGGCCTCAAAGCCCTCGAACACCCCTTGCTGGAAATTGCGGGTGGGCAGGCCGCCCGCTTCGTTGTTGACCCGCACCATGCGCGGGGTGCCCACCGTGGCAAAGACGATAGAGTTGGTCTCGCGATAGTGGTCGCGGAACCAGCGCGCCATCTCTTGCACCTTGTCAGGATCGGCCGTGGGCGGGCGCTGGGTGCCCCTGGCGGCCACAGCCTTGAGGTTCTTGGCGCCCATGACGGCGCCCAGACCGGTGCGGCCGGCGGCGCGGGTGGCGTCGTGCACCACGTTGGCGATGCGCACCTGGCGCTCGCCCGCCGGGCCGCACTGGCTCACACGGATCGCCCGGTCGCCCAGCTCCTGGCGGATCATGTCCTCCACGTCGGCGGTCTCATGGCCCCACAGGTGCCCCGCCGGGCGCAGTTCCACCTGGTCGTCTTTGATCCAGAGGTATACGGGCGCTGGCGCAGCGCCCTCGAACAGGATCAGGTCCCAACCGGCGCGCTTGAGCTCGGCCCCGAAAAAGCCGCCCGATTCGGAAGCGGCAAAGCCGCCCGTCAGCGGCGATTTGGCGCCGATCATGTGGCGCCCGCCGCCCGCCAGCGGCTGCCCCGTCAGCGGGCCGGTGGCATAGACCAGCAGGTTGTCGCCGCTCAGGGGCTCGACCCCGGCGGGCAGTTCTTTGAGCAGATAGTAGGCGATGAACCCCCACCCGCCGTAATAGCGTCGCAGAAACAGGTCATCCAGCGGTTCGGTGGCGATCTCGCCCGTCGTCAGGTTGACCCGCAGTCCCTTGCCCCAATGTCCGTAGCTCATCTCTTGTCCTTTCTTCAGGTATGTTCGCCCTGGGCCTAGAGCGGGAGGCTGATCCAGCAGCGCGCCGCGTTGGCGCGCGCGATCCCTTCCAGCACCTCTTGCACCCGCAGCCCCTCGCGAAAGCCCGGCGCAAAGGCGAACGGCTCGTCGGATTGGTACGCCTCGACGAAATCCATCAGGATCGTGCGGCGGCGCTGGGGCTCGCCGGGCAAGCGCCCCTGCAACCGCTCCGGCACCAGGATCGTGGTGTAGGGGTGATCGTAGGCGCCGCCCGCTTCCAGCACCGTGTACTGGGCCAGCGCCTCCTCCGGCAGCCAGACCTGCAACTGATAGGGGTGCTGCTGGTCGTACATCAGGCCGCCCTCGGAGCCATAGATCTCGGCGCGCTGGTCATAGCCCCGCCCGGTGAACGTGTATGACCCGCACAGGTAGCCCAGGGCGCCGTTGGCATAGTCCAGCAGCACCATGCCCTCATCCTCGGTGGTCACCTGCATCGGCTGGCCGGTGGCGGCGTGCAGGCGCTCGGGGACAAAGGTGCGCAAGTTGGAGGCCACGCCCTCCACCTCGGCGCCCAGCCACCAAAGCACCATATCCAGCATGTGGCTGCCCATATCGCCCAGGCCGCCGAACCCGGCCTTTTCGCGCTGGTTGCGCCAGCTCCCGGGTCGCTGGGCATATTGGGGCCAGCCGGCGGCATAGATGGCCGAGACGTGATGGATCTGGCCCAGGGCGCCGCTGGCGATGATCTCACGGGCCAGTTGGGCGGCGGGCGTGCGCCGGTGCGAAAAGTTGACGCCCGTCTTGACGCCTCGCTCCTGCGCGGCAGCGTACATCTCTTGCGCCTGGGCATAGGTCAGCGCCAGGGGCTTTTCGCAGAACACGTCCACCCCCTGGGCGATGGCCTCCATCACCACAGGGTGGTGCATATCGTTGCTGGTGCAGACGCTCACCAGGTCCACCTGGGTCTCGCGCAAGAGCGCGCGATAGTCATCGGTGGTGTAGGTCGCCGTATCGGCCAGGGCAGCCACGGCTGCCACAGCCTCGGCGCTCACGTCGCAGGCTGCCACGATCTCGATCCCCGGCATGCGTAGATAGCTGGGCACGTGGTGGTGCTGGGCAATGCCCCCGCACCCAATGATTCCCACTCGCACCGACCGATTCGACATGGAAACACCCCCTAGAAAGCAAACCAATAGGATGTGGGCTGGCACGGGGGCCAGCCCCTACAAGATCTGCGCCTGCCTACCGCCCGGGTTCGCCCTCCCTTGGCGTCCCACACGCCCTCTAGCGCTCTCCCTTGTCCAGCCACGCGATCACGGCCTGCTCGCCCTCTGCCAGGGTGACCCGGCAGACCGGGCTCTCGGCAAAGCTCAGGCGGGCCTGCTGCAGCAGGCGCCAATCGAGCCCCAGCCAATAGGCGAGCAGCAGGTTCAGCACGCGCTCGTCCGCCACGACCCCCACGCGCTCTAGCCCATAGGTCTGGGCATAGACCTGGATGCGGGCATAGGCGGCGGTCAGCCGTCCCCAGAGCGAGATCAGCCCGTTCTCCAGCTGGGTCTCGTTCCAGGTCTCCACCAGGTGGCCGGCCCCCGGCTCATAGTTGAGATCGTCCAGCGACAGGTCTTCCAGCTCCTCCAGGTCCCAGCGCACCAGGTCGGGCAGCGCGTCGGCGATCGGATCGGCGGTATCCATATCGCGGCGCGTGGCGCTGACGCACAGCATTTGCAGGCCCCAGGCGCGGCTGCGCGCCGCCAGGCGTTGTGCTTGCTCCTGCCCGCGCGGGGAGAGGGGCACGCTGTAGGGATCGGGGGCGCGCCCGGCATCGGTCTCGGCGTGGCGAATGAGGTAGAACTCCATGCTGTACTCGATCCTTCTATGGGTAATGGTTACGATGAACGCGACACAAGCTGGCGGCCCGAGAGCCGCCCGATGATGTGGGTCAACAGCCAGAACAAACCGCCCAGGGGCAGGTCTACGGCCACCAGCAACGCCAGGATCAGGGCCGCCAACTCGGCGGCTCGCAGGCCGGTATGCGCCCATGCGGGCGGCGCCCGCTGCAAGAGCCCAATGGCATAGAGCAGCCCCAGGGCGATAGCCAGCCCCAGGCCCAGCTTCCACCATGCCCGCCGGTCCGAGGCGCTGGGCAGCATGGCGTTGCCGATGGCGACCACGAGATAGAGCCACAGCGCCGGGTCGCGGGCGGCAGCGAGCCGCGTCCAAGCGCTGGCCAGGTCGCCGTCGCCCGGCCATAGCCCCAACGGCCAGCGGGCGATGGCGTACAGAGCCGCTAGGCCCACCAGCAGGGGCGCCAGCCCGATCAGGCTCTCGCGCACCGGGTCCGTGCGAGCGATCTCCACCGAGCCGAACTGGGCCATGTTGCGGCCCTGCATCTGGGGCCGCAGGCTGAGCCGCCCGGTGCGCACCCGCAGCAGCCAGGCCATGCCCAGGTGGCTCAGTTCGTGGAGCAGGGTGCCCGGCAGCAGCAGCGCATGATAGCCGTAAAGGGCCGCCGCCGGGCTGCCCGTGGTCATGAGCGCCAGGGATTGCAGACCACGGCCAAACCAGCGGGTCACCGGGCCGACGACCCATACCAGCCCCGCCAGGATCAGCAGCGTCGTCGGCTCGGGGGGCGCCACAGGCTCTCGGTCTCTAGAGGCCCTTGGCCCGCACCGTCTCGCGCACCAGAGCCACGAAATCGGCGGCCTTGAGGCTCGCGCCGCCCACCAGCCCGCCATCCACGTTGGGCTGTGACATGATCTCGAATACGTTGCCCGGGTTCACACTGCCGCCGTATTGGATGCGCACCGATTCGGCGGTGGCGTCGTCATAGAGCTCGCGGATGGCAGCCCGCACCACGCCGCCGCACACGTCCTCGGCGTCGGCGGGGGTGGCCGCCAAGCCGGTGCCGATGGCCCAGATCGGCTCATAGGCCATGATCAGGCCCGCTACTTGCTCGGCGCTCAGGCCCGCCAGGGCCGCCACCACCTGGTCGTGTACCCAGCTCTCGGTGCGGCCCTCCTCACGCAGGGCGCGGGTCTCGCCCACGCACACGATGGGGATCAGGCCCGCCGCCAGGGCCGCGATGATCTTGCGGTTCACGCCCTCATCCGTCTCGCCAAACAACTCGCGGCGCTCCGAATGGCCGATGATGACATAATCGCAGAACTCGCGCACCATCTCGGGCGCGACCTCGCCCGTATAGGCGCCGCTGGCCTCCCAGTAGAGGTCTTGGGCGCCCACGCGCAGCTCGCTGCCCTCGGCGGCGCGGCTGACATCGGGCACCGCCAGGAACGGCGGGCAGACCACCCGTTCCACGCTACCGTAGGCGGCCAGCTCGCCCAGCATCGCCTGCACCAGCGCCACGCCCTCTTGGGCGGTCTTGTTCATCTTCCAGTTTCCGGCCATAATCGGCTTGCGCATCGCGTCTCTCCCTCTGTGGTGTGCAAAACAGGGGGATGTTACCACACAAACGGGGCATCTGCCAAGGCGCGGCAGCGGTCGGCGAAGCCGTTCAGAATTGGGGGCGACTCGGGCGCTTTTGCTGCGGAGCATGGAGGGCGGGCGTCTCGCCCGCCACTTGCCTGTTTGCACACAACACATCATTGCCCCTGACCTTGGCCCTGTGCGTGATGAAAGGAATCGCCTTCTATGGTCCATCCGCGCCTGATCGAGAGTCCCATCGAGCCCCTGGCCCGGGCCTTGGCCGGGCCACTGCCGGGCGCAGCGGCCCATGCCGCCATGACCGTCACGCCGCCGCCCGTGCGCAACCGCCTGACCGAGGAGCCGCCGCGCCTGGGGGGCGTGCTGGCCCTGCTGTATCCCCTGGATGGCGAGTTGCACCTGGCCTTGACCCGGCGCAGCGCCCGCCTGCGCCACCACGGCGGCCAGGTCTCGCTGCCGGGCGGCGCCCAAGAGCCGGGCGATGGGACGCTCTGGCGCACGGCCCTGCGCGAGGCCGCCGAAGAGATCGGGATCATCAAGGGAGACGTGGAACTCGTGGGGGCGCTCACGCCGGTGGAGGTGCCCGCCAGCGGCTATGTCGTGCATCCCTTTGTGGCCCACGCCGCCCGCCGTCCGGCCTTTTGCTTGCAGGAGGACGAGGTCGAGGAGCTGATCGAGCTGCCGCTGGGCGCGCTATTGGCCCCGGATGCCAAGGGGGTGGAGCCATGGCAACTGCACGATCGCCTGGCGCGGGTGCCTTTTTACCGGCATGAAGGCCTGATCATCTGGGGGGCCACGGCCATGATCCTGAGCGAGCTGGAGGCTGTGCTGCGGCGCGTCGTCCCCTGAATGGCAAACCCGGCCCCAAGCGCGGTGGCTCGGGGCCGGGCTGTGTGTACGGCCGGGTCGGGGGAGATGGCTCAGGCCTGACGGCGGCGCTTGGCCGCCCGGATGATGAGCCAGATCACCAATACCGGTATCAACACAAAGGGCGACAAGATCAGGAGCCAGATGGCAAGGTCCACCAGGACCTGCAGCACTTCGACAAAGGCGCGCGCGGCGTCGCTCAGGGTCACCAGCGGGTTCCAGCGCGCCGGCTGGACTACGGACCCCGGCTGCTGGCGCGGGCGGATCTCGATGGTCACCGTGGCCAGGGCGGTCATACGCTCCAGATACTGGGTGCGCCCCTTGAGCGACTCGATCTCGCCCCGCAGCGAGGTGATGCGGTTGTGGATCGCCAGGATATCCTCGGCGCTGCCTCGGTTGCGGCGCACCTCGCTCAACAGCTCCAGCAGCTCGGTCTCGGTGGCCTCCAGATTGCGCACCCGCGCGCCCAGGTCCACATACTCTTCGGTGACGTCGTCCCCGCTCGACGTCTCGTTCTCGATGCGGATGGCGCCTTCGCGCACGATGCCCAGCGCCGCCTCCAGGTTCTCTGCCGGGATGCGCAGGGTGACTGTCGCGTAGGGCTGCTCATTGGAGAGCCAGCGGTTCGACTCGGAGACATAGCCGCCGTACTGGCTGACGATCCCCTGCAGGCGCGCCAGCATGGCATCCGTGTCCTCGACCACGACGACCATATAGGTGCGCCGGATGATCATGCGGTCGGCGACATCACCATAGGCAGCCATGGAGCTGCCCACGCTGCCGGGGGCCTCCATGGCGGGCGCGGCAGCCTTTTGCACCTCCCGCTCGACGGCGACGGCTGCCTGGTCGCTGACCTGGATCATCTCAGCCTGGCGGGCGCACGCGCCCAGCAGCAGCGCGACCACCAGCAGCAACAGGACGATTCCCTTGCGGTGTCTCATCGGTTCTCCTCCTCAGCGGACATGTATGGGCGGTTCTGGCTATACAACGCTTGGTGGGGCGTCTTGGTTCCAAGAGCCCTCTAGCTGTGGCCCTCGGGCGATAGCTCTACGCGACGCAGCAATTGCGCATTCAGGGCGACGATGACCGTGCTCAGGGACATGAGCAGCGCCCCCACAGCGGGCGTGAGCACGACGCCCCAAGGCGCCGCGACGCCTGCGGCCAGGGGCAGTGCGACAACGTTGTAGCCCGCTGCCCACCAGAGATTCTGCACCATCTTGCGATAGCTCGCGCGGCTCAGGGCAAAGATCTTGGCCACATCCATCGGGTTGCTTCTGACCAGGATCAACCCGGCCGACTCGATGGCTACGTCGGTGCCGCCGCCGACGGCGATCCCCACGTCTGCGCGCACCAGGGCCGGGGCATCGTTGACGCCATCGCCCACCATGGCGACGCGCCTGCCTTGGGCCTGTAGCTCCATCACCTTGTCGGCTTTGTGCTCGGGCAGCACTTGGGCGTAGACGAGATCGACACCCAATTGGCGCGCCACGGCATCGGCCACAGCCTGGCTGTCGCCCGTGAGCATGGCAACCTCCATGCCTCTGCGGCGCAACAGCTCTACCGCCGTCCGGCTCTCGGGCCGGATCGCGTCGGCTACGGCCAGCGCGGCGACCACGCGCCCACCGGCGACGAGATAGACCACCGATTGCGCCCGCGCCGCGGCCTGCTCGCGGAAAGCGAGCAGATTCTCCGGCGGCGTCAGCGAGAGCATATCCAGCAGGTTGGGGCCACCTACATAGACGACCTGGCCGTCCAATTCGGCTCGCACACCGCGCCCCTTGAGCGCCTCGAATCCACTCACCACCGGGATCTCGAGCGACCGCGCCCGGGCGGCCTCGCGCATGGCCCGGGCGATCATGTGCTCCGAATCTCCCTCGACGGCTGCGGCCCATGCCAGGGCGCGCTCCTCATCCCAGCTTTCTGCCGTGGCGATGCCCACCACCTGATGCACCCCCTCGGTGAGGGTGCCGGTCTTGTCGAAAACGACGATGTCAATCTCGCGGGCGGCCTCCAAGGCCAGCCGGTCACGCACCAAGATGCCGTTGCGCGCGCCGAGTTCTGTTACGATGGCGACCACCAGCGGAACGGCGAGGCCCAGGGCATGGGGACAAGCGATCACCAGCACCGTGACCACCCGCTGTAGCACCTGCAGTTCAGGCCCCACGGCCACCGTCCAGGCCACCAGGGTCGCCGCGGCAGCGGCGAGTGCGATGTAGAACAGCCAGCCGGCGGCGCGATCCGCCAGGATCTGGGTGTCCGATTTGCTTTGTTGCGCCTCCTCCACCAGTCGCATGATCCCTGCCAGGGCTGTGTCATCACCGGTGGCCGTCACACGTACCCGCAGGCTGCCATCACCGTTGATCGTGCCGGCGATCACCTTTTCGCCAGGCCCTTTGTCAACGGGGCTTGACTCGCCGGTGATCATGGCTTCGTTGACGCTGGAGCGGCCCTCGGCGACCTCTCCATCGGCGGGCACGCTGGCGCCGGGGCGCACAAGCAACAGGTCGTCCAGGCGCAAGCTCACGCTGGGCACAGTGACGATGGCGCCGTCGGGCATGATCTTTTCGGCGGTATCGGGCATCAGTTTGGCCAGCTCGTCCAGCGCGCCCGAGGCCCTGCGTACCGAGCGCATCTCCACCCAATGGCCCAGCAGCATGACGTCAATCAGGGTAACCAGCTCCCAAAAAAATCCCTCGCCCAGGGCGACGAGCTGCGCCGAGACACTGTAGATCAGGGCGACGCTGATGGCCAGGGTGATCAACGTCATCATGCCGGGGCGGCGGTTGCGCAGCTCTGGGATGGCCATCTGGACAAAGGGGACGCCGCCCAGGCCGAACACTACCAGAGAAAAGACCAACGTGACCCATTCGTTACCAGGGAACGCCGGGGCGCTATAGCCGAACCATTCCTGGAGCATGGGGCTATAGGCCAGAACGGGGATGCTGAGCAGCGTGCAGATCCAAAAGCGGGTGCGGAACATTTGCTCATGGCCCCTGTGATCGGCGCCGTGCCCCGCGTGGGCGTCGCGATGGCCGGGCTCCATCGGCGCATGCTCGCCACGATGCGCGTGCGCGTCCTGTGTGTGGTCGTGTGCATGCTCGTGCGCGCCCGAACGCTCCTGCTCATGGTGCGCCGGGGGGCCCGTGTGCTGCCGGTGCTGGTTCGGGTCCTTTTCTGCTTGCATAGATCTGCCTTCCCTGTCTCGTGATGCCGCCCAGGATGTAATAGGCCGATCAAGACGAGATGCGTTCATGCGCACAGCATGGCACAATACGATGCTCTGTGTCAAGCAACATGACAGGTCCCGACAGGTTTGGAGCGGCGCAGGGCCCGGGTTTGACACCTGGCCCCCGCCCGCCTACCATGCCCGTACACGAATCCCACGCCGCAAAGGACGCCATGCAGGGCATCATCACCGAGATCCAGCGTTTCTCCGTTCACGACGGGCCGGGCATCCGCACGACGGTATTCCTCAAGGGCTGCAACCTGCGTTGCTTTTGGTGCCACAACCCGGAAACCCACCGCGTCGAGCGCGAGTTGCAGCTCCAACTCTCGCGCTGCATCGGCTGTGGGGCCTGTTTCGTCGTGTGTGAGACCGGCGCCCATCGCATGGCCGATGGGGAGCGGGTGTTCGACCGCGAGCGCTGCCTGGCCTGCGGGCGCTGCGCCGCCGAGTGCTACGCCGAGGCCCTGGTTTTGGCAGGGCGAGAGGTGAGCGTGGCCGATGTCATGGCCGAGGTGCTGGCGGATCGCCCGTTCTACGAGAACTCGGGCGGCGGCGTGACCCTTTCCGGCGGCGAGCCGTTGCTTCAGCCCGCGTTCTGCGCTGCGCTGCTGGCCGCATGCCGCGCCGAGGGCGTCCACACCGCCATTGAGACCGCTGCCAACGTGCCCTGGGAGCGCATCGAGGCTCTGCTGCCCCTCATAGACTTGGTGATGATGGACCTCAAGACCCTGGATGATACCGTGCATCGCGCCTCGACGGGCGTAAGCAACCGCCGCATCCTGGCCAACGCGCGCCGCCTGGGCGCCACGGACAAGCCGTTGACCGTGCGCACGCCGATCATTCCGGGCGTCAACGACACGCCCGAGGCGATCAGAGCCATTGCCCGCCTGGCCGCCGAGCTGCCCAACCTGGTCGGCTATGAGCTGCTGCCCTTTCACCCCATGGCCGCGGCCAAGTACGATAGCCTAGGGCGCGCGTATCGCGCCCGCTCTTTGCCGCGTCCCACGCCTGAGGCGATGGAGGCCCTGGCCGACGTCGCCCGCGAGAGCGGGGTTACGGTGCGCTGCGGCCAGAGCTAGAACGCTGCGCACAAACGCCGTTCGTGGGACGCATATCCCACGAACGGCGTTGCCATGTCATGCGTCCCGGTTAGCGCGTGACCACCACGCGCACCACGCCGCAATCGGGTTCGACCCAGACGCCGCTATCGGTCTCGTCGCCATTGCGCCGCCGGTCCACCACAAAGGCGCCGTCCTCGTCGAAATGGCCCTCATCCACCGAGACATAGGGCGCCTGGCGGCTCTGATGGTGCGCGCTGACCATCATGGCATCCAGCATCTCACTCAACTCGCCCTTGCGCCGCAGATGCAGCCGATAGGAGGCGCCCACCAGGTAAAAGGTGTTCTCGTCCTCTTGAAAGATCAGGCCGCGCCCGCGCGCATCGCCCATCTCGGTCATCATGGGCGAGCCCTTGGGCGGGTGGCGCCAGTCCATGCCCACGTACTGAAAGTGGCCATAGCCGAACTGGGCCATGCCCACCCAGCCCTCGAAATCGTAGGGCTGGCCGCCCTGGAACTCTTGCTGCACCACGGCATGGATGCGATCGGTGCCCTGGTACTTGAGCAGCAGGGGGATCGCCGCCGCCGTGCAGCGAAAACTATCCACCATCATCTGGGCCCGGGGGTTGACATTGCCCTCGGCGTCCAGGATGTGCTCGATGGCGAAAAAGTGATAGCCGATGGCGCCATAGTCGGCCAGGGCATGGAACATGTTCCAGGCGTTGGAGCCAAAGGGCGCCGATTCGGGCACGAACAGGGGGTTGTCGTCGCGGGCATATACGGCGCACACGTTGCGGTAGCCATCGGGGTGCGCGATATAGATGTCCGGCGCAATCAGGTCCACATGGGGCGTGGCCCAGCGAAAGATGTCCAGCGCCTGGGTGACGCCGCCGCCCGAGGGGTAGGCGTCACCGGCGACGCCCCAGCCGCCATCCCCCAGCCAGACGTTGATGTAGAGGGGGATATTATAGATGCGGCGGCCCACGACGGCCAGCTTGTCAATGTACTGGCCGATGCTCCAGGCCGTCATGAACTCGCCGCCCCTGCGGCCAAACATCTTGGCCCAGGTGCCTCCGCCGGGGGCCCCGGCCTCCTGCCAGGCAGCATACACCTGGCCGCCCGTCGCCTTGGGCAGGCGCGAAACGATCTCGATGGGCACGGGCGACTCGAATATGCGCTGCCCTGCCTCGCCATAGTCCCGGTCGCTGCCCAGGATGCCCGGCTCGTTCTGGATCTGGACGGCGATCACGGTGCGCTGCTGGTCGTCGTTATCGCGCAAGTGGGTCATGAAACGGCTGAACGCCCGCTCGTCCGCCTCGTAGGTGGCCTGACAGTGCGAGGAGAGCACCCACACCGGGTTGCCCGCCGGGCCGATCACCCGCTTGAAGCGCTCCGGATCGCGCTTGACCCAGGCGGGGACGTACTCCATGTTGCCGTTCTTCCAGGTGCCGAACCAAAGCAGCACCAGCCGCATGCCGTGCTCGCGGGCCAGCGCCAGCAGCTCATCCACGCTGGTGAAATCGAACTGGCCCTCCTCCGGCTCGACCTGCTCCCAGTACACCGGGATCTCGAGGGTGTTGCCGTGGAGCTGATCGAGGGCCTTGAAGGCGGTCTCGGCCTCGGCGCGGTTGTAGCCGCTCGAGTTGCGCGACTGGCCGCCCAGGGTGAAAAAAGGCTTGCCGTCTACCTGGAAAACGCGCTTGATCTTGGACATGGCTTTGCTGCCTCCTCTGACATCTCGTGTTGCGCCCCAAGGTGGGGCCAGGCTCGGTTACCTGGGCTGATTCTAGCTTGCGAGGAGGTGTTGGTCAACCGCCGCGCGAGCCGGGTAATTGCCTCGAAAACGGAATCAGAATGCAAAGCAGAGATCAGCGCCGCGCCACACAACGAGGCGGCCAGTCGTGTTGCCCTGGCCGCCTCTCTGTCTCATGGACGCTCTATCTCAGCGCGAGCCCGCCGCCTCCGATAGCCGCGTCACATAGGGCCCATCCTCGCCCAGGGCCGCATGGATCACGGGCATCCATTCGCTGATGGGGATCCCCTGCGGGCACTTGGTCTCGCAAGCGCCGCATTGGACGCACATCTCGGCCCGGATGTCATGGTCATAGATGCCCTGTTCCTCATAGGCAAACTTTTGCCAGGCGTACTGCCCGCGCGAGGCCTCCGGCGTGCCGAACATGATCCCCTCGTTGTACACTGCCAGGTTGGTGGGGATGTCCACTCCCTGAGGGCAGGGCATGCAGTAGGCGCAGCCTGTGCAGGGGATGGCGATCAGATCCGCATAGCCCTCCCGCACCCGCTCCACCAGCGCCAGCTCCTCCGGCGCGAGCAGCCCCACTCGCGAGGCATCCGCGGTGGCCAGGTTCTGTTGCACCTGCTCCATGTTGCTCATGCCGCTGAGCACCACCGAGACTTCGGGCTGGCTCCAGAGCCAGTGCAAGGCCCACTCGACCGGCGTCCGCCGCACAGGGGCGCTATCCCACAGCGCCTGGATGGGCGCAGGCGGGCTCACCAGCTTGCCGCCCCGCAGCGGCTCCATGATCACCACGGCCAAGCCCTTGGCGGCGGCATAGCGCAAACCCTCCAGGCCGGCCTGGTTCTCCACATCCATATAGTTGTACTGGATCTGGCACAGGGCCCAATCGTACTCGTCCACGATCTGCTTGAACGTGGCGACATCATCGTGGAACGAAAAGCCCAGCCCGCCGATGCGCCCGTCGGCCATAGCGCGCTCGGCCCACTGGCGCACCCCCAGATCGCGTAGCTTGGGCCAGTGCGTCTTGTTCAGCGTGTGCAGCAGGTAGAAATCCACGTAGGGAACCTGTAGCCGTTCGAGTTGCTCATCCAGATAGCGGTCGAAATCGTCCGCGCTGCGGATCTCCCAGCTCGGCATCTTGGTCACCAGCTTGATCCGCTCCCGATAGCCGCCCTGGAGCGCCCGGCCCAGGAACGCCTCAGCGGTGCCCTCGTGGTAGGGGTAGGCCGTATCCACATAGTTAACGCCCTGGTCAATGGCATGGCGGATGATGCGGGTGGCCTCGGGCTCGTCAATGGCGCCGTTGGCCGTGGGCAGGCGCATGGCGCCAAAGCCGAGGGCCGAAACCTGAAACCCTGTCGTGCCGAATGGTCTGTATTGCATGTTGCCTCCGAATGGGTCGCTTGCTGCTTGTTCCGGGGCACTATAGCGCAAAGCGATGGACCAAGCGCCCTCCGAAAGAAGGGCGTAAAGGAGGGGAACGCAGCCGAGCTACTCGGGGGGCAACAAGTCCAGGGCGCGGGCCTTGGCAACGGCCTGGGTGCGGCGATGAACGCCCAGCTTGCCATAGATGTTGCGCAGGTGCCATTTGACGGTGCTGACGCCCAGGATCAGGGCATCGGCGATCTCCTGGTCCGAGCGGCCACGGGCCACCTGTTGCAGCACCTCGATCTCGCGGGGGCGCAACGCTTCGACGAGTGGGTCGTGGCTGCCGGCGGCGGGTTGCTCCGCCCCAACGAGAGCCGCCAGCCGCCGCACATGGTTCGAGGCATCCTGTTCTGCGGCCAACTGCCGCACCAGGGCGCCCACGGCCGGGCCGGGCCCATCGGCAAAGAGCCGGAGCAGACCCATCGGCTCGGCGATGGCGACGGCCTGGCGCATGTGCGCCAACGCCGTCTCGTTCTGTTCCAAGGCGCTGTAGGCCACCGCCAGGAGGATGCGGTCGCGGGCCTGTTGCCAGCCCACATGGGGCTCCTCGGCGGCCCTGCAGCGCGCCCCAATCTGGGCCAGGATGCGTTCCGCCGCGACTCGCAGGGCGGCTCGCCCCTCGCCGGGGGGCGTCAGGTGGAACCAGGCCAGCATGGTGACCTCGTCAGGCGAGAGGGTGTCATGGGCCAGGCTCAGCCCATGTTGGCGCAGCCATGCGCCTGCCCTCTCTCTTTGGCCCTGGGCCAGCCAAAGCTGGATACGGGCCAGGTTCACCATCGCGGCGATCTGGGCGATGCCGGTCTGCCGGGCGATCTCGTCGGCGCGCTCCAGCGCGGCCAGCGCATCCTCGGGTTGGCCCAGGGCCTGCAGCAGGCGGGCCAGGGCGATGCGCCCGTACATCATCGGCTTGGGCTCGCCGCACTGCTCGGCCAGAGCGATGGCGCTCCGGAGATGCTCCTCTGCCTCGGCCAGATCGTTCCACTCGTAAAGGAGCGCCCCCAGCCCCGTGTGTGGCCAGCAGGCCGGGAAAGAGGGCGGGGCGGCCTCCTGGCACCACGCCAGCCCCTGCTGATAGAGGCGGGCCGCCTCATAGGCGCGGCCCCTGGCCAGGCGCAGCTCACCCAGATAGTAGATGGCGAGCATGGCCGTGCGCAGGTTCCCCGCCGCCCGGCTGGCCTCGATGCACTCCTGAAAGGCCGCCTCGGCCCGGTGAGGATCGCCATTGTCATTGTGGGCAAAAGCCAGATCCAGAAGGGCATCGCTGCGGGCCAAAGTCTCCTCGCGGGGCAGGAGCGCTAGCGCTCGTTGTGCGTACCAGGCGTGTCCCCCTGCGTCGCCCTGCAGGGTCGCGGCCCGCGCCCGCACCGTGGCGATCTCTCCCAGCAGCAGCGCGTCCTCGCCATCCTCAGGGATCGTGGCCTCTAGATGCTCCAGATAGGGGATCGCCGCCTGAATCTGCCCCGAGTTCACCGCAGCCCAGGCAAACAGCAGACAGAACAAGGGCTCGCCCAGGAGCGCCTCTTCGGGGAGAGCTCGCAGCCAGGCCAGCACGGTCAGCGCCTCACCCTGCATCAGGCGTTGCCGCGCCACTTGGCGGATCAGCTGCACAGCCTCGCCAACCTGCTCCGCAGAGAGGGCATGTCCGATCGCCTCATCGAGCAGCCCCTGTTGTGCATACCAATCGGCGGCCCGGGCGTGCAGGGTGGGAAGTTCGGCGGCCAGCTCCTGTTGCGCCCTGGCGCGCAAGAACTCGGCCAACAGGTGATGGTAACGATAGCGCCCCCGCCGATCTAGGGCAGAGACGAACAGATTGCGGCGGTATAGCTCCTCCAATAGCTCCCGGCTGTGCGCTTGGCCGGTTACCGCATCGCACAGGGGGGCGTTGAGCGTATCCAGAATGGCCGTCCGCAGCAGAAAAGAGCGCAACGCCTGGGGCTGTTGCTCCAAAACCTCTGCCGCGATATAGTCGGCAAGGTGCCTCCCATCCTGGCGCAGTTCGGGCGTCGAAAAACCCGACCGGTGGGCACGCTGCTGCTCGATGGTGAGCCCGGCCAGTTGCAGCCCCGCCGCCCAACCCTCTGTCCAAGAATAGAGGCTATCCACCTCTTCGTCAGAGAGGTCGGCCCCCATCGTGTCTCGCAACAGCGTCGCCGCCTCGCCCGGCGCAAGACGCAGGTCCGCCGCGCGCAACTCGGCCAGGCGACCCTGGGCGCGCCAACGCGCCAGCGGCAAGGGTGGATCATGGCGGCTAGAGATCACCAGGTGCATGGCCGGCGGCATGTAATCCAGCAGGGTGGCCAGAGAGGCATGGATCCCCTCTGACGTGATACAGTGGTAATCATCCAGGATCAGAACAAACGGGCGATGTATCTGCGCGACAAAGTTGATCAGCATGGCGATCAGAGGCCCTCCTGTCTCCGGCTGTGCGCTGTGGAGCATGGGCAAGAGGTGCTCGCCGATGCGCGGCTCCAGAGCGCCCAGGGCCGTAGCCACGTAGGACCAAAAGCGCACCGGATCGTCATCGCCGCGATCCAGCGAGACCCATGCCACGGGCCGCTGGCTCGCCTGCGCCCACTGGCCGAGCAGGGTGGTTTTGCCGGAGCCTGCCGGCGCAGAAACCAGGGTCAGATGGTGTGTTGCGCAACGATCCAGCCGCGCGCCCAGCCAGGGGCGCGGCACCAGGTCGGGCCGCAGCACAGGGGGAGAGAGCTTGGTGCTGATCTGGGCCGGGTGTGTAAGAGAAGGCATGGGCATCACCTGTTGACCGGCGCGCCAGCCGGTCCGCGCATAGACGCACAACAACCGCTTGTGGTCCAAGAATGATACACCTGGGGGCCGGGAACGGTCAACTGAGTCATGGCCGCGCCCGCAGCGCCCTCGACGTCTGAGTGCGGCGGTTGGAGCGCGCGTTGGTTGGTGGTAGACTGGCAGGCAAGATGAATGCGCGGCCTGCCGCAACCCGAGCTGGCGGGCACGCCTGCGGATAGACAAGGGGTAATCATCCTTGAGCAGCAAGCTACGCTCCAACCTGGTGCTGTTTGGCCTGGCCGCTGTGGTGGCCACTCTCGACCAGCTCTCCAAAGCCTGGATTCGCCAGACGCTCGCGCCTTACGAGTCGGCCATGCCGATCCCCTGGCTAGAGCCCTATGTGACCTTTACCCACGTGCAAAACCAGGGCGCGGCCTTTGGCCTGGGACAGGGCTTGGGCACGTTCTTTGTCTTTACGGCCTTTCTGGCGGTGGTGCTGATCGTGTTCTTCTTTCGGCGCTTGGCTGTCGAGTCGGCGTTACTGCGCATCGCCCTGGGGCTGCAACTAGCGGGCGCCGTGGGAAACCTGATCGACCGGCTGCGCTTGGGCGCCGTCACGGATTTCGTCAATCTGAGATGGTTCCCGGTCTTCAATGTGGCCGATGCTGCTATTACCATCGGCTCGATCCTGCTGGCGATCTTTGCCCTCTTTGTGGATCGCCCCCCCGACCAAGCGTCCGCGCAGGCCGACTCGACCTCGCCAGCTTCGCAGGATTGACCCGCGTGACAGAGCACCGTTTCGAGGTTGCGCCTGAGGACAATGGCGAGCGGCTGGATCGCTATCTGGTGCGGCGGCTGCCCGAACTCTCGCGCAGCCGGATCCAGCGCCTCATCAAAGAGGGCGCGGTCCTGATCAACGGCAACCCGGCGCGGGCCAGCCAGCCGGCGGCCGCGGGCGAGTGCGTCACAGTGCGCGTCGCCCAAGAGGCCCCGCCACGGCCAACGCCCCAGCCCCTGCCGCTGAACATCGTCTATGAGGACGACAGCATCATCGTCGTCAACAAACCGGCCGGTCTGGTGGTGCATCTCGCCCCCGGCCACCCGGCCGATACCCTGGTCAATGCGCTGCTGTATCATCGCCCAGAACTGGCTCGCGCCGGGCTGGATCCTGAGCGGCCCGGCATCGTGCACCGGCTGGATCGCGACACGTCCGGGCTGCTGGTGATGGCCGCCAATCCCCTCGCGCTACAGATGCTCCAACGCGCCTTTGCGCGGCGCGCTGTCGAGAAACGCTATCTGGCCCTGGTTTACGGGGCCGTGGCGCCGCTGCAGGCCGCCATCGAGGCGCCCATCGCCCGCGATCCCGCCAACCGGATGCGTATGGCTGTAGTGGAGGGGGGGCGCTATGCCCGCACCGAGTACACCGTCTTAGAGCGCCTGCGCGATGCCTCGTTGCTGGATGTGAACCTGCTCACCGGGCGCACCCACCAGATCCGCGTACACCTGGCGTCCATCGGCTACCCTGTTGTGGGAGATCGCACCTATGGCCGCAAGCGGGAGAGCATTGCCGCGCCGCGCCAGATGCTCCACGCCGCACGGCTGGCGCTGCGCCACCCCGCAAGCGGGGCCGAGATGGTCTTTGAGGCGCCGCTGCCGGAGGACGTGAACCGGGTGCTGGAGGCCCTGCGCCGGAGGCGCTAAAGCGGCAGGGCGGATATAGCGACGGAATCGCAAGTCACCATCCTCTTGGCAACGCTCGCGAGTTGTGCTATGCTGCATATAGAAAATATGTTCTAGTTCCCTATCAGGAGGGATCGCCATGCGGAACATTACCGTCGCACTGGCCCAGACATCTCCCATACTCAACGATGTGGCCCGCAACTTGCAGGCCATGGAGCACGCCGTTGAGCAAGCTTGCCAGCGCAAGCATGTGGATCTGTTGGTCTTTCCCGAGCTGTGTACCACCGGCTATGATTGCGGCATGCGCTTTGCCGAGTTCGCCCAACTCAAGACGGGCGACGTGGTGGAGCAGGTGGCGGGCTGGGCCTCGGCCTATGGCGTGCACATCGTCTTTGGCATGGCCGAACGCCAAAAGGTCGAGAGCGTGATCTATAGCGCCGCCCTGCTCGTGGACCCGGAGGGCAAAGTGGTGGGGGACTATCAAAAGATCCACTTGCGGGGCGAGCAGCGCCTGGTCTTTCGCCCCGGCTATCGCTATGTGGTGGCCGAGACCGAGCTGGGGCGCCTGGGCTTCTTGGTGGGCTGGGACCTGGCCTTTCCCGAGGCAGCCCGCTCTCTGGCCCTGGAGGGCGCCGAGTTGCTTTGCCTGTGCGGCAGTTGGCAGGCGCCCCACGCCCACGAGTGGCGCACGTTGATCGCGGCCCGCGCCTATGAGAACGGCGTCTATCTGGCAGCCTGCAACCGCGTGGGCGAGGAGCCCAGCGACACCTTTATCGGCGAGAGCATGATCGTGGGGCCACGGGGCGAGGTGGCGGCGCGCCTGGACGCCGACGTCGCTGGGATTGCGGTGGCGACGATTGATCTGGATCGCTCGCGCCAGGTGCAGGAAGAGACCCAACTCTTGCAGGCGCGCCAACCCCGCAGCTATCGCGGCGTGGTCAAGATGTACTGACCAGCGCAGGGCGGCGCCGCAACACCTACAGGGCCGCCACCTGCACCACCAGCAGCGCTCCCAGCGCCAGAAACAGCAGCGCCATGCCGAGCTTGGTGGTGGCTGCGTGGCGCACAAAAAGCCGCTGAAAGCTCCTGGTGTTGACGCCATAGGCAGCCAGCACGAGCACCACCAGCAGCGGCGTCACAAAGAGCACGTTGTAGAGCAGTAGGTAGAGGATGGCCGAGGCCCGCATCTCGGGCACGCTGATGACGAACGAGATGGTGGGCAGGTAGACCTGGCCGGTGCAAGCCAGCTCTAGCAGCGAGATGATCACGCCCGAGACAAAGGCCGCGCCCCAAAAGGCGTTGCGCCCTGCCCGGATGCGCCCATGGATCCGCTTGCGCACCGATTCCGGCAGGTTCAGGCTCATGTCGCTCAGGCGTCCCTGGCGCGCCAACCGATAGTCGCGCAGGCTCAAGATCGCCAGTACAAAGCAGCTCAGCGCCAGCAGGCTATAGAGCACCATGCCAACGGTGCGCATGGCCTCGACCAGGGCCAAGAGCCGCATGGCTCCCAGTCCCACGACGAAATAGGTCACGAAAACGCCCAGGGTAAAGGTCAAGCCCACCAGCAGCATCTCGGAGCGCTGGCGGCGGCTGATGGCCAGATACGAGACAAAGAACAGGATCGTGGCAAAGGCGCAGGGGTTTACGCCATCCAGCAGGCCGGCAGCCACCACGGCGAGCACCCCCATCGAGCGAAAACGCCCCAAGATGCTCTGTGCGCCGATCTCGGCATCCAGCTCCTCCCAAAAGGCCGGCGCACCCGTCTCGACATAACGTTCCAGGAGCGCCCGCAACGCATCGCCCGTAACCTCTTCATATACGAGGGCGTGGCTCCCTACATAGAGCGAGGGCGCTACGAGGCGGCGCGCCTCGGGCAGGCCCAGGTGCGCGCCCATTGCCTCCACCAGCTCGGCGTCGGCCACTTGGTCGAACTCGTGCACCACCATCTGCGGGTACTCGGCAGCGACTACTTGCAGCATGATGGCGGCTCGATCGCAGACATCGCAGTAGGGCTTGACGATATAGGCGACATGGATGGCGGGGAGGCCATCGGGCGCCTCCGCCGGGTCGGCTGTACTGGTTGGGGTAGGGGCGGGCGTGTCGAGGGCCGTGGCTGTGGCGCTTGCGTTGGGCGGCCCCAACAACGCCACCAGGCGCTCGCGCAGCGCCTCCTCCAGCGAGGTCAGGTCTTCGTCGGCCAGCAGGTCGCCCTCTATCAGCAGCACCGGCAAGGGGTTCTGGTACGACCCGGCGCGGGCCTCGGCCTGCTCCAGCTCGCGCAGCCCCTCGGGGGTGGCGATATCCACCGTGCGCACCTGCAAGCGCGAACCATAGGCGGCCTGCAGCGGCGGCAGGATCTCGGCCTCAAACTCCTGGCAGCTCCCGCAGAGGGGTGAGTGAAAGACGGTCAGCTCTACCGGTTCACTCTGGGCGGCCACGGGCAAACCTACCGCGAGGGGCAACAACAATACCACCAAGAGCAGCCCACGCGCCAACCTGTGCACTATCGTCAGGCTCCTTTCAGGGCATCCGAGTCCGCGTCGCAGAGCAGTATACCTGGCGCCCAGGGTGAGGCCAAATCATCCAGGGGCACGCAAAAGGCCCCGACAGGCATATGTCGGGGCCTTGGCAAGAGCACAGGGGCCTATTCCAGATGGCCTAGCTCGGCGGTACGAAAGCTCTTGGGCGCGCTGGCATAGCCAGAGCCCGTTACCTGGCCGCTGCTGCCAAAGACGCGCATCTTGTGGCGCACCACTTCTTTGACGGCATCGCGCGAGAGCGATAGCCACTTGCGCGGGTCCACATTGTCCGGCATATCGGCGTGGGCCTGGATGAGCGCCCGGATAAAGGCCTGGTTCAGCATGGTGGCTACATTGATCTTGCAGATGCCATGCTGGATCGCCTCGGCTATGCTCTCGTCCTTGACGCCGGAGGAGCCGTGCAGCACCATGGGGATATTGACCTGGGCGCGAATGGCCTTGACACGTTCGATATCCAGTTCGGCTTCGGCGGATTGCATGGCGTGCACCGAGCCGATGGCCACTGCCAGGGAGCTGATGCCCGTCTGCTCGACGAACTCGCGCGCCTGAACCGGATCGGTCATGGCGGCGCGCACGTCGTCCTCGCTCACGTTGTCGCGCGATTGCAGCACCTTGCCCAGCTCGGCTTCCACGGGGATGCCGATCGGGTTGCAGAGCTCGACGATCTGCTTGGTGATGCGCATGTTCTCCTCATAGGGGAGCTTGGAGCCATCGAACATGAGGGAGGTGAACCCTGCCCGCAGGCAGACCACGTTCTGGGCATAGCTGCTGCCGTGGTCCAGGTGCAACACCACCGGCACGTCGGCTTCTTGGGCGGCGGTCTTGACCATGGCCGTGGCGTAGCCCAGGCCCGCATAGTCAATGGCGCCCTGGCTTACTTGCAGGATCACCGGCGAGCGTTCCTCGACCGCCGCGTCGATGATCCCCTGGATCTGCTCCATGTTGTTGGCGTTGAATGCGCCAACGCCAAAGTGTCCTTCCAAAGCGGCCTGTAGCATCTCTTTGCTGGTTACGAGGGGCATGTTGCGTGACTCCTTTTCGGCGGCTAGCGGGCAGGTTCGAGGGCCAAAGGCCACAAAAAAGCAAGGACCGTGCTAGAGAAGATGACTCCTCACGGCACGCCTCGCTGTGTTCGGAGAGAGTAGAAAGAAGGGCGCTTGTCAAGGTGCGCTGTTTGGCAGAATCTCGAGCGTTGGGCGCACAGCGCCCAACAGAACACGCTGGCCTATCCCACAACGCAAGACACGTATGGCCAGACCGATGCTCAGCGACTCGCCCGCGGACACGTGCCGGGCGCTTGTCAAGGTGCGCTGTTTGGCGTAGTATTGTGCCGAAGGTGGGAGTTGAACCCACACGGAGCAAATCTCCAATGGTTTTTGAGACCACCGCGTATACCATTCCGCCACTTCGGCTTGAGCGCGGTCAGTATAGGACAACGAGTTCCCTTCGTCAAGTCGGAAGCTGATATGCTTCCAGCTCGATTCGCGGGCGCTGCCCGCGCGCTTTTTTTGCTCTGATGGTAACGATGACTAGAACGTTTGGTGCAGACAAATCTCTGGACGAGGAGCGCCTGGTGGCCGCCGCCCAGCGCGGCGATGTCAACGCGTTCAACCAGCTCGTCCTGGCCTATCAGCAGATGGCGTATAACGTCGCGTATCGCATTCTGTCGAACCCCGATGCTGCCATGGACGCGACCCAAGACGCCTTTTTGCGCGGCTTTCAGGGCCTGTCGCGTTTTCGCGGCGGCTCGTTTCGCGCCTGGGTTCTGCGCATCGTCACCAATTGCAGCTATGACCAGCTCCGCTACAAGCAGCGCCGCCCCAGCGCCAGCATAGACGATCTGGTGGAGGAAGAAGAGCATAGCACCCTGCTGCAATCCGATGACGAAGCGCCGGAGGACTATATCGAGCGGCGCGAGTTGAGCCGCGAGCTCCAGCAGGCGATGGATAGCTTGCCCGAGGATCAACGCCTTACCCTGATCCTTAGCGACATCGAGGGCCTCAACTACCAAGAGATCGCCGAGACGACCCTGGTCTCGCTGGGCACCGTCAAATCGCGGCTCAGCCGCGCGCGCGCCAAGATGCGCGATTGCATTCGAGCGCAGCGGGAACTAGGAGCCACGGGGCGGCGTCTGAGTGATGAGAGTTAAGATGCAAGTGAGTCTGCCTGGCCCGGCGCCATGTGTCAGGGGCCGTCGGGCGGGCGGCTGGAAGTAGCAGAGGTCTATGGGCAAGTTGTCCGAGCGTCGCAACCACAGATTCGCGCAAGCAAACCTCTCGGCTTACCTGGATGGCGAGTTGGACGAGGGGGATGCCGCGCGTGTTCGCGCACACCTGGGGCGCTGTCAGGAGTGCTGCCGAGAGGTGGCAGCCTTGCAGACGGCCATTCGCGTGCTGAGCGGGCTGCCCCGGGCTCCCTTGCCGTGTTCGTTCGCCCTGGGCGCCGAGGCGGTCCGGGGGCAGCAGCGCATTCGTCGCCTGGATGCGGGCTTTGCTGCGCTGCGCGCGGCCGGCGCTGCCCTCACCCTGGCGCTGGTGTTGCTTCTCTCCGGCGAACAATTGCTGGCCCGAGGGGTCATAGGCTTGCCAGCGGGCAGCGCGGCCCCACAGCAGATGCGCATGGACGCTGTAGAGCCCGAACTGGTGCTGGTAGCGCCCGAGGCCGACCTGCGCAAAGTGATTGTGGAGACAGAGTCTGCCGAGAGCATGGTTGCGATGGCGGCGCCCGAGGTTGCCCGGGCGCCGGAAAGCCAGGCCGACATGGAGGACGCTCTGCCGGCGGAGATGGCCACGTCGCCTGTTGGAGAGGAGAGTGCGCCGCCTGCCGAGCCCCCTGCCGCTCCTTCCGAGGATGCGCCGCTCCCCGCCGAGTCGCCCACCGCTGCGCTACGGGAAGAGCGGCCCACCCCCGGCGCAACGCCGACTGCGCCCCAGCCGGAGAGCACCAAGGCGCCGCCCGCAACGTTGCCCCCTGCTGAAGAGACGCGCCCGGCCCTGGGCGTTGCTGCGGCTACTCCAGCGGCGGGCCTGGAGGGCGCGCCCACCCCAGAAGCCAACACCGATGCGATGACGCCGGGGGCCGTATCACCCGAGGCAGCGCCGGAACGGGTCTCCCCTCCGGCGCCCGGAGCCGCCGCCGCAACCCAGACGCCCACAGCGACCCTTGCGCCCACGCCGACGGAGACTCCTTCGTTCGAGGCGACGCCGACCCATCAAGAGCCCGCGCCCAAGCCGACCCATACGCCAACCCCGGAGGCCGTCGCTGCGGAGGAGCCTGTGGTCATGGTAGAGGCCGAGGCGGCGGTCGTTGCCGAGACAGAGCCCCTTGCAGAGGCGCCGGAGGAGCCGGCCGCAGAGGCGGCGCTGGCGCCAGAGCCGGCCCCCGAGCGAGAGCCATATCCCGAGGAGTTGGCTCTGGCCCTGGAGCTTGGGCTATCAAGGGCCGCCGAGGACGTTCCGTCAGAGGAGCCAGACCAGGTACGGATGGCTGCGGCGCAGGTGGGTACTGAGGACTCGGTCTCCACTGTGCGCACGGTTCTGAGGCAGAGCTTGGCCATCCTGGGGGGCATCACGTTGATGGTGTTCGGCGGCCTGCTCTGGGTGGGGTACAAGCGCCGCTTGTAGGGAGCGGGCGTGTCGCCCAATCTGTTTGCCGCGGGGCTGGCGCGCGCCTATAATGTGCCCGCGTCATCGCGATGAAGCGCCGCTCATTGCCGAGGCAACAGACCCACCGGTCCGGGCAGGGCTGCCTGCCAGGTCCCCTATACCCATCCGTATCGGTACATGCATGGCGGAGCGAGGGAGGAGAGCGAGATGACCCACAGCGATGAGCAAACGACCGGCAGCAATGGCTATGACACCCGTTCTATGGCGCGGCTGGCGGCCAGCGACCCCGAGGCGGCTGCGGCGATCATGCGCGAGATCGAGCGCCAGCAAGACACCATCGAGCTGATTGCCTCTGAGAACTATGTCAGCCAGGCTGTGCTGGATGCCCAGGGTACCATCCTGACCAACAAGTACGCCGAGGGCTATCCGGGGCGGCGCTACTATGGCGGCTGCGTGCATGTGGATGAGGTCGAGACCCTGGCCATCGAGCGGGCCAAGCAGCTCTTTGGCGCCGACCACGCCAACGTTCAGCCCCACTCCGGCTCGCAAGCCAACGCCGCCGCCTACATGGCGCTGCTCGATGGCGGCGATTCGGTGCTGGCCATGAGCCTGCCCCACGGCGGCCACCTGACCCACGGCCACCAGCTCAGTTTCTCCGGCATGCAATATCGCTTTGAGCACTATGGCGTTAGCCGCGAGACCGAGTGCATTGACTATGACGCCCTGGCCGCCCAGGCCGCTGAGCTCAGGCCCAAGATGATCCTGGCGGGGGCCAGCGCCTATCCGCGCATCATTGATTTCGCACGCCTGCGCGAGATCGCCGATGCGATGGGGGCCTATCTGGTGGTGGATATCGCCCATATCGCCGGGCTGGTGATCGCGGGGCTGCACCCCAGCCCCATCCCCTATGCCGATATCGTGACCACCACCACCCACAAGACCATGCGCGGCCCGCGCGGCGGCCTGATCTTGTGCAAGGCCGAGCACGCCAGGGCTGTGGACCGGAGCGTGTTCCCCGGCGTGCAGGGCGGCCCGCTGGAGCATATCATCGCCGCCAAGGCGGTGGCCTTTGGCGAGGCGCTACGCCCCGATTTCCACACATACCAGCAAGCCATCGTGGCCAATGCCCGGGCGCTGGCCGCCGAGCTTCAGGGGGCGGGGCTGCGGCTCACGTCAGGAGGCACCGACAACCATCTGATGATGGTGGATGTGGCAGGCTCGCTGGGCGTCACCGGCAAGGACGCCGCCGAGATGTTGGAGGAGGCGGGCATCGCCTGCAATTTCAACCAGATCCCCTTTGACCCGAGGCCGCCCCGCGTTTCCAGCGGCATCCGCCTGGGCACGCCGGCCATCACCACGCGAGGCTTTCGTGAGGCCCAGACGCGCCAGGTGGGGCAGTGGATCGTGCGGGTGCTGCAGAACATGGACGATGACAAGGTGCGCCGCGATGTGCGCCAGGAGACACGGGCGCTCTGCCGGGCGTTCCCCCTGGGCTAGCCAGGGCGTAGCAGTTCATTCTTATCAAGGCCCCTGCGATAGCTATCGTGGGGGCCTTGTTTTGTTTGACGAACCTGTTAGCGCTTGTGTAGAATCATCCCGTGGAGGCGCATTCAGGACACTCGAAGGGAGCTCGGTATCATGTTTGTGAAACGTCTGGGGTGGATAGCCCGTCTGGGTCTGGCGGTACTGGCAACGCTGGTGGGGATCATGGCGGCGCAGCCCAGGGCTGCACTCGCAGAGCAGACCCAGATCCCGCCGGAGGAGTATGCGGCGCTGGTGGCCCTCTACAACGCCACGGATGGGCCCAACTGGACGTACAAGTGGGAGTTGCCCACGAGCGAACCGTGTTACCTGTGGGGAGTAGGATGCCACAACGGGCACGTGCGGGCGATAAGCCTCGGCGACAATGGGCTAACCGGCGAGATCCCCTTGGCGCTGCTGGAGCTTTCTGAGCTCGACCATCTCAGCCTGGTAGGGAATGCGCTGTCGGGCGAGATTCCCCCCGGATTGGGGGCTACCAAGCTGACCCATCTCAATCTTGATCGAAACCATCTGTCCGGGTCCATTCCGCCCGAGCTGGGCAATCTCGGTAATCTGGGCTCGTTACACTTTGCGTACAATGCACTGACGGGGGCGATTCCGCCAGAGCTCGGGCTGGGTCTGCCGAATCTCAAGGTGCTATATCTCAACAACAATCAATTGAGCGGCTCGATCCCGGCTACTTTTGGCAGCCTGCAGGGTATCCTCACCATGGATCTGTCGAGCAATCAACTCAGTGGTCCGATTCCGACCGAACTGGGCGACCTCAGGTACATGCGCGCGCTATCTCTCTCTCGCAACCAGCTCAGCGGGCCGATTCCGGCCAGCCTGGGAGATCTGGAGAGCCTGGACTTGGCCCTGTACCTCTCTGGGAATCAGCTTAGTGGCCCCATCCCGCCGGAGTTGGGCAACCTGACCAAATTGCCTAGCCTGGACCTGCGGAACAACCGTCTCAGCGGGCCCATTCCACCAGAGCTGGCCAATATGACGAGCCTGCGGAGCTTCTCTCTGGAGAACAACCTCCTCAGTGGGTCCATCCCGCCTGAGCTGGCGAACCTGGGGAACTTGGCGGGCCTCAATCTCTCGAACAACCGGCTCAGTGGGCACATTCCGCCTGAGCTGGGTACGATGGGCGGCTTGTCGACGCTGCGCCTGGACAACAACCGGTTGAGCGGGCCCATCCCACCAGAGCTGGGTACGATGGGCGGCCTGTCCACCTTGCGCCTGGACAACAACCGGCTAACGGGGACCATTCCTGCGGAGCTGGGCGATCTGGCCAATCTGTTCAGCCTGACGCTGAACCACAACTCGTTGGTGGGGCCTATCCCGGCCAGCATCACGCAACTGAACAAGCTGGACCAAAGCAATCCTACCAGCTACCCCACCGATTTCGGCCACAACCATCTCTGGACGGACGCCCCTGCCGTTCTGGCCTATCTCGATGGTGTGGATCCCGGTTGGGCCGAGACCCAGGACGTCGCTACGCTCTGGGTGGACGCCGGCGACGAAGGGGAGTTCGCTTGGGCGGGGGCGCTGGGCGACCAGGCCACGATCCAGGTGCCCGCCGGGGCGATCACCGAGCCGCTGACCCTGGTCTATCTGCCGCTGGCCGATAACTATGGCTTGCTTGGCGATGCGCGCTCGGCGGGCCTGCGCTTTGACCTATCGGCCTATCGCGACGGGCAGCGCCTGGACGGCCCAGCCCTGGCGCTGCCGGTGACGATCACGCTGACCTATCGCGACGCAGGGGTGCTTTGGCTGGACGAGGAGGCCCTGGCCCTCCTGGTTCGCGAGGGCGACGATTGGTTGGACGCGGCCACCACTTGCGATCCGCCCTCTGCCTATATGCGCGATGCAGTTGCGAACGAGGTGCGTGTGGCCGTGTGCCGCCTCGGTGTGTACGCCCTGGCGGGGCCATTGCGGGAGGGGCTCACTCTACGGACCAGCCAGCTCCCCATCATACGCAGTCCCTGGTGAGTTGTGCGGGGCGCTGTTGCGCCTATAGCCCCAACAGCCGCCGCGTCTCGGCCACATGGTCCGTGATGATGGCGTCCACGCCCAGGGCGGCCATGCGACGGATGTCGGCGGGCTCGTTGACCGTCCAGACGTTGACCCGATAGCCTTTGCGGCGGGCCCAGGCCATATAGGCGGCGTCCACCATGCTGTGGTGCGGGTGCAGCGCCTGGGGCGCGACGAAATAGCGCCCCCAGGCGCGCCGCAAGGGCAGGGGCATGTCGCCCGCATAGAGCAGGGCGCGGGCCAGCCCCGGCGCGGCGCGGCGCATGCGCCAGAGGGCCGCCGGGTTGAAGGAGGAGATGATCGCCTCGGCCAAGAGGCCGCGCTGGGCCAGCATGGCGGCGATCTCGGCCTCGATGCCGTCCGAGCCCAGGCTACGCCCCTTGATCTCGATGTTGAACCGCAAACGGTGGCCCATGCGCTCCAGCACCTCTTCCAGCAAGGGCAGCCGCTCGCCGGCGTAGCGCTCGTCGAACCAGCTTCCCGCGTCCAGGGCGCGCAGCGCGTCCAGAGATAGCGCATCGGCCCGACCCACGCCATCGGTGGTGCGATCCACCGTGTCATCGTGGATCACGATGATCTCGCCGGTGGCGCAGCGCGATACATCCAGCTCGATGGCGTCGGCCCCTAGCGCGCTCGCGGCCTCAAAGGCGGCCAGGGTGTTCTCCGGGGCCACGTCCTTGGCCCCGCGATGGGCCATCACCAACGGACGATCCAGGTAAAAGCTCTCCATGCCTGCCTCCCACTGCTGCTTGCGCGTCAGGGCGCATCCCAGGGGAATGTGCGCCCCAGCCACTCGGTTGGATCCACGGCCACGCCCGCCACCCGTAGCTCCCAGTGCAGGTGCGAGCCCGTCACCAGGCCGGTGGCGCCCACGGCGCCGAGCTGTTCTCCTGCCTGCACGACTTGTCCCAACTCGACCTGAATCTCATCCAGGTGAAAATAGCCACTCAACAAGGCTCCGCCATGATCCAGGATCACGGCGCGCCCGCGCACCTGCAATTCCTCCGCCAGAACGACGACCCCGGGGGCAGGGGCGTAGACCGGCTCGCCGGTGGCGCCGCTGATATCCAGACCGGCGTGGAACGAGGACAGGGTCGTGCCATACATACGCCGCGAGCCAAAGGGCGAGGTGATGCGCCCCTCGCGGGGCCATGCCAAGCCACCGCTCCAGAACAGCAGGGGGCTGCGGGTCTGAAAGACCTCGGCCACGCGCTCGGCCTCTGGCCGGGCGATCTCGGGGGCCAGCAGCGCCTCGGTGCTGGGCTCAAAGGTCAGGCTCTCGCTACGGAACTCGCCCAACACGGTATACAGACGGGTCTCCAATTGCGCCGATGGCCCATCCTCGGCATAGCAGGCGGCGCGCAGGGCGTGGGCCCCCTCGCCAGCGATGGCGCTGATGCCCACCAACCCGGCGTACAAGCCCGGCGCGATCTCGACCATGTACAGTTGCTGGTCACCCAGCCAGGCCGTGGCGCTACAGGCGCGGCTGGCCCGGATGGTGAGCACGGCCGTGCGCCCCTCCACCACCACGGGCGGCTCTACCAATACCTCGATAGCCAGCGGCACAGGGGTGGCCGTCGGCGTGGGGCTGGGGCTGGGCGTCACAGTCGGCGTCGCTGTGGGGGTCGCCGTGGGTGTCGCCGTCGGGGTAAAGGTTGGCGTCAGCGTGGGCGTGGCCGTCTCGGTGGGGCGCAGCGTCGCCGTGGGCTGCCAGAAGGCCATGAGCGGACCCTCGCCTGCGCATCCGGCGCAGAGCGCAGCCGAGAGCAAGAGAACGAGGCAGGCTCGCTGGATGCGCAGACCCCCGGCGCTAGCTGCGGACACGGGTCTTGTCCTCCAGGCGCGCCCGCGCCTTGGCTGATCCCGAGGTCATCGGCTCGTGCAGGTCGCCCAGGCCCAGGTCGTCCATGCGTTCGCGCGTGGGCACGCCCGTCTCCACATCCCAGCCGAACAGGCGATAGTACTCGTCCATCACGGGCCGAAAGGCCTGGCGATCCAGGGCCTGCTTTTCGCCCAGCAGGGGGTTCACCCAGTTCTCCTCATAGTCGAAGGCAGGCAGCACGCTCTCGTCCATCTGGCGGTCACGGCCCCAGTGTCGCACGCACAGGGCCCGCTCCAGGGTATAGATGCGCTCGGCGGCGCGGTCAAAGTCGGCCTCTCGCCAGTCCACGCCCGTCCCCAGTCGGAAGAGGTGGCAATCCACCGAGGGGCCCTCGACTAGACCCAGTTCGCCGGGGCCCTGCACGCGAAAGTAGCGGTCGTCGGTGGTGACGCTATAGATCAGCGGGAACACCTGATCGTCGGTGGGCAGCGAGTCCTTCATCACCGAGCGCCGGTCGTGGTAGAACGCCGGATACGCTTTGGCCTGGTAGCCGCTGTGGGGGTCCAGGGCCTCGGGCGTGCCATACACCTGCTGGCTGATGCCGCGAATCTGCTCCCAGGAGATGGGCGGCTTGTCCTTGTGCATCGGGTTCAGGGGGCTCCAGCGCATAATGTTCTGGACATAACCGTGGCTGCTGCTATAGGGGTCGCGGGTATCGGTGGACCATTGTAGCGCCGAGACCAGCCAGTAGGGATAGACCAGGTGGTTGGCCCAGCAGGCGTGGCCGTCCCAATGGCCGCCAAAGCCCCAACCGGTGTAGCAGCGCGGAAGCAGGGCGGTGGCAAGGCCGAGCCGGTGAGCGGCGCGCACGCCCCCCTCGGCCAGCGTGTCGCCGATCCCCTCGCGATAGGCGATGGCGTGCAACAGGTGCGCCCAAAACTCAGAGTTGCGCCAGTCTATTGCCATGCCATTGATCTCGGAGATCAGGCCGGCCCGCCGGGCGCGCTCCAGCCAGGGCGCCATGCCGATGATCAGCTCCCACTGGTTGAGCCCGTAGCGGTTGCTGAGCACGTTCAGCTCTAGGCCGCCGTAATCGCCCATCTGCCAGTCGTACAGGCCGTCGTGGCCGATGGGGCCGCCCTCGGGCATGCCGCGAAAGAGCGTGCCCACGCACACCCAATGCCCCTCCCAGGTGCGTTCGGGATAAGCGACGCCGGGCATGCCGCTATAGTAGCGGTTGCAGGGCGTGGGGCAGGCGGCGGTGCAGGCATACGGGCGCACGCGCCCGCCCCGGTTGCACGCCAGGGCCTCATTCTGGGCCTTGAGGTCGGGCACCGGGCGGTAGGCGCGGATCTCGCCCGCCACCGCCTGCAAGAGGCCATCCAGAAGCTCGGGCTCGGCCACGGGCACTTTGCCGCTGCCCTGCACCGAGATCGCCTTGAGCCTCTTTGCGCCCATGACGGCCCCAAAGCCGCCCTGGCCCGCCGTGGAGGAGGTGCCGGTGTGGATGGTGGCGATGCGGCTGAGGCGCTCGCCCGCCGGGCCGATGCACAGGGTGCGCAGCCCTTGGCCCAGGTCGCGCTCAATGGCCTCCTGGGTATCAAAGCTATCCAATCCCCACAGATCATCGGCGGGCGCGATGGCAACCACGTCATCCCGAATGATGATCTGCACGGGCGTGTCGCTGGCGCCGGTGACCACCAGGCCGTCGTAACCGGCGCGCTTGAGCTCGGAGCCCCAGTGGTGGCCGATGTTGGCGCGGGTGTACCAGTTGTAGGGGTATGCCTGGGGGCTGAACCCACAGATGCTCGTGCGCCCCGAGTAGGGCGAGCGGGTGCCCGTCAGCGCTCCGGTGACGATGATCAGCGGGCTGGCGGGGTCAAAAGGGTCCACCGGCTCGGGACAGTCGTCCCAGGCGATGCGGGCGGCGACGCCGCGCCCCCCGATATAGTCAGGGATATAGCGCTCCAAGGGCTCGACCGAGAGGCGGGCATCGGAGAGGTCAATACGCAAAAGACGATTGGACCACCCAAAGCGCGGGGCAAAGCGAGGCATAGTGGCGGTGACGGGCTTCATGATCCTCCCTGTGGGTGCGCCAAGCAGATAACTGTGCGATCGCATGGCCCCGATTATGGCGGTTCTGGCCCGCAGCGTCAACTGTGCGCCCTGCCCCCCTCACTCGGCGGGCGGCTCTTTGCGGCGGGCGGGGCCATCGGCCAGGGATGCGCGGGTGATGGCCTCGCGCCCATAGCGGGCGCGAATCTGGTCTAGCGTGCGGCTCAGCCGCGCGCTACGCAAGTCGCTGTGGTCGAACAGGTCGAGCTGGTAGCCTCCCTCGCTGAGCAGCCCGCTGGCCCCCAGACCGATCAGCCGCACGGCGCGATAGTGGTTCCAATGTGCATCCAGCAGCGCGATGGCCTGGCTGTAGAGCAGCTCTGCCTGGTCTGTGGGCTGCTCCAGGGTCACCTGGCGCGTCAGGGTCTCGAAATCCTCATAGCGCAGCTTGATGCGCACGGTCTGGGCCACCAGGGCCTCGCTCCGCAGGCCGGCTGCCAGGTGGTCGGCCATGGAGAGGAGCGTCAGCCGCAAGAGTCGCGGATCGTTCACATCGCGTGCAAAGGTGCGCTCCTGGCTGATGGAGCGCCGATCGTGCCCGGTCTGCACCGGCGAGTCATCCAAGCCGCGCGCCGCCCGCGCAAGCTGGCGGCCGCTTTCGCCGAACAGACGCGCCAGCTCTGCCTCGGAGCGCTGGGCCAGCTCCCCGATCGCGCCGACTCCGATGGCGCGCAGGCGACGGCCCGTAACCTCGCCCACACCCCAGAGCGCTTCGATGGGCAACGGCGCCAGAAAGGCGGCCTCTTGTCCGGGCGGCACGACGACCAGCCCATGGGGCTTGCCCATAGAGCAGGCGATTTTGGCCACGAGCTTGTTGGTCGCTACGCCCAGCGAGCAGGGCAGCCCGCATTCATCGCTCACACGGCGCTGGATCTGCCGTGCGACCTCGGGTATGGGGCCCCACATGGTCTCGTAACCGGTGAGATCCAGAAACGCCTCATCGATCGAGAGCTGCTCGACAAGGGGCGTGTAGCCCTCCAGCAGGGCCATGACGGCGCGCGAGTGTTCCCCATAGACGCCATGACGCGGGGAGACACGGATGGCGTGCGGGCAAAGGCGCAGCGCCTGGGCCACTGGCATGGCCGAGCGCACCCCGCAGGCGCGCGCCTCGTATGAGGCTGAAGAGACCACGCCCCGGCCCTCAGGCGAGCCACCAATGATGACGGGCTGTCCTCGCAGCGCAGGATCGAGCAATACCTCAACCGAGGCAAAGAATGCGTCGAGATCCAGGTGTATGATCTGGCGTACGGCAGGCGCCATGTCGCCGCCTCCTGCTGGAGAGAGGGGATCGCTCCACTCGCAGTATAGCACAACAGCGCAGGGCCAAGCCGTGGGCTGCGTCCCACTTGGCAAGTGCGGGTCGCTTGCCCTGGCGCCGTGCACCCAAAGACGACGCACCCCCGCCTCCGTCAAGGATGCGAGGGTGCGCAGGGTGCAGGGGTCAGGATGGCTCAGGCGCCGATCTTTTCGACGACCAATTCGACGTGGAGCTGGTCGAACACGCTGTCAGGCTCGACCTGATCCTCTCGGTAGCCCACCTGGCGGATGGTGGCCACCAAACGGAGCGACTCGGTCTGTAGCGTAACGACCAGCCCCTCCTCGGCCAGCACCAACTCGCCCTTGCGCGCCAGCTTGGCGCTCAGATCGTCGTCGGTATAGGCGTATTCGCTGGCTACCACCTTGGACATGGTGCGGGTGCCCCGCGTCTCAAAGAGCCAGAGATCAAAGGCATCCACCAGCTGCGCCCCTTCGATGCCCAGCACGTCGCTGATCACGATGCCACACTGGCCGAGGAACTCGTGTTGGGGCGATTCGATGGTAAAGGCGTGGTAAAAGTCGTCATCACCAAATCGGTAAGTGGCCTCAAAGGTGGCAAGCGGCGCCGCGTCTTGCGCAGGGGGCGCCTGCGTGGCCGTCAGAGGCTCCTCCACCGGCTCCAAGTCATTGTCGTCAAGCTCGGGCAGATCTACAACGCGCGCAACCGTCTCTGTGGCCGCGACTGAGGGCTCGCCGGTGCTCTCCTCCACGTGCCAGGCATCCTCGGGGGCCAGGTCGGGGCGCTGGGCCAGGGGCTGCTCCTCGTCGTCCTCCCACCCGTCCGGCTCTTCCTCTTGCTCCGGCTCATCCAGGTCGAACAGGTCCTCCTCTTCGCCCTCCAGATCGAGGGGGATCTCGTCCTCCTCCTCAGCCATAAAGGCGGCGTCGTCCCAACGGGGCAGTTCGTGCTCGGTGCGCTCTGTGGCGTGGATGCCCAGGTCGCCCGGGCCGGGCACCGGATCCAGCGATAGGGCGCGGCCGGGACGGGGCCGGCGCGGCTCGGCGGCCAACGTCTGCTCTGAGCTCGACTCGTAGGTCCCCTCGCGCTTGCGCATCTCGTTGGTTACCAGCCAGATCACCAAGGCCAGCGCCAGCGCCACAATACCCAGGGTGACCAGAATCAGCGCCCAACGCGGGCTTGGCGAAGGGGCCTCTTCCGGCTCGGCCGTCGCTATGGGCGGGGCAGCCGGTTCGATGGGCAAGGGAAAGCTCTCGCGCATGCGGCGCACACGCAGCGCGGCGGCAGGGTTGCCCGTCTGCTCCAAGTCGTCGGCGGTCGCGGCGATGAGCGTATCCACGGAAGCCCAGTCATTGTCCTCATCCACCAACTGATGGAGCCGCTCGCGCGCCTCGTTTGCGTCGCCCGTCACGCTGTACGAGTCGGCTACCATAACGACGTACGCGCGCTGATGCTCGGCGCGCAGGTCGGAAGGGTCGGTATCCTCCCATTGGGTGGGCCAGACCCGCCATGCCAACACGAGCCCGATGGCGAGCCCCAATAAAAAGGCCCCCGCGATCCAGCCCTTGCGTGGCGTGCGGCCTTCTGCTTCCGGTGCTATGGTCATCTTTTCACCTCATGGTACGCGGTAGACGGCCCTGCCGGCCTCCTGAGTCTGCGCCCATCATAACACGTACTCGCGCAATGTTCAAGGATATGCGGGCGTTGATCTCCCAGGCCGCAGCGCTTTCCGAGCTGCATTCTCACCTGCCGGCAACGACCGGCTCTTTGCGGGCGCGCGTCAGGATGCGGCAGCCCGTTGCTCCGACGACGACCATATCCTCGATGCGGATGCCGCCCCAGCCGGGGATATAGATGCCTGGTTCCACGGTGAGCACCATGCCCGCGGGCAGCTCGCCAGGATAGACCATGCTGGCGCGGGGCTCTTCATGGATGGCCAGACCTACGCCGTGGCCCAGCCCATGCCCAAACTGTCCCTCATAGCCTGCGCCATAGATCAGATCTCGCGCAATGGCATCGGCCTGGATGCCGGTCATGCCCGCGCGGATCTGGCGCTCGGCGGCCTGTTGGGCCTCTAGCACGGTGTGCCACACGCTCAGGTAGCGTTCGTCGGCCTCGCCGATGCAAAAGGAACGCGTGATGTCAGAGCAGTAGCCATCCACCCGCGCCCCCATATCAATCACAACCGGCTCGCCCCGCCGGATGGGCCGGTCGGTTACCACGGCGTGTGACATGGCGCCGTGGGGGCCGGCCGCCACGATGGTGGTAAAAGCCAGCGCCTCGGCGCCGTGGGTGCGCATGTGCACCTCGAGCTCCCAGGCCACCTGGCGCTCGGTCATGCCGGGCCGAATGGTATCCATGAGATGCTCGATGGCCTCATCGGCCACGCGCACGGCCTCGATGATGGCGGCCAGCTCGCCCTCGTCCTTGATGGCGCGCAGCCCCTCCACCAGCCCCGTGGTCGGAACCAGCTCACTCGCCGGCATGGCCTTGCGCCAGCTCTCATAGGTCTCGTAGGTGAGGGCGGCGCTCTCAAAGCCCACGCGCTTCAGGCCCAAGTCGGCGATCTCGCGCGCCAGCACCTGCTCCATCCGCTGGGGCGCCTCGACCAGCTCGAAATCGGGCGCTTGCTCGCGCACCTGCTCATAGTAGCGAAAGTCGGTCGCCAGCCTGGCCACCTGGGGCGTGATGATCAGCACCCCCGCCGACCCGGAAAAGCCGCTGAGATAGCGGCGGTTCTCGGGGCTGGCGATCAGGAGGCCGTCCAGCTCGTGTTGATCAAGGGTCTCGATCAGTCGCTGCATCCGTTGGTTCATCCGATTTGCTCCCTCAATGCGCTCCGGCGACGCCTATTGCGCGTCGCCGCGTTGTGCCCGGCGCGCCAGCCTGGCCTGCTCTGGCAGCCTGTCCGCCGTCTCTTCGATGATCTCGACCAACATGCGAACGCCTTCTTCCACCAGCGGCCCGCAGCGCTGGTCGCTCTCGGCATAGCGCTCGCGCAAGGGGCGGCACACAGTCCCTCCATAGGCGGCGATGAACCGCTCTCGGTAGGCGCAGACGACCTCGTATAGCCACTTGTCGTCCTCTGCATTGGTTGTGCGGCCCCAGAGCGCCCCCAATATGATGGCGGCGCCGCCGAGCACGCCGCAAAGCTCTTCGCGGCATCCACCGACCCCGCCGCCAAAGGGGCAACTGACCTGAACCAAGAGCTCAGGGATTGGATGCAGGTAGTAATCGCCGACGGCGATCACAGTAGCCTCGGATCAATGATACTTGGCTGCGAACACGCGCCCGGCATCGGCGGCCAATTCGTCAACGGTCTTGGTGATGGTCATGGATCGCTCCTTACAGATTGATGGTGACAAGATGTCCGGCTGCGGGCGCCGGATGAGCGACAAAGGCTTGTGCGCCCGGCTGTGAGCGCGCCACCTGCGCGGCGAGTTCCTCCGCAGACGGGGCGTGTGCCAGGGCGATGGCGCAGCCGCCCCAGCCCGCGCCCGTGAGCCGCGCCCCGACCACGCCCGGGAACCGGCTCGCCAACGCGACCAGGGCGTCCAGGCGTGGGGTGCTGATCGCCAAGTCGTCGCGTGCGCTGGCGTGAGCGGCGGCCATCAGGCGCCCCAAGGTGTCCAAATCGCCGGATTGCATGGCGCGCACCGCTGCCAGCACCCGGGCATTCTCAGTGATGACATGGCGGCAACGGCGCCGCACCTGCAAGCTGTCCGCTTGCGGCGGAGCGCCCCCCTCGATCAGTTCGTCCAAGGCAATGCCCCGTTCTCTGAGGTCGGCCAAGCTCATGCACTCGGGCAAGTCCTCGACATACTCGTTCCAGGGCATTCCTTCCATATCCCGCAACGAGCGTATGCCCGGATACCGCTCCTGCAGCATCCGCACCCCCAGCCGCACCTCGGCCACCAGCTGGTTGAACAGGGGGCCCGTGTTGCGGTGCCGCTCGCCGCTATCCATGACCACCAAGCGGTGTTCGCTGGGGAGGGGTGCATGGGCTGTATGGTAGCGCCCATGCTCCGGCCTGCAATCCACAAAGAGCGCATGGCCCCGGCGGGAGAGCAGCGCCGCGAACTGATCCATGATGCCGCCCCGGGTGCCCGCATACCACTCGGCCTGGCTGCAGAATACCGCCAGCTCTGCCCCTGCCAGGGGCAGCTCATTGACATGCACCAGGGCCAGGGCAAAGGCCACGGTCAGAGCCGATGACGACGAGAGGCCGGCCCCCCGTGGCACGCCCCAGGGGGGACGGCCGCACACCAAGGCATCCAGGCCGCGCAGGGGGCGCCCCGTCCGGCGCGCCAATAGCTCGGCCGGTCCCTGGGCATAGTTGCCCCAATCGCCCAGCGGTTGGGGCGGGATGGCCGGCCCGATGGCAAAGGCGCGCTCGGGGTAGGGGGCCTCCATGTTGGCCAGCCGCACCTGGGCATCGGAGCGGGGCCGCGCCAAGAGCAGGATGTCGCGATCCAGGGCCACAGGCAGCACATAGCCCTGGCTATAGTCGGTGTGCTCGCCGATCAGGTTGACGCGGCCAGGCGCGCGAAACAAAGAGACCGGCCCGGGGCCATAGTGGGCCGAGAAGGCAGCCAGCGCGTCCTGGCAGCGGCGCGCCTGGCCGTCCACTCGATGCCCCTCTGAGCCGTATACGTCCTGGATGATCGTCCGCATCACTTCTCCTCTGGCCGCAATGGTTGCCAGTATACCGGCATTGTGCGAGCGACACAACCTGCCCGCGAAAAGCGAGCGGATGTCTGGACACTGATCTGTCAAGATGCGGGGCGTTGGGCTGCATGGGCCTGGCGCATCAGACGACGCCCCGCGCCCGCGTTCGCCGAGCAACGCACGGCGCTTCCGGAAGTGCCCCCATCCCCTGATATGCGTGCATAGGCTCCAGGGCAATGCCAAAGTCAAGATTATGTATGGTAGCGCGGAGGCAGAGTTGATCTCCGACTCGCCGCAGCGCCCTCATCCCCCAGAATACACGAATAGAGCGCTCGAAAATGGACACCCCCTTCTCCCACAAAGCTGTGGGAGAAGGGGGCAGGGGGTTGAGGGCCGCCGGCCGCAAAAGGCAAGAGAGGACCTTTTCTCATAACGTGGACTGTGGAAACACCGTGGCACAAGCCCCCGAATCGCTTGACATAGCGCAACTCATCTGATATGCTGGCTGTAGGCGACATAACATCAGACATCTGATCAAGGGGGCGCCATGAACAAACCTTCGGCCTTTGACGTGGCTCTGGACGCCCTGCGGCGCTACATCGTCAGCCACGGCCTTGCTCCCGGCGATGTGCTGCCGCCCGTGGCGGAACTGGCGGTGACCATAGGCGTGAGCCAGGCCACCTTGCGCGAGGCCCTGCGTGCCTGGGAGGCATCGGGCATCCTGACGATTCGCCACGGAGTGGGCGTCTTTCTCCAGCGCTACAACTGGGCGCCCCTCCTCCAGAACCTGTCCGTGAGCGCTCTGTTCGAGCCGGAGCAGGGGCGCCAGTGGCTCCAATTGCGCGCGGTCCTGGAGCTGGGTCTGCTGCCACACGCCATCGAGCACCTCACGCCTGAAGACCTGGATGCGCTGGAGGCCCTGACCGAAGAGATGCTGGATGGCGACAGCGGCCCGTCCGCCGAGGTGCGCTATCACGCCTTGCTGAGCCAGACGCCGGACAGCCCGCTGGTCGCAGAGCTGCTGCGGCTGGCCTGGCTGGGGATGCATCAGGCCCTGCAAAGCGGCGCGGCAAGGCGCTCCCCGAGCTATGCCTTGCATGTCGAGCTAACTCAGGCGTTGCGCGCCCGCGACAGGGCCGCCTCTGAGGCGGCTCTGCGCCGCTATTTCGAGCAGCTTGCCAAAGCCCTCCAGGTTGGCGCATAATGGGCGCGCTGCTGGATCACACGGCGGCGCTCGGCCTCGACCCACGCCAATCGGGAGGTTCCCATGAACGCCATTCTGGTCAAAGAGCTATACAACGAGATCAACGCTCTGCCCATCCTCGATGTACACACCCATGTGCAATGGAAAACGGGCACGGCGGCCAATGTTGGAGAGCTCCTGAGCTACCACTATTACACCGAGCTGACCAACGCCGCCGACTATGAGCAAACGCCGCTACCCTTTGACGATCCCTACGAGTTGATGCGGCGGATCTACCCCAAGCTGGCCTATATCCGCAATACGGTCCAGTACGACTGGCTGATGACTATCTCCCGCGAGTTGCTTGGCATCGAGGCCGCTGCCTGGGAACTGGAGGGCAACTGGCAGACGATCTTTCGCGCCTCGGAAGAGGTGATGGGCCGACCAGATTGGGCCAGCGAGCTGATTGACCGCGCCGATATCGCCCGCGTCTTTCTTACCAACCAATACGACGAGGATCTGGAAGGGCTCGATCCCACGTTTTACACGCCCTGCCTGCGCACCGAGCCTTTTGTGCTCTGGATGGATCGCCCGGCAGAGCGGGCTGGGCTGGAACGCTTTTTGGGCAGATCCCTGCGCACACCCGATGATCTGGATGCCGTGATCGCCAAGACGTTTGACAAGTTTATGCGGCACGGCATGGGCTATGCCGCCATGTCCATCCCCTCGGGCTTTCAGACGCGCTTTGTGGCGCCTGAAAACGCCCTGCGCCTGCTAGACAAGGCCGTGCAGGGCAGCGCCTGGGATGCCGCCGACCGCGAGACCTGGGGCGCCTTTGCGATGAACCGCATCTGCGAGGCTTGCCGCCGCTACGCCCGTCCTTTCCACTTGATGATCGGCGTCAGCCGCGACGTGTACGCCCAAGGCGTGCCCAGCGGCCAGGATTTGTTCGATTCGGTCAACTCGATGGCCGGTTACGATTATGTGTTCAACACCTATTGGGACGTGGATTTCCCCACGGCGGTGCTCTCGGATACCAGCGGCCTGGAGTTGACCGCGGCGGCCTGGATTCGACATAACGTGTATCCATCGGGCCACTGGTGGTACGCGAACCAACCGACCGACATCGCCCGCGAGATTCGCCGTCGCATTGACGCCGTGCCGGGCAACAAGCCCATCGGCTACTTTTCCGACGCCTACTATCTCGAGTTCATCCTGCCCAAGTTTCGCATGTACCGCTTTGAGCTGGCCGTGGCGTTGGCCGAGCGCATGGAGCGCAGCCTGATTCACCCCAATATGGAGCCCTTTACGCTGGATGATGCCCTGTTCATGGCCGAGGACCTGTTGATCAATAACCCAACCGAGATCATGGGGATCGAATAGCCCGGCGGCGACGGCAGCGTGACGCTGCTTGGCAGCGTGCGCGCCGGGCGTCGCTTTGACGCCTGCTGCCGCGCGCGGTAGAATCGTTGGCAGTTGGGCCGCCGATGGAGCAAGCGGCGGCCTGCCATCATCTTGGGGGAACGCATACCATGACCACACGCGCACGCGTTGCCGTGCTCAAGACATCGCCCGAGAGCATTCTGGAGGACTATGATCGGCTGTTGGGGCTGGCCGAGGTAGAGCGCTATCTACCCCAGGGCGATACCGTGATCCTCAAAGACAACATCTCGTGGCACTATCCTTTCCCGAGCGCTAACACCACGCCCTGGCAGTTGGAGGGCACGATCCTGGCCTTGCAGCGGCGCGGCTATGAGAACCAGGTCTGCGTCCAGAATCGCACCGTGGTAACCAACGCCTTCAAGGGCGAGGATTTGAACAACTATGTGCCGATCTTTCGGCGCTACAACATACCGGTGCTCTATAACTTTAAAGAGAGCGACATCAAATGGGTGCGCTATGAGCCCCAGGCCGAGATGGATGTTCTGCCCCGCATCTATCCCGAGGGCATCCATATCCCCGATTACTTTCGGGGCAAGAGCATCGTCCATCTGCCCACGGTCAAGTGCCACATCTATACCACCACCACAGGCGCCATGAAGAATGCGTTTGGCGGCCTGCTGAACCACAAGCGTCACTATACCCACTCCTGGATTCACGAAACCCTGGTGGACCTGCTCAAGATCCAGCAAGAGATCCATACGGGCATTTTCGCCGTGATGGACGGCACCACGGCGGGCAACGGCACGGGCCCGCGCGTGATGAAGCCCGAGATCAAGAATGTGATCCTGGCCAGCGGCGATCAGGTCGCCATTGACGCCATCGCTGCCCAGCTCATGGGCTTTGATCCCCTGGAGATCGGCTACATCCGCATGGCCCACGAGCAAGGGTTGGGCGTGGGCGACCCTCGCGAGATACAAGTAGTGGGCGACGATATCGCGGGCGAGAGCTGGGGCTTTCGCATCGGTATGAACTTTCATCGCGCCATGGGCTGGCTCTCCTGGTATGGCCCGACCAAGGTGCTGCAGAAGCTGCTCTTTCACACACCCCTGGTGCATTTTACCTCCTTTATGTCCGAGGCGTACCACGACTATTACCGCTGGCCCCTCAAAGAGCGCCACGTGTATGACCGTTGGCGCGAGAGCACGCCCTGGGGGCGTCTCTTTGACCGCTATCTGCAGGAGGGGCATCTGCGCTAGCCGCGCAGCGCCGGGTGGCGTGGCGGCCGCCCGTCGAGGCGCCAGGCGTGTTCGCACTCGCTGGCGAGATATTGACACTGGAGTCGTATGGCGTACCTGAGCCGTCGCGCGCTGCTGCGAGGCATGGCCCGCATGGGTGCAGCCGCTCTCTTGGGCGCGGCTGCTTCGGCTTGCCGCGCCCGAGTGGTCCAGGTAGAAGTCGAAAAGCTGGTCACCGTGGATCGCCCTGTGACCAAGATCGTGACCGAGGTCGTGCGCGAGACGGTGGTTGTGCAAGAGCCGCCTCGCGTCATCGAGAGGATCGTCACGCCCTCCCCTGCACCCACAACGCCCGTCGCCCTGCGCGCCGACGTCCTGGACTATGGCTGGACCCGCCTCGCCCAGCAAATGACCTCTGTTTTCCAGGAGACCTTTCCCCACATCACCGTCGAGTGGCGCAGCTTGTCGGACTGGCGCGACTATCCGGACCGGGTAGCCATTCTGCGCGCCTCCGGGCAACTGGGCGATCTGATCGAGTCGCCCTCACGGACGCTGACGGCGGCCTGGGCCAAGGACGATGTCATCAGCGACCTCACGCCCATCATCGAGGCCGACGGCTATGATACCGGCGGCTTGTTCCCCGGCGCTCTGGCGGCCTACCGCTGGCGAGATCGCCAGGTGGGCCTCCCGCATGTGGCGCACGGGGGCGAGCATGTGCTGCTATACGACCAAGACCTGTTCGACCAGGTGGGCGTGGCCTATCCGGATGCCAGGACGACCCTGGCCGATCTCACCTCTGCGGCGGAGCAGATTGCGGCGACACACCGCGACCTGTATGGCCACACGATCACCGCAAGCCTGCCGGGGAGCTATCCTCTCTTGCGCGCCTTTGGCGGCGAGCTACTGGAGCAAGATGGCAGCCGGTGCCTCGTGGATGAGGCGGGGGGTCGCGCTTTTCTGCACTGGCTGCACGAACAGGTGCGCGAGATCGGGGCGGCGCCCTCGCCAGCCGAGGTCGAGCGCGGGGCCGTGGCCATGTGGCAGGCCGGGCGTGTGGCGATACTGCGCACGTCTTTGCGCCAGGCCGTGGCGCTCATGGACCTACAGCCCGAACGCCGCATCGGCGTCTTGCCGCTGCCCGCCATGCCGGACATCGAGATTGCGCCGGCGCTTTCGGCAGGAGTGGGCTACTGCGTTCCCGCTACGAGCCGCCGCGCAGTCGAGGCCCTGCAATGGATCAAGTTCATGCTCACCCGCGAGATAGGCGTGCGCATGTTCGTCGAGGGGTATGCCGAGCCGGGCAGCCGCATGGCTACCTGGCAAGATCCTCGGGTGCTGGACCGGTTCGCCCACTGCGCGCAGCTTGCTGAGGTGGTTGCTCAGGCCGAACGCGAGCGGGTTCCTGCCAACCTGGCAACGGAGCCATGCTACCGGCTTTGGGGCGAGTATGTGGCGCGCATGTTGGCAGGAGAGCTTTCCGCCGAGGGCGCAGCGGGGCGCATTGCGGCAGAGATCGACGCGCTGATCGGCGCGCCAGAGGCGCCGCCCGAGAACGGCAGCTAGGCGTCAGGGGGCAAGGCCAAGGCCGCCCACGCATGGAATGTGCGTGGGCGGCCTCTGTATACAGATGTCTAGCGTGTGCGGGCCAGGGCAGCCGCGATAAAGTCGCGGAAAAGGGGATGCGGACGGTCAGGACGGGTCTTGAACTCGGGGTGGAACTGGCTGCCCAGCATCCAGGGGTGGTCGCGCAGCTCGGCCATCTCCACAAGCTGGCCATCGGGCGAGATGCCGCTCCATACCAGCCCGGCCTGCTCCAGTTGCGCGCGATAGTCGTTGTTGATCTCGTAGCGGTGGCGGTGTCGTTCCTCCACCAAGTCCGCTCCATAGGCCCTGTGGGCCTTGGTGCCGGGCTGCAGCACGCAGGGGTAGCGCCCCAGGCGCATGGTGCCGCCCTTGTCGGTGATGCCGCGCTGTTCGAGCATCAGGTCTACAACGGGCCAGGGGGTCTCGGGATCGAACTCGGCGCTGTTGGCCGCGCTGGCGCCCAATACGTGGCGACTGTACTCGATGATCATCACTTGCAGGCCCAGGCACAGCCCCAGATAGGGGATGTTGTGCTCGCGGGCATAGCGCGCTGCCAGGATCTTGCCCTCGATGCCGCGCGGCCCAAAGCCGCCCGGCACCACGATGCCATCGGCCTGCCGCACCGCCTCAGGGATGCCCTCCCTTTCGACATCCTCGGCATGGATCCACTCGAGCGCCAGGCGCGCATCGTGGGCGCCGGCGGCATGCACCAGGGCCTCTGACACGCTCAGGTAGGCGTCGTGCAGCCCCACGTACTTGCCCACCAGGGCAATGCGCACCTCGCGGCTAGGGTTGAGCAGCCGCGTCACCACCTGCCCCCAGCCGTCCAAGTTGCTCGCTGCCTCGCCAAGGCGCAGGCGGCGCATCAAATAGTCGCCCAGCCCATAGCGCTCCAGGGTCAGGGGCACCTGGTAGATCGTCTCGGCCGTCTCCAGGGGGATCACCGCCTCGCGCTCCACGTCGCCAAAGAGGGCGATCTTGTCCAGCAGGTCATCGCTGATGGGATAATCGGCCCGGCAGAGCAGCACATCGGGGCTGATGCCGATGCCGCGCAACTCGCGCACGCTGTGCTGGGTGGGCTTGGTCTTGAGTTCGCCTGTGGCGCCGATGTGGGGCAGCAGGGTCAAGTGGACGTAGCAGCTATTCTCGGCCCCGACCTCGCGGCGCATCTGCCGGATGGCCTCCATAAAAGGCAGGCTCTCGATATCGCCCACGGTGCCGCCAATCTCGACGATGGCCACGTCGGCGCCGCTCTGCTCGCCCGCCTTGCGGATGCAGTCTTTGATCGCATCGGTCACATGGGGGATCACTTGCACGGTGCCGCCGAGAAAATCGCCCCGTCGCTCTTGGTGGATGATGCGGGCATAGATCTGGCCTGAGGTGACGTTGGCATAGCGGGAGAGAAAGACGTCGGTAAAGCGCTCATAGTGGCCGAGATCCAGATCGGTCTCGGTGCCGTCCTCCAGCACATAGACCTCGCCATGCTGAAAGGGCGACATGGTGCCGGGGTCAACGTTGAGGTAGGGATCGAGCTTTTGCAGGGTAACGGTAACGCCACGCGCCTTGAGGATGCGCCCAATCGAGGCGGCTGCGACGCCTTTGCCCAGCGAGGAAACAACGCCGCCTGTGCAAAAGATAAAACGGGTCATGCATGCCCTCCATGTGAATGTGGGGCGCGCTGCCCGGGACCAGAATATACCACCTATCAGACCTCGCGGCAAATCCCAGTCGCCTTCACACGCCCTTGCCTGCCCTGCTACGCTCTTCTACCCACGCCGCGAACTGCTGGTTGGCGCGATTGGGTTGACAACGCTGGGCGCGCCGCGTATAAACCAGCGATTCAACCATCCAGGGAGAGATACCGTGTCCGAACACTATTCCCACGTTCGCCGCAACCTGTTCAGCCTCACCGGCGATTTCGTTAGCTTTTCTATCGGGTTCGCCTTTTTCGATCCCTTGGTGATCGTCCCGGCTTTTGCTCGGGCGCTCAATGGACCCGAGATGGTGATCGGTGCGCTGGCCGCCGTGCGCGTGATCATGGTGACGCTCCCACAGGTATGGGCGGCCAGCATGTTGGCGGCCAGCCCCCGCAAGAAACCGTTGCTGGCATGGTCGAGCCTGGGTGGGCGCCTGCCGGTGCTGCTGTTGGCCTTCGCCACTCTGTATGGGGCGCGGCAGCATCCTGCGCTTGTGCTGGCGATGCTGGGCCTGACCGTGCTGCTCTTTTTCACCTCAGAGGGCCTGAACAGCATCTCCTGGCCAGACATGGTAGGCAAGGTGCTCCCCCCAACCATTCGCGGGCGGTTTCTGGGCGTTGGGCAACTCCTTTCTAGCGGCGGCGCCTTGCTGGCCGGTTATGCCATGCGCCACATCCTGGCCGCTGATGCGTTGGTCTTTCCCGATAGCTGGGCGCTGATCTTTGCCTGTGCTTTTGTGGGCTTGATCGGCTCGCTGGGCTTTATCTTGCTCATTCGCGAGTCGCCCTCCGACAAGCCGGCCGCTCCTGTGGATGTGCGCAAGCATGTGGGCCTGCTTTTCCATTACCTCCGCCAGGACGAGCGCCTGAGGCGCGTCGTCGCCGTCCAGGTCCTGCTCTACACAGCCAGCGCAACCTTTCCCTTTTTCGTGATTCGCGCCCAAGATCTGGTGCCTGATATCAGCGCCATGCTAGGTGGTTTCGTCATCGTCCAGAACCTGGGCGGCATGACGGCGGCCCTGGCATGTGGCTATCTGGTCGACCGCATCGGCAGTTGGGCCGCCGTGCGGGTGGGCGCCGCCGCCGAGTGCGTCGCATTGGGCCTGGTAGCGCTCGCCCCCTTGATGCCGCAGCCACAGATCATCTATCTGGCAGCCTTTTTCCCGCTTGGCCTGTTCACGGGCAGCTCTTGGTGGGTGTTCACCAGCTACCTGATGGACATCGCCGATGAGGAACGCCGGCCCGGCTATCTGGCGGCCAGCGGCATTCTGACCAGCCCGGTCTTTGTCGCCTCACTGATCGTTGGGGCGGTATTCAGTTCGATGACCGCAGAGATCGTGTTCGGCGTCGCCCTGGTCTTTGCCTTGCTGGCCCTGGGGCTCAGCTTTACACTGGCCCGGATGCGGGCGGGGCGCCCGTTGCCCCGCTCGGATGGCGCCTAGTGCCACGCCGGCTTGCGGAAGAGCATACCATACTCCAGACCGGGGCGCCAGCGCCGGACGGTATGGAACTCGCGGGCGCTGGGCTCGGCGGCTCGTCACATGCGCATTTCCGGCCAAACCTGGCAAATATGTTATCCAAGGTTGCAGACTCGACCAGATTGTGTACAATATCGAATTAGAGGAGCGTTTCACAGATGCCCCTGGGCAAGATAGGCTTGGCCGGGGGGAAACAACGGCGAGGAGGCATGCGATGAAGTGGTTGGTGCGGCTGGCTATTGTGGCTACTATCGTTGGCTTGGGGCTCGTCCTTATTAGCTGCGGGAGCAATTCGCCGGCCGCGCAACTTCAGGAGGGGCAGCGGATCACCGCCAGGGAAGCATGGGACGTGATGAAAGGCGAGGTGCTGAAGTGGAAGCCCGGCTCGCTGATCATCACGGCACGGCCACCTTCGCGGCCCGGCAAAGAAGACCTGGATACCGATGGCCGCTCCTCTGCATGGCGCTTTGTCGTTGCCCCTGAGGGCGACACTCTCCCAGGCATCTACTCTCTCGATACGACCGTCAAGCCAATCAAGCCGAATCGTACCGAGCAGCGCCGTCCGGTGGCTCCAGCCAATGTGGACCCCGACACATGGACGATTGACAGCCCCGAGGCGATGCAAATCGCCCTGGATAACGGGCTAGAAGAGTGGATGGCCGATCACCCGGGCTTTCAGCTTCGCACGATGGTTTTTGAACTGAACGCTACAGTGGAGCATGGTGCACACTGGCGCATCGAGGCTACCCAGGTGCTCGACAAGTTCACGATCCGCATTAGCGCCCTTGATGGCTCGGTGATCGAGACGATCATTACGCCCTAAGGGCCGCTATCTGAACAACATCGAGGCGCTGTGCGCATACGGCTACACCCACCCGCACAGCGTCTCGACATACTCGGCGGAACCGTCTCGCGCCCAGGTATCCAACTGGTCCGGCTCTTTGAGTTGCTGGCCCCGCCTATTGGGCACCGCGACATAGATCCCGCGCCATTCGGGTAGGGCCGTCATATCTCCCCAAAGCTTTTCGTACTGGGCTACCGGATAGACATCCTCCTGCCCATGCCCCCAGCGCTTTTTGACCTCTTTGAGGGTCACATAGGTTGGCACCCGCCGCGCCATGCGCCGAACAGCTTGTTCCACGGCATCTGCATCGGCGATGGAGACGCGATCCAAACCGAACAGGGCCAAAAGATCGTCAATCCGCATCCAAAAAGTGTTCGAGTTGTAATAAGTCAGGCCGAACTCGTCCTCTTCGCGGGGCAGAGCCAGCCCCTCCAGCAGGCGCAAACGCCCGTTCACGCGAGCCAGGCCGCCGCCCCGATCCTGCACCCGGCGCGCCACCACCTCGACCGCCATAGGCGCGTCCTGCTCCAAGAGATAGCCCAGCAAGGTCGGATCGAGCCCTGCGCCCAGCGTGTCTATATTGTGCATCATCAGATAGCGCAGCCCCGGCCGCTCCTGCAAAAGCCGCTGCAACACGCCGCTGCGGAGCAGGTTGGGCGCCTCGTACCAATGGCCCACCGGGTTCATACACTGTAGCGGGACGTTGTCGGTATAGTCAGAGCCCTGGCCCATTCCCTCGGCCCAGGCGATCAGCGCGGCGTGCAAGCTCTCGCGCACCTTCTGGGCCTGCTCATCCAGGAGTTGCTGTGATAGCTCCTCCCAGGCAAAGCGCAGGTCGCGGGCCATGGGCACCATGCGCAGACCGACGGCGCGCCCCTGGCTGAGGTACAGCGGCCCGTTGTAGCCATAGTTACCCTGTTCGGCCAGGTGCGCCGCGATGGGTCCGTGGGTCAGATAGCTGGTGGTGATGACGTGAGGCACCGGCGCGCCCGCCTGTTGGGCGGTGCGTTGGCTCTTGGCCAAGTGTACCTCTATGAACGAACGATGGCGCCCGCCCAGCCGCGCGAACGGGTTGAGCGCCTTGACCACGCCGGCCCCCTGGGTCCAACGGCTGCCGACGCCGCCCGCCAGGCTAACCACGGCCACCTCTCCGGCCTGCAATGCCTGGAGCCCTCGCCGGTATACTGTGCCGTCCCGCTCCTCGGGGAGCCGATGCACATCCTCCGGCGCCACATCGCGAATGTCCGTCGAGACGGGCAAACGGTTCTGGGCCAACCCGATCAGGCCGGCGCGCAGCTCGCGGCGGATCTGCTCGTGCTGCTGGCGATCAAAGCCACTCTGCAAGAGCAGGGCCTCCAAGTCGCCCTCGCCCTCGCGGGCCGCTTCGGCTTGGGGCAGCAGTGCATCGAACAGGGCCTGCACCGTGCCGCCTAGGGCGGGGTTGGTGCGGCAGGCGGCGGCAAAGCGATCCAACTCGGCGCGCCGGCTGGCCGCGAGTTCATGGCGGCTCTGACGCAGCAGGGGTGGAACCACCAGCGTATAGTATTCCGCCGGCAGCAGAGCCTCGGAGCCCAGAGCGAGCTGCGCTACACTGCCCTGCTCGTTGATGGCAAAGTCGTACACCACCGGCTCCATGGCAAAGGGCAGAGCGTGCTGTAGGCGGCCCTTTTCCTCGGACATGGCCCGCAGCAGGTATTCCTGGGCATGGGCCTTGGCCTCGGGCGACACGATGAACCCCATGCCCCCGCCCGACATGCCGCCGAGCATCCAAAAGCCCCAGAAGGCAGGGCCAAACTCGCCTTTGGCGCGCGCAATGAGCGCCTCGACATACAGGTTGCTGGCCCAGGGGATGATCGTCTGGATCGGCCCGTAAAAGTTGCGCGTGGTGGCATCGGCGATCTGGCGCACATTGCCCTTCTGTAGCAGACGCAGCACGTCATCCAGGATAGCGCCCGCTTGGCGGCGCGCCACCCAGGCGGCGGGCGAGCGCAGCAGGTATCGCTCGGTCACCATCTCTAGGATGGGCCCCACGTTCTGGGCCATGCCGCCGTGCACCAGCACCAGGCTATCCTGCAGGGCCTGGCGTGTCTGCTGAGAGACCTGCTCGCGATCCAGGATACGGTGCTCTGGCAGCAGCCTTCCCCGGCTGATGCCGTGCTCGGGATCGCCCAAAGCGGCCTGTACGCCATAGATCAACTTGATGCCCGGCCAGACGCCGCCGGAATCCTGCCAGCCTCCGCCGGAGCCGCCCAGCCACTCGCCCAGGATCGCCCTGGCGGCCACCTGGCGGCGCTCGTGCTCCTGCAACGTGCCACTCAGGCTGCCGATCTGGCGTGTGGCCCGCATCAAGGCGGCGATCATGGCGGCCAGCAGCGTGGTCGAGACGGCCAAGCGCGAGCCCTTGGGGATGCCGCGCACATGGCTCACCACCTCCAACCCACGCCCCGGGCCCACCAGGCGCTCCAGCAGGTCCGATAGGGGCTGCTGCGCACCCTCGATGCCGGGCGGCACGATCCCTGCCGCGATCAGCGCCGCCTTGAGCAAGCCGAGATAGTCGCGTGCCAGGTCGAATACCTCGGCAATGCTGTGGATCTCGGTCTGGGCCCCCAGGTCCACGCTGACCAGGCGGATGAGCGGCTCATCGATGACGCGCACGTGGGCGGCGACCGGCGGCCTGGGCGCGGCATCGCGGCCGCGCACGGCCAGGTCAATGGAGACGTTGATCACCCGCGCGCCCTCGGGATAGTCCATGCCCAGGAAAAAGATGTCGCTCCAGCCGCTGTGGGTCAGATCCATGCGCACGGGCGTGCTCTCGGTGAGCAGAGGATAGAGCCCCGTCGCGGGGTCGCGGCGGGCCAGCTCGGGCGCAATGCGCAAGGGATGGTCGGCGGGGTGGCCCATGCGGAACATCCAGCGGTTGCCGGAAAAAGAGAGCACGCTGTGGCGCACCTGGTCGGCCAGGGTCTGGAAGCCAAGCTGGTAATAAGCCAGGGCCAGGGCGCTGGCCAGCGCCTCGGAGGGACCGTCGGCGGCCTGGGCGCTCAGCAGCGCGTCAATGGCCTCGTCAAAGCGGCGCTCGAGCAGGTGGGTGTAGCCGGTGTAGGGGATGTGGCCTTCAGGGCGCAGTTCACGGCGCAGTGGCAGGTGAAAGCGATAGAGGGCATACAAGAAGGTGGTGGCGCGCACCCGCTCGAACAGGTTGGGGGCGTTGCGGCGAAAGGCGTCCAGCGCGGCGCACTCGGCCAGCAGCGCGGCCAGGTCGCGCCCGGCGCAGGCCTGCTCCAGCGAGAGGTTGCGCACATCGGGGTCAGCGGAGGTGATGATCTGCTGCAGTGGCATGGTGTGCATGGCGTCAGCCTCGATCCAGCTCGCGCTGGGCCAGCAGTTCCAGCAGGTGGCTCAGCACCGTTTCGCGGTCCTGGCCGGCCAGCGCCAGCGCTACCTGCGCCATCAGGATGCCATAGCGCACGCCCACGTCGTAGCGGCGCCCCCGGCTCTCCAGCGCCAGATAGCGTTCGCGATGAGCCAGCTCGTCCAGGGCATCAGAGAGCGTTACGGCCTCGCGCTGCGCCTCTAGCCGCGCGCCCAGGATCTCGAGCACCATAGGCGTGAGCACGTGCATCCCGAAAAAGCAGAGATAGTGCCCCGCTCTCAAGCCAGAGATCACCAGCCATTGCTCGGCCTCGGTGGGCGTGGGTTTCTCCATCACCCGCTCGACGGTATAGAGGCGGCTGCTGCCCGAGACGCGCTTGCCGCCGATGCAGCCAAAGTAGGGCAGCAGGCTCTCGCGCGAGGGGGTGACGGCCGAGATGGCGCAGGCGTTGCGCTCGGCGGCCTGCACCAGGTCTTGGGCGCACCCGGTCTCGGTATGGGAGATCGGCAGGTGGTCGCTGACGAGATGCAGAAAGGGTTCTTGCCCCACAAACTCGCGGGCGCAATAGACCGCGTGCCCATAGCCCAACGGCTCGGCCTGCGGGACAAAGGTGAGGCGGTTGGCATAGGCGCCCACGGCCTCGGCATAGGCGCGCTCGTCGCCCGGGCAGATCACGACGCAGACCTGCTCGATGCCGGCGCGCAAAGCCTCTTCGACCAGGATGGTCAGCACGGGCTTTTCCTGGCCATCGGAATCTATCAGGGTTTGCAGCGGCAAGGTACGCTGTCTTCGCCCTGCTGCCGTGATGACAGCCTTGGTAATCTGCATGGGCCGCTCCTTGTCCGTATCTGCCATAGGGCTGTGACAGGCTGCATTGTAGGCCACCGGGGCCGGGCAGGCAAGCGATTGGATGGGACGGACGGAGGCCAGGCGTTGGCTCTCCCCCCTTTACCCCACCAGCAACGCCGCGCGGGCGAGCCATGCCAGCGCGTGATCCAGTTCTTCCTGGATCCTCCGGCGCAGTGTCTCCATGGAGGGCGCTTCGTCGCCCTCGCCCCGGAGGCGTAGCGCGCCTTTGGCGATCAGGTCATCCAGCAGGGCCAACAGGTCCTCACGGGTGTGCCGGCCATCCAGGTGCGGCAGGATGTAGCGGCCCAGGGGATCCAGGTGCACCCGCTCGTGGCGCAGGTTCGCCACCCGGTCACTCTCGCGGGCCTGGTAGCGCGCCAGGGCGCTGGCCACGGGGCGCTCGCTGGCCGAGGTGACAAAGGTGGGCGTGTAGCCGTGGAACTCGACCAGGGACAGGCTGTAGGTGAACGCCTTGAGCAGGTTGGCGGCCAGGTGCGTGACCTCGTCATCAGGAGGGGCGCCCTGGCCGAGGCGTTGGGCGGCGGCCTGTGCCAGCGTGGCAAAGGGCAGCGCCTGGGGAGCGCGTGCGACGAGGCAATCCAGCGCCGCAATGGTCAGGGGATGATCGGTCTGGAAGATGGCCCCATCGGGGCTGCGGTAGCGCGCTGCCCCCGGATGCGTACCCTCAGGCTCATCGGCCAGGCGGACGGCGCGGGTCGAGACCGCCAGCTCGCGCACCCGCGCCGTCCGCAGCGTGCGCTCCACAGCCAGGTGGGCATGGCAGAGCAGCGTGCGCCGGAACGTGCGGTTGCGGATGAAATCCATGTACTGCTCGGTGTCTACGATGGTCTCGCAGATGCCTTGCAGCGCGCCCACGACCTCGTCGGACAGATTGTTGGGCATGGAGAGCGGGAAATCGGCTTCCACCAGGAACTGGAGCCCGTGGCGCGCCGCGTGCTCGGCGAACTGCCAAAAGTAAACCGGGTCGTTGTGCTCTTCTAGCTCATCGTGCAGCAGCGCCGCATCTATGCGGGGGCGCGCATCTTCAAGCTGCAGCTCTAGCAGGTCGTGGTAGCCCTCAATGAACGTGCCATAGGCTCGGTTGCGCTCATCGGCGACGGCGTCACGCAAAAAGGCGATCAGGGCGCGGGCTTGCTCGGCGCGTTGGTGGGGGTCATGCTCGTTGCGCGTATGGTAGAGCATCATCTCGCGCAGCCCCAGGAGCGTGTGCCAACCCGGATAGGCGTTGTAGCTGACATAGGCCACGCCCTGGGGGGCCAGGTTGGCGCGGCAGGTCGCCAACAGGCTATCGCGTACCTCGGGGGGCACCCACGAGTAGAGGCCGTGGGCGATGATATAGTCAAACTCGCCCAGATCGGCGCTGATGTCGCGGATATCCATGGCCAGAAAGGCAATGTTTCCCAGCCCTAGCGCACGCACGGTCTCGGTCGCCTCGGCGATCTGGCGGGCCGAAAGGTCGATCCCGATAAAGGTGCTCTCCGGCAGGGCGTAGGCCATGGGCAGCAAGTTGCCGCCCGAGGCGCAACCCAGCTCCAACACGCGACAGCGCGTAACCGGAGCGGGCGCCAGGCCCAGCAACCGCGCGCAGGCCGCCAGTCGTCCTGGATGGGTCTGGGTATAGCAGAGCCCGGGGTAGGGCAGCTCGTCATAACTGATGGGAGGGGCGCTGATAGGCATGGTCCGAATCCTTTGGCAGCGTTTGAGAGTCATTGTAACGCCGCACGCGCCGCAGCGCCAGCGAACGCCCCGAGATGGTGTGTATCTCGGGGCGTAGAGCGTCAGGCTGGCGGGCAAACCGGCCTAGCCGTAAAGGAACTCGGTTGGCTCGGCCTCGTCATCCGTGTCCAGGCGCAAGGGAGCGCTCTGGGCCAATTGCAGCGAGATGCGGCGCCGCTCTGCATCGATCTCGAGGATGCGCACATCAATGGTCGCGCCACGGCTCAGGTCTATTGCTTCGCGGGCCTCGGGCGAGATCTCGCTATTGTGCAAGAGCCCCTCAATCCCTCGTCCCACATCCACAAAGAGGCCAAAGTCCACTTCATTCGTGATGGTACCCTGGATCACGTCGCCCTCGTGCACCTCACCTATGGTCTCGTCCCACGGGTCGGGCAGGGCGCGCTTGCGGCTCAGGCCAATCCGCTCGCGCTCGGGATCCACGTTCAGCACCTCGACCTCGACCTCCTGGCCGACCTCTAGCACGTCGCGAGGATGGTTCACGTGTTGCCAATCCAGCTCCGAGATGTGGATCAGCCCGTCAATGCCGCCCAGATCTACAAAGGCGCCAAAGTCCACAATGTTGCGGACCACACCTGTGCGCCGTGCGCCGGGCTGCAACTCGGTCAAGAGCTCTGACCGGCGGCGACGGTCTGCGGCGCGCTTGGACAGCACCAAGCGCCGGCGGCGCGGGTCCACGTCCAGCACAACCAGCGTGAGGACCTCACCGGTCAACTCCTCTTTGGTATCGGCCATGTTGCCGGCGCGCAACCTGGAGGGCAAGGACGTCAGATGTGAGTTGGGCACAAAGCCTCGTAGCCGCCCGAACTCGACCAAGATGCCGCCCGAGTTGCTGCCGACGACCGCGCACTGGATCTCCTCGCCGCTTTCCAAGAGCGTCTGGGCGCGAATCCAGTCCTCCTGCTGTAGTCCGTTGCTCAGAGAGACCAGGACGCCTCCCTCGTCTGAATCAGGGCGGATGACCACGACAGGGATACTATCGCCCACCTGAAGCCGCGCCACATAGTCACGATCCACCCTGCGCAGGTCCGATGAAGGCACGATGCCGTCGCGCTTGGTGCCCAGGTCAACGAGAATGTCGTTCTCATCGATCTCCATGATGACTGCCTGGAACACGTCTCCACGTCGGGGGCTCTTGTAGTCATATTGTCCCTCGAGCAGGTCCATAAAGGCCTGATCCTGCGCCCCTTGACTCCTTGTCTGTTCACTCACTATGATATGCACCTCCTAATGTGCTTGGTGCTCGGGCCCTTGCGGGGGCGCCAAGGCACCTGCTGATCGAGCAGGGACGAGGCGAGCCCGCGCAAGGGCCATCCGCGCCTGCTGCGTTAACGATCAAGTAAGCATATTATAGCACAAGGGGTTGCCCAGGCAAAATGGTCTTGGCATATGAAAACATACAAGAAGGACATATATGGAATAATAGCGCTATGAGATCGCGTCCATACAACGCTCAAGCAGAACGCTTGCCTCCTCTGGGTGATGATGGTATGCTCGTCCTGCAGACGGTGACCCACCCTGCGCAATCTCATCACAGGAGGCAGTGTGACACAGACTGAGAATCGCTGGTTTCCCCCCTCGCCCCACCGCGAGCGGGTGGAGGAGGCCATCGCCCAGGGCGTGGCCCATATTGTCGAACGCGGGCACAATGTGGCCCCGTTACTGGTCTTTGAGGATGGCGGCGCCATCGATCTCCCCCGTGTGCGCTATCAGATGACGAGGCGCGGCATGGCGCTGGCCGCAGGCGATGGGCCCGCTGCCAAGGGGGCCACCCACTTTGGCGATGTGTGCGGCTCGGTAGATGAGATCAAGGGGCGGGTGGCCGAGGCCGCACGCCTGGAAGAGCTGGATGCGGCCTATATCCAAGCCCTGATCGAGGATATCGGCTACATGCTCGGGCGCATGTCCCGGCGCAGCGAGCAGTATCGCGCCTTTCTCGGCGACGTGCGCGCCATCGTGGACGAGATGCTGGCCACTCCGCCGCCTGATAGCGTGTCTGCGGAGGCGCGGACTGCGGCCTTTGCCGAGAGCCTGGCCGGAGATGGCGACCTGAGCGACCAGGGGCGCGAGACGATCTATGCTGCCGCCGAACACGTGCGCGATCTTGCCAATGACCTGGAGGGCTATCTGGGCGCGGGCAAAGAGGCCGCCATGCGCATCGGCAAACTCTATGCCGACATCCAGGGAGGCCGCGTTTGGCAAGAGCAGCCCGGGGGAGGCGAGGCCCGCTAGCGCGGGCCTGTGGCGCGCGGCCCGCGGCCTAGCTCCCCGGCGCGCCCGTGATCTCGGCCACGCGCCGGAAGAACGCCTGCTTGAAGGGCGTGTTGATTGTCCAGTTCACCGGCGGCGTCTGAAAGCCGGTCAGCTCGTCCCAGGGGGCGTCGTCGCGATAGCGGGGCCGCGAGGTATAGTCCTCCCACGGGTCGTTGCCCTGGCCGCGCCAACCCTGGTCGTAATAGCCCCAGGAGACGCCCTTGCGCCAAGAGACTTCGAGATTGGGCGTGGCGGGCGAGTCCTCGTTGATGACGATGGGCTTGGGCGCGATGCGATAGGCGGGCATGCCCTGCACCACATCTATGGCGGACTCTAGCTCTGCCGGGCGCAGGCCATTGCCGTGTAGCAGGACATAATCGTCGGCGCGCACCAACGCGGCGGGGGGCATGCCGCGGCCGGTGGCCACCTCAGCGCCGCCGCCGCTGGTGGAGTAGAGCAACTCGGGGTAGTGGGTGCGCAGTGCGGCGATCATCTCGGGCTGCCGCTCGGGGCGAAAGATGTCATAAGGCGTGTGATCCACCACGACATCTATCTCGTTGGCGATCTCGATCAGGATATTGCGGCGGCCCGTGCCCATCAGGAACTCACAGGTCTCGTGGGCGGCGCGCCAGATGGCCGCTTCGTCCTCCATGCGACGCAGCATCATCCAGTAGAACATGCCCACGATGACGACCATGCCCAGCTCGTCGGCGCGGGCCAGAATACGCTCCAACCGGGCGGCATAGGCGGGTTTGAGAGCGCCCTGGGGTGTGTAGCCGTTGTTGTCATAGCCGTGATAGATCTCGGGGACGTACAGGGGTCCGCCGCCCTGCAGATTGACGGTGAAGGCCAGGATGCCGTGGGCCGCCCAGGTGGGCAGCGCGTCGCAGAACTCGGCGACGTTGCGCTCGGGATCCCACTCGCCTGTGTCGGGATAGGCCCAGTGGCGGCGCGTCTCGGGGTTGGCATCATCATAGAGGGCCTGCACGGCGCGCACGTTAAAGAGCATCCCTTCGATGCGGCGCCCCTCGAACACTCGCCCCGCATAGGTCGGACGGCCGTTGATGTGAAAATCGGCGCCGTGGATCGTGATCTCGGTCATGGTAGGGCCTCGCCTTTCTGCATGAGTAGCTGTTCTGCTGCCATTATACTCTGATGGAGGCTGGCCGCCAGCAACGCTGCAAGGGCCAGCGCATGTGGCTCTGTCTACGCTCCCCTATGCCACTGCCCAACGCCATCCCGGGTTGACGCAGCCCGCGTTGGCGCTACAATCTGACTGTCGCGAATAGGAGGGCGAGGAGTTGCCCTCTGGCACTATTGACGAATGCATCCTGGGCGGAGATACGCGGACCGCTTGCCTGCCGGCCCGCGCTTGACCGCTTGTTGACGGGTCGAGGCCGACCATATCCCATCTTGCGGAGGAGGAGCGATGCGTATCGTAGCAGCGGACATCTATGACGTGGACCTGCACCCTTGGAAGCCGCCCGTGATCCTGCGATTGACCACCGACGAAGGCATCTATGGCTTGGGCGAGTTCGCCCTCTGCTATGGCACAGGCCGGCGGGCCGCTCTGGGCATGTTGCACGACATGGTGGAGCGCTTTGTGATCGGCGCCGATCCGCTGCGCGTCGAGGAGATGTGGAAGACCCTGTTCTTTCGCACCTTTTGGGGGCAGGGGGGCGGGCCGGTGGTCTATGGCGGCATCAGCACCATAGACCAGGCGCTGTGGGATATCAAGGGCAAGGCCTATGGCGCGCCCATCTATGAGCTGCTGGGCGGCAGGGTACACGATAGCCTGCGGGTCTACTGCAACGGCTGGTTGGGCGATGAGTATGCCCCGGCGAACAATGCCCCCATCGAGACGCCCGAAGACTATGCCGAGCGCGTTGCAGAGGTGGCTGCTATGGGTTATGACGCCCTCAAGTTCGACCCGTTCGCCGCGCCGCGCGGCAGCGGCTGGAAGCCCCGCCAACGCCTGCTGGAGCCCGAGCGGGCCGATCTGGCCTATGAGCGGGTCAAGGCCGTGCGCGAGGCCGTGGGGCCCAACGTGGATGTGCTGGTGGAAGTACACGGCTACCTGGGGGTCTCCGATGCCATCGCCTGGGGGCGCCGCATCGTCGAGCTGAACCCGTTCTTTTACGAAGAGCCGGTGGATGCTATGAATGTCGAGTGCATGGCCAGGGTGGCGCGCGAGGTCCCCATCCCTCTTGCGGCGGGCGAGCGCCTGTATACCCGCTACGGTTTCCGCGAGTATATCGAGCGGCAGGCCATAGACATCCTGCAGCCCGACGTGGGGCTGGCCGGGGGGATCACCGAGCTGAAAAAGATCGCCGCCTATGCCGAGACCTATGATCTGTACGTGCAGCCGCACAATTGCCACGGCCCCGTGGCCACCGCCGCCGCCGTTCAAGTGGATGCCTGCATCAGCAACTTTATCATCCAGGAGATGATCCCTTGCCGGTCGGCCATGACGTACGAGCTGGTGAACGAGCCGCTGGAGCCGCAGATTCGCAACGGCTACTTGCCTGTGCCGACCGCGCCCGGCCTGGGGGTGACCCTTAACGAGGCCTATGTGGCCGATTGCCCCGTGGTGCACCTTAGCTGAGGCGGCCTTTGGAGCGCTGTTGCCCAGATCGGAAGCCCAGGAGGCTATGTGCGTTTATGCAACGTGTAGGAAAGTAAGCTAGAGAGCCAGGTACGTCAGAACAGGAAACGAACCCAGTACGCTGGCTTGACGCAGCGCCGGGTAAGTGGTATCATGCGCGGGTTGTCTTTTGGGGGAGCGGTTGCGCGGGCTGGCAAGGCAAGGACGGCGAGACGAGATGACATATACAGATAGCGGCGGGGCGGGCCATTGGCAGGCGCTGCGCGAACGCATTGATGCGCGCACGGCGCGGATCGCCGTGATGGGCCTCGGCTACGTGGGACTGCCGTTGGCGTTGGCCCTGGCCGAGGCGGGTTTTGCCGTCACCGGCGTTGACCCTGATGTGGCCAAGTGCGACGCCGTCAACCGGGGTGAGAGCTATGTCGGCGACGTGCCGGGGGCGTGCGTGGCAGCCCAGGTGGCAGCCGGGCGCCTGCTGGCCGATCCGACGCCTGCGCCCTTGGCCCAGGCCGACGTGGTCATCATCTGCGTCCCGACGCCCCTCAGCAAGGGCAAAGACCCCGACATTTCGTACATCGTCAAGGCGGCGGACGGCCTCAGCGGCGCCATGCACGCGGGCATGCTGGTCGTGCTAGAGAGCACGACCTACCCAGGCACCACAGAAGAGATCCTGCTGCCCCGGGTCGGGCAGAACGGCTTTGCCGTGGGGCAGGATGTCTTTGTGGCCTTTTCGCCCGAGCGCGTGGATCCGGGCAACAAGACGTACACGATCCGCAACACACCCAAAGTGGTGGGCGGCGTCACGCCGGCCTGCCTCGATCTGGCCCTGGCCCTCTATGCCGCCATCGTTGAGCGTACGGTGCCCGTCTCCAGCCCAGCGACCGCCGAGATGGTCAAGATCCTGGAGAACACCTATCGCGCCATCAACATCGGGCTGGTCAACGAGATGGCACAGATCTGCCACCGCATTGGGCTGGATATCTGGGAGGTGATCGCCGCTGCCAGCACCAAGCCCTTTGGCTATGCGCCTTTCTATCCGGGGCCGGGCCTGGGCGGCCACTGCATCCCCATTGACCCGCTGTACCTCACCTGGAAGATGCGCGCCCTGAGCGTGCAGACGCGCTTTATCGAGCTGGCCGACGTTGTCAACGCCGAGATGCCGCGCTATGTGGTACAGCGGGTGCAGGATGCTCTGAACGATGACGCCAAGCCGCTGCGCGGTAGCCGCATCCTGGTGCTGGGCGTGACGTACAAGCCCGACGTGGCCGATCTGCGCGAGAGCCCTGCGCTCACAGTGATGGACCTGCTGCTGGAGCGGGGCGCACTGGTGAGCTACCACGATCCCTACATAGAGCGCCTCGCGCTGCCGGAAGCAGGCGTCCTGGCGGGCGTGGCGCTGACCGACGAGGCCCTCGCGGCGGCGGATTGTGTCCTGATCCATACGGCCCACGCGGGCTATGATTGGGCGCGCGTGGCAGCGCACGCCCGAACGATCTTTGACACGCGCAACGCCATAGAAACCGCCACGTATGATGGAAGCGCGCGACTCTACCGGCTCTGAGGCCGCCCGTATCACGGGGGGCGTAGGGCTCTATCTGCGACGCCAGGCCGATGGCCTGACACGCTACATGCTGGAGCAGACGGCGCAGACCCTGTTCGGCTGGGCGCCCACTCTGGTGGGCATCGCGCTGCGGGCCGTGGCCTATCGCGCCATTATGCGCATGGAAGGCAGCGTTGCCATTGAACGGGGGGTGCGCCTGCGCTTTGCCAGCCACATCCGGCTGGGGCGGGGCGTGTATCTCGACGAAGGCGTCTACATCCACGCCTGCCCGCAAGGGGTGCGCATCGGCGCGGGCAGTCTGGTGATGCACGGCAGCATACTGCACACGTACAACTTTCGCGACCTGCCCCATGCGTTCATCCATATCGGGCGCGATAGCCTGATTGGCGAGTACAATGTGATCCGGGGACAGGGCGGTGTGACCATCGGCGACCGGGTGTACACCTCGCCCCTGGTGCAGATCATGGCCGTCAATCACGTGTTTGACGATCCGGCGCGCCCGTTTGTGGCCCAGGGCCTCACCGCCGAGGGGATCGTGATCGAGGATGACGTCTGGATCGGCTCCGGCGCGGTGATCACCGATGGCGTACGCATCGGGCAAGGGGCAGTGGTTGCGGCAGGGGCCGTTGTCACCCAGGACGTGCCGCCTCATACGCTGGTGGGCGGCGTGCCCGCCCGCGCGCTGCGCCAGATCGACGGCAGCGACCATGTGCGGGGCAAGCAGGTGTATCTGAATCAGTAGTGTGCGCAGGCCGCGCGCCGAGGAGCGAACATGGCCACGATGGAACGCGTTATACAGCGAGGCGCCGATACGGCGGCCCGGCACCTGCTCTCGGTGGTGATCCCCGCCCTGGACGAAGAGGACGGCATCGCCGCCATCATCGAGCGGGTGCTGGCTGTGGCCCCGGCCTTGGCCGAAATGGGCGTGGGGCTGGAGCTTGTGGTAGTGGACGATGGATCGAGCGATGGCACGTGCGACGTGGTGGCCCGCTATGCTGCCGCCCGTCTGGTGCGCCACGGCTGCAATCGTGGCTACGGGGCCGCCCTCAAGACCGGCTTTGCCGCCGCCCAGGGCGATTGGCTGGCCTTTTTGGATGCCGATGGCACCTATCCCCCCGAGCACTTTCCGACCCTATGCCGTGCGTTGGAGGAGGGCGACGGGGCAGATCTCGTGGTAGGCTCGCGGCGCTCGGGGGCGGCTAGCGAGATGCCGTTCATGCGTCGGGTGGGCAATCTGCTTTGGTCCAGCATGGTCACCCTGCTGGGGAACCGCCGCGTGGTGGACCCCGCCAGCGGGATGCGCGTCTTTCGTCGAGAGGCCCTGGAGCGGCTCTATCCCCTGCCCGATGGCCTCAACTTTACGCCGGTGATGAGCACACGGGCCATCCACGAGGGCGTGCGCCTGAGTGAGATCCCGATCCCCTACCAGGAGCGCCAGGGGCGCTCCAAGCTTAGGGTGGTACAGGATGGCATGCGCTTTTTGCGCACCATCGTCTGGACCGTCATGGCCTACAATCCTGCGCGCTTGTTTGGAGGGCTGGGCTTTGGCCTGTTCATCGTGGGCGCCCTGATCGGCCTGATCCTGGTGGCGTTGCGTCTGGCGGGCGTCACGACCTTGGGGCCCCTGGGTGTGGCGGGCGCATACCTGGCTGCTCTTGGCCTCGTGGTTGGCTTTGATCTCTTTGCCCTGGGGGCCACGTTCAACTATCTGGTGGCCCTTTTTCACACGCGCCCGGTGCAACGTGGGCTCTTTGGCAAGCCGATCTTTGACCCGCCCCTCGATCGCCAGTTCTGGTGGATGGGGCTGCTGGCGGGGGTGGGCGGCCTGGGGTTGGGGCTCATGAGCCTGATCCTGGGGGCCAACGGCTGGCCCATCGAGCGCCTCTGGTTCTATCTGTTGGCGGGCACGATGTTGCTGATCCTGGGCATGCACCTGCTGATCTTTTGGGTCATCATGCGCGTGCTGGAGGAGCTGAGCCAGCGCGGAGAGTTGACGCGCGCCGATCTCGAGTGTGGTCCATGAGCGAGGCGGATGTGGGAGATAACCGGGGCGCGCGCACGCTCCAGCGGGTATGGGCCGAGGCGCCGCCGCGCGCCGATACGGGCGATCTGCTGGGCGCCCCACGCGGCCCCGAGGCGGTGGACGTCCTTTTCGCCAACCCGCCCGCCCCTGATGGCGGCATCTGGATCCGTAGCCAGCACCGGGTGGGGCGGCGTTCGCGCGAGGGCATGATCTGGCCCCAGGCCGATTTGGCCCAGATGGCGGCCCTGTTCCCCGAGCGGCGCGTCGCCGTGGTGGATGCCATCGCCGAGCGCATGTCCTGGCGCGCTTTTGAGGCGCTGCTGGACCGGCTGCAGCCCCGCTACTATGTCACCCAGGCGACGGCGCCCACACTCCAGAACGATATGTACGGGGCGTTCCTGGCCCGGGCGCGCGGGGCCGCCACCATCGCTTTTGGCACCCATGTGACCCCTATGCCCGTCGGCACCCTGGAAACCTATCCCGCGCTGGATTATGTGCTGTGCGGCGAGCCCGAGCTGACCCTGCGCGAACTGGTGGATGCGTTGGATGCCGAGAGCGAGCCGTGGGGCGCCTTGGAGCGGGCCGATCCGGCGCTGGCTGAGGCTCTGGCGCGGCTCTTTCGCCAGGCGGATCCCGCGTGGGAGCCGGCGGGGAGCGCTGCGCCCAACGAGCGGCTGGCGCGCATCACGGGGCTGGCCTGGCGGCGCGCGGGCGAGGTCACGCTCAACGCGCCCCGCGCGCTCATCTGCGACCTGGATGCCCTGCCGTTGCCCCGCCACGACCTGTTGCCGCTGCGCTGCTATCGCGCGCCCCTGGTCAAGGGCCCCTATGCCTTTGTGGTCACCAGCCGGGGGTGCCCGGGGGCGTGTCGCTTTTGCATCAAACACGTCTCGTATGGGCGCTCGGTGCGTTTCCGCTCGCCGGAGCACATCCTGGACGAGATCGAGCAGTTGGTGGGCCTGGGCGCGCGCAGCATCCACATGTACGCCGACCTGTTCACCATCAACCGCGAGCATGTCATGGGCATTTGCCAGGGGTTGCTGGAGCGCAACCTGCGGGTGCGCTGGACCTGCAACAGCCGGGTGGATTTCGTGGATCGTGAGATGCTGGCGCTGATGGCGCGGAGCGGTTGCTGGATGATCTCATGGGGCATTGAATCGGGCGATGAGGACATGCTGCGGCGTATGCAAAAGGGCATCCGTCTGGAGAGCATCCACCGGGCGCTGGCCTGGGCGCGCCAGGCAGGCATTCGCAACTGGGGCTATTTCATCATCGGCCTGCCCGGCGAGACCGTCGCCAGCATCCGGCGCACCATCGCGCTGGCCAAGGCGCTGCCGCTGGACCTGGCGTTGTTTCATATCGCCGCGCCGCACCCTGGCACGCCCTTTTTCTTTGAGGTGGTGGAGAACGGCTGGTTCCGCCCCGGCACCCGCTGGGAAGAGGTGGATATGGACCGCTCCACCGTGCTGGATTACCCGGATCTGCCCGCGGAGGAACTGGAGCGCTGGTCGCAGCGCGCCTTGCGTGCGTGGGCGTTGCGCCCCGGCCCCATGTGGACCTACGCCAAGATGCTGCTGGGCAGCCCCAGCCTGTGGCGCGCTGCCCTGGAGATCGGCTGGGAGAGCTTGGGCTGGCTGCGAGGGACCGGGGCTCGATGACCAAGCGCGCGGCTTACGGCGGCGTTCGCACGCTATTCCCCTATCTCGAACTGGGCCTTGCGCTGGCTGCTGCGGCGCTGTGGTATAGCACCGGCGGCGCCGTGTGGTTCCGTGAGACGGCCATTGGCCTGTGGCCTGTCGCGCTGGTGGCAGCCCTCTGGCCGTTGCACTGGGGCGCGCGCAAGCGTCGCCATGTGTCCGGGCGGGCCGGCTACACCCTGTGGTTGGCCCTGTTTCTGCTGTCGGCCGGGGCCTCTGTGTGGGCCGCCTATGACCGGCAGATCGCCCTGGCCAAGTTCGGCCTGATCCTCGGGGCAGTGGGGCTGGCGGCGGCGCTGGCCCATCAGCCCACACGGCGCCATCTCTATGTCGCTCTGGGGGTGCTGGCGGCGGTGGCGGCCTGCCTGGGCGCGTTCTTTATCTTGACCAATGACTGGGCCGCACAGCCCGTCAAAGTGCCGCTGCTTTCGCGCCTGGGGGTCGCGCTCTCATCTGCGCTCCCCGACCTGCGCGGCCATCGCATCACGCCCAATGTCGTGGGCGGCATGTTGGCTGCATTGCTGCCTCTTGCCGTGGCCCTGGTGAGCCTCCGTCCTCGCGCCTGGTTGGGGAGCGCCCTGGGGCGTTGGGCCAGGGCGATGCGGGCCATGTGGGCCAGCGCTGCGGCTGTGGCAACGCTGGCTTTCTTGCTGAGCGTGTCGCGGGGCGCCTGGTTGGGCCTGGGCGCGGGCGCGCTGCTCTGGGGGTTGTGGCGTTGGGTCGCAGGCGAGCCGGTCAGAGAGCCGGAGGGCTGGCGCCGCCAGGTGATCGCCGGCGGTTTGCTCTGCGCTGCACTGGCCCTGGCCGCCCTGCTGGCGGGCTATGCGCTGCTTACCCTGGGGTTACCGGGCGCAGATGCGCTGGCCGGTAGGCTGGCCCTCTGGCGCGATGGCTTGCTCCTCGCGCAAGACTATGCCTATACGGGTGTGGGGATGGGCCTCTTTTCGACCCCTTTTTCAGTTTATACCCTCTTGATCCACGTAGGGTACATCGTCTATAGCCACAATATGTGGATCGACATTCTGGCGGAGCAGGGCGTATTCGGTGTGGCAGCCCTGGCGCTGCTCATGGGGACTGCTGTGGCAGGCTTTGTCCGCTGGCGACGGGTCGCCAGCAAGGGGCTGGGCCGTGTGATGGAGGCCTGCCTGGTCTCCATCGTCGCCATGACGGTTCATGGCATGTTTGACAATGTGCTGTATGGCAGCCGGGGCGTGCTGATCCTGTTCACGCCCTATGGTATTATGATGGCGGCGACAGCGCTGGCTGCGCGTGAGGGCGCGCACAAGGGGGAGCAAATGCGGCGGCAAGGGGCGGCCCTGGCCTGGCTAGGTCCGCCGGCCGTGGTCATCGTGGCCCTGTTGGCGATCAGCCTGGGGCGGCCGGCGGCTGCTTGGCACGCCAATCTGGGGGCCGTGGCCCAAACCCAGGCCGAGCTGCAGGTCTATGACCCGCTGCACTTTGATAACCCAGACCTGGATCAGGTGCGCAAGCAAGTGGACCTGGCCGATGCGCAGACCCGGCTGGAACGGGCCGCGCGCTGGCCTGGCCACCCAACGGCCCGGCGTCGCCTGGCAGCCATCGCCTTGGCCCAGGGGGACTATGAGCGGGCGTTGGCCTTGATGCAGGTCGCCTGGGATGCGGGGCGCCGCGATGCGCCCACGCGCCTGCTCTATGGCGACGCTCTGGTCGCCAATGGCTATGTGGCCGAGGCGGCGCGGGTGATTGCCGGGCTTGCATGGGCGGCGCCCCGGTTGGAAGGACAGGCATGGTCGCGGTACTGGGTGCATGAGGACTGGGAGCGGGCGGCCTATGCCTATGAGGCCGTGGCTCTGTTGCAGCCCGGGCAGGGCGGCGCCGAGCAACGCGCCGCCGATGCCAGACGCCGCGCGGGGCTGCCCCCGCTGGAGCCATAACGTTGCGGCGGTGTCCGCCGCAACATCACCAATGGGAGTATGATCTACTTGAAGTTTCACCATCGGCTCACTGTCGGCTTGGTCGCGTTGGCGCTGCTGCTGCAACCCTGGGCATCCCGCTCTATCGCGGCGCAAGGGGTGACGTGGACTCGGCCTGTCAACCTGTCCCTCTCGGGAGCGGCTTCTGCGCCCCAACTGGTTGGGGGCGAGGGTGAGGCCCTGTATGCTTACTGGTGGGATCAGTTCGATGGCCTGACGGTATCGAGCCTGGACGCAAATGGCTGGGGCGCGCCGCAGCCTGTGCCCATCTCGGATATCTCTTATGACGCGGGTGGGCAACCAAACGTCAGCCAAGAGACCGGCCTGATCGTGCGGGTGACGGTGCGCACGCCGGGCACGCTGGCCGGCGACAACGCCGGGCGCGTGAACGCTTTTTTCCTGGGCACAACCGCCGCCGCGCAACGCCCTCTGCGGCAATCCAGCGCTGCCATCGGAGAGGCCGCCTGGTCCGAGCCGCGCACCATTGCGCCGGGCGCCTCGGCCTGGCGCAGCGTGACGGGCCCCGATGGCGCCGTGCACCTTGCGATCATGTATCCGGGCCGCGCGGCAGGCAGGCAGCCGGGCATCTACTATATGCGCTCCGATGACGGCGGCGTCACTTGGGGCGACCTGGTGCCGGTGGCCGAGTCGCTCTATGTGCGCATGGCGACCCAGACCGGCACCCACATGCAGCTCGTTCCCGCCGAGGATGGCCGCCTGTTCTTGACTTGGAACGAGCCGGGCACCAACAGGGCGCTCTATAGCTGGAGCTGGGATGGCGGGGCAAGTTGGGCGCGGCCACGCCTGGTGGATCCGAACGACCGCACGGCCACCCAGGCCCAGGTCGCCCTCGGGGCCGATGGCGTGGCGCTGATGCTGTGGCAAGGGACCACGTCAGCCGGCGAGCAAGCATTGATGATGAGGCGTTCGGAGGATGGCGGTTGGAACTGGACGGCGCCCGAGCGGGTGCTGACTGGGCTGCGCGCCCAAGGGGCGCAGGTCGCGCTGCAGAGCCTGCCCAATGGCGGCGTGCTGCTGGCGGCCGGGGAGCAGGCCGACGGGCCCGCCCTGGCGGCGTGGCGGCCCGCTGCGCCCGACGGCTCTGCTGCGGCGGGTTGGTCCAGTATCCTGACGCTGCCCTATCCTGTGCGCGATCTGGATGCGCTGGTCGCCACGGGCGTCGCACGCTGGCAGGCCCGACTGCATGGGGATCATGAGCTCGCGTTGATCGGTGCAGATGGCGGGGGCGATGTCTGGCTGCTGGGCGCCCGGCTCTCCGAGCTCACCTGGGCTTATCCCGAGTCGCCTGCGTGGCTCGAACAGACGCAAAGGCCTGATGCGGGCTGGGCTGCGCCGGTTCAGTTGGCCAGCTCAGGCGTTGTGGCCATGCGGGCGGCCGATGAACCCCTGCCTGTTGCGCAGCAGCCCACCGCGCCTCCAGTGGAGACCCCGCCCGTGCCCACCGAGCTGCGGCATGTGGTAGAGGTGGGCGATAGCCTTTCAGCCATAGCAGCGCGCTATGGGGTCTCGCCAACCGAGATTGCTGCGGCCAACGGCATTACGCAGACCAATATCGTGCGCGTGGGCCAAGAGCTGATCATCCCCGGCCAGGCTGCTGAGCCGGCGCCCGAGGCAGAGCCCGAAGCGACGCCTGAGATCGGAGCGGACCTGGGCGCCCAGCTGCAGCGGGCCGCCACAACCCTAGAGGCCCGGCCTCAGATCGTCGCGGGCCGCGACGGCCAGTTGCAGGCCCTGTGGTGGGACGCCTTTGAGGGGTTCACCAGCGCCTGGTTCGATGGCGCCGCATGGTTGCAGCCTCAACGCGCCGGCGCTTTTGTGCTGCCGGACCAACAGAGCTGGTTGCCACCCTTGGGCGCCGAGTTCCTCAGCGATGATGCGGGCCGCGTCCATGCCTTTTGGCTGGAGAGCGAGCCCGTGGAGCCCGGCGCGCAGGATCGCACGCTGCGCCACAATAGCCTGACGCTGGGCGCACACACCTGGGGAGAGCCGACCTTGGTGGCCTCCCTGGTGGCCTGGCGCATAGCCGTGGGCCGCGATGGCGCTCTGCTTTTGCTCTATACGCGCCCTGCCGCCGGGGGCGCCCCGGCCGGGCTCTATATCCGGAGCCTGTCGCCGGGCGAAGAGGGGTGGTCGGAGCCGATCCTGCTGCGCGAGTGGGCGCCAGAGACGCCACTGGCGGGCGACAATGCGCGGCTGGCCCTGGCCGTGGATGGCGACAAGGTCTATGCCGCCTGGGATGATGCCGAGATGGACGAACTGCTCTGGGCGCGCTCCGAGGATGGTGGCCAGACCTGGTCTACACCCGCATCCGTTGGCGCGCCCGATCTCGGCCCGCGATGGCCGCTCTTGGCCGCCCTCTCGGGCGATGCCCTGCTCCTCTTCCAGGCCACTGCGGGCGCCGAGGCCGGCAGCCTGCATCAGGTACGCATCAACACCAACGGCCAGATCGTGGGCAGCACGGAGGCCGTGCTGCCCGAAATCGTCGCGCCGCTGCCCGAGGGTGGGCGCATCACGCTCCAAGCCCTGGATGGCCAGACGGCGCTGCTGCTCTCGGGCGTTGGCGGCCAGACCCTTACGGTGGCGACCTGGCACCGCGACCGGGCTCTGGACCCGCTGGACGATGGCTGGTCGGCGCCCCAGTCCTTTGGCTTTGGGCCAGAGGGTCCTGTAGGTGGCTCTGAGGGCACGTGGCAACATCTCGAAGCCGTGCTCTCTGCGGGGCGGTTCACGGTGCTGGGCCTGGGCCCGGAGAGCGATCTGTGGACCATCTCCCGCGAGGCAGCGGACGAGGGTTGGGCCGAGATCGCGCCGCCCACCTGGTCAGGCGCGGTGCGCATCGGCGAGATGCGAGCCGAGGATCGGGACATTGCCGTGCTGAGCGATGGCCAGGGCCGCGTGCATGTCATGTGGAGCGCCAGCCAGACCGAGGGAGGTCCAGGACTGGCTCTCTGGTACGCGCGCTATGCCGATGGCCGCTGGACGCAACCGGGCGCCCTCATCCGGCCCCAGGAGGGGGTGGCCGAACATCCCAGCCTGGCCCTGGTGGGCGAGCGCCTGCACGCCGTCTGGTCTGGGGGCACGGGTGGGCAGATCCAATACGCTGCGTCCTTTGCGGCGGATGCCTACGCAGCCGCAAGCTGGCCTCAACCCACCTGGCTGCCAACCCCATCCACCGAGCGCGACGTCGTCGCGGCGCATCCGCAGATTCGCGCAGATCTGGCGGGCAGGCTGCACGTGGTCTATGCCGTACCGATCAACCAGACGCGCGGCATTTACTATACGCGCTCCGATGATGGCGGCCTCACCTGGTCGCCTGCGCTGCCCGCCTTTGATGCCGCCGCAGAGGGCTGGGCGATGGTGGGGGAGCCTACCCTGGCCGTCGGCCAGAACGGGGTTCTGTATGTGGCCTGGCTGCGCATGTCGCTAGTCGGGACGGCGCGCCCGCAGGCGCTCTATCTGGCGCGCTCGATTGATGGCGGCGCCACCTGGTCGGCGCCCAAGTTGATCGCCGAAGGCGACCTGATGACGCCCGAACTCCTGGTAGCCGGGGCCGAGGAGGTGCATCTGATCTGGCAGGAGGCCAGCGCCGGGTACGGCGTGTGGCATAGCTATACGCGCGATGGCGGGGATGAGTGGAGTCTGCCTATGCGGGTGCGCGGCCTGGCGCGGTTGGGCGGATACGCGGGCGCCGCCAGCGACGGCATGGGGCTTGTGTATCTGACAAGCGTGCAGCCCGATGCCAGCGGCCGCACGCAGTTGCTCCAGGCAACCTGGGAATCCGCCAATGAGCAATGGCGCCTCGAGGAGCCATACCTGCTGCCCTGGAGCGTCCAATCGGCGAGCGGGGCTTGGGTGGCACTGGAGCCGCTTCTGGGCAATCTGGAGGTGGTGTTGCAGGCCGAGGTCGCCCATGACGAGGGGGCACAAACCGAGTTGCTGCACACGCGCCGGCAGGTCTCGCCGCGCCAGGCGCTGCCCGCGCCTGCGCCCGGCCTGATCGCCACGCCCACGCCGCAGGCCACGCCTACCGCTCAGCCTACGCCCACCGTGCGGCCCACGGTCAACATCGAGGCGCCCCCTGAAGGCGAGGGCGCGATCGAGGTGGGCACTTTTACGGTGCCGCTCCTGTCCATCGGCGGGGTGCTGGTCGTGGCCCTGTTGGTGATCGGCGTGCTGGTCGCGCGTGGCGCGCGGCGGCGCTGACGCCAGGGGCGTATAGAGACAAGGGCCTCGGGAGGACATCCCGAGGCCCTTGTGGTTCGGCCCGATCCGTTATTTGCGGGAGGCCATGGGCAAGAACGCGAAGGAAAGGCCGCTCGACTGGACCTCAAAGCTCCGGGTTTCCGACCACTCGCCCACACTTGGGCAGCCCAGGGTTGTCTCGACCACACGCACGCGCCAGTAGTAGGCGCCGCTGCCCATCGTCGCGGCCAGGGTCAGGCCGGTCTCGTCGGTCTGCTGGTTCGCCAGCAACGTCTCAAAGGTATCTTCTCGCGCAACCTGGATCTGGTATCGGCGCGCGCCCTCGGCGGGCTGCCACAGCAACTGCAGCGGCTGGCCCCCCGTGATCTGGGCGCCGTCATTGGGAGCGCCAAGGCTGACCGGCGCGGGCACAGAGCACACGGCGGTATCGAACGTCCAGATTGGCCCCCGAACCGGTCCGTTGAGGCCCCAAGCAATGACCTGCCAGGCGTATTGGGTTCCTTCCTGCAACGGGCCCGGATCGCAACGGGCGTCATCCACGTTCGAGCAAACCAGGACTGTCGGCGTGGTGACAGTGTTCGCCTCCAAGTAGACCTCATAGGTGACCTGCTCGCCCTCGCACGGGTGCCCGCCACACCAAGAGAGCTGGGCATCCAGGGCCACACCTGTCTGTCCATCGGCCGGCATCGGGTCGTTGGGCTCTACCGGCGACAATGAGCAAGGCGTCACTTGTGTGGCAAAGGTCCACTCGGGGCCCTGGGTTTCTCCGACACTGCTCTGCGCTACCACGCGCCAGGTATATGTGGCGCCCTCTTGCAGCGGCCCCGGGGCACACGCGCTAGATTCGGCGCCGCTACAGACCAGGGTCTCGGCAGAGCCGTTGACGGCCAGGTAGACATCATAGGTCACCGTCTCGCCCTCGCAGCCCGGGCCGCCCAACCATGCCAGATCAGCGTTCGGGTCAACATCGCCGGCGCTGTCGGAAGGCGTGGGCGACGTGGGGGTGGGGGGCGGAACGGCGCAGCCAGCGCCGCTCGATGTCAAGGAAAGAGCGGGGTCACCGTACAGGTTCGAGACCACCATATTCTGCCACAGTTGCCCGTTACTGCCCATCAGGGCATTGGCGCGGTAGTAGGCCAGCGCCTCACCGATGGTCTCGTCATAATTGAGCATGCGATCCATGGCCATGTACGCCAGGGTAGCGTTGTCTCCCATCGTGCCGCTGCTCGGCCAGGGGCCCAGCACGTAGTAGCTGAGATGCGAAGAGCTGATGGTTCCCACGGCGCCGTTCACCAGCAGCCCGTAGCCCAGGTTGGTGCTCGTGTTGGGAGAACCGTTGGTGCAGGCCACTTGGAGCACAAAGGATGGGCGCGAGTTGTTCAACTGGGCCACTTGGGCTGTTGTGAACAAGGCCGTCGTTTGGGTCTCTTGGCTATACTGGGTGATATGGTCTGCCCGCGTATCGTCGTGCACCCATATCCGCCGATAGGCGCCGGTGGCGTTGCCATGCCCCCACCAGGCCACGATGCCATAGCCCTGCTGCCACGCGCCGACCAGGTTGGCCGTATTCAGGGGGGCATTGGCCGCCGTCAGGGGATAGGCCGATCCATCGGCATAGACGCCCTCTTTTTCATAGAGTGTGTAGGCGCTCAGGCCGGCGCCCAGCGCCACATTGCGCAGCGCCTGGCCCCAGTCATCGCCGTAGGTGCGGAATGAGGCAGGATAGTCCGGCGGATAGACGACAACGCCGTCGTTGTTGTTGTCCTGCGGGCCGTGGTTAGAGATGGCCGCAGCGATCAGAGCCCGTTGGCGCCAGGCCAGATCGCCGCCGGCGCCCTGATAGGCTACGAACTTGGCCAGGATGCTGTCCAGCTCGGCATAAGAGCCGTAAAAGGGCACCCGCCCCACATATACCTCCGGCAGGCGATCAATGCCGCCGGCCCCGATATCCGCCAGTTCCCCGAACCTGTCGTTAGCATTCAGATTCCAGTTGCCAGAGAGGTCCGAGTAGTACATGTCCGTGGCCACTGCGTTGGACATGAAGGGATAGGTGATTTTCATCGGCACGCTGGTGGCGCTGTCAAAGCTGTCTGTGCTGGGCTTGCCGATGAGCAGCACATACTGAATGCCTTCCGAGGCATAGCGCGAGGCCAGCCAGTTGCGGATGTTGTCTGCCCGTGCGTCAACCGTGCCCCCGCTCACATAGGTCGTGCTCGTGGCGGAAGCGCCCTCGGTGACGACCTTGACGCCGTGCCCGGCCTGCTGCTTGGATTGCACAAAGGCCGCCAGTTGGGCGCTGTTGGCCGCGATGGCTGCCGTGGTGATGATGACATAATCGTTGGTCGCCGAAGTGGCCACGCCCTCCGCATCGAGTGAATAGCCCGCGCTGCGGGCATGGTCAACGTACAGGCTGTGATCGGTGGGATTGAGCAGGCTGGGAGCGAGCGCATCCCAGGCGGCGCCGCTGGCAGCATCCAGGGCCAGGCCCGGCGCGCCGGAGCGCTGATAGGTGACGCGCAACGCGCCGCCTGTGATCTGGCGCAGCGTGCCTTGTGCAGGGTTATACGCCAGCGGCCAGTAAGCCAGCTCGAGCACGCGCCAGTTGCGCTGGCTGCCCACCGAGAGGATGGCGATGGGGTGGGCGGGCCAGTAAGCGTCCTGCTCATAAATGGCCAGCAGGCGCCCATCGCGCAGCGCCTCCGGCTCGTGGCCGCCCCACTCTGGCGTTCCCTCTAGGTCAGAGGCGGCCAAGGGGGGCGCTGCCGCAACATCGTATTGGCCGGGCAGATCGGCCCACTCGGGGGCGACCAACTCGACCTTGACCGACTGCGCGACCACATCGGGCGGCAACAGGATCCGCCATACGGCCACAGGCAACTGGGGCTCCCCGGGCGAGAAATTGGCCACCATATCGGGGAATGTGGGCACGTCGCCTCTCGGCGCGGACTCGACGCCGGGGGCGCCGGATTGCGGCAGGGGAATGGTGATGCTCCCGGAGGCCGCCGGCGTAGGGTCGAAGGCCCTCTGTGCCCGCGCAGGCAGGCCGCCGAGGATCAGACTCGCGATCACGAACAAAGTGACGATGAACAGCCTATTACGTCGTGCGTTGCCGGTTGATGCTAACGATAACATTCTAGTCCCCTAGTCCAAGAGTCGCGCCGACTTTCACAGGTTCCTCCATGGAACGAGCCAGCTCGCAGCCGATCCTGACAGACTCCTACCTGATTCTGACCTAATCATAGCGCCGAGACCGGTAACAGTGCAACTTTTATGTCTATCTTACGCGAGTTGTATCTGCTGACCATACGCCAATGACGCCATGCTAAACGCTACGTAAATACTCTATGATATAGGATAATATAGGGAGGTTGCTTATATAACAATATCGTTTTTTCGATGCCAAAACGCGCCGCACACGGGCCGTGTGCGGCGCGTTTTGGCATTTCGCAGGGCTGATGATCGGGCTGTCTGTTGCGCTATTCTGTATTCTTACAGTGAATTTACGTTAACGGGAGATAAAGAGGAGGGGTGGGGAGCCTACCGAGCTCAGGCTGCGTGGTCTTGGTTCGGCTTGAGGGTGGCGATGAACGAGAGGTTGCGATAGTAGCCGTTCTTGTCCAGGCCATAGCCTACGACGAACTCATCCGGCAACTCGAGGCCCCGATAATCCAGGGGGATGTTGATCAGGCGCCGGTAAGGGCGGTCGAACAGGACGCACACGCGCAGCGAGGCGGGTTGGCGCGTGCGCAGCGTGCGCAGGAGATAGTCGAGCGTGAGGCCCGTGTCAATCACGTCCTCGACAAAGAGCACGTGTCGGCCGGTGATGGACTCGTCCAGGTCTTTGACGATGCGCACGGTGCCGGTGGAAGCAGAGGCGCCATAGTGGGAGATGGCCATGAAATCCACCGCCACGGGGATGGTGATGGCCCGCAGCAGGTCGGCCATGAACAGGGCCACGCCATTGAGCACGCCCACCAGCACAGGGCGCAGGCCCGCATAGTCGCGGCTGATCTCGGCGCCCATTGCGCCGACGGCGGCCTGGATCTCTTGATCGGAAAGCACCACGCGCTCGACACGCTCTGCCAGCCAATGCCCCGCGAATTCAGCCATCGGCGTTCTCCAGCGCTTGCTTGCCCACCAGATCGTCGGACTGATCCTCGATGCCAAAGCGCTGCAGCATCCACTCGAAATCCTTGCGGTTCCAGAGCTTGATCTGCACGTCGGGGTAGAGGGTTCGCAGCAGCCGCACTTTGCGCCGCTTGATGCGGATCAGCTTTTGGCGCAGGGTGGTCAACTCGACGAATATGCCCTGGTCAACCAGGTAGAAATCAGGGGAGAATGCCTCGATCACAATGCCGTTCTCGTCCCAACGGAGAGGAAAGGTGTAGGGCTCGTACTGCCAGCGGATGCCAAAAAAGTCGAGGATACTGGCGAACTCTTGTTCGCTGGGGTGGGCGAACTCGATAGCCTCGCGCGGCACCTCCGGGTTGCGGACAGGGCGAGGCTGGTTGACGTCAACTTGCATATAGCCGGCTGAGGCTCCTGGCCAGGTTGCTGTGCGTTTGCTTGCTGGTGGGATTATAGGCCAGACGAGCGCCTTGTCAACGCGCTTGCCGGGCGCCTGTGCACAAAAAAAGGGCGCCGCCCGACCTCCTGGCCGGGTGCACCCCTGAGCAAAGAGCAAAGCCCCAAGTGACCGCGATTCGTTGACTGACACACCAATTCGTTTTTGTGGAGTGTCTTCTCCGCCAGACCAAGTGGGTCTCACTTTCCTTCAGCGAACTGTCGTACTCGTTTGATGGCGTACAAACAGCAACTCTCGCTGCCATCTCTAGGCCACGTACGGCCCTCTGGGTCTTACCCCAGGAACTCTCCGCCCACTCGACCCACTCACTTGGTGTGAGCCCGAACGTTAGCCTCTCGGGGCTTTGCATTGTCATAATAGCAGAAATGCGTCGAAATGTCAAGTGTTATGTGCGAGATTTGACACTTTCTCCTCTATCGTAGCGCCCCGGCGCATCCCGCTCGCCCTCACACGTTGGTGGCCTGGCGATACAGTGGCCCCATGTAGCCGAGATAGCTCGCCAGGCTCTGGGCCATCCATTCGTCGCCGCGTAGACGCAGCATCCCCGAAAAATAGGCCGATTCGCCGCTCAGTTTGCCGCTCAGCAGCTTGTCCAGCGTGTCCGACTTGAGCGTCACGCCGACGCTGGCCTGTGCGGCGCCTTCCTTGGCGCTACTGAACGCGCCTTTCGAGAACGACAGCACATATTCGGCGTTCTCCAGGTCGGTGACTGTGAACGCCAACGAGGCGTTGGCGTTGGCGATGCGCGCCAGAAACGCATCGTCCTGCTGCAACTCGGCCACTACCTGATCCAGCACGGCGTAGAGCTGTTCTTTGGTCTGATACTCGGCCATGACTACCTCCCTGTGCTTGGGCCCATACGGCTGGGCTCGACTGTACCGCCGTGCGCATTGTAACCGACTGCGCTGCGCTGCGCAAGCGAGCGTTGACATGCCTCGCCGCCGCGCCTATACTCGACGCCAGTTACGCAGCATCCCCTTTAGGAGGTCGTGCAGATGGCCCATCGCGTGCGCGTTATCGAGGACGGTTCCGTCACCTCCACCCCAGGGTTCGAGGCCGCCGGCGTGGCTGCCGGGATCAAGGCCGGGGGCGCCCCCGACTTGGCGCTGGTGCGCTCAGTCAGGCCGTGTGCGGCGGCGGCGGTGTTCACCACCAACCTGTTCCAGGCCGCGCCCGTGCTCTATGATCGCGCATTGTTGGGGCGCAATCCCCTTGGGTTACGGGGCGTGGTGATCAACAGCGGATGCGCCAATGCCTGCACGGGCGAGCAGGGTCTGCGCGACGCCGAGGCGACGGCTGCCGCCGCCGCCCAACACGCCGGCGGTTCGGCCAACGACTATATGGTCATGTCCACCGGCGTCATTGGGCAACCCTTGCCTATGGGCAAGCTGCTTCCGGGCGTACAAGCCGCCGCCCAGGCGCTCGAGAGCACGGTAGAGGCCGGGCATCGCGCGGCTCGCGCCATCATGACCACCGACACGGTGCCCAAGGAGGTGGCCGTCTATGTCGAGAGCGACACGGGCGGGTTTACCGTGGCAGGCATGGCCAAGGGCGCGGGCATGATCAGCCCCAATATGGCAACCCTGCTGGTGGTGTTCACCACCGACGCGTGCATCGCCCCCGGGCTCGCCCAACAGGCGCTGGCGGCGGCGGTGGGCGTTAGCCTGAATATGATCACCATAGATGGCGATATGAGCACCAACGACACGGCGCTGTTGTTGGCCAATGGCCTGGCCGAGATGCCCGACATCGTCTCTACCGACGCTCCCGAGTACGCAGCCTTTGTGGAGGGACTCACAGACGTGGCCGTCGCGCTCGCCAAGGGGCTGGTGCGCGATGGCGAGGGCGCCACGCGCTTTATCGAGATCCGCGTCAGCGAGGCGGCCAGCTTGGCCGAGGCGCGCCAGGTGGGCATGGCCGTCGCCAACTCGTCCCTGGTCAAGACCGCCGTCTATGGCCAGGACGCCAACTGGGGCCGCATTATCTGCGCCGTGGGCTATGCTGGCGTCCCCCTGGACCCCTACGCGGTGCGGGTCTGGCTGGGCGATCTGGAACTGGTGCGCGACGGAGGGCCGTATCAGGTGGACGAGGCGCGGGCCTCCGAGATCCTGGCCCAGAACGATATTCCCATCCGCATTGCTCTGGGCCGTGGCAACGCCGAGGCCACCATCTGGACCAGCGACCTCTCCCATGCTTATGTGGATATCAACGCCCACTACCGCACCTGAGTGGGGTAGTGGGCGCGCGGCTGCCCTATCAGTGGGCGGCCATCCAGGCGGTGATGCGGGCCATGAACGCCTCCCAGCGGTCGCGCTGGACGTTGTGGCCCGCTCCGGCGATGTGGATCAGTTGCCCATCGCGCCAGATGCCCGTGGCCTGCACGGCGGCATCCCAGCCGCTATGGGAATCCAGATGAGGCTCGGCCACCAAAAGCAGCATGGGACACTGGATGGCAGCAAAGATCTTTTGCCAGGGCCGCTTTTCCTGGGCAAAGAAACGCCCGTACTCGGGCGAGACCTGTAGCTTGCTCTCGGCCCAGGGCTGTAGCTCTTCCTCATGCCATCCGGGGCTCTCCTCGCGACATCGCGCGATCAGCCCATCGAGGCCCAGCGCCTGCGTCTCGATCATGCGGGCGCGCGATTGGGCGATGCGCTCGGCGGCCTGCTCTGCCGAGCCGCGATAGGGGCCTGCGTTCGAGATAAAGCCCGAGTCGATCACCACCAGGCTGCGGGGCAGCTCTGGGAAATCGGCGGCGCAGTTTGCCGAGATCTCGCCGCCCATCGAGTGCCCGATGAGGTGCGGCCTCTCGATGCCCAAGCCGCGAATCAGCCCGGCCAGGTCAGCCGCCGATTGGCGGGGACCATAGTCCTCGGCGGGCTTGTCCGAGAGGCCGTGGCCCCGGGCGTCCACCATGATCACGTCATAGTCGCTCTCCAGCGCCCGCGCCGTGCGGCTCCAACAGAGGCCGCTGTCGGTGGCCCCGTGGGAGAGCACCACGGGCGGCCTGGAGCCGTCGCCCGTGCGCCAGTAGTGCATCCGAATCCCGTTCGTTTCGACGAACCCATCGCGCCAGTTACCCATGTCTAGCTCCTTGTGTGTATGTGCTGCGCATGCAGGAGTAGCCCCATATCGAAACGCGCCCCCTTGGTGGCGTCAGTGGGCGGCCATCCAGGCGGTGATGCGGGCCATGAATGCCTCCCAGCGATCGCGCTGGACGTTGTGGCCCGCTCCGGCGATGTGTATCAGTTGGCCCTCGCGCCAAATGCCCGTGGCCTGCACGGCGGCATCCCAGGCGGTATGTGAGTGACGCTCTGGGTCCCCCACCAGCAACAGCATGGGGCATTGGATGGCCGCCAGGGTCTCTTGCCAGGGGCGCTTGGCCTCGGTGAAAAAGAGCCGCCCATTCAGCGATGCTTGCAGCTTGGACTCGGCCCAGGGCTCCAGCTCGTCTTTGTGCCAGCCGGGGTTCTCGATGCGGCAGCGGGCGATCAACTCCTCCAGGGTGCTCGCCTGCATCTCGCGCATAGCGGCCTGCATGCCGGCGATGCGTTGCCCCGCCTCCTCCGGCGATACGGCATAGCGTCCGCCGTTGGAGATGAATCCCGAATCTATGACCACCAGGCTACGGGGCAGCTCGGGGAAATCGGCGGCGCAATTGGCCGAGATCTCGCCGCCCATCGAGTGTCCGATGAGGTGCGGCTTTTCGATGCCCAGCGCCCGAATGAGCCCGGCCAGATCGGCGGCGGAGACGCGGGGGCCATAGCCCTGGTCGGGCGCATCCGAGAGGCCGTGGCCCCGGGCGTCCACCATGATCACGTCATAGGCGGCCTCTAGCGCCCGCGCCGTGCGGCTCCAACAGCGCCCGCTGTCTGCGCCCCCGTGCGAGAGCACCACGGGCGGCTTGGAGCCATCCCCCGTGCGCCAGTAGTGCATGCGGATTCCGTTCGTCTCGACATAACTAGATTGCCATGCGTTCATGTGCTTCCTCCCAAACGTTTGCCGGAGTGTAGGTCGCGCGAGAGAGGTCGTCAACCGCGAGGGGTCTCGATGAGGCAGGCGGCCAGCCGAGAGCGAGGGGGTGGGCGAGACGCGAAAACAGCCGATTGCCCCGCGAGCGGACCGCATGCGCAAGGGAGGCCCTATCGCCGGCTACTGTCATCCGGTAAAGCTTGCTCGGCGGTAAACGTCACGATGCTCTGCAGCGTCACGGCAAAGCGCCCGCCTGGTCGCTTACCAGCCCAGGGCCAGCCGGGAGATCAGGCGGCCTGGCAGGCCCACCGCGCGCATGTGCTCCTGCGTGCGCTCAATGGGATAGGCCACCCGCCGATGCTCGACCGTGAGCGTATCGGTCTCGACCAACAGATAGGCGGCGCGCGGGTCGCCATCGCGAGGCTGGCCCACGCTGCCCGGGTTCACGATGTACTGCCCTTGATCCAGGGTCAGGGGCTCGTTTTCGGGCAGGGCCAGCATCTGGGTAAGAGAGTTCTCTTCCGGCTGCCAAAAGACAACGGGCATGTGCGTGTGCCCCACCAGGCAGATCGAGGTCTCCAGATAGGGGAAATTGAGGGTCGCGGTGCTGGCGTAGAACAAGTACTCCCAGATGGGGTAGCGTGGGCTGCCGTGGGCCAGGGTGATCTCGCCGGCGACCCGGGTCTCGGGCAGCTCCTCCAGGTAGTGGCGAGCCTCTTCAGAGAGCTGCTCGCGGGTCCAGAGATTGGCCGCGCGAGCGTCGTTGTTGAAATCCTCGAGATCGAGCCGCCCCAACACGCCCCAGTCATGGTTGCCGGGGATGGCGAGATGCTCGTATGTGCGGATGGTGGCGATGCAAGCCTCGGGATCTGGCCCATAGCCCACAACATCCCCCAGCGACCAAAGCATGTCAAACGACCCTGCATCCTCCAGGACGGCATTCAGGGCGTGGATGTTGGCATGGATATCGGACACGACCAGTACGCGCATCGCTCCTCCCTCTTGCGTGGCAGCTTTCGCGCAGTGTAGCATACATCGTGCGCGCAAGCCAGCGTTCGCGCGCGCCACGGAGGGCTTGGCTGGTATGTCGCGAAGCCAGGAGGAACCGAACCGCGCAATGGGCAACACGGGCCTGGACATGGCGACCCCATATCAGAAAGCGGCATGGACGACGCCGATCATCGTCCATGCCGCTCGATATGCGCTCTCCTAGAAGAGCTGGCCAAACTCGTCTACGCGCCCGATCCATTCCAGGCCGGTGGGGGGATGCTCCAAGTGTACGTGGTAGACGCGCGGCGACTGGTTGTCTGCCCTGGCGGTAACGCAGATGCGCCAGCTCTCGGCCAGGTAGCAGTAGCCGCCAGCCCCGTCCAGGGCGTCGCCTGCCAGCGGCTCGACCGTCCAGCGGATGCCCGGCGCGGGCGCCGCACTGCCGTGGGTGGCGCTCAAGTGCGCCAGCACGGCATCCAGCGTTACGATGTATCCGGCGCCCGAGGGCAGCTCTGGCTGGGGAGGTAGCGTGGGCGCGGGTTCTGCCTGCGGCTCGGCAAACACCGGCAGGGCGGCGGCCAGCGGCAGTAGACACACGAGCACCAAGGCAACGAGCAGATAGCGTTCGCCGTTCATGGCCACCTCCTTGCAGGATATCACTGGACATCGGCGCGTACTTGACTGACGTCCATGATAACACCCAGGTTCCCCTGGGGACACGCTCATCTGGCCAGTTTCCTCCTGGCCAGATGGGTAGGGAGGCGATGAGCGCTGTTCGCCGGGGATCAGCAGGAGGCGGGAGGCGCCGGGGGTGTATCGGGGACGGGATGTCTCTCGCGATAGAGCAACTTGACTTGGCGGCGCACCCAGGAGAGAGCCAGCGACTCATGGCGGCGACAGAGCAGTACCGAGCAGGGGGCCTTGTCGGCGATCCAGTCGTCCACAGCGCCAAAGAGCTGGCGGCTGAGGGGCCATTCCTCTGACGCGCCAATGACCACCAGATCGTAGGCCACCCGGCCGGTCTCCTCCAGGATCCCGTCGGCGACCGAACGCGCCTGGGTGACCTGGGGCGACCAGATCTCGAGCACCTGGCCCAGCTCTTCCTCTAGCGTCTCCTGCAAGATGGCCAGATTGTCCTCGACATCGTCGCTCTCGACAGAAGCGGTGATCACGCGCAGGGCCGTGATCTGGGCGCGGGTGGAAAGGGCGATCTCTTGCGCCAGGTGGATGGCCAGGCGCGAATGCGGGCCGCCGCCCACCGGCACCAGGATGCGACGAATCTGGCGCAGGCCGCGATCCAGCAACACCGCCACATGGGTGGGGGCGTGTTGCAGGATGCGCTTGACCGGGTTGGCGGCCAGTTGGGTGGGGTTGAGGGGCGTGGGCCAGCCCGCCAGCAGCAAGCGCACGTTCTCTCGCTGGCACACTTCTGCCAGGATGCCCTCATCCACGGTGGCTGCTTCACGTATCTTGACATAAAATGCCACATTGCGCGCCTGGGCCTCGCGATACACCGGGCCGAGCACGCCCGCCGGGCCTCGCGCTGAGCGGCCAGAGCCGCTCGCCGGGGTGCTCTCTGCCGTCTGGATGGCCAGCGCGCAGATGTAGCTGTCGGGGTCGCTTTGGGCCAGAATCGAGCCGATGTGCACCAGGCTGCGGGCGGTATCGGGGTTGTCGGCGGCGATGATGATACAGTCGTCCTGGATGGGGGCGGGGCCTCTGCGCGCGCTCAAGAAACGGCTGATGCGCCCGCGCAGCACAAACGGGATGGCGAACAGAGCCAGCACACCCGCTCCGAAAGCCAGCGCCCGGGGCGCGGCAAAAGCGATCAGCAGCAGGCAGACGCCGCCCGCGATATAGACCGTGGCGGGAAAGAAAGGCGCGCGAAAGGGCCGTCGCAGGTCGGGATACTGCTTGCGCAGCCGGATCATCGAGAGGTTGCCCCAGAAGAGGACAAAGAGATAGCCGGCGCTGGAGATGTAGCTCAGGAAATCTACCTTTCGGCTGAGGGCCACCAGGATGCTCATAAGGCCGATGGCCAGCACGGCCATGTGGGGTGTGCGGAAGCGGCTCAGCTTGGAAAAAGCGCGGGGCCACACGCCGTCGCGGCTGAGGGTGAATGCCTCACGGGTGGCGCTGAGCATGGCGCTGTTCACCGAGGTCAGGGTGGCCACCATGCCCGCTACGGCCATCAGGGGCGCGCCTATGCCCGGCATAAAGCGGCGCGCAGCGTCGGTCAGGGCCGTCTCCGAGCCTGCTAGCTCGCCAAAGGGCAACGCGCCCAGGGTGACGAACGAGGTTGCCACATAGATGATGGTGCACGCCGTCAGGCTGATCAGGATGCCCCGGGGGATGTTGCGGTCCGGGTTGCGGATCTCTTCGGCGTCGTCGGCAATGACCTCAAAGCCCACATAGGCGTTGTACACCAACGCAATGGTCACCAACAGGCGCCCCAGGCGCGGCAGGGTGCGCTGGTCGGCAAAGACAGCATTGGCGGCGCTATAGGTGCTCCACGAAAAGCCCTGGGGGTGGGTCAGGCCAACGATGATGTAGGCGGCAAAGACCGCCAGCAAGAGGCCGCCCAGGACGATCTGGAGGTTGCCCACGCTGGTAACGCCCAGGACATTGAGCACCACAAAGACCAGAATCACCGCGGCTGCCACCGGAACCAGGGGTGCGGCGGGAAAGAACACCTGTAGCGAATAGGCAAAGCCCACTGCCGAGAGCGCGGCATAGAACGTGCTGGAGGCGCAGTCCATCGAGCCCACCAGGAAAGAGAGGATGCCGCTGCCAAAACTCTCGCGCACATAGCTCATGGCGCCGCCCGCCACCGGGTAGGAGGTGGCCAGCTCACAGTAGTTGAGGGCGATGGCATAGCTCAGCAGGCCGCCCAGCAGCAAGGCCAGCACGGTATCGGCGCCGGAGCGCGCGGCCGCGTGTCCGGTGAGCACAAAAATCTCGGCGGCCAGGGTACCTGCTGTGCCCAGCATGACCACCTGCAACAGATTGAGTTGACGTTTGAGCTTTCTCTTGGCCATTCCTTGCCTAGCGATTCCGGAGCGCCTGGCCCCGAAGAGATCTGATCACCAGAGAGCGCCCTGCAATGCGGCAATGCAGGGACGAGAGCTCTAGAGCGGGTCGGGCGTCGGCTCCAGCAGGGCGCCCGCAGCGCGCAGGTTGTCCCGCAGGGCCTGCACGTCCAGCGCGCGGGGTGTGCCGCCGCCCAGGGCCGCCATAGCGGCAGCCGTGCCGGCGGCCTGCCCCGCCACCATGCAGCAGACGGTGTTGCGGGTGCTGTTGTGGGCCGCCAGGTCCACCGTCATCATGCGCCCGGCGATGAGCAGGTTCTGCACGCCTTGCGGGATCAGCGCCCGATAGGGGATGCCATAGGCGCCGCCATCGCGCACGAAATAGCGGCTGTTGTCAATGAACGAAAAGCAGCCGATCTGGTCGTCGAACTGGCGTCCTTTTGTGCAATCCTCCTGGGTCAGCTCGTATTCGCAGCGGATGGCCAAGCCACGCCGCTGTCCGGCATAGGGGGCCGGACCCGCCGCATAGCACTGCTCGCAGCCGGCAAAGCTCTCTCGGAAAAAATCGGCGATCTCGAACATGCGCGCCCGCAGGTCAATCTCGGCCTCGGTGAGCATCTCGGCGCTCATGCCGTCATTGGGGCCGTGGTTGATGCAGTTCATGTAGGTGATCTCGCGGGGGCGCAGCGACGACGACAAAAAGTAGCCGGGGATGCCCACCGCACCCTGGGCCTGCAGCTTGCGCATGTCAATCCCCAGCCGCACCAGGTCTGGCTCGTATGCGCCGGGCTTGACGGCATGGGCGATCTGGGTGATCAGCCCCTTGGCCTCCAGATCGGCTTCGAGGGCTTGCAGATCCACATTGCACAGGCGAAAGGTAAAGCCGGCGGAATAGGCGCCCGGGTCGCCGGGGCCAAAGCGCTGGCAGGGAGCGCCCGCTCCCGCCGCTACATCGCCATCGCCGGTGCAATCCACCACCTGCTTGGCGCGTAGCAGGGCGCGCCCCGCCTTGTTCCATAGCACCAATCCCGTGATGAGGCCCGCAGCGTCGGTGCGCACCTCGTCAATGACCGTGTGCAGCAACAATTCCACGCCCGCTTCGCGGCAGATGCCAAAGAGGGCCGACTTGGCAACCTCGGGCTCGACAGGGGTGAGCATGCTGACGAAATCGCCGCCCCGCTCCATGCGAATGTGGCCCAGCCCGCCGCCTGCCGCCTGGATGCGATCGACCAGCTCTTGGGCAATGCCTGCCGCAACCCGCTTGCGCTCAAAGCCGGGGGGCACATCAAAGATGTTGAAAAAGCTGTGCCAGCCCGTGGCGCCCATGACGCCCAGGCCGCCCAGAAAGCCGTTCTTTTCCACCAGTAGCGTGCGCGCCCCCGAGCGTGCCGCTGCCACCGCCGCCGTCACACCGGCCAGCCCACCGCCCGCCACCAGCACGTCGTATTCGCGGTAGCGCGTTTCGTCCACCATATTGCCGCTCATAGCTCCCCCTCTGCGTTGACGCCGCTCTCTGCATCTATTGTGACACCGACCTGCCCGCGACGCAAGTGAGCGGGTCGAAATACACAACTGCCGCGTAGTGGTTGGAACGAAAGCGGCGTGCAGCGCTTTACGCACCGCCCCTTCTGGGGTATGCTTGTGCCGCGAATGACAGTGATGCAGGAGGCAAGCCATGGCCCGCAGCGCGCACGACGTCGAGACGGACGAGATCGTACCCAATCTGGGTACGGCGGAGGCGCCTTCGCCCCTGGCCGATGCCCTGTTCGGCAGGGCGCGGGGATCTACGGGATAGTAGAGAGCACTTGTTCGTGCAGAGCTAGGAGGCCCTGAATGCGTGCAGCGCGATTCTATGGCGGCAAAGACATTCGCGTCGAGACCGTGCCCGATCCGGCGCCCGGCCCCGGCGAGGCGCTGATCGGTGTGCGGGCAGCGGGCATCTGCGGCAGCGACCTGCACGGCTACCGGCGTGCGGGCGCGCCTGGCGGGCCGCCGCGCACCCCCGGCCACGAGCTGGCCGGAGTCGTGCTGGCCCTGGGGCCTGGCGCCGTGGGATTCGCCGTGGGCCAGCCGGTGGCCGTCGAACCCCTGGTGGGCTGTGGCGCGTGCCGCTTTTGCCGCTCGGGCGACTATCATCTCTGCCCTTCGCTGGAGCATATCGGCGGGGCGCGCCCCGGCGGTTTCGCCGAGCAGACCGTCGCGCCGGTGGATCGGCTCTATCCGCTGCCCGACGCCCTCTCCTTCGACGAGGCCAGCCTGCTGGACGTGTTCGCCGTGGCCGTGCACGCCTTGACCCGCGTGCCCGTACGGCCAGGCGAGCGTGTGGCCGTGATCGGCACAGGCGCCATCGGGCTGAGCATCGCCCAGGCAGCAGCCGCGGCCGGAGGGGCCGTGGCCGTGGTGGGCCGTCGCGAGCATCCCCTACAGGTGGCCGCTCAAACCGCAGGCGCCCTGGGCGTCAACTCGTTGCAGCAGGACCCTCTCGCCGCCATCCAGACCTGGAGCCAGGGGGAGGGCGCCGATGTGGTGTTCGAGGCCGTGGGCGGCGCCGGCGGCACGCTGGACCTGGCGCTGCAACTGGCCGCGCCCCATGGCCGCGTGGGGGTGGTGGGCAGCTTTCAGGCGCCGCAGATGCTAGATGTGCGCATTGGCTACCGGCGCGAGCTGACGCTGCAATGGGTCTGGAGCTATGCCCACCGTGGGAACCGCCCCGAGTTTGCCGTGGCCCTGGATATGCTGGCGCGGGGCCAGTTCCAGGCCGCCCCGCTGATCACCCATCGCTATCCCTTGGAGCGCATTGCCGAGGCGTTTGGCGTGGCCGACGACAAGGCTGCTGCCCAGGCCATCAAGGTACTCGTTATCCCGTTCAAGTGAGCAAAGGAGCCAACATGCTGGAACGTGTAGCGCCGGAAGCGCAGGGTTTCTCCGCCGAGCGGCTGGGCCGCATCCGCGACGTCATGGGCCGCTATGTGGATGAGGGCAAGCTGGCGGGCGTCGCCACGCTGATCGCCCGCCGGGGCCAGATCGCGCATCTGGACACCGTGGGGTGGGCCGATCTCGCTGCCCGGCGGCCCCTGGGCGAGGACGCCATCTATCGCATCTACTCCATGAGCAAGCCGATCACCATTGTGGCTGCGCTGATGCTCTGGGAGGAGGGGCGCTTTTTGCTGGATGACCCCGTGAGCCGCTACATCCCCGAGTTGGGGGAGATGCAGGTGCTACGCGGGATCGAAGATGGCAAGCCCGTGCTCTCACCCCCTGCGAGCCCCATGACCATCCGTCATCTGATGACTCATACCGCCGGGATGACCTATGGCATGTTTGCGCCCGATTCGCCCGGCGAACAGATGTACCGGGAGTCGGGCCTGCTGCGCTCCGACCACACCCTGGCGGACATGATCCAGATCCTCAAGGGCCTGCCGCTGCTCTTTGACCCCGGCAGCCGCTGGCTCTATTCGGTGAGCATTGACGTGCTGGGCTATCTGGTGGAGGTCCTTTCCGGCATGCCGCTGGACGCCTATTTCCGCGAGCGCATCTTCCAGCCGCTGGGCATGGCGGATACGGGCTTTTGCGTGCCTGCCGACGCGGTACACCGGCTGGCTAGCTTTTACATGCCGGGCGAACAAGGGCGCCTGACGCCGGTGGATGAGCGGGCCGGGCGCGATTATACCCGAGCCGAGCCCTTTTGCTCCGGCGGGGGCGGCCTGGTGTCCTCGATCCTCGATTACGCCCGCTTTGCCCAGATGCTGGCCAACGGCGGCGAGCTAGAGGGCGTGCGCCTGCTCTCCCCGCGTACGGTGGCCCTGATGGGCAGCAACCACTTGCCGCCCGCCTTGGGCGCCTATGGCGACCCACCTCACGCCGGGCACGGTTTTGGCCTGGGCGTGCGCGTGCTGCTGGATCCCGCTGCCGCCGGGCAACTCGATGCGCCGGGCAGCTTTGGTTGGTCGGGCTATGCCAGCACCGACTATTGGGTGGACCCGGCCAATGAGATGCTGGGCATCATCATGATGCAGTTCGTTGCGCCGCCACCGATGATGGGCTACCCGACGGCGGCCCAGTTCCGCACCCTGGCCTATCAGGCGCTGGTGGAATGAGGTCGCCGCAAGCAGAAGACGCCCGCGATCCGCGCGAGATCGTGACGCGCGGGTATGATCGCATGGGGGCAGCCTATACTGAGTGGGCGCAGTCCGGATCGGACCCGGCGCGAGAGGAGCACACGCGGCTGCTGCTGGAGGCCCTTCCGGCCGGCAGCCGCGTCCTCGATCTGGGCTGCGGGGCGGGTCTGCCTACCACGCGCGCGCTGGCGCAACGGCACACCGTCATCGGCGTGGACATCTCTTTCAGCCAGGTCGCGCGGGCGCGGCGCAACGTGCCCCAGGGCGCCTTTATGCAGGCTGACATGGCCGAGTTGGCGCTGGCGCCCGCCAGCCTGGACGCGGCGGCAGCCTTTTACTCGCTCATCCATGTGCCTCGCCAAGAGCAGGCTGCCCTGCTGGGCCGCATTGCCACGTGGCTGCGGCCCGGCGGCCTCTTGGTGGCAACTATGGGCGTGCGTGCGGACCCGGGCTCGGTGGATGGCTTTTTTGGGGCGCCGATGTACTGGAGCGGGTACGGGGCCGAGGCAAACCGGCGCGCGATCATGGCCGCCGGTTTTGAGGTCATCCGCGCGGCGGAACGCAGCGTGGACGAGTTTGGCGATCCGGTGACCTTTTTGTGGGTCGTGGCCCGAAGGCCCGGCTGAGCTCAGCGGTCAATGAACTGGGGCAACACATGCCCTCTGTCATCGAGACGCACGCCCTCCATCGCCAATAGAGCCTGCTTCATCTCCAGGCCGCCGGCAAAGCCGCCCAGGTAGCCATCGGAGCGGACGGCCCGATGGCAGGGTATAAGGATCGGGAACGGGTTGCGCGCCAGGGCCGTGCCCACGGCGCGCGCCGCGCCCGGGTGGCCGATGCGCTTGGCCAGGGTGCCATAGGTGCTGACGCGCCCCCGGGGAATGGCGTGCTCGGCCAGTAAGGTGAGGCGCTGGAAGGGCAGGCAATCGTCCAAAGCGAGCAGGGCCGTGTCAAACGTGAGGGGTTCGCCCTGCAGGTAGCGAAGCATATCGCCCGTGAGAGCCTCGATGGCGGGATCGTTGCCCGGCGTCGCCCCCGCATAAACGGTCCTGAGGAGCAGTTGCACATGCTCGGGATCGCCGGGCAAGAGCACGCGGCGCACCAGAGCACGGGGCTCATCGTCCTGCCGCCAGAGCAACACGATATCGCCCAAGTGAGTGGATAGAGACCGGTAGCGGTAGGTCACAGCCAACTCCCTCCCTGGCAAGATACCCCAAGCATAGCCGGGACGATGGAGAACGTCAACCCCCGGCTCGGGCGAGTATTACGCTTTGTGACAAACAGGAGGGCGAGTTGTGTCTCACCCTCCTGGCCACCGCGTTTGTTCTCAGGCCAGCCTACCAGCGATCGTAAGAGCCAGAGCGATCATCTCGCCGCTCGCCTCCCGATGGCCGAGGGCTTGCCTCGGCGACCCGGATCGTGCGGCCGTCGAGCACCGTCTCATTGAGCTGTGCAACAGCGTCGGCGGCGGCCTGCTCATTGTCCATCTCGACAAAGCCAAACCCACGGGAGCGGCCACTATAGCGATCGGTGATCACCGTGGCATCTCGGACGGGGCCGATCTGCTCAAATGCCTCTCGGAGGCTGTCGTCGGTGGTGTCATAGCTGAGGTTGCCTACATACAGTCGCGTGTTCATACCTGTCCTCTCACTCACTTTCAGAATCGCGGCACGGTGTCGCCATGCCCTCACAGACACAAGGGCCGGACGGACGACGCTTGGCCGTGGTCGCGCGAGCTCAAGGAACTCTCGATATGCTACACGGCAGCTCATCGGCTGCGCTCTCCCGTCGGTGGCGCCGGGCTTTTGCAGGCGATGGCAGCGACCGTCAAGCGATGTGTCTTGGGACCGGTGCCCTCATACGCAAAACCGCCCCCAGGTCCAAAACCCGGCGGCGGCAATCGCAGACAACCAGATCCCTGGCAACGCTCATCTTGACACATCTGCGAGCTGCTGTCAAACTGACTCCTACCCACTTTGGCGGGTGGTCCACAGAAGAGCTCTGCACTATCTGGACGGTGTCACGATCTCTCGGAAAGGGCACCCACAGGGGGTGCCCCTACGAACAGGATCGCCGACACGCCTTGTCGTGATCCTGGCGACAACACAGGTAGGGGCGGCCCCAGGCGCATGTATGCGCAGGCCGCCCCAGTTACGAAAGTGGGTAGGAATCAGGCTGTCAAATGAAATAAACTTTGCTCGCACTTGGTAATGATCTTTGCCCATGCCAGGGATCTGACACATACGCCCGGCGGCAGTAGAGCCGCTTGCAGATGCTGCTCAGGTGGCCTGCTCGGCATCTCGGTAGGTGGGCACGCCCTCTTCCGCCATGATGCGGTCGATCTCGGCCTTGTCGTCGTCGCTCAGCTTCCACGCTGCGGCGGCCACGTTCTCTTGCATCTCTTGCGGATTGCGGATGCCCACCAGCCCCACGGTGACGGCCGGATGGCTGAGGGTCCAGGCCAGGGCGAGTTGAGCCACCGTGTGGCCCCGGTCGGCGGCAAAGCCCTTGAGGCGATCCACCGCTTTGATGGTGCGCAGCATATTCTCACGCTCAAAGAGGGGCAGCCCAAAGGCATTGCCCCGCGAACGCCAGTCCCAATCCACAAAGGTCGTCTCCTCGGTAAAGGCCCCCGCCAAGAGACCAAAGGCCAGGGAGCCATAGGCCATGAACCCGATGCCATTGGCCAGGCAGAAGGGCAACACCTCTCGCTCCATGCGGCGATCCAGCAGGTTATAGCCCACCTGGTTGGCCGTCAGGTGACCATGCTGCTCGCATTCCTGCATCATCGCCACCGTATAGTTCGAGACGCCATAGTGGCGGATCTTGCCCGCCTGCTTGAGGGTCTCCAAGGCTCGGATCGTTTCCTCGTGGGGCGTCTTGTGGTCGGGCCAGTGGATCAGCAGGAGGTCAATCCAGTCGGTCTGCAAGCGCTGGAGGCAGGTCTCGGCGCGCGCGATGACGTGGTCATGGCTCGCATCGCGCCCCACGCTCTTGTTCTCCTCGTTGATGATAAAACCCACCTTGGTCACCAGGACGATTTCTTTGCGGCGCTCGCCCAGGGCCTTGCCCAGGATTTCCTCAGAGTAGCATGGGCCATAGACCTCGGCGGTATCCACCAGGGTGATGCCCGCGTCAATGGCCATGTGCAGGGCCTTGCTGGCCTCTTGCACATCAATCTCGCCATACTGGGTGGTGCCCAACGCCCAGGTGCCAAAGCCGATGGCCGATGTGGCCAGATCCGTATTGCCGAACCGTCGTTGCTCCATGTTCTCCTCCTGTTGCGCCTGACTGATGCACACGCAGCTATGGTGTACGGCTTTTGCGGGGCAATGTCAAGGCGCGCCGCAATCCTACAGGATTGCGGCGCGCCTGATCGTGGGCTATCGGCTCGAGAGGACCCTATCCGTCCACCCCGCGACGGCGGCGGTTGATGGCGATCTCGTCCTCGTAAGTGTAGCGATAGCGGTCATAGGTCGCCGGCGGATACTTGGCGATGGCCTCTTCGCTCAGGGTCAGGCCCAAGCCAGGCCGATCCGGCACGGCCAGGTAGCCGTTCTGATCAAAGACGATGCCCTCCACCACCTCGCGCCTCCAAAAGACGTCGCGATCCCGGTGCTCCAAAAAGAGGCAGTTGGGCGAGCTGGCCAGCACGTGCAGGTTCGCCATCTCGGCGATGGGGCCGGTGGAGCCGTCGTGGGGCGCCAACATGACGCCATAGGCCTCGCACAGGGCGGCGATCTTTTTCATCTCGGTGATGCCGCCGACGCGGGTGATCTCGGGCTGGGCGATGGCGATGGCCCTCGTCTCCAGCAGCTCGCGGAAGGTCCACTTGGAGAATAGCCGCTCTCCGGCGGCCAGGGGCACGCGGGCCCGCTGGCCCAACCAGCGCAGGGCCTCCAGGTCGTCCGGGTTGGTGGGCTCTTCCAAAAAGACGGGCTTGTAGGGGCGAATGTCGTCCGCCAGGCTCAGGGCCTCGGCCATGCCAAACTCGCCGTGGCAGTGGACGCCGATCTCGACCTCATTGCCAAACTCTTGGCGTAGCTCGGCCAGCAGTTCGACATTGGGGCCACACTTGAAGGCCGTATAGCCCTTTTCCACCAGCGCGCGGGCCTCTCTGACGTTATCGGCATGCCCATAGATGCGGATGCGGTTGTGAATCTTGCCGCCCAAGAGGGTGTGGATGGGGACATTGAGCTGCTTGCCCTTGATGTCCCACAGGGCGATATCCAGGGCGCTGATCACGCCGCCGCGCACCGTGCCCGAGATGCCGTGGGCGTGCAACATGCGATAGAGCTTTTGCCAGACGCGCTCGGTGTGGAACGGCTCCTCGCGGTAGAGCGACTCGGCCACCTCCTGGATGCCCTTTTCCACCACCTCGGGCCAGCCGCTGCCCTCGCCGATGCCCTCGACGCCCTCGTAGGTTGAGACCTTGGTAAAGACCCAGTTCCGTCCGCGCGGGCGGTCGGCGCTCTGCAGGATATTGGCGTTGATCAGGTAGGTCTTGACCTCTTCGATCCACATGATGCTTGCTCCTCCACTGCACTGTAGACGATTTCGATGACAGGTGGGCCAACGTGCGCGTCAAGCAGGCACAGTGTGGGGCGTCCGGTGGGCCGGTCGCCAACGCCGCACCTGCGCGCGCACGCTATGGCTACAAGATAGACAGGCTGGGCGCGTGTGTCAAATGCCAGCGCGCATACCTTTTGCCCGGCGCGCCGCTTGTGCTGTATACTCGCTCGTAAACGAGCGCCCTTGGCTCACAGTTTGCTCCAGAGGAGAATCCCTCGTATGCACGTCGTCGTCTGCATCAAATCGGTGCCCGAGACCACCGAGGTCCAGTTCGATCCCCAAACCGGCACCATGCTGCGCGAGGGGGTGGGGGCCATCATCAACCCCTTTGACATGTACGCCATCGAGGAGGGCTTGCGCCTTATCGCGGCGCGGGGCGGAACCGTGACGGCCCTCTGCATGGGGCCGCCCCAGGCGGAGCGCGAGCTGCGCGAGGCCCTGGCTATGGGCTGCCATCAGGCCATTCTGCTCAGCGCCCGCGCCTTTGCCGGATCGGATACCTGGGCCACAGCCTATGCCCTCTCCCTTGCCATCCGCGCCCTGGGGCCGGTGGACCTGGTGCTGTGCGGCAAGCAGGCCATTGACGGCGACACCGGCCAGGTGGGTCCCGGCATCGCGAACCAACTCGGCCTGCCGCAACTCACCTACGTCTGGCGCATCCGCGAGCTGGACCTGGCGGCCGGGCGCATCATCGTCGAGCGCCTGCTGGAGGAGGGCGCCGAGATCGTCCAGGCGGCGCTGCCGGCCGTGGTTACGGTGCTCAAGGGCATCAACACGCCGCGCTATCCCACGCGCCGGGGGCTGCGACGCGCCCGCGCCGCCCAGATCCCCGTCTGGACGCCCGAGGACCTGCCCGACGCCGACCCCGCCCTGTTCGGCCTGGATGGCTCGCCCACCCAGGTGGTGCGGGTGTTCACGCCGCCGCGCCGCACCGGCCAGGTGCGTATGATGGGGGGCGACACACCGGAGGATGCAGTAGCGGCGCTGGTGGAGCAGTTGCTCGCGGAAAAGGTGGTATAGGCGATGGGCGACGGACTGCTCTTGATTGATGGCGAGGCGTGCATCGGCTGCAGCGCGTGCGTGGCGGTGTGCCCCTTTGGCGCGCTAGAGCTGATCGCGGGGCTGGCCGTGGTCAACGCCAACTGCACCGCCTGCGCCGCCTGCCTCAGCGTGTGCCCGGTGGATGCCCTGAGCCTGCCTGAGCGCAGCCGCCAGGGCGTGGCCGTAGGAGAGTATCGCGGGGTCTGGGTCTGGGTGGAGCAGTTCGGCGGCCAGGCGCACCCGATCTCCTGGGAGATGATGGGCCAGGGGCGGCGGCTGGCCGACGACCTGGGCGTCGAGTTGACGGCCTGCGTCCTGGGGAAAGGCGTGTCCGAGATCGCCTACCAGGCCATCGCCTATGGCGCCGACCGGGTGCTGCTGGCGGATCATCCCGCCCTGGCCGCATATCGCACCGAGCCCTATGCGCGTATCCTGGTGGAGCTGGCGCGCCGCGAGCGCCCGGAGGTGTTTCTGCTGGGGGCCAGCTCGCGGGGCCGCGACCTGGCGGGCTCGGTGGCAACGGCGCTCTATACGGGGCTCACGGCTGATTGCACCGGCTTGGAGATTGACCGGGAGACCAGGGGCTTGCTGCAGACCCGCCCGGCGTATGGCGGCAACATCATGGCCACCATCATCACGCCCAACCACCGGCCCCAGATGGCCACCGTGCGCCACCGGGTGTTCGAGACGCCCGCGCCCGATTTCGAGCGCCGGGGCGAGATCGTTGACGCGCCGGTTGACCTGGACGCCGCCAGCCTGGTGACCGAGATCATGGCGTTCATCCAGGGCGATGAGCAGGTGAACCTGGCCGACGCCCGCATCATCGTCTCCGGTGGGGCGGGGCTGGGCAGCGCCGAGGGGTTTGCGCCGCTGCGCGAACTGGCGGCGGCGTTGGGCGGGGCCGTGGGCGCCTCGCGGGCCGCCGTGGATGCGGGCTGGATCCCCTATGCCCACCAGGTGGGCCAGACGGGGCGCACGGTGCGGCCCGATCTGTACATCGCCTGCGGCATCTCGGGGGCCATCCAGCACCGGGCGGGCATGTCCACGGCGCGGGTGATCGTGGCGATCAACACCGATCCCCACGCGCCCATCTTTGACATCGCCACATACGGCATCGTGGGGGATTGCCTGCAGATCGTCCCGATCCTGGCCGAGCAGTTGCGCCGGGCGATGCGCCAGCCCGCCCAGGGCGCCTGAGATGGCCGTCTCACAGGGGACCGAGTTGAGCCTGGAGGCCATCGAGGCCCTGCGCGATCTGCGCTACCACCGCACGCCCGCGCTGCGGGCTACCACGGAGGAGGCCGCCAGGGCCTTTGTGGACGAGATCGGGTTCTGCTTTCTCTTTGGTGAAAAGGGCGTCGAGATCCCCACGCTGTGGGGCGCGGTGTGCGGCAGCCGCCGCCCGGTGCCCAGCTCGCACCACGACCCCGATATCGGGCGAACGTGGACCTGGAAGGACACGTTGCCCACACGGGGCGCGATCTATTACGGCAAGCTGCTCCGCAACAAGCCCACGCTGGTCTCGCTGGCGCTGCTGCCCAGCTTTTACGCGCTCTCACCCAACTATGGCGATCCGCTGGACTATTTGGAGCAGTACGAGGCCGGGCTGCTCTCCATCGAGGCCAAGCGGGTCTATGAGGCGCTGCTGGAGGAGGGCGCCCTGGCAACCAGCCGCCTGCGGCAGGTTGCCGGGCTATCGGGCGGCGGGCGCGCGGCGCGCCTCTTTGATCGCGCCATCACCGAGCTACAGACCCAGATGCGGATCGTCAAGGTGGGCATCTCGGACGCCAGCCGTTGGGGCTATGCCTACGTCTATGACCTGTTCACGCGACAACTCCCCGATGTGCCCAAAGCGGCCCGCGCCATCAGCACAGACCGGGCGATGGAGACGCTGCTGCTGCGCTACCTGGCCAACGTCGCGATCCAGAGCGAGGCGGCCTGCCGGCGGCTGTTCCGCTGGAACGACTGGGAGTGGGAGCGCCTGCTGGGACGGTTCGCCGAGCGGGGCGCGCTGCGGAGCGACCTGCGCCCGGCGGGCGGGCGCGGCGCCTGGCTGGCCCTGGCCGAGGACGAGGCATTGGCCGCCTGTACACTTGTGCAACAAGTAACGACTGACGAGATGGAGGACTGATGAACCCAACAGCACGCTCTCTTGCCGGACGTATCGCCTTTGTGACCGGTTCCTCGCGGGGGATCGGGTGCGAGATCGCCAGCCACCTGGCCAGCCTCGGGGCCAACGTGGTGGTGCAGGGCACCAGCTTTACCTCGACCCGCGTCCTGAACGAGGCTGAGAGCCTGCACGCCGTGGCAGAGCAGATCGCCCAGACCCACGGCGTCGAGACGTTGGCCGTGGCGGGCGATCTCTCGGACCCGGCCAAGGTGGAGCGCATCGTGGGCGAGATCCATGCGCGGTTCGGGCGCATCGAGATCCTGGTCAACTGCGCGGGCGGCGACGTGGGGTCGCAGGGGGTCGCCGCGCCCCAGGCGGGCAAGCCCATCGCCAACGATGCCGTGCATATCTCGCTGGAGGACCTGCGGGCGGTCCTGGATCGCAACCTGATGACCTGCATCCTCATGTGCCGCCAGGTGGCGCCCGAGATGATGGCCCGCCAGGAGGGCTGGATCGTCAATATCGGCAGCATCGCGGGGATGGCGGGGGGCGCGAATGGCGCCATCTATGCCACGGCCAAGGCGGGCGTGCACGAGTACACCCGCTGCCTGGCGGCGCTGCTGCGGCCCTACAACGTACACGTCAACGCCATCGCCCCGGGCGACACGGTCACGCCGCGTTTCTGCGCCAGCCGCGAGACCGAGCAGGAGATGATGGTGGAGGGGGGCACGCTGGTGCGTTATGGGCGACCCATCGAGATCGCGCGGGCGGTGGCTTTTCTCGCCAGCGAGGCGGGCTCGTACATCACAGGCCAGGTGCTGCGCGTGGATGGCGGCAAGCAGATCTTTGCCGGCTAGAGCTACCCGCTGCCCATGCCTGCGTATAGGGGATAACGAGCCGCGCCATATCAGGGGAGCGATGCGCATGTCAGATGTAGTGGGCGCTTTTCGGAAAAAGGCAGAGGATCTGATCGCCTCGATCAACAGCGCCGGGGGTCTCAAGGCCACGGTGGAGGGCCTGCGGCGCCAGATGGCCGAGGCCGACCGCCGTCGAACGATGGGGCAGGTGCGTTCCCAGCTCAAAAAGCTGGACGCCCAGATCAACGAGATGAACATGGCTGTGGGGGTGCAGGCCGTGGGCCTGCACAAGGCGGGGTTGCTGCGCTCGCCCGAGCTTACGCCGCTGTGCCAGCACATTGTCGAGTTGGAGGCGGCGGTGACGCAGCAGCGCGAGGAGCTGCGCCGCCTGGAGGCGCTATCCAGCCAGCCTACCGAATCGGGCGAGCGTGCATGCGAGCAGTGTGGCCATGCGCTGCCGCCGGAGGCCACTTTTTGCCCGTACTGCGGGGCCGCCGCCCCCGCGCCGGCCGGCGAGGCTGAGGTGCGTTATTGCGCCCAGTGCGGCGCCCCTCTGCGCGAGGGCGGTCGCTTTTGCGCGCGCTGCGGCGCCATCGTTGTGGGGCATTGATCGCTGCGAGCAGAGGCGCGAGGCCGGTCTCGTACCGGCCTCGCGCCCCGTGTTGCAGTCGAGACGGAAGGCTCAGCCGCCCCAGGCGCGCTGCACCTTGATCGCGGCAGCCACAATGTCATCCAGGTCGCTCTGCTCGGCCAGCAACAACGACTGATAGAGCCACATGCCGCGCCGACAGACATCCTCGCACACGGGGCAGGGGTCCGGCTCTTGGGCGGGGAGCCCTAGCCGCTGGCGAATATAGGCCGAGCGTTGGACGATGACCTGCTGGCGGCTGAGGGGTTCCGGGTAGCCGGCGCGCATGGGGATGCCCTCTGCCTCCATAGCCGCCGAAAAGGCCTCGCGGCTTTTGCCCCCAAACGCCTGGGGATCGTACCAGACGCGAAAGAGGTGGTAGGCATTGCGGGTTGTGCGCGGATCGCCCGGCACGGGCGTGAGGCCGGGCACGACGCTCAGCGCCTCGGCGAGATAAGCGGCGTTGGCCAGCCGGCGCTCGGTCTGTTCCTCCAGCCGGCCTAGCTGCACCCTCAGCACAGCCCCCATCCACTCGGCCAGCCGGTAGTTGCTGGCCAGGTTCACATGCTGGTAAAAGGCCCCTTCGGGCGAGCGCCCCACGTTGACGATGGACCAGCAACGCTCGGCCCATTCCTGGCTGTTGGTCAGGATCATGCCGCCCTCGCCGGAGGAGACGTTCTTGCTGGCCTGAAAGCTAAAGGTACCCATATCGCCCAGCGCGCCGATCTTGTGGCCGTTCCACATGGCGCCGTGGGCCTGGGCCGCGTCCTCGATCAGCACGAGACCATGCTTGCGCGCCACAGCCCGCAGCGCATCCATGTCAGCCGGCTCGCCCGCAATGTGCACGGGCAAGATCGCCTTGGTGCGCGGGGTGATCAGGGCCTCTACCTGGTCGGGGTCCAGGTTCCAAGTGTTGGGCAACAGATCGGCAAAGCGCGGAATGGCGCCCACCAACAGGCACGAGGCGGCGGTGGCGATAAAGGTATAGGGCGTGGTGATCACTTCATCGCCCCAATCCACACCGGCGGCGCGCAGCGCGATCTCGATGGCGGCGCTGCCGTTGGTGCAGGCGATGCCATAGCGCGCCTCGTGATAGTCGGCAAACGCGCGCTCAAAGGCGTGCACCTGGTTTCCGGGCGGCGCCCACCAGTTGCCGGAGCGCAGCGTCTCTAGCAGGGCGCGCTCTTCTTGGGCATCCCACTGGGGCCACGCGGGGTATGGGGCGGTGCGCACCGGCGTCCCGCCTTCAAGAGCCAATTGGCTCTCCAGGGCCAGATGGTCCTCAAGGGCCAAGTGGTCCATCATTGCCTCATTCCTTTCTCTTGGCTGTGCGTGTTGCGATCTTGTAGGGGCCTACAGCAGGCTATCGAGCGGCCGGCTCTCATCGTGCAGCGCCTCGGCCACGTCAGCGTAGGCCAGCCCGCGCACCACCAGCGCTTCCATGGCCTCACGCTCCTCATCGGGGCGGCCCAGGGCCAATACGCCCACCAGCACGTCCTTGGCAAAGTACCAATAGGAGACGCTGTTGGTCTCCAGCGAGCCCCGGGTGACGGTGCGATCCCAACCGTCCAGGTTGCCCCACGCCTCGAAACTCAGATCGAAAATGTCCGAGAAAAAGTAGGGCGCCCTGGTGTAGGCCTCGCCCGCGCCGGCCATATTGCGCCCGGCCTGGCGGCCCTGAGAGGAGGCCACGTCCCAGTGCTCGACGCGCAGCCTGCGCCCATAGTGCGGATCGGGCCAGGCTGCGATATCCCCGGCGGCCCAGATGTGTGGGTCGCTGGTGCGCAACGTCTCGTCCACGATGATGGCCGAAAAGTCGGTCAGATCCAGGTCGGCGTCGCGGGCGAGCTGGGTGTTCAGGCGAATCCCCACCCCCATGACGGCCAGGTCGCAGGGCACGGTCTCGCCGTTCTCCAGCCGCACAGCCTGGATGCGGTCCACGCCTTCGATGCGCTCGGGCCGCGTGGCGGGGATCAGGCGCGCCCCGTGCTGCTCGAACAGGCGGGTGACATGATCGCCCAGTTCGCGGGGAACCACAGCCTGCAAGGGGTATTCCTCCAAAAAGCACATGGTGACCTGTACCTGGTTCTGGGCCAGGGTTGCGGCCACCTCGCAACCGATGAAACTGCCGCCGATCACCACGGCCCGGTTGCCTTGGCGAGCCTCGGCGCGAATGGCATCGGCGTCCTCGATGGTGCGCAGGGTGTACACGCCCTGCAGCTCGGCGCCGCTCAAAGGCAGTCGCCAGGCTCGGCCCCCTGTAGCCAGCAACAGCTCCTCGTATTCAAGGGTCTCGCCGGTGCTGAGGGCCACCTTGCGCCCTCGACGGCTGATACGCTCGGCTGTGACGCCCGTCAGCACGCGGATACCTTGCTCGCGGTAATAGCTCTCCTCATGCAGCACCACACGCTCCAGGCCCTGCCTGCCGGCGAGGTACCCTTTGGAGAGGGGCGGGCGCTGATAGGGCAGGTGGTGCTCCTGCGTGATCACCAGGATACTGCCCGTTGCGTCCACCTCACGAATGCCTTCACAGGCGCGGGCGGCGGCCAGCCCACCGCCAACGATGATATACTTGGCATCGGCCATGACTCGACCTCCCTTTCGCAAACCTGCCTCGACATGAGCCAAATGCCGCCGAGGACAAAGGATGAAGCAGAGACTGCAAATATGATACCATCAAGAGGGCAGGTTTGCAACGGGTGTGGCGGCCAAGCAAACAGCGCGGGCCGCCCGTAGACGACCCGCGCTGCACGCGTTACTGGATGGTTAGCGTTTGGCGATGGGGTGCTTGGCGAGGCGCGCCAGATCGGGCAGGGGGCCGCCGATCAGAGGCCGCGCATACTCGATAAAGGCTCGCGTCACGCCGTTGCCCTCCGCGTTGATGTATGCGTCCGGGATCACCTTCTCCTGGTTCGCGATCTGGCTGAGATCGGCCAGCTCGTAACGGATGGCATACTCGTCGCCTGGCTCGCGCACAAAACTGACCATCTGCCCGGACGCGCCGCCGACAGCCGCCCTCACGCCCTCTTGGCCGGCGCGATAGGCCTCCGCCTGATCAACGGGCGAGGCCAGCTCGACAAAGGAGCGCTGCAGATAGCTGGGCTTGTCAAAGCGGGCGCGAATGCCCAACTTGTCCAGGATGATCTCGGCGACGGCCTCTACGACGCCCTGCTTGACCTCGTGGCCAAAGGCATCCACCATCGTGCGCCCGGCGGCGCTGGCATAGGGCGTGCCATCCACGTCCACGATCCCCTCGCTCACAGCCACAACGCAATAGCTGTACTTGCGATAGACGGCCTCCACATCCGAGGCGATGCGATCCGGAGACACGCCTCGCTCGGGCAGATAGATCAGGTGTGGCGGATCATAGGCAGAGTCCTGGGCCAGGGCAGCGGCGGCGGTGAGCCAGCCGGCGTTGCGGCCCATGATCTCCATGAGCTTGATGGGGCCATCCGGCCCCATGGATTCGGTGTCATAGCCCGAGTTGCGGATGGCCGAGGCCACAAAGCGGGCCGCGCTGCCAAAGCCAGGGCTGTGATCGGTCTGGGCCAGGTCGTTATCAATGGTCTTGGGCACCCCGATAGCGTGCAGATCAAAGCCGCGCCGCTTGGCCACCTGGCTGATCTGGTAGACCGTGTCCATCGAGTCGTTGCCGCCGATGTACAGGAAATAGCGAATGTCGTACTTGACGAACACGTCCAGCAGGCGATCATAGTCCTCAGGGCTCACCTTGTAACGGACGGTGCCCAGGGCCGAGCCGGGGGTGGCGCAGAGTCGCTCCAAAGTTTGCGCAGACTCGCGGCGCAGATCCACAAACTCTTGATCCAGCACGCCGCGTATCCCGTGCAACATGCCATACACGCCATCTATCTGCTCCAGTTGGAGAGCCTGATGCACCACGCCGATCAGGCTGTTGTTGATGACGGCGGTCGGCCCGCCTGATTGCCCCACGACCAGATTCGCTCTTGCGGCCATCGCTCCCCCCTCACATAGAATGGCAATACGCCACGAGTTCCCAGCGTAGTATAGCGAATCCCGACGAGAGGGCGAATTGGCGGCATTTTGGGTTCGAACGCCCGGGCCTGCTCCACGGCGGGGAGCGCCTCTGCCAGGGGCAGCCTAACGCACAAGCTCGTGGGCGATATCCCGGATGGCGGCGCCGATGGCGGCGGGGGTGCAATGCTGCTCATACAGCGCCCGCCCCTGGCGCGCCAGCCGACTCGCCAGAGCGGGGTCTTGATACAGGCGCAGAATCGCATCGGCCAGGCTACGGGGATCGAGCGGGTCGCAGAGCAGGGCATGCCGGCCGTGGGTCAGTAGCTCTGTCACCCCTGCCGAATCGCCCGTGACCAGAGGCAGCCCCCACGCCAGGGCCAGATAGGCCTTGGTAGGTATGACCCGTTGCGCCTTGGCGCTGGGGCCAAAGACCCCCAAGCAGGCGCCGGCCCCCGCCACGCGCCCCGCCAGGGTCTCCAGCGGCAGCCACTCGGGCGCAAAGACGACGTTATCCAGCGCGAGCTCACGGGCCAGCGCGCACATCTGCGCATGGGTCTGGCCGTCGCCCATCAGCTCAAAGCGGATATCGGCATGGCCGCACAGCAGGTGCGCCGCTCGGAGCACGACCTCAAGCCCGTGCAATGGGATGAACTTGCCAAAATAGACCACCCGAAACGGGCCGGGCGTGCGCGCGCCGGGCGAGGGTGGGGTGGGGAGGTCATCGGGCGCCCCAACCCAGACCCGCCGCAGCCGTTCGTCGCGCACCCCATAGCGCGTCTGCAGGAACCGCGCCTGGGCCTCCGTGTCCGTCAGGACGCGGTCGGGCCACCGGTAGAGCAGCTTTTCCAGCCAAAGGAGTGCGCGGGCGCTGAGGCTATCGGGGGAGAGGAGGCGGCGATCCTCAACGATGGTATCGTACAGCGTGACGAGGGAATCGAACGCCAGGGGGACGCGCCGTAGCTTGCTGAGCGCGCGGGCCAGCGGCAGATCGAGCTGGCCGGGGTGCCCCACGATCACCAGATCGTGGCGGGGACAGCGGGTGTATCGCCAGGCCAGCCGTGCATAGGCGCGGGCCAAGCGCCACCAGAGGCCCGGCTGGAGCAGCCCCCGCCGCGCGGCAGAGACGCGCTGGGCCGTGTCCTCCCACACCTGCTCATGCACTTCGATTACCTGCACACCCAGCCGCTCGAGCCCTGTGATCATGACGCAGTTGCGTACATGCTCACGATCATAGCTGCCCAGGTAACAGATGCGCAGCGGTTCGGCCATCAGTCCTTGGGCTCCCGCTGGATCACCAGCAGGGTATAGTCATCCGCCTGGGGGAGCGCTCCGACGAATCGGTGCACGGCCTCGTTCACGCGGGCAATCAAGGCCTCGGGATCGAGATGATCCGCCTCACGAACAAGGGCTCGCAGCCGTTCGAGGCCGAATTCCTCATCATGCTCGTTCCACGCCTCGGTGACGCCATCGGTATACAGTACCAGCACGTCTCCCGGCTCTAGTTCGATGGTGGCCTCCTCCAGGTCGGGATCGGCAACCACGCCCAGCACGATGCCGTTGGGCTCGAGCACCGTGACGCTGCGGTCGGCGGCGCGCACCAGCAGTGGGGGGTTGTGTCCGGCCCGCACGTAGCGATAGCTGCCCCCCTCCAGATCGAGCACGCCGTATACCAGGCTGACGAACATGCCCGAACGCGATTCCTCCAGCAGAATGCGGTTCGCTCGCTGCAAGGTCTCGGCGGGGCCGTGGGCGTCCAAAGCGGCTGCCCGCAGCACCGTGCGCGAAAGCGCCATATACAACGCCGCGGCCACACCCTTGTCAGAGACGTCGGCGATGCTGACCGTGAGCTGTCGGGGCGCAAGCTGCGTCAGGTCGTAATAGTCTCCGCCCACGCCGCTGGCCGCGCGCCAATCCACCGCGATACGCCAGCCCGGAATCTCGGGGCATGTCTCTGGCAAAAAGCTCGCCTGGATATCGCGCGCCAGGCGCATCTCGTGCTCCAGGCGCTCCTGGCGCACCGATTGCTCATAGAGCCGCGCAGCCGCGATGGCCAGCGAGGTCTGACTGGCGATCCCGCTCAGCAGCGTCAGGCGGCGCCCCGACATGGCAGGGGCATCCTGTCGCGTGCCAACCAAAAGCAGGCCCAGCTCGCGCTGGTGGGCGCGCAACGGCAACACCAGGGTCTCGTCATCCTGGCCCTCCATGCGGCAAAAGCCCAGCGCATCGCACGCTGTGGGGGGCTTGAGCACAGCGGCTTGCTCCGCCCGCTGCATATCGGCCAGCCAGGGCAACTCGGCAGCAGAGTAAGTGGGCTCTGGCGAGCGTTCCTGCAACTCTGGGACAAGGCCATAGCTGGCCACCCCGCTGTAGCGCGCTTGCTCCGGATGGCTCACCAGGATGGCGCACCAGGAGACCCCCACAAGCATGGGCACCAGACGCACCACCGTGGCGACCGTCTCCCGCAGATCATAGCTGGCGCCGGCAATGACCGTGGCCACCTGCAGGAGCGCCGTAGACACCCAGGCCTCCTCGCGTTGGGCGGCCAACAGAGCGGCGCTATCCAGCGCTAGAGCGGCCTGGTTGGCAATGCCCTCCAGCACGGCGAGAGACGGGGCCGCCAGGTCACCCACGTCTCGCGTCTGGGCCAGCAGCACGCCCAGCAACGCCCCTCTGGGCGCCAGAGGATACGCCAATATACGCTTGCCGTTCACGTGTTCCGGTTCCCATAGGCGGGCCAGGGGCCCCAGCGCCTCGCTGGATTCAGCCACGACCGTCCGCCCCGGCCACAGATTCCGCAAGAGGGGGATCTGGTCCGAGGGATAGCGCAGCGTGCAGCTCGCAAACTCGCTCGTCTCGTCCGAAACGGGGAGGCAGAACTCACCGGTCTCGGGCGAATAGGAGAGAATGGCGCAGTGCTCGACACCCAGGAGCAGCGTCGCCAGCCGCGAAACCGAGGCGCCTACCTCTTCGAGGGTGCTCTCCCTGGCCAGCGCTTCGGCCACCTGCAAGAGCGCCGTAGACACCCAGGCCTGCTCTTGCTGGGTGCGATAGATCTGGCTGTCCTCGATTGCCACGGCGATCTGGTCGGCCAGGATGCGCAGAATCGAGATCTCGTCCTCGCCAAAGCTATCGCACCGGTCGTTCTGCAGGTCGAGCACCCCCAGCACGCGATCCTCGACCATGAGGGGCAGCGAGAGCTCGGCGGCGGTCTGATCCAGCGCGGCATCGGGCAGGAAACGAGGGTCCTGGCGAACGTCGTTGGCCAGGATGACCTCTCCCTCTGCCGCATGGCCGATCAACCCGGTGCCCCAGGCGAGGCTGATGCCTCGTTCTTGCACCTGCGGGCTGGAGCTGGCCTGCATTTCGATGATGCCCGCCTCGCGGTCGCCGGTAAAGATACTAACGTGATAATAGCCCAGGGTCTCTTGCACCAGGCGGACCGTATCGGCAAACAGGGTATCCAGATCGAGGATCGCCGCCACCTTGCGGCTGACCTCGGCGATGAGCAGCAGTTGGGCGCTGCGTTCTTGCTCCCGCCGATACAGACGCGCGCCATCCAATCCCAGGGCGATCTGTTCGGCACAGACGGCCAGCGCGGTGAGCACGCGGCCTCGAAAGGCCCTCTTGCTCCGGCTCTGGAGAGAAAAAGCCCCCAAGAAGCGTTCTTGAACGACAAGGGGCACGTATACGGCGCTGCGAGCGGGCAAGCCCAGTTGCAGGGCGTCAAACGGAGAGCGGCGCAGATCGGGCACCGCCAGGGGCTGGCGATGCTCCCTGAGCCACTCATACGCGCCCAGGCCGATCTCGGCGCGCTCCGATGGCTCGGCGACGCGCCCCCCGGCCAAGATCATCAAGGGGGCGTGTGGGCCTGCCTCAGAATCGAGCTGCACCGCCAGGGCCGCATCCGGAACCAGTCGGCACACATGCGCTGCGATGACATTGTACACGGCGTCGGGCGCCAGCCCGGTTTGCAGCACTTGCTGGCTCAAGCCCGTCAAGGCAAGCACGGTGCGGTACTGTCGGCGAGCCCTGGCCCAGCACAGTGCCAGGGCCAGGCAGGCGAGCGCCGCCGCGACCAGTATGCCGGCCACCAGATCGGACAAGGAAAAGGCGGCCTGCGCCAGACTGAATCCAGGTCCTGTGCTCATGGGGGATCGTGTTCCTCTTCCCTATGAGGAGTGCAGGTCGAATACCCGGTCAAAGCCGGCCATACGGAATAGACGCAGTATGCGTTCGGGGGTGTTGGCCAGCACGACCCGTCCACCGACGCCAACGGCGCGGCGGTGGGCCATCAGGAGAACCCGAAGCGAGCTGCTGCTGATGTATGTGACTTGGCCCAGGTCGAGGACGATGGTCTTGGCGCCCCGGTCATAGAGTTCCTGCAAGCGCCTGTCGAGCTCGGTGGAGCGCAGCGCATCATAGCGGCCCTCTAGCACATAGTGGCTCTCGGCGCGGGGTGAGTCGGTCATCGGCCCAACGGGAGATGTTTGCGCAGGATGACCCGGTTGCCCTGCACGGCGTCTGAGGAGAACTCGACGTGATCGGTCAGCTCGCGCATGAAAAAGAGGCCCAGCCCGCCGATGTCGCGGCTTTCGAGAGGCGCGCTCGTATCCGGCAGGGGCACCTGGTTCGGATCAAAGCGTCGGCCGAAATCCGTCACCCGCACGACAAAATCGCCCTCCTCGACCCAGCAACACACGCGCACCTCGCCCGTGTGGCCGCTATAGGCGTGCTCGATCGAGTTCGTGCACGCCTCATCCGTTGCCATCTGAATCTCAAAGACGCCCGCCTCAGAGACGCCCGCCTGGCGTGCACTCTGCGCCACAAACTCGGAGATGCGGGCAAGTTGCGTCAGGTCGCTGCTCACGCACAATTCAAAGGGTTCCATAGCGCCCACCTGGCTCCGCTCCATCTAGTAGCTGCCTACCGCGAGTGTGGTATCGGGGTAGGTCTCGATGAACGTCAGGATGCCTGCCAGATCCAACACCTGTGCGATCCGCTCCGGAACCGCGGCCAGGCGGACATCACCCCGGTTCCAACGGCGACACTCTTTATAGGCCATGATCAGAATGCGGATAGCGGCGCTAGAAAAGAACTCGACGCCTGACATATCCACAACGATCCGAAACACGCCGCTATGGATGGAATCCTTGAGGGCTTGTTCCATGTTGGGCGCCGTGTTGCTGTCAAATCGGCCCTCCAACTTGATGATGTTGCAGCGCTTGAGTTGTGTCGTCTCTATATTCACGGCCTGCCTCCCTGCAAACTCGGCTTGTGGCTATGCTCACAAGCTATTATAGCATACCGCCTGCCCATCTCCAAGCAATATCTTGACAAAACTTGTAAACTATCAGCATGCAGCGTTTGAGCCAGGGCCGCCCAAGGGCGCGCGGCGCCCGCCATGCGATCTAGCACCCGTCTGTGTGTATCTTGAGCCGGGGACGGCCGACGGCGCGCGCATTGATACGCGACTGCACGTATACCTGGCCGCCGTAGCTATCCGAGACAGGGGCGTGGCTGTGGTCCTCTTGCAACACAACGCGCACCTCCGACGCCCCGGCCTCCGTAGCCTGGCTCTGGGCCAGTCGCTCCGCCTGGGTGCGTCCATAGGCCAGGGCCTGCTCCAGCTCGGCAAAGGAGCGGCTGCCCTGGGGCAGGTGCACGAGGTAGCCCTGGTCATGTTCCTGCGGCAGCACCAGCGCCTGCACGCGCGCGACCACGCTGCCCACCACGGCCCCCAGGGCATTGGCGACGCCGCTGCACGAGGGCACCTCCAGCCGCGCATCCAGCAGGTCGGCCACGCGGGGGAAATAGCTGGCGGCCGGCGCACCCAGGCCCACCAGCAGGGGCGCCACCCGAGGCCGGAAATGCAGCCGGTCGCTGCCGTTGGCGCTCACCAGACGCGCCAGAGCCCCGGGCGATAGCCTTTCCGGCGATCCATTGCCATCCTGCGCCCAGAGTTTGGCTACGATCTCCTGGGCGATCCGGGCGCTGGCCTGCTCCATGATGCGCCGGCACAGCTCCTCGGGCGCAAGGCCCAGGGACCGGGCCGCCACCGAGGCGGCGTGCCCGGCAGCCTCACGGTTCCAGGCGACATAACATCCCAGCACGTGCGCTGCGTCCGTGGGCGTCAGCCCTGCCCGAATCACGATACCCTGGCGCTCCAGCCGCGCCAGGTAGCGCTCGTACAGGCTGGGGAAGCGCACGATCTCTTGCCAGGCCCGCATTGTCAGGGGCCCCTGCCGCAGCGCGGCATAGAGTTCGGCCTCAAAAGGGGGATGCTCCCCATCGGCCAGGGGCGCATCCCGTTGCAGCGCCAGAAACTCGAGCTCAGCAGGGGTTGCGCCAGGCTGCCCCGCCAGCCTGGCCAGCTCATCGGCCACTTGAGGATGGCGCTGCGCCAGCAGACACAGGGGCAGCGCGCGCCGGGGGCCAACCGTCAGCGCGCCCCCGGCCAGGCGCACGTGGCTATCGCCGCCCAGACCCACGGTGTGGATGTCAATGGCCTCGATCATGGTGCGCCAGGCGCCCACCTGGGCGCCCTGGGTTTTCAGCACCGGCTGGCCGCCCTCCACCAGGGCAATATCCGTCGTGGTGCCGCCCATATCCGCTGCAACGATGCTCTGGGAGCCGCTCAGGTGGCACGCGCCTATGACGCTGGCAGCCGGGCCCGAAAGGATGGTCTCGATGGGTTTGCGGGCCGCCACCCCGGCCTCCATGAGCGACCCATCGCCTTTGACCAGCATCAGGGGCGCGGCGACGCCCAGCGCGGCGAGGGCGCCCTGCACCGAATGGATCAGCTCTTGCAGGAGGGGGATCAGGCTGGCATTGAGGATCACCGTGGTAGCGCGGCGCAGGGCATCGAGTTGCTGGGTGAGCTCATGCCCGCAGGTGCTCGGCAGATCGGTGAGTTCACGCACCAGCTCTTGCACGGCCAACTCGTGGGCGGGGTTGCGCGTGGCAAAGTAGCTCGAGATGGCCAAGGCGCGTACATGGGGTGCGTGAGCGAGGATGGCGGATCGGGCGCCCGCCAGGTCCAGAGGTACGCGTTCCTCGCCATCCATCGTGTGCCCGCCGCCGATGAGGGCATACCGCTCGACGCCGAGGGCGCCGGCGATATCCAGCTCAGGCCGAAGGGCTTGCTCGTAGCCGATCAACAGGGCGCATACCGGAGCGCCCTGTCCCTCGACGATGGCGTTGGTGGCCAGCGTCGTCGAGAGGGATACAAGGTGGATCTCGTCGCCGGCGTGTGCGAGCACAGCTCGCAGGGCCTCGTGGATGCCGATGGCCAGGTCGTGCTTGGTGGTCAGCGCTTTGGCCACCGCCACGATGCTGCCTTGTGCATAGTCTATCAGCACGGCATCGGTGTAGGTGCCGCCAGCGTCAATGCCGATCGCGAGTTGCATGGCTTCTCCCTGTCCTAGTGATACGATCTAGGCGATGCGCTAACGTCCGGCAAGCAGCCCGGCGTCGCGTAGGAACTGCCGGGCCAACCGGTCGGCCCGCCTCTGGCCGGACGAGATCTGCTGCTCCATAGCTGCCAGGCTCCTGGCATCCAGCTTGGCCGTCAACTCGGCCAGCACGCGCTCCAGCTCCGGATAGGCGCTCAGCGTCGAGACGTGCAGGGTGGGGGCCAGGCTGGAGGCGGAAAAGAACGCGCGCGCATCGCGCAAGGCCACGAGCCTGCCATCGTATGGCGAAATGTCCTTGCTATAGCCCAGGGCAATGGCGCAGCTACCATCCAAGAGGCCCTCGTATGCTTCATTGTGGGTCATATGGCGCACGCGAGCAGCCTTGAATCGAAAGCTGTAGACGCGCTCAAGACCGCGGATGCCCCAGGGGGAGTCGTACAGCGCCTCGGGGACGCAGAGCGCCAGATCGGGCTCCGAACGGCTGATGTGCTGCGCCAGGTCGGCGATGGTGGCCAGGCGATAGACGGCGGCCATGTCGTTGGTGACGATGAGGCTCATGCGGGCCGACCAATCGCACGGATTCAGCCAGACGATGCCGTGTAGCCGGTCCTCCTCGCGCACGCGCCGAAAGAGTTCCGCCTCATTGGTCACAGGCTGGTCGTGGTTGAGATAACTATGCCACACCTGGCCCGTCTCCTGCCAAACCAGGCCGACGTTGCCCGCCTCCAACGCCTTTCGGACCATCCACTCGGCGTGCAGGCCCGTCTTGATCTCGACGGCATAGCCCTGGCCGCGCAGATACTGGGCGGTAAGCTCGGCCAAGAGTTGCTGTTCCACGCGCGCGTCGGCGGCGATGGTAATGGGGGGGCCTGGCCGCGTGGCAGCCCCCCGGCAGCCGACGACGGCAAGGGCGAACAGCAAGGCAGCCAGGGCGCCACGCCCCAGAGCCCCTGGCTGCCTCCTGCTAGCGCTCATACTCGACATAATGTCCGCCATGCATATGCTCCGCCAGGATCACGCGCCCATTGGTGAGCTCGCGCAGCAGCTCGGCCACGGGCGCTTCCTGGTCGTATGGCACACTCAACTCCAGGGTGGCGACGTCGCTGAAACTCTCATCCGCGATGGTGACCCCATAGCGAGGGAGAAGGTAGGTCAGGTTGCCATACAGGGGGTAGGCGATGGTGACGCGCACCAGACGATGGTAGACCAGCTCAACGATGGGCAGCTCCTCCAGCGCCGCACGGATGCAACCGCCATAGGCGCGCACCAGCCCGCCCGTGCCCAACTTGGTGCCGCCAAAGTAGCGCGTGCCCACGGCCACGACCTCACGCAGATCGCGACCCTGGAGCACGGCCAGCATCGGCCGGCCCGCCGTACCGCCGGGCTCGCCGTCATCCGACGAACCGATCAGCGCCTGCGGCCCGCCGGTGATGCAATAGGCCCAGGCATGGTGGTTAGCGTCGGGGTATACCTGGCGGGTGTCTTGGACAAAGGCCAGCGCCTCTTCAGGCGACCTGGCCCGGGCCACGCTGCCGATAAAGACCGAGTTCTTGATCTCCAACTCGCTCTCGGCGCGCGCAGCGGGGACGCAGTAGCGCAGGGTATCGCCGGAAGGCTCGGTCATGGCCCGTCCTCCGCCTCGGGCGCCTCCGCAGCTTGCCCGTCAGCCACCCCTATCTCGGCCACCTTGCGGGCGAACACCAGATAGCCGGTATGTCCCACCATTGTATCCTCAGGCCGCAAGCGCCCCGGCACGGGTTTGTAGTGGCGCAACAAGGTCTCTAGCACTTCTATGGCGATATAGGGGCGGCGCGCCAGCTCGTCCAGCAGGATCACGATCTGGTTGGTGGTGGGCACCAGCGCCCCCAGGTGCCCGCCGTCGGCCAGGGCATCGCCGGCCTGTTGCAGATACTCCCACGGCTCGCGCACATCGAGAAACAAGGCGTCGGCCTGCTGGTGGCAAAAGCCCTCGGCAATGTCGCGCTCAACGAACTCGACCATGGCGCTCAGGCCCACGCGCTCTACATTGGCGCGGGCGACCTGGAGCATCTCGGGACGGGCCTCGTAGGAGTAGACCATGCCTTCGGGGTAGACAGCGTGGGCCAGGGCCAGGGTAAGGGCGCCGCTCCCCGTGCCCGCCTCGATCACCCGCCGCCCGGCGCGCACGTCCAGCTTGAGCAGGATCTGGCCGATCTCTTTGGGGTAAATGATCTGCGTAACGCGCTTGAGGGACATGAGCTCGTCATGGATCGAGGGGCGGACCAGGTAATAGGTCTCGTCCAGATGGGTGAGCACGGCCCTGCCATAGGGGGCGCCGATCATGTCATCGTGCTCGATGACGCCCTTGTGGGTGTGAAAGCGATCGCCCCGGCGCAGGTTGACAAAGAAACGCCGGCCACGGCGCGAAAGCAGCAATACACGCTCGCCTTCCTGGGCTAGGGTCACAGGCTCTCCCTTGGCAAGTTGGTGGGGGGGCGCGTTCAAGGCGTGGCGCCCGCATCGTCTCGACGATTATAGAGCGACGGCTTGGCTGCCGCAAACAGGAGCCATGAGAGGGGGTTAGGACATTTGGGGGGAGAGCGCTAGTAACGCGCCATCATGCGCAACGCGGCAGGCACGACCTCGATCTGCACATGGTGAGCATGCTCTACCAGGACCTCGCCATCCACGTGCATATACAGGGGCTCTTGGGAGCGCACTTCGACGCTATGGCCTCGAACCGTCGAGACGGCTCTGTGGCTCAGGTGGGTGCCGCGCATGAAACGGGGAACCAGGGCCAGCATCTCGAGGCGCGGCACCCGCTTGGCGATCACGATATCGAGCAAGCCGTCATCAAAGAGGGCCTCAGGGGCCAGGTGGAACGCGCCGCCCTCACGTGGCCCGTTGCACACCACCAACATGAGTGCTTCGAGCTTTTGGGTCTGTCCATCGATGGTCAGCTCCACATGCGGGGTTGTCAGCGTGAGAAAAATGGTCTTGAGCACGACAGGGAGATAGAGGGCCATGCCGCGCAGGTGCTTGACCTTGCGGGTCTCCATCGTCACCATGCCGTCAAAGCCAATGCCCACGGCGTTGTCAAAATAGCGCCGCAACGAGCCGTCAATGGTGACCAGCCCCAGGTCAACCACCTGGCTGTGGCCGTTGGCGATGACCTGGCAAGCCTCGTGGAGGTCGGTGGGGGCGCCGTTCATCACGGCGAAATCGTTGCCCGATCCGGCGGGGATGCAACCCAAGGTCGCAGTGGGGTGGCCGTTGGCGTCGGCCATGATCCCGTTGATCACCTCATGGGTGGTGCCATCGCCCCCGACGGCTACGATGGTCTCGTAACCTTGGGCAGCAGCCACGCGCGCCAGTTCGATGGCGTCTCCCACGCCGCGCGTTTGCACCAGGTCGAACGCGACCCCCAACCGTTGCAGGCTTGTTGCGATCTGCGGGCTGATCTTGGCGCCATAGCCCTTGCCTGCATTGGGATTCACGATGACCATGGTTTTGGGCATACCACTCTCCTAAAACGAGGAATCTGCGATCCAGTCTACTCACGAAACCCCAAACGGCCAAAAAGGGTGCGCGCCAGGCCAGAGCGGGCCGAATCGCAGATTAGGATCAGGAGAGACGCCGTATCACGCCGATCACCTTACCTTGGATATCCAGGTTGCGCGGGTGGACATAAATAGGCTCCATGGTCGGGTTGGCCGGTTGCAGGCGCACCATCCTGCGGCCTGGCTCCCAGTAAAAGCGCTTGAGGGTGGTCGCCTTTTCGTCCTTGATCCACGCCGCCACCATATCGCCGTTCTCGGCCGTGAGTTGGTGCCGCATGATGACGACATCGCCGTCATGGATGAGGGCGTCGATCATCGAATCGCCGCGCACTTGGAGGGCGTACACATTGCGGGGGCTCCCCACAATATCACTGGAAACGCGAAGGGTATCGGCATCCGCCAGGGGGGCATTCGAGTCAAAGACAGGCAGCGGCTCTCCGGCGGCGATGGCGCCCAACAAGGGGATGGTCAAGAACTCGACGTCGTAATCCGCGTCGCCGTGGGCATCGGATTGGCCGGCGGAGCTGCTCGCCACCAGGCGCAGCCCGCGAGAAATGTCCTTGTCGCGCGCCAGGTAGCCCTTGCGCTCCAAGGCGTTCAGGTTGTAGCTGACCACCGACGTTGAGCTGATGCCCACACTGTCGCCGATCTCACGAATGGTGGGCGGGTACCCGTACTCGTCGGTATACTCGCGGATGACATCCAGGATCTTGCGTTGCCGTTCCGAGAGTCTGGCTTGGCTCTCCATCGGGATAGCGTCTCCTTTCGCATACCTTGGCTGCGAACACATTATACTCGGAACATATGTTCTATGTCAAGTATGGCTTTTTGCGCATGTCTGGCCGGGCGCCGCGCCTTGTACCCCGTTCGCCCCCAACGACGGGTGGTATCATGCGTCGTGCGCGTGCGTATTGCGCGCATAGGGATACTTTGCTATAATGCGCCAACCATGAGCCCTGCGCCTCCCATTAATCAAGACGATCTGGATCGTGAGGACTTGGCCCTGCTCGACAAGATCGCCGCCGATCTGCCGATCGTGGCCGATTTGTGCCGCGCCGACATGCTCCTCTATGTCTTGGAGGGTAGGGGGCAGGTGGTCATTCGGGCCCAGGCCCGGCCGCACTCGTCGGCCCCGCTTTACCAGGACGACCGGGTGGGCGATTCCGAGCCTGAAGAGGCGATGGGAAGCTTTCAGGACATGCGTTGGCGCACCTATCGCCTCAAGACGATGGATGTGCGCGGCGCCAGCGTAGCCCGCCAGGTCCTGCCGGTGCGCAACCGTCAAGGGCGCTTGATCGCCATGCTGGCCCGCGATGCCTACTGGTTCGCCCACGAGCGGCACCGGCGCCGCGCCAGGGCCTTTCAGCGAGCCCTGCTGGATTTCCTGTGGATGGCGGTGCATGGACGCTTGCCGGAGACAGGCGAGCTTTCGCCCTTTCGAGAGCACGATGGCATCATGTACGTGGATGCAGAGGGGCGCATCCGTTATCTGAGCGGCATCTGCGCCGAGATCTATCGCGGGCTAGGATACCGCGATAGCCTAATTGATCGCAATATAGGTGACCTGGAGACCCTGGATAGCCAGATGGTGCAAGAGGCCATTGGCGAGGGGCAAGCCCTGGAACGCTCGGTCGAGGAGGCCGGCGGCCTGTACGTGCGCAAGGTGCTGCCCATTGTCTCACAGGACCTTTCGGTGGGGGGGCACATCCTGAGGGGCCTCTCGCCCAAGGCCAGCCGAGCCTGGCGGCAGCGGGGCGCCTTTTTGCTGATCCACGATGCGACCGAGGCGGTCAAGACCCAGCGCGAGCTGGAGAGCCAGATGGCCATCGTGCGCGAGGTGCATCATCGGGTCAAGAACAACCTGCAGGTGATCGCCAGCATCATGCGCATGGAGGCGCGCCGCGCACAACTCGATGAGACGCGCGCCGCTCTGGAAGATGGCGTGCAGCGCATATTGAGTGTGGCGGTGGTACACGAGTTCCTATCGCAGCAGGCCGAGGGTACGACCATCAATCTGCGGGATGTGACGGGCCGCATCATCACCCAGGTGCAGCAAAGCTTGCTCCCTCCTGACAAGGAGATTGAGGTTTCGTTCGCGGGCCCCGATATCTGGCTGCCGGCGGAGCGCGCCACCCAGTGCGCCCTGATTGTGAATGAGCTGGTGCAAAACGCCATCGAGCACGGCATGGCCGAGCGGCCTCAGGGCCGCATCTCGGTAGAGCTGGAGGATCGAGGCGGCAGCGTCTGTATCGTGGTGGCCGATGACGGGCAGGGGCTCGGAGAGGGCTTTGACCTGGATACGCAGGCCAACCTGGGGCTTACGCTCGTTCGGAGCATGGTCGTGCGCGATCTGCGCGGCCGTTTCGCCATTGAGAGCACGGGACAGGGCACGCGCGCCCTGGTGGTGTTCGACAAGTAGAGTAGGAGGCTGACATTGGAGCGCACACGTGTCGTAATCGCCGATGATTCGTCTGTCTTTTGCATGGACCTGCGCGAGATGCTAAACAACCTTGGCTATCTCGTGGTGGGGGAGGCGGGAGACGGTAGGAGCGCCGTGAACCTGGCGCGGGAGCTGCGCCCGGACGTGGTGCTGATGGATATCGAGATGCCGGACATGAACGGCACCCAGGCGGCCAAGATCCTGACCGAGGAACGGATCGCGCCGGTGGTGCTGATCTCGGCCTATAGCGACCGAAACCTGATCCAGGAGGCGCGTGAGTCGGGGGTGGTCGGCTATCTGGTCAAGCCGGTGCAAGAGGCCAACCTGGCCCCGGCCATCGAAGTGGCCCTGGCGCGCTTTCGCGAGTTCCGCGAGATGGAAAAGGATGTCAACGACCTGGAAGATCAACTCGAAACGCGCAAGCTCGTGGATCGGGCCAAGGGCATTCTGATGGATACCCAGGGACTGACCGAATCCGCCGCGTTCCGGCGCATCCAGCGGATGTCTATGAACACACGCAAGTCCATGAAAGAGATCGCCCAGGCGATCATCCTCACCTTTGAGGCGGGGCAGTAGCACATCGAGCCGCACATGCGGCAGGTCTGCCTACGCAGCGACGCTTACCTACAGTCCCCCAGGCCATCGGAACGAGCCGGCGGCCTGGGGGACTGTAGCTTTGTAGGCGCTTTCTGATCGGACGCATAGAGAGGGCGCGGAGAGCCTCTGAGCCGACAAGCCGCGTTGTGGCGCATGGAGGTCCGGGAGCTGAGGTGCAGACCAAGGCGGACAGAGTGGAGCCGCACCAGAGGCTCGCCGGCGCGGGCGCCCGCAGAACCACGCTGGCTCCGTGTCAGCCGTCGGCCGACACACTACACAACACGCGCGCGCGCCACAGCGGCCACGCGCCTCGCACGCGTATGGCGGCAGTGGGGGGAGCTGAAAGGGCTCAAAGGCGTCTCAGGGTCTTGACAAAGGTCGTTTTCTAGTATATGATTTATTCAAAATTAAATCATATACTCTTGGGTAACGAAAGGACAGAGCCCTCCATGAACGCTGCACTGCCCGGCCAGTCCCACCCCCCCACTACCGTCAACGAGGCCGCCGAGCGCATGCTGGATGACCTGGATCTGAGCCCGCTGAGCAAGCGCACGTATCGCCACGGGCTGGATGCCCTCATCCGACACCTGCACCTGGCGCGCGGCGACGATGAGGCTGCCGAAAACCTGGCCCCCTGCGCCCTGGCCGAGTTGGACGAGGAGACCCTCTACACCTTTGATCGCTGGCTGCGCGAGGCCTACCCCGACCCTCGCTCCGGCCCTCAAACCGCCGCCTCGGAGAGCACCCGCACCTCGCGCACCTATCTGGTGGCGGCCAAGCGCCTGATGAACTGGCTCGACCTGCATGAGATGTTGCCTCCCGGCGTCACCTATGACCGGATGCGTCGCCGCATTGACCAGGGGCGCGGCCAGCGTCGCCAGGGCTACAAGCAGCGCCGCACCGACCCCCAGGTGACCCGCGTGCTCACCCACTACCTGCGCAAACCCCTGCCCGAGGCCAAAAGCGCCAAGCGCCTGGCCCTGTTGCGCAACCGCGCCCTGATGGCCGTGCTCTATGACACCGGCATGCGCATCAGCGAGGCGCTCGCCCTCACCCGAGAGGATGTGCTGGATGGCCGCGCCAGTCGTCTGCGGCTGACCATCACCAAGAACGGCAAGCCACGCACCGTCTTTCTCTCGGACGAATCGCGCCGCCTGATCCGCGATTATGTAAAGGAGCGTGACGACACGGTCTATGCGTCGCTCTTTGTCTCCCACGGCCGCGGCAAGGGCACTAGCATTACCGCTGCCCACGCCTGGCTGCTGGTCAAACAGGCGGCCCAGGCCGAGGGACTCTATGGCAACACCTCGCCCCACTCGTTGCGCCACCGGCGCGCCCAGGACCTGCTGGATGAGGGCATGCCGCTGGAATGGGTGGCGGCCCTATTGGGGCACCAACATCCGGATACGACCCGCATCGTATATGCGTGGGAGACGGACGAGAATATGCTGGGAGATATGGTCGCCACCTACGGGCTGCCGCCCAGCCAGGCTCACCGCCGCCATGATGGGCTCGATGACGATGAGCAGCAATCCGGCGAGGACGAGGCATAGAGCGCCTCTAGGCTGCGCCCTTGAGCCTGCGAACCGCCTGCACAGCGGCGCCCACCGCGCCCGACGAATCGCCCAGCTCGGCGGCCACGATGCGGACGCTCTCCATAGCATGCTTGTTCAAAAAGTGCTGGCGGGCAAACCCGCGCACCGGCTCCAGATAGGCGTCGCCCATCCGCTCCAGCACGCCGCCCCCCACCACGATGGCCTCGGGGTCGAGCAAGTTGACGCAGTCGGCGATCAGCAGCCCCAAGTAGTACTGGGCCGATTGGATGGCCCTGACCGTTACGCTATCGCCGGCCTCGTAGGCGCGCTCGATATACTTGCTGGTGAGCAAAGAGCAGCCCTGCTGCAGTACTTCCGCCAACATCGAGGGCTCCCCCGCCGCGATGGCCGCCCGAATGCTGCGCTCGATGGCCGTGCGACTGGCGTATGCTTCGGCATGGCCGCGCTCTCCGCAGCCGCACAGCTCTCCATCGGCCTGCACGAGCATGTGCCCTACCTCGCCGGCCGAGCCGCGAAAGCCTGTGCGCAGTTGGCCGCCCAAGATCACGCCGCCGCCCAGGCCCGTGCCCACGAACAGGGCTACCATATCCGAGCAGCCCCGCCCTGCCCCAAAGCAATGCTCACCCACGGCGCCTACGTTGACATCATTCTCGACGACGACTGGCATTTTGAGGCGCCTCCCCAGGGTCTGCGCCAGAGGAAAGCCCTCCCAGGTAGGCCCCAGATTGGTCAGACGGATGACGATGCCGGTCTCCGTATCGATGGGGCCGGGCACCCCCACTCCCATCCCAATCAAGCGCTTTCTATTGATGCCAGCCTGAGCGAGGGCCTCCTCGACGGCCTGGGCCACTCGGTCGGCAACGCCCACGGCGCCCAATTCAGCCTGGGTCTTGCGTTTGGCCTCGCCATAGATCTGTCCCGTATCGGTATTGACAATGGCCGCATAGAGGCTGGTGCCCCCCAGGTCTACGCCGATTGCCAGATTCCCCTTTTCTGCCACGTTGCTCCTCTCATGCGCGCCAGGTTGACCTTGCAGCTCTGCAGGCGCTAGCGTTCCTGCACCCACAGACAACGCGCAACCGATAGCCCCAAGGTCACCTCGCTGTCGTTGACATTCAGGGTCACCGTCTCATTGACGGGCAACAATGCCACGAGTTGCAGCGGAGCGCCGGGGATCAGGCCATGCTCCTCGAAGAAGGACATCAGATCACTGTGGCGTTCGATCTCCTCATGGACCCTGGCGAGCAGATAGCTCCGCCCGGGAACGGCCTCGAGCAGAGGGCGCAAGGCGCTCACACTGTTCTCCTCGCCCGGCAGCGGATTGCCATGCGGACAGACAGCGGTGTCGGCCAGCAGTTCGGCCACGCGCGCGGCCGTCTCGGCGGATAGGTTGTGCTCCAGCAGATCGGCCTCTTCATGCACTTTCGACCAGGGCACGTTGAGGACGCGCGCCAGCAACAGCTCGGTCAACATGTGGCGTCGGACCACCGAGGCGGCAGCGCGCCGCCCGGCCTCCGTCAGGTGGATGGTCTTGTCGGCTTGCATCGTCACCCAGCCATCCCGCACCATGCGCTGGATGGTGGCCGTCACGGTGGGCGGCGAGACCTCCATCCACTCGGCGAGCTTGCGGCCAATCACCGGCTGGTGGTCGCGGGCGAGGGTATAGATCACGCCGAGATAGTCTTCTACGGTCGGTGTGGGGCGTGTGTCAGGGGGCATGCCCAGGCTCCTGGTTGCATCGCTCTGCAGCGGATAGCCCCTGTTCACTAAAGGGCCAGCATCCGCTCGGCGCCTGCCTTTTGCTCCATGATAGCAGCCGATAACCCGGGCGTCAACTTGTGCGCGGTTGACCACCACGGCGTTTCCAAAGTCCACGTTATGACAAACATAATCGATTGAGTCCGTGTTCGATGCAATAGGTAGTCTGTCGTAGGCTTTGGGCCATACTTCGGGCTTGGCAGTGATGTAGGAAAGCTACGAC